>Ga0207796_1000480_pt1 | contig 16082 bp, 10 predicted proteins | sample Pon1CUnioCityCA_6_FD_187274 | JGI IMG/M metagenome (GOLD analysis project Ga0207796, IMG submission 187274) | Marine sediment microbial community from Union City, CA, USA - Pond 1C Sediment 1 (SPAdes) | ecosystem: Environmental > Aquatic > Marine > Intertidal zone > Salt pond sediment ...
CCTTTTGAAATGACCCAACTAGCCAATGCTGGTATTTGGGATCAAACACCGTTTTTAGAAGCGCTTGAAAACCAGGAATTGCCCCTGATCTTAATTCATCACTTTCAAAATTATGCTGTCTATTTAGAGCGTTGGACAGATGAGATGAGGAAAACCATCTTTGCGAACTATTATGCAGCAAATATGAAAGCGGATACCCTTTTGTTTAAACCCAAGGATTTCAACGCAACCGCCTACCCTGATGGCTTACAGTGTCCCGATGCACCATGGCGATTACCCACAAATGCAGATATGGGAATGCTCTGGGAAAGCGGCCAACTGCTGATGATGGGGGATGGTCACAGCGAAAAAGTTCCCGCTTATGCTATTGCGGACGGTTTACTTTATCAATTTCCTGGATGGAAGGCTGCTGTTGCCATTCAACATGAAGATCCCCTTCAACCAGGGGAATGGCTTTGGTCATTTTACGGCGATATGGCACCTGCGTTTTCCACGGGAGAATCATATATTCCAGAGAGATTCCTGGGAGCTGAAGCTGTGCCGGTCAAAGCCGGTGATCTTATCGGTTACCAGGGACGTTATTTGGGCCCCAACCAACAAACATGGCTTCATCTCAGGTTCTCTCTCCTGCCAGCTGAGGCAGATGGAACCTTTCCAGAAGCATTTATCGAAATCGACGATTTCACCACAGATTTACCTGGAATTCGAGAACAGGAACGGCTGGGGCTGGGTAGCGCCTTGTCACTATCGACATATACAGGATTACCTGAGAGCAGGTTGTATGGCGTGTTTGACTTCCTGCCCTTTGTATGCACGCCTCATGGAGATTGAGCATGAACAACGAGAACAGTCATAATAAAACCTTAATAATTTTAGCTGTTGTTTTATGGCTAATCAGTTCAGTAGCAGCCTTTTTGTTGATCATTCCCATTTTGGATTCCATTATCGGGATCTATGCTGCATTTTGGGCAGATCCCAATCCGATTGGACAAGCCTATTATTTAGGCGCATCCATTCGCCAAATCGGTGTTTTGGTGCTGGCTCTGTTATTTGTGGTCGCTGTGATCGGCGGCGCAGAACACCACGCACGCAACTTCAATACCCCTACTTCCTGGCAATTCATGTTCTTGACCTATGCGGCGGAATTATCCCTGTTTTTGTTCACTCTCCTGTTTTGAAAATAGCAAGCAACTATTGATGACCCAATCTTATAAGGATAGGTAAGATGTTAGATCACTTAAAATTGAATTTTCATCCCAAACCCCATCCCGAATCCGTTGTCCAAGTCGGACCTGTGCGTTTTACTATTCTCACATCACAACTCATCCGCTTAGAATTTGATCCCTCGGAGACATTTCAGGATCAACCCACTCAGATATTTTGGCACAGGAATTTACCCCTTCCGAAATTTGAAAAATTGGTTGACCAGGAAAAGATAATCATAGAAACCGACCACCTGAGACTTAGCTATCAAATACAGGACTTTGGGTTTTATCACCGATTTCTTGAAATTAAGATAAAAGGTACAAGCTTTACCTGGCATTATGGCCAGGAGAATAATACCAATTTGTACGGCACGGTTCGCACTTTAGATCGTGCTGATAGTGCCGTTCCCCTAAACCCAGGTCTTATTGCCAGAACAGGCTGGTCGCTGGTTGATGACAGCCTCTCCTTGGTCTTTACTAAAGATGGATGGTTGGAACCACACGGACGTCATCCCCATGCGAAAGACCTTTACTTTTTTGGTTATGGCCATAATTACACACAATGTATCCAGGATTTTCAACGATTATCCGGAAAAATCCCGATCCTGCCAAGGTTCGCATTGGGAAATTGGTGGAGCAGGTACTGGGAATATGAACAGGATGAGTTAATCGCACTAATGCAAGAATTTCAGGATCACCAAATCCCTCTTTCTGTGTGCATTGTGGATATGGACTGGCACATTGTAAATACGGGTAATGAGAGCTCCGGGTGGACGGGATACACCTGGAATTCGAAATTATTTCCGGAACCACAGCGATTTCTTAATGAATTAGATGAGATGGGTCTAAAAACAGCCCTGAATTTACATCCAGCCTCTGGTGTCTATCCCCATGAAGCACAATACGAAGAGATGGCAGAGCAAATGGGTGTTGGTCCTGAAAGTAAAAAGCCCATCCCCTTTGATATCGCCGATCCTAAATTTACAAAAGCTTATTTCGAAATCCTTCACCATCCCCTGGAAGAAATGGGGGTCGATTTTTGGTGGCTGGACTGGCAGCAGGGGACAAAAACCAAGCTCGCTGGTTTGGACCCGCTTTTCTGGTTAAACCACCTTCACTTTTACGATCGAGCAAGAGATGGTGAAACACGACCGTTTATTTTTTCACGCTGGGGCGGTTTAGGGAGTCAAAGGTATCCGATCGGCTTTTCAGGGGATACCTTTACGACATGGGAGATGCTCCAATTTCAGCCCTACTTCACTGCCACCGCGGCCAATGTCGCCTATGGGTGGTGGAGTCATGACATCGGCGGCCACATGGGGGGCGTGAAAGATCCGGAACTCTATATCCGCTGGCTGCAATACGGCGTTTTCAGCCCCATATTCCGACTGCACGCCACCAAAAACCCCTATTTAGAACGTCGACCGTGGGGCTTTGATGCAGAAACAACAAAAAAAGCAGGGGACGCAATGCGATTAAGGCATGCCCTTATTCCATACCTTTACACGGCCGCCTGGCGTAACCATACAGAAGGTATCCTTCCAATCCGACCATTGTACCATCTCTATCCTGAAGAAAATGATGCTTATCTTTGCCCGAATGAATACACTTTTGGCAGCGAGTTGGTCACCGTTCCTTTTACAACACCTTTAGATAAGGATACCAACCTGAGCCGACAGCCGGTTTGGCTGCCTAAAGGGGATTGGTTCGATTTCTTCACGGGGGACCATTTTCCAGGTGGGGGTTGGCATGTTATCTATGGCGACCTGGATAAGATACCGGCTTTTACCAGAGCTGGCGGAATTATCCCACTGGGACCCTACCTCGGTCACCATGGAGTCGAATGTCCTGATGCCTTGACTGTCAAAGTCTTTCCAGGTGCCACAAATACCTATCAGCTTTATGAAGATGATGGCGAATCCTTAGCTTATCAAAAAGGTGCTTATGCATTGACTAAATTCACTCAGGCGTGGGAGGACAATAAATTAATTTTCACAATTGATCCCGTTGCTGGGGAAGCATCATTGCTCTCGAAAGACCGAATCTTCAAATTGATCTTCCATGCTGTCAATCGACCTGACCAGGTCAATGCAGACATCGCTGGCGAGCAAATACAATTAGATCAAAACTACGATCAAGATAAACATCAACTGATTATCACAGACATCATTCTGCCAGTCGACAAGTCTTTGCGAATCGAAATCAGCAAAGGTGCGGCGCTGCAGTACTCAGAAGGATCGCAGAGAGCGTCCATGGAGAAATTGCTGCAAAGTTTTCGCCTGGATGCAGAAGTAAAATATCAGTTATTCCAAAAATTAGATGAGCTTCTACAGAACCCAATGATGTTGATCAATTTTGCTGATCGCATGAAAGATACGCAACTGCTCGCTTTAATCGAAACCTGGATTGGAAAGCAAGATCATAGGTTCCCAGATGATCCAAGAGAGGCATTTCAGCAAATTATCGATCAAATTTATTACCAGTAAGTATTCAAATTGATTTCGTAAATAGAATATGGGCAGAATCCAGACTATGGGAGGCATTTAATTGGCTTGACAGACTTTGCGCCCGTGTCAATTTCAATACCAAAATAAACCGAGGGATCGATCAGGTTCTCAAACAACAAATCCGGCTCCTCCAGGAACTGGGAATCATAAGGCGCAAGCCCAAAGGTTATGTGCAGCCAATCCTGCTGATTGGGTGACCCTGACCACATACCTTGGAAACCAATTGTTTCACCCTTGGAGACCGAAACACCTTGAACATTTCCAAGGAAAGCTTCAGAAATAAAGATCCTATCGCCTTGGTAGGATCGCATGTCTCCGTAATAGGCGATTAACTTTTCACCAGGATTGAGTGGATCCTCATGGAGGATCAAAAATGATCCTTCGGGAATCCCCTCAAGTCGATAAAACAAACCATCAGCAACTGCCTTGACAGGAACCTGTCCCTCCGCACCCGCACCATAAAAAGCCAGGAGACCGTCACGATAGCGATACCCAAGGTAAGCTGTTGTCGGTAATGCCCAAACACCATTCTCACATTCAGATATTAGGGTTGATTGCTGCCTTGTTCTTGGTTGATAGACAAAGGTTTGTTCATAATGGGCTGTTACCCGATAATGTGCTCGAATCGCTTCCAACACTTCTGGTGTCCATCGTTCTTGCAGCACGTGAGACCACCATTCACCTTCCTGTAAAAGGATTAACGAGAATTCCTCATCTTTGATGAGATCAATCAGTTTTTGCTGGTCAAAAAGGCCAGCATGGATCAACTGTGTGATCTCAAAGGGTTGTAAATAAAGCTGTTTGCCATTTAAAACAATCATCCCCATGTATTCATCTGCCAATATGGGTTGCTCAAGGTTTTGAGCCACCAGGTTTTCCATGCTTGTTAAATCATCAATAGCGTTCTTGCGGCTTTGCAAATGATTCCTTGTTTCATTTTGGACATATCGTGATAATTGGAACCCCTGCCAGCCGGTTATCAATAAAACGATGCAGAGTGTTCCCCCTATTAGCCAATTCTTTGCCCTTAGTTGCAAAGCGATTAATCCAAAACCGATTAATAAACATAAACCCGCGGAAAATTCCAGGAAGTAGTTGACATTTGACCCAATCTTTCCGATAGTCAATGCACTGAGGAAGCCGCCAATTGTAAAGACAAACGGTAATATCCAACCAGATACCCTTCTGAAAAGGACAATAAAGCTTAAAGCGCCCAACACAAAAAACCACGGTGCCAGTTTAAAATAATCCCGGAAATTATTGAGCAGCCTTTCAAAGCCAAAGGGGTTGATATTAGCTGTTACGATATTGAAATAAAAACCGCCCTGCGTGACAACATTTATCAAAAGAAACAATACTCCCGACAAACCTCCCACGAATAACATTAAAAGCAAACCTTTTTTCCAACGCTTATTAAACAGATAAAGAAAACCAGCCATTGGTGCAGCCAGGGCATAGGATTGACGTGTATAGATTGCCAGAACAAGGCATAAGCCTCCCAAAATGAATGAGGGAGTCAGACCATCTTCTATTCTTGGTCTTCGGAAAAGAAAAAACAAACCGAACAAAGCGAAAAACAAAGCCAGGTGATCAATGCGTGTCAGGGTGGACCAACCCACCACATAAGGAAGATTTAAAAAGAGCATTCCGGGTATTAATGCCAATTCTATTCGTTGACTACGCGAATAAGTGATTAATATGATAAGAATGCTGCTGCCAAGAGCGCTTATTATTGAAATCAACCTCCCATACCAGAAAACAGATCCAAAGAAGTTTTCGAAAATAGAAAGAAACAACACATAAACTGGGGGATAATTGGTTATCGTATAAGGCGCTTGATCCACTTCCGATTGATAAATCGATTGTCCCTGATTTATTTGGACTGCCTGGTTGATGAGAGGTGCTTCACCGTAATCCAATGGATATCTGAATGTCAATGCCTCTACTTGGAAGGATATCGCACCTACCACCCCCACTGACAAAATCGCGATAACCAACCAGGAAAGGATTGTGATGAACAAAGGATTTTTTAAAGCTTTTACTTTTCTATCCATAATTAGGAGATTTCTGTCTCGGAAGCGTGCCAGCGTGGTTCCTGGACCCAGAAATGCATCATCAATAAACCGATTAGCGATAAAATGGCACTGATCCCAAATAACAACCTATAGGACGATTGAGCAAGCTGTGTCGCCACCAAAGGCGCCAGGATGCTGACGATACCGCGGATCGTGTTGGCTAAACCGGAATAAGTGGGCACACGGGAGATCTCACAAAACTCCCACACAACCAGCATTCCCGAGACGATGCCAGAGCTCAAAGTAATCCCATGCAGGACAAAAACCAGGAAATATAATTCCGGTATGGAGATGAAAACTGATAGCCCAAAGGCGATCACCGAGGCAAGGATGCCGATTTCTAGGGACAACTTGTGTCCAAATTTATCCGCCATCCAACCCAACACCAAGTTGCCGACCGTTTGGCCGATCAGCATGGACAAAGTATATAAACCAACCGTTGCATCGGATACATCAAATCGTCGCAGCGCACTGATGGTAAAGAACCCTGCGCCCATGCTGCCCAATGCCACCACAATATTTGATAAATTAAATTTCCTAAAATTGTGATCGCTTCTTAGGATTTTCAATAAATCCCCCCAATAACTGCGAAAGTCGAGATCCCTGGTTTCAACCTCACCATAGGGCTCCCTGGTAAGTGCTAAAAAACCCCAGCTTATTGTCATAAAGATTGCAGCTATGCCAAACAAGCCAATAAAGGAATTTGGGAATTCAAGGCTATTGAGAAGATAAGCACTCACTCCTGAACCTAAAGCCCCCATTCCAGCGCCCAGGAACATTGTGATGCCCAGAAAAGAGCCGCGTTTCTCGGGTGAAAATAGCTTTGCCAGCAAACCCATCCAGGAGGGTGCAACCACACCAGCACCAAATACATACCAGATCATACAAAACATGAACAGTATTAACGCTGCTAAAGGTAAGCGCCTGGCGATTAATGCGCTCAAGACCATCACCCACACAGGTAAACGCTCAAGAAACAAGCCCCATCCCACAACGATGGTCTTCATTTTCTTATATTTTTCTGTAATCCTGGCAGCAAATAGCTGTGGTAAAAACCAACCAGCAGAGGAAATCAAACTTAATAACCCAATGGGCCAAAGAGAAGTGGTCAATTTACTGATAAAAAGCGGTAGGATGGTGGAACCTGCAATGAAGCTGCTGCCAAACCAATATGTTGCCCCATCAAGTAAATTGACAGCAAAATTCCAGCGATAATTCTTATTTGTGGATTGCGATGACATCGTTTATTTTTTCTGGTGACTTCTCATACAATCGATGAGGTTATGGATACTTACCCCTTAGAACTTCCGCCCTTCTTCCAATATTTTTTGATGGAGTTGAATATCCATAAAGGTTTTACGATAGGGCGATCCTTCAGGGATCACTGAAAATTTTCGCATGAGTTCATTATGGGATTGTTTGATGTATTCTTCACCTTCTTCATGTTTTTCGTTTGCTCTCAGCGCTAATCCGTGATAATACAAAATTTCTTCACTAACACACTCAATGATTTGTGTGAAACCGAAATTATTAAATGTTTCGAGAGCTAATCCTGATGACGCAATAGCCTTTTGCCGATAGTGATCATACCCGCTGATATCGTTGGATTCCTTCATGATTTGGGCAATTCGTAATTGCGCCTGGGCTGCTTTACAAGCAGCAGCCATTCGATATTGCCTTGAGACAAGATTCTCTTCTTCCACAACCCTTAAAACCTGGTTGGTATGCTCAAGCACCCACATGAGCCTTTCAATTTGATCAAATTGGAGGTGTAAGATCGAACTGACAAGATCATAGCCAACCCTGGCGAGACTTTGCACAAAACGATCGGAAAGCGGCTTTGCAGTTGAGAGGTAACGCTTGGCTTCTGTGAAATTTCCTAAATACGCATAAACCTGCGCTAAACGTAAATAAACAAATAACCGATTATCCGTATCTTGCCAGAGCTTTTCTGCTTGTTTCAAATGCGGAAGTGCACCTTTATAATCCCCCAGATAAATCCCTTTGATCTGACCGATAAACATTAACGAGCGAGCTTCAACCAAACGCCAACCCAATTCTCTTGCTAATTGTAGGCGTTTTTCCTCAAAATCTTTTAACAAAGTGTAGTAATCCCCGGCTCGTTCAAACTCAGTCCCCATCCAATAAAGCATTTCGATCTCAGCGCCTTTATAGTCAATTTCACGGGCAATTGGATGAGCTTGGCGCACCAATTTGAGACCCATCTCCAGCTTATCCATGCCATATGCACCCGCTAATCCCAGGAGTAATTCCACCTGGGTTTTCTTATCACCCAATTCCTCAGCAATATCAATAGCCTGCTGACCAAATTCTTGCCAATCTGGATCATTTTTCAAGAATCGATGCCCGGCAACAGCGGCGAGGCTTTGCATCTCACGATAGGGATCATTAATCTCCTGGGACAACCGTAAAGCTTCTTCAGCTTGGGGAATACCTTCCTCAAGCAATTCCTGGTTGGTGACATGATTGACCCCGGGCTGCATGAGCAAAGCATCCACACGCCAGGTCGGTTCGCCCTCAATTTGATCAGCTATTTCAAGCAATGCTCGTGCTTCATTTCTCGCCTCTACAACATTCCCCAGGTGATAGAGGATCTCAATCCGATTTCGGACTAATTCAAACCTTTGCGTAAGGATCGCCTGGGGTGAACAAGCAGCAGGGTCCTCTTCCAAACGTGATAGGATCTCTAACGCCCGCGAATATTCTTCATAGGCTTCGCGATTAGCAAAAACATCACGTGCTTGTTCAGCAGCCTGGATTCGATATAAGAGCTCAAGTTTTAGATTCCCTGCCATCTGGAAGTGATGGGCTAAGAATTGTGAACTGATTTCGTTGATATCCTCGAATTGATGCAGGAACTCACCAATCTGCAAATGTAATTTCCTTCGTTGGCTGCTAAGGATGCTCTCATAGGTTACATCTTTGATAAGCGTTGATTTAAAGTTATAGACAGTACCCAATCCTGGCGATAGATCCCTCTCTTCAATCAATCCCGCCTTTTCCAGATTATTTAGGCTTTCTAACACATCGATCTCAGCAGACGCGATTTCTTTAATGACAACCCTCCAAAAATCAAAACCGACCACAGAAGCAATTTGTAAGATAAGTCGGTCAGCCTGAGATAATTTATCAATACGTGACAGGAAAAGTGAATGTAAACTCTCAGGCAGATCGGAAGCCGTAATCACGCTGGTTAGCTGCCAGCGATGGGTTTCTTCATTTTTAACCAAAACGCCATCGTTTACCAGACTTTGTACCAATTCTCGTATGAAGAATGGATTACCCTCAGTTCTTTGGACGATAATCTCCAGGGTTTCGTTGTCCAGTTTATTCGGCTGCAAGAGGTATTCGATTAATGTCTGGCTCTCCTCACGTGTAAAGGGATCCAAAACAATTTTTGTCAACCGATGCGGATATTCTGTCTCCAAAAAATGCTGGAAATGCCAGACAGGAGAAAGACGGTCAGGTCGTAAAATGAGAAACCACAAAATCGGATGATCTTCAGAAAGGGATACCACTTCCCGCAGCAGGTCAATGGAGCCTGTATTTGCCCATTGAACACTCCCAAATTGAATCATAACTGGGACACGATGACTGAGTATATTCAGCCAATCACGAATGGTTTGGAATAATTTTCCCTGGTAACCCTGTGCATCCAGGGTTGCCAGCTCCGTTTCAATAGTTTCATCTGAAAGGCCTAAAATTGAACCCATCATCGGTAAATATTCTAAAAATTTCTCCGGCCAAAGATCCTGACAATAAGTCTTCAATGTTTCTGCAATTTCTGCATCCGTGTCTTCAGGATCAACAGTCAGCCATGATTTCAGTAAAATCCGCCACATGAAGAAAGGGGATGGCTGTTCATAGGAACTGCACCATCCACGAAGCACCAGGATCTTGTCAGTTTCTTTGTTATCTGGTTTGTCATGGTTTAAAATTTCGTCAAAAGAGCTGTAAACTTTTTTACGTAGGGTTAAATCTTGATACACCTGGCGAACCAGGAAGGATTTACCTAGTCCGCGATCACCAGTTATCAGGACAATTTCACCGCGTCCCGAAAGAAGATGGTCTACTTTTTGCCTGATAAGTGTGTATTCATCATATCGCCCAATCAGGGGTGAGGAATGAATATAGGTTTGCATATCACGCAGTAATTCTGCATCAGAACGGAGCGCTAAGGGTCGATAAACTTGGACTGGTTCAGAAATCCCCTTCAAAGTAATCTGATTGAGATCAATCCAATGGAATTTATCCTCAATAAGACGATAAGTCGTCTCACTCACCAGGACGGTTCCCGGCTCAGCCGCTGTTTCTAAACGGGCAGCCAGTGCAATTGCTTCTCCCATTGCGGTATCTTCGCGATGTAAGCCCATGGTCCCCACTTCTGCAACAATTAGCTCATCGGTATGAACACCAATGCGTAATTTTAATTCATTGGCATCAATGGGTTCAAACTCTCTTTTATAGCGTTCAAAACCCTCTTGCATGGCAAGCGCAGCCAAAACAGCTCTTTCAGGGTCATCTTCATGAGCATCGCGTGCACCAAAAAAAGCGATGAGACCATCCCCCCTGAATTGATCAACCTGTCCGCCAAAGCGGTAAATCTGGGCTTCCATGACCTGGAGCAACTTGCTCATCAGATCAACCCAAGACTCCGAACCAATTTCACTGAGCAGATCTGTCGATTTTTTCACATCCGCCACGATGACAGTGGCGACCCGGCGTTCCCCCTTTAACATATTAAGGACCTGCGGTTGTTCTGGTTGGTCTTCGACCGGTGTTCTCACAGAAAATGCAGAAGAGGACGCTGGGAAATAGGAATATGTCGCTGATGGTTCCTGTCTCCCATAACGGTTAATCCCGGCCACAAGGGCCGCGCCACAATTACCACAGAAATCAAACTGGACAGGGTTCTGCGTACCGCATGCTGGACATGTTTTTGAAACCATATTCCCGCACTTACCACAGAACCGATTGCCTGGTGGATTATCAAATCCGCAATTTGGACATTTCATAATATTCCCAAAATAATACAAGGCGCAAAGATGATTGCGCCTTGTAATTGTAACCTTAATGCCTAAAGTTTTACAATGTTTCCAATGCTCGCCGGAAGCGTTTTGCCAGCTCTTCCAGCATAATGACCGCCATTTCCGGTTCAATCTTAAGAATGCCCTTGAAATCCCAACGTGTCAATATCAGGCACTGAACATCTGATCTGGCGATCACAGATGCGGTCCTGAGGCCTTCATCGAGTAAAGCTAATTCTCCAAAGAAATCATTGATGCCGAATTGATTGAGGGCAAACTTCTCACCGTCTGGCTGAACACGTACAGCTTCCGCAGTTCCCTTTACAACGATAAACAATCCCTCTCCCCCCTGACCTTGTGTGATAATCGCTTCACCTTCTGAATATTTTCTTTGTGTCAATCGATTTGCTAGTTTCTTCAATTGTCCCTCATTTAAGCCCCTGAACAGAGGGATTTGACTCAAAATTTGGACATAGGATTTAATGTCAACCATGCTTACTCCTTTTTTCTGACAAATGGTAACCCAACTTCTTAACCAAAATCCTTCCAATAATTAACTAAAATTAGCTACAAATAAATAATTTTAGAATGGCATTTTCATAAATGTTAAGATAGCCTTTTTTTATTCTCTTTGAGGCTATCTTAACACTTAACCTTTTTGCCTCTAAATCCTCATCGCCAATAGACGATTGTTGGATTAAACAGACGTTTCTTAAACACCTCGCAGCTCAAGTTCTTCTGCACGATGGCATGCAACAAAATGATCCTCTTTCAACTCCCGATATTCAGGAGTTGTTGTCTTGCATATTTCTTTTGCATATCGGCACCGCGGGTGGAAATAACATCCGCTGGGAGGATTGGAGGGATCAGCCACATCCCCTTGCATGTGAATTCGCTGAGATTCATATTTAGGATCGGGCTTGGGCACTGCAGACATCAAAGCTTCAGTATATGGATGCAGTGGGTTGTTATAAAGCTCATCAGACTCAGCAACTTCAGCAATCTTGCCAACATACATGACGGCCACACGGTCTGAAATATGTTGGACGACACTCAGGTCATGGGCAACAAAAATAAAGGACAGGTTGAAATCTTGCTGCAGATCTTTTAACAAATTCAATGTTTGCGCCTGGATTGAGACATCCAATGCGGAAACAGGCTCATCAGCGAAGATAATCTTAGGATTAAGAGCTAAGGCACGAGCAATCCCAATACGCTGCCTCTGACCGCCCGAAAATTCGTGAGGGTATCGACGCATATAAGAAGCCCGAAGACCAACTCGCTCCAATAAATTGACGACAATTTTCTCATTATCTTCACGATTGCTTTGCCCATGGATCACCATTGGCTCTGAAACAATGTCAAAAACAGACATCCGTGGATTAAGTGAATTGACTGGATCCTGAAATATCATCGACATTTCCTGCCGGATTTTTTTCATATCCTCGTGATCCAGGTTCATTATGTTAACAATCACGGGCTCATCAGTGTCAGAAAGAGTATTCGATTTGAAGAACGCTGCACCACCAGTGGGCTCATATAAACGAATCACCGTACGGCTGGCGGTTGTTTTGCCGCAGCCGCTTTCTCCTACTAATCCAAGCGTTTCTCCCTCACGCACAAAAAAGCTTACGTCATCCACTGCTTTAACATAACCAGCCGCGCGCTGCATGAGACCCTTTTTGATCGGGAAATACTTCTTAAGACCCTTAACTTCCAAAACCACTTTCGGGTCATAGATCCTTTCGGGTTTGAATCTTTCTTCCAGGTCAGCACCTGGTGTATAAGTTTTAGCTTCTTTTGCCATAGCTATACCTCCTCATAGAGCAAACAGCGAACCCAATGTCCTTCTTCAACCTTTTGCCATTTCGGGTCGATAACATCACACTTCCCTGGCATAAATGATGGGCAGCGAGGATGGAACACACAACCGGAGGGCAGATTGAAAGGTGAAGGGACCATCCCCTTGATCGATGCAAGCCGTTCTTTTTCGCGTTTGCCGACATGCGGGATTGATTCAAGCAATGCCCGTGTATAGGGATGTTTTGCCTCGTAAAATATATTGACCGCACTCGATCTTTCGACCTGTTTACCCATATACATGACGATGATATCCTCAGCCATCTCTGCCACCACGCCAAGGTTGTGGGTGATGAACATAATCGCCATATCTTCATTTTCTTGTAAATCCCGCATCAAATCCAAAATCTGTGCTTCAATTGAGACGTCCAATGCCGTTGTGGGTTCATCAGCAATCAGCATGACGGGATCACAGGATAAGGCAATAGCAATCATCACACGCTGTCTCTGTCCACCGCTGAGTTCGTGAGGATAACTATCCACCCGCTCTTTCGGTTTGGGTAAGCCGACCTTATGTAAATAATCAATGGCAATCTCACGGGCTTCCTTTTTATTGACATGACGATGCTCCATGATGGCTTTATCCATCTCATCACCCACTTTTGAAGGGAGCAAACGGTGTAAGTTCAGCGCCTCACCAATCTGGAATCCTGCTGTATAGACCGGTGTCAGGGAGCTCATCGGTTCCTGGAAGATCATCCCAATTTCACCCCCACGGATTTTGCGGATCCTAACACCGTCAGGATCAAGTTCCGAAATATTAATGATCTCTTCCTGTCCAGGATTCAATTTATCCCGGTAATGGTACAAAACCTCACCTTTGGTGATCTTTCCCGGTTTGGGAATCATTTGCATGATGGCTTTCGCTGTTACCGATTTTCCACAACCGCTCTCACCAATCACACCGGTGGTCTCGCCGCGGTAGATATCAAATGACGCCCCCTGGATCGCATGCACGGTGCCATCTCTAACTTCAAAATCAACATGGAGATCTTTGATCTCAACTAATGGTTCTCTCATTGTTCTCCTCCTACCGTCCACCATAGGGATCCATTGCATCGCGTAAGCCATCACCCAGCATGTTGAAAGCGAGGATGGCGAAGATGACAAACGGAACAGGGATTAGCAACCACGGCGCAAACCGGATGGTGCGGACATTGGATACTTCCTGTAATAAAACACCCCAGCTGGTTAAGGGGGGGCGTAAGCCTAAACCCAACCAGCTCAATGCCGTCTCAGAAAGGATCATCCCGGGGATCATCAGCGTGGCAATCACGATCACGTGACTTAAGGTGCCAGGGACCAGGTGCTTGAACATGATCCGCCGATCGGTCGCTCCAGAACTCTTGGCAGCCAGGACATATTCACGCTCTCGGATGGAGAGGATCAACCCTCGCACTTGGCGTGCAAGACCTCCCCAACGGATAAACACTAAAATCAGTGTGAGCATAAAATATATCGCTTCTGGCGACCAGCTCACGGGGATTGCCGCTGCCAAAGCAATGAACAAAGGAATGTCAGGGAAAGCCGCAACGAATTCCGTCAACCGCTGAACGACAACATCCGTCACTCCTCCGTAATAGCCTGAAATCGCGCCCAGTGTCACGCCAAGAATCAATGTAAAGACCTGTCCTAACAAACCGATCCATAGGGAAAGACGTCCGCCATAAATGATCCTTGATAGTAAATCCCTGCCAAGGCGATCCGTTCCAAACAAGAACATGTGTGCATCGGGATCATCCGGGTCCGGTCCAAATAAATGGAGATCCGCCGGGATAAACCCCAACAATTTATAACCTTCGCCTCTTACGAAGAAATTCAAGTAAAATTTTTGCTCAGGATTCTCCGTGTAATAGCGCCTGCGCAGTTCCATATCAATATTTTCCTCAAGTCCATAAACAAACGGACGCAAGGAGAAATTCCCTTCAGAGTCAACAAATCGTAAAATCTGGGGTCTCGCTTGCAGGAAATCAGTCTTATGATCCAGCAAATAAGGCGCAAAAAACTCGGCAAAAACCAGGCAAATCAGATAGAACAACGCCACAATAATCCCACCGGCAACGGCTAGTTTATTCTTCTTAAATTTCCACCAGACCAATGCCCAGTAATTTTGGCTAACCTGCTCTTCTTTGTCCTTTTTAACAATTTGTGGAAGGTCTAGTTCTTCTGGATCTTGATCAGGTAATTGTGTATTTTGGTCAACCATTATATTTTCTCCTTATCTCTTATCTGACCCGATCAATCCAGGCGAATACGGGGATCAAGCCAAACAAGCGCTAGATCGGCCAACAGGTTACCAATCAGCATCATCATCACGATGAAAACCAATATCGTACCCGCCATATACATATCCTGGCGCTGCAAAGCCTCCACATAGAGGGGACCAATCGTGGGTAAACCCAAAACAATCGCAACCAGGGCATTACCGCCCACAATGTAGGGCAGTGATTCTGAGCCAAGGATAACAATCAGAGGATTGATCGCCACTCGAACCGCATGCCGCCAGGTGACCGTTCGGCTCTTGAGGCCACGTGCCCTTGCCGCTTCGATAAAGGGCTGGCCGAGAATTTCCAGCAGATTGCCGCGCATAATGCGCATGTAAGCTGGGGCTGTGGCAGCGGTGCCAATTAATACCGGGATCCACAGGTGCTTGAGCAGGTCCCAAACCCTGGCTAAACTCCAGGGGGCATCGACAAATTCTCTTGAAAATAAACCGCCAATATCCTGGCCAAGAATCACAACCGCCACAAACAAGACAATCAAGGCAAGTAAGAATCCTGGGGTACCCAAGCCTAAAAATGCGATCACTGTAAACAATTGATCACCAAAGGAATACTGGTGAGTGGCGGAATAAACGCCAACCAGAATAGCGACAGTATATGTCAGAATCAACGTGCTGATTGCAATGATCACAGTCATCAACACACGCTCGCCTAACAAGTCTCTCACAGGCCGTTCATATTGAAAAGATTCACCAAAATCCCCCTGGATAAAATTCGTCGCCCAAATCCAATATCGTTCAAGTAAGGGCTTATCCAAACCATATCTCGCACGATATTCCGCTATTCTCAGTTGTGCTGAACGGTCTCCCTGGGCGTTCAATTCATCTAACTTCTGAGTGAGGAAATCCCCCGGTGGAAGTTCAATGATTAAGAAGCTGACAAAGGAGACCAGGATAATCATGACTAACGCGTAGCCAAGTCGCCTAACAATATAAGAAAGCATAATGCCTCTCTCCTTTCACATTGCGCAAGTCAGTAAAATTTTATGCAAAAATGTTCTCACCCTCAAGCCCCTTCAAAGTTTGCATCAAGTCTGTGGCGAGTGAGCGAGTCACTCGCCACAGTGTCATTAAAAATCTATATTATCCATCACAAAGGACTAGTC
>Ga0207796_1000481_pt1 | contig 16060 bp, 16 predicted proteins | sample Pon1CUnioCityCA_6_FD_187274 | JGI IMG/M metagenome (GOLD analysis project Ga0207796, IMG submission 187274) | Marine sediment microbial community from Union City, CA, USA - Pond 1C Sediment 1 (SPAdes) | ecosystem: Environmental > Aquatic > Marine > Intertidal zone > Salt pond sediment ...
TGTGCGCCGATCCCGTGCCGATTTCGTGATGGCCGACGCCCACAAGTGGCTGCTGGCCCCGGAGGGCATCGCGATGCTCTATGTCCGGCCCGAGCTCCGCGACCGGTTGACGTTGCACGAGTTCGGCTGGCACATGCTGGAAGATTCGGGCGATTTCCAGACCTACGCGCTCGAACCGGCCCACAGCGCACGCAGGTTCGAGCCCGGAAGTCCGAACATGCTGGGCATTCACGCCCTGCACGCCAGCCTGGGCCTGTTGCTGGAAACGGGACTGGATACGATCGCGGCCCGGATCGCGGCGCACTGGGAGCAGCTCTGCAGCGGGCTCGAGGCCATCGGCTGTTCGATTCTCACCCCGCGCGGGCAACACGCGGGAATCCTGACCTTTCGTCCCGCCAGGGGCAGCAGCGAAGCGCTTTTCAGGGCCCTGCAGCAGGAGGGGGTGTTGTGCGCCCTGCGCGGCGGTGGCGTCCGTTTTTCACCGCATTTCTACCTGCAACCGGAGGCGCTGGAGCGCGCGTTGGCGATCGTACGCGGGCGGCAGTAGAGCCTTCGGGAGTGACCGCAGGCGCGGCTACAGGGTATGAGTTCGGCTTGCCGAGGTCAGCAGGCCTCCGAGATGGGTTTCGATCAGTCGGCGCGTCGCACCCTTGTCGGTGGAATTGAACTGCACGCCGATGCCACGCACCCGGTTGCCCTGCGCGCGCGCGGGGGTGATCCAGACCACGCGGGAGGGTGCCGGCACGCGCGCAGTTTCCTCAGGCAACGTCAACAGCACGAGAACTTCATCCCCCAGCTTGAAGGGTTTCTCCGTGGGGATGAACAACCCGCCGTTGCTGACAAAAGGCATGTAGGCGGCGAAGAGCGCAGACTTCTCACGCACCGCCATGGTGAGGATCCGGCTGGTGGCCATTACGCCTTCTCGATCCCGTCGTCGCCGCAACGGCCGACGTTGCGCGCGGGTCGCTCTTGACTCGGCTCTGCGAGGGGCTTGCACAGGCGTATCAAACCATCGTCAATCACGGGTTCCTCTCCGAAAACATTCTTGGCTTCAGCCACGGGCAACGACTCAGGCATTTGCACCGGTGAGCCGCAACACCATGGACTCACAGCGCAACTCGGGATTCAGCGGCGCATCCGCCTCACGTTGCCAGCGCAGGGACTCCAGGCTCAACTGTGCCAATTCATGCTGCCCAAGTCCACGTGCGTAGCCTTCCAGTACCACCGGGTCGAACAGGCGACCGAAATCATCGTGTTTCCCCGTGGCCAGATAATAGTGCGCGGATAGCAACAGACATTGCAAACGCGGAATCAGGGACTTCAAGGCGCACTGTCGAAACGCGGTCACGGTCGGGAAAGGCGAGTCCTGCGTGAGCAGGCTGATCAGTGCCGCGCGATCCTGCCGCCAGTTTTCCACTGCGCTTTCGTCCCGAATCAGCTCCAACGCTTCCAGCGGTCGATTCAGACTCGCTGCGAGGGCTTCCTCCGGGGTCATCACCGACCCGCGGCACGCCCCCAGCCACGCTCGAACCGTTTCGACCGGCGGCTGCGTGATCCGCAATAGCCGACACCGGCTGCGGATCGTGGCCGGGAGTCGAGCCGGGCGCGCAGCTGAAAGCAGGATCATCGCGCCTCCCGGCGGTTCCTCCAGGGTACGCAACAGCGCATTGGCCGCATTCACGGTCATCGCTTCCGCCGGTTCGATGAAGACGAGTCGCGCGGGCCCGGAGTGGCTCAGGCCAAGGAAGTCGGGCAAAACCCGAATGGCTTCGATCAGGATTTCCTTGCCTGCCTCCTCCGGGGTGACCTCGAGGATTTCCGGGTGTATCCCGCCGAGGAAGGCGTGGCAACCGTTGCAGTCGCCGCAGGGCAGCAGCGCGTCGTCCGCACGGGTGCAGGCAATGCGTTGCATGAACGCTCGCGCAAGCACCCCCTTGCCCACCCCGGACGGCCCGGTGAGCAGGAGCCCCGAGGGCAGCTGCCCTGCCGAAGCCAGGGCCAGCAGCCGTTCCAGCGGCGGTCGCAGCCAGGGTGGAAACTCCGTCTCGTCGCCAGCGTTCATTCGATGGCCTTCAACGATCCTGCGCCTGCCGCCACGCGTGCCAGGTGTGCGCAACGTCGGAGGCGACGGCCTCGAGATCCTGCGCCGCGTCGATGACGCGATAGCGGTCCGGGAAGCGTCGGGCACGCTCGAGATAGGCGCTACGCGCGCGCTCGAAGAAGGCGACGTCCTCGTTCTCGATACGATCCCGCTTTCCACGCGCGAGCGCGCGCTGAAGACCGATTTCCACCGGCACGTCGAAAACGATCACCAGGTCCGGGCGGAGTTCGCCCTGCAGCCAGGTCTCGAGGGTTGCGACCCGTTCGCTCCCGAGGCCGCGACCGGCTCCCTGGTAGGCGAAGCTCGCGTCGGTGAAGCGATCGCAGAGCACCCAGGCGCCCTGCTCCAGCCGCGGCCGGATCACCCGGGCCAGGTGCTCGGCGCGGGCGGCGAAAATGAGCAGGAGCTCGGTTTCCGCTGCCATCTGGCCAACATCGGGATCCAGCAGCAGCCCGCGGAGCTTCTCGCCAAGTGACGTGCCACCGGGTTCACGTGTCACCACGACCGGCTCTCCGGCGTCTGCCAGACGCTGGACGAGCCGGTCCATCTGGGTCGACTTGCCGGCGCCTTCGATTCCTTCGAAGGTCACGAAGCGACCCCGTTGCGATCGGCTCATTGACCGCCTCCATAACGGCTGGCGTCGCCATCCAGCTGATGACGGATGACCGCGGCACGATGCTCCGCGTAGGTCGTGGAAAAGACATGCGTGCCGTCGTTGCGGGAAACGAAGAACAATGCATCGGTTTCCGCGGGTTGGGCCGCCGCCATCAGCGAAGCCCTGCCCGGCAGCGCGATCGGGGTCGGTGGCAAGCCTTCCCGGGTGTAGGTGTTGTAGGGATGATCACGGCGCAGCTCCGCCCGGGTGAGCCGGGTGGTCCCCGGCTCCTGGGCATACAGCAGGGTCGGGTCGGTCTGCAGCCGCATTCCCTTGCGCAGACGGTTGACGAACACTCCGGCGACCAGGCCGCGTTCCTCGGCCTGCCCGGTTTCCCTTTCCACGATGGATGCCAGGATCAGGAGTCCGTACGGGGTCTCCACCGGGTGCCCGTCGACCCTGGATTCCCAGGCCTCGTCCAGGGCCTGCAGCATCGCCTCGTGAGCCATCCGGACCACCTGAAGCGAGGGCGTATCCCGATTGAACACGTAGGTGTCTGGCAGGAACCACCCCTCTGGATGGCGATCCTCGTAACCCAGTCGTGTCATCAACGCTTCGAGATCCGTGGGTTCCTCGAACGGCCGGAGCTGCGGATGGGCCTCAACCGCGGCGAGGAATTGCTGCGCAGTCCAGCCCTCGGGGATCGTAAGCCGATGACGGATCACCAAACCCCGGTGCATGTTGTCGAGCAGTGCGCCGACCGAAATTCCGGGCGGGACCTCGTACTCGCCCGCCTGCAGTCGACCGGCGATGCCGTGATAGCGCGTGTACGCCTCGACGAGCCGCGGATAACGAACCCAGCCGCGGTCCGCGAGTTCCTGGATGATCTGGCGCGACCCCTGGCCGGGCTGCACGACCACGATCTCGGTGCGGTCCAGCGTCAACGGCTCCTGCACCTCCGCGTGGTAGACACTGATGCCATGGGCGACCAGCACGGCCGCGACAATGACCAGCAGGAGAATGAAAAGGCTAAGCCAGCGCATGCATTTCAGCTCCAAGGGCTTCGAGGTCGTCCAACAGACTTCCGGAGGGGCGTGGATCCGCGGGTGGGGGGATCCGATCGTTCCAGAACGCGCGCCGAAGTCCGATGGCGGCGTTGCTGAAGAAGATGGCATCGGCCGCACGAACGCGCGCGAGCGGAAGCGCTTCCTCGCGCACGCCGAAGCCGCCGCGTCGGGCATGCTCGAGCAACCAGCCGCGCCGTGTTCCCGGAATGCCGGATTCTCTCAGAGACGGCGTCAGGAGGATGCCCTTTTCCAGAATGAACAGGTTGCTCTGCGTCCCGCACACCGCCCGGCCCGCCGCATCCAGCATCAGTCCTTCATCCCAGTCCGCCCCCCATTCCATGCGCGCAAGCACGTTTTCGATGCGGTTCAGGTGCTTGCATCCCGGGAGTGGCTGGGTTCCGGCACGGGTCCGGCACAAACCGACGCGCAGGGGATCGCCGTCGACCGCGGTGACCAGCGGTTCGCCACCCATCGCCACCCGAGTCGGCCGAACTTGCCGGGGAACCACGTATCCGCGCGGCCCCGGACCGCGCGTGACGATCAGTTTCACCATGCACTCGGCAACCGCCCCAAAGCGGCCCAGATCCTCGAGACAGGCCGCCTCGGAAACCCGGGGGATCCCGAGCTGACCGAGCCCCCTGCAGAGCCGTGCCCAATGCCGCTCCCACAGGAGGGGCTTGCCCTCGCGTACGCGCAGCGTCTCAAACACGCCGTCACCGAACTGGAAACCGCGGTCGTTTGCGGCTATCCGGTCCCCTTCCTCACCGTTGACCAGGATCCTCATGCCTGCAGCGCATCCAGCAGCGCGTGTGCCTTGTGCCGGGTTTCTTCCAGCTCGAACTCCGGCAGCGAGTCCGAAACGATCCCCGCCCCTGCGCGGAAACGGAGCTCGCGGCCGCGAACCACGAGTGTGCGGATCAGGATATTGGTGTCCATGTGTCCATTGCGGCTGATATAGCCGCAGGAACCGGTATAGGCCCCCCTGGCTACCCCGCCCTCCAGTTCCTGGATGATCTGCATGCTGCGTATCTTCGGACACCCGGTGATCGTTCCCCCGGGGAATGTAGCTCGGATGACGTCGCCGGGTGTAGTGCCGGGAGTCAGTCGCCCGCGTACCGAGGAGACGATGTGGTGCACGCGGCGGTAGCTTTCGATGGTCATCAGCTCCGGCACCACGACGGTTCCCGGGACGCAGACGCGCCCGAGATCGTTGCGTTCCAGGTCGACCAGCATCACGTGCTCCGAGTTCTCCTTGGAATTTACTTTCAATTCAAAAAACAATTCATTGTCTTTTAAAGAATCCGGATCACGTCTTCGGGTCCCGGCGATGGGTCGCGTCTCCACCATTCCATCCCGAACGCTGACCAGCCGTTCGGGGGACGAACTGATGATTTCCGCGCCGGGAAGCCGAAGCAAGGCGGCAAAAGGTGCGGGGTTGGCGCGCCGCAGGCGGCGGTAAACGGCGCCAGCGTCAAGGCACCTGTCGGCGATTGCGCGCCATTCGCGGGACAGGTTGGCCTGAAAACAGTCTCCATCGCGGATGTAGGCCAAGGCTCGTCGAACCGCCTCCAGATAGGGTTCCGGCGAATCCTCCTCGATCCGCAGTGGCGGCACATCCCGGTCCGCGTCCTGCGTGCACGATTCGAGGTCGGCCTGGACCTGGCGCCAGCGCTCCGGATCCGCGTCCTCGTCGACGAAGTACGCGGTACGGTCCAGGTGATCCTGAATCAGCGCTGCCGGGAAGCGGGTCAGCACCGCACGCGGCAACCAGGGATCGCCGCCGCAGGATCCGAGGGCGGGTTCGATATCCCAGGCCAGTTCGTATCCGAGATACATGAACCAGCCGCCGACGAACGGCAGGGACGCGGCGTCCCCGGTTTCCCTCAGGGTGTCGAACGGTCCGATGGCGGCGAGTTGATCGAGTACCCCGGGGCCATCACAGGCCAGGGTATCGCCCGGAAAGGCGAACAGGATGGAAAAACGCGCCGGCGCCTGCCCGACCAGAGCGGTGTCCAGGAGATGCGGATACCGATCGGGATACCGGCAGGCCAGGCCCAGTAGATCGACGCCCGTCGCCAACTGCCGGACGGACATGGGTCCGGCTACAGCGCGCGGAATACCAGGGTTCCGTTGGTGCCGCCGAAACCGAAGGAATTCGAGACCGCCACGCGGGTATCGAGATCACGGGCCTCGTGGGCCACGTAGTCCAGATCGCAGCCCTCACCGGGTTCGTCGAGGTTGATGGTCGGCGGCGAGATCCTGCGGTCCAGCGCGAGTGCACAGAACAGTGCCTCGATACCACCCGCCGCGCCCAGCAGATGCCCGGTCATGGACTTGGTCGAGTTCACCAAAACCTTGTTCGCATGGTCGCCCAGGGCCCGCTTGACCGCCATCGTCTCGGCCAGGTCGCCCGCGGGCGTCGACGTGCCGTGGGCATTGATGTAGCCCACTTCCGTCGGGTCGATTCCGCCGTCCTTGAGCGCCTTCAGCATGCAGGCGGCCGCGCCTTCGCCACCCTGGGACGGCTGGGTCATGTGGTAGGCATCCGAATTCCAGGCAAAGCCCACGAGCTCGCAGTAGATCTTGGCACCGCGCGCCTTCGCGAATTCGTACTCCTCGAGCATCAGCACGCCGGCACCGTCGCTCAGTACGAAGCCGTCCCGGTCCTTGTCCCAGGGCCGTGAAGCGCGCTCGGGATCGTCGTTGCGGGTCGACAGCGCCCGCGCCGCCGCAAAGCCGCCGATACCCAGCGGTGTGGTGGCCATCTCGGCACCGCCCGCCAGCATCGCATCGACGTCGCCGTACGCGATCATGCGCATGGCATCGCCGATGTTGTGCGTCCCGGTGGCGCAGGCCGAGACGATCGAAATGTTGGGCCCCTTGAGGCCACGCATGATCGAGAGATTGCCGGCAACCATGTTGATGATGGCGCTGGGCACGAAAAAGGGCGAGATCTTGCGAGCGCCCCCCTTCAGGTAGGCGCCGTAGGACCGCTCGATGTAGGGCAGTCCGCCGATCCCGGAACCGATGGCGACACCGATCCGATCGGCATTCGCCTCGGTGACTTCGAGTCCCGAGTCTTCCAGGGCCTGCAGGCCGGCCGCCAGGCCGTACAGCACGAAGGTGTCCATTTTCTTCTGGTCCTTCGTCGGCACGTAGTCGTCGGCGTTGAAGTCGCGGACCGCGCCCGAGATGCGAACCGGCATTTCCGACGCGTCGAAGACGTCAATTGGCGTGATGCCGCTTTTGCCGGCAACGATGTTTGCCCAGGCCTTCTCCACCGTGGATCCCACGGGGGACACGATGCCCAGTCCGGTTACCACCACGCGACGTTTAGCCAATTGCTTTCTCCCTTACAGCGAAACAAAGCAATGACCGACCCGAGCGACCTCGAGCGGCCATTGCCTTTGCGTACATCGGAGAGACCGGAATCCGGCCCTCTTCAGTCCTTCATGTGTGCCTTGATGTAGTCGATGGCCTGCTGCACGGTCGTGATTTTTTCGGCCTGCTCGTCCGGAATCTCCGTTTCGAACTCCTCTTCGAGGGCCATGACCAGTTCCACCGTATCGAGCGAGTCTGCGCCGAGATCCTCGACGAAGGACGCGGAATCGGTCACATCCTCTTCCTTGGCGCCCAACTGCTCCACGACGATCTTCTTGACGCGTTCTTCAATGCTACTCATGTACGACATCCCCTTTGGGTCCGTGGCGGTCAATTCGCGAGCGCCATTCTAGTGAAAAGCCCCGGTTCGATCCAGTGGATCTCCGCTGCGCCGCGCGGCCCGACAAGGGGACGTGCAGAACGCCGGTCGAGAGTACCACCGAAAGGGCGAGGCATCCGTCAATGCATAAACATGCCACCGTTCACATGCAACGTTTCGCCGGTCACGTAGGCCGCTCCCGGCGAGGCCAGAAAGGCCACCGCGGCCGCGATCTCCGCGGGCTCGCCCAGGCGTCCCAGCGGTATGCCCTCGAGCAGCCTGGTACGGGTGTCGTCCGGGAGGTCGCGCGTCATGTCGGTGTCGATGAAACCGGGTGCCACGGTGTTCACCGTGATATTGCGGCTGCCGACCTCGCGCGCGAGGGACCGGGCGAAACCCGCGAGCCCCGCCTTGGCCGCCGCGTAGTTGGTCTGACCGGCATTGCCACTCGATCCGACCACCGAACCGATCAGGATGATGCGTCCGCGGCGCAATTTCATCATCGGCTTGAGCACCTTCTGCGTCAGTCGGGCCGCCGCGGACAGATTCGTTTCGATGATGCTGTCCCACTCCTCGTCCTTCATGCGCATCAGAAGGTTGTCACGCGTGATGCCGGCGTTGTTCACCAGGACCTCGATCGGCCCCTCGTGGGCCTGAATGTTCTCCAGCACGGCCTGCACGGACGCCGGGTCGGTGACGTTCAGCACCACCCCGCGCCCGCCCAGATCCTGCAGCGCCGCGGTGATCCCCTCGGCCCCGCCCGGCGACGTCGCGGTTCCGACCACACTCCATCCGTCTTCCGCGAGTCGCCTCGCGATCGCGGCTCCGATCCCCCGGCTTGCACCGGTGACCAGGGCCACACCTCTGCTCTCTGTCATTTGAACGTTCCTTGGTGGATCGGGGTAGATTGCCCATCGCGTCTGCGCAGCGGACTCAGGACCCCAGTGTTTCCAACGCCCTGGCAAGACCGGAAGCGTCGCTGATCTCGAACAGTTGCAGGTCGCGATCGATGCGCTTGCCCAGTCCCGTCAACACCTTGCCCGGCCCGCACTCCACGAGGGTGTCGATCCCGCGTTCGCGCATCCGCCGGACGGTATCCACCCAGCGCACGGGTCGATACAGCTGCTCCGCGAGGATCGCGCGCAGGGCTTCCGGGGAATCCACGGTATCGGCATTGACGTTGTGCAGAACGGGGATGGCGGGGAGCCTGAATTCGGTCCTCTCCAACCGCTCGAGCAGACGCTCAGCGGCCGCCCGCATCAACGCGCAGTGCGAGGGAACCGACACCGGCAGGCGCAAAGCCCGCTTGGCCCCGGCTTCCGGGGCTGCCGAAATCGCGCGCTCGACGGCGGCAGCGGAACCCGCGATCACGACCTGACCCGGCGAATTGAAGTTGACGGCTTCCAGCACGTCGTCGCCCGCCTGCGCCGCACACAGCGCCATCACCGCTGCGTCGTCCAGCCCAAGCAATGCGGCCATCGCACCCTCGCCTTCCGGAACGGCGTTCTGCATGGCCAGGGCCCGCTCGCGTACCAGTGCCACGGCGTCGCCGAAGTCCAGTGCCTCGGCAGCCACCAGCGCGCTGTATTCGCCGAGGCTGTGGCCGGCTGCGGCCAACGGCCGCGCCGCCGTCTGCTGGGTCCACGCGCGCCAAACCGCAACACCGGCGGCAAGCATCGCGGGTTGCGTGAATTCGGTGCGATTGAGCGTCTCGACCGGGCCGTTCTGGACCAGTGTCCAGAGATCCGTACCCAGGATGTTCGAGGCCTCGTCGAAGGTCTCCCGTACGATCGGGTGCCGTTCGGCGAGTTCGCCGAGCATGCCGACCGACTGGGAGCCCTGGCCCGGAAAGACTGCGGCCCAATGCATGTCCATGGCTGATCCGATCCGTTCGAGGATGGCGTAGTGTATGCCCATCAATTCCTGGGCGGCAAACCGCAATCAGAGGCGGTTCCGTTCCTGGAATCGATCATGACGAACACGCCACCGGGAGGCGATGGGCGGACTCCGTTTCGCGCATATAACGCGTATTTGCTTGAGTTCCCGCCCCGCATCCGCATAATGGCGCCTCCTGTTGGCGCACATAGAGGATTTGCATGGCGAAGGAAGACGAGATCGAGCTCGAAGGAACGGTCGTGGAAACGCTCCCCAACACGATGTTCCGTGTCGAACTGGAAAACGGTCACGTAATCACGGCGCACATCTCCGGCAAAATGCGCAAGCACTACATCCGGATTCTGCGCGGCGACAAGGTCATCGTGCAGATGACACCCTACGATCTCACCAAGGGCCGCATCGTCTACCGCAACAAGTGACGGACGGCGACCGAGCGCCGCCCATGCCACTCAGGACATCGCGGGTTCGCGGATGTCCAGTTCCAGACCTTCCTCGCCCAGGCGCACGACGACCTCGCCTCCGCTTTTCGCCAGCCTGCCGAACAGGATTTCCTCCGCCAGGGGTTTCTTGATGTACTCCTGAAGCGTACGCGCCATGGGCCGGGCACCCATCTTCACGTCGTATCCGTGCTCGGCCAGCCAGGCGCGGCCCTCCGGCGTCACGGTCAACGTCACCTTCTTGTCGTCGAGTTGGGCCTGGAGTTGCACCAGGAACTTGTCGACCACACCCAGGATGGTGGCTTCGTCCAGGGGCGCGAACTGGATGATGCCGTCCAGCCGGTTGCGGAACTCGGGACTGAACGTGCGCTTGAGCACTTCCATCGCATCGGTGGAGTGATCCTGCTGGGTGAAACCCATCGAGGGACGACTGGCCATCTCGGCACCGGCATTGCTCGTCATCACCACGATCACGTTGCGGAAGTCGACCTTCCGCCCGTTGGTGTCGGTGAGGGTCCCGTGGTCCATCACCTGCAGCAGCAGGTTGAACACGTCGGGATGCGCCTTCTCGATTTCGTCGAGCAGCAGAACCGCATGCGGGTGCTTGAGGATCGCGTCCGTGAGCAGGCCGCCTTCGTCGTAGCCGACGTATCCCGGCGGCGCGCCGATCAGGCGCGACACCGTGTGGCGCTCCATGTACTCGGACATGTCGAAGCGGACGAGCTCGATGCCCATGATGCGCGCGAGCTGGCGGGTGACCTCGGTCTTGCCGACACCCGTGGGTCCGGTGAACAGGAACGACCCGATCGGTTTTTCCTGGTCGCCCAGCCCCGACCGCGCCATCTTGATCGCGGTGCTGAGGCCTTCGATCGCGCGATCCTGACCGAACACCACCATCTTCAGGTCCCGCTCGAGGTTGCGCAGCACCTCGACATCACTGCTGGATACCGATTTCGGCGGAATGCGGGCGATCTTTGCGACGATCTCCTCGATATCATGCACGTTGATCGTCTTCTTGCGCTGCGCCGACGGCTGCAGCTGGCGGTGCGCCCCGGCCTCGTCGATCAGGTCGATGGCCTTGTCCGGCAGGAATCGGTCGGTGATGTATCGATCCGCCAGCTCGGCTGCGGCCCGCAGTGCCGGGCGCGTGAAGCGCACGTTGTGGTGTGCCTCGAAACGCGACTTCAGTCCGGACAGGATCCGGAACGTCTCTTCGACGGAGGGTTCCGGGACGTCGATTTTCTGGAAACGCCTTGCCAGTGCACGATCCTTCTCGAAGATGCCGCGGTACTCCTGGTAGGTGGTCGAACCGATGCACTTGAGTTCGCCGCTCGCCAGCATCGGCTTGATGAGATTGGAGGCGTCCATCACCCCGCCAGAAGCCGCCCCCGCTCCGATGATGGTGTGGATCTCGTCGATGAACAGAACCGCTCCGGGCTGGCGCTTGAGTTGTGCAAGCACCCCCTTGAGCCTTTTTTCGAAGTCCCCGCGGTACTTGGTGCCCGCCACCAGTGCGCCCAGGTCGAGTGAATACACCGTGGCCTCCGAGATCGCCTCGGGCACCTCGTGGTCGACAATCCTACGGGCAAGCCCTTCGGCAATCGCGGTCTTGCCGACCCCGGCCTCCCCGACCAGCAGAGGGTTGTTCTTTCGGCGCCGGCAGAGGATCTGGATCGTGCGTTCGATTTCGTGTTCGCGCCCGATCAGCGGATCGATTTCATCCCGCGCGGCCCGGGCATTGAGGTTGCTCGCGTAGAGGGTCAGGGCATTCTGCTTTTCCTCTCCGCTCTCTTCCCCGGCGGTCCCCGACGCCATGCCCGGGGCTTCGGCACCATCCGGGGAGCCCTGCCCCGGGGCGTCGTCACTGACCTTGGAGATGCCGTGGGATATGAAATTGACCACGTCCAGGCGCTGGATGTCCTGTTGCGCGAGAAGATGCAGGGCATGGCTGTCCTGCTCTCCGAACAGCGCGACCAGTACGTTGGCGCCGCTGACTTCCTTCCGTCCGGAGGACTGCACGTGGAAGACGGCGCGCTGCAACACCCGCTGAAAACCCAGCGTGGGCTGCGTCTCGCGCCCGTCCCGAGGCGGAATACGCGGCGTGTTCGCATCCAGCCAGGTTTCGAGCTCGACGCGAACCCGCTCAAGATCGGCGCCGCAGGCCCGAAGCACGGCGGCGGCGCTGGGGTTGGCTACGAGCGCCAGCAGGAGATGCTCCACGGTCACGAACTCGTGCCGCTTGTCGCGGGCATCCTTGAAGACCATGTTGAGGCTGAATTCCAGTTCCCGGTCGAGCATGGCGGTCAGGCCTCCTCCATCGCACAAAGCAGTGGATGTTGATGGTGGCGGGCGTATTCGTTGACCTGCGCCACCTTGGTTTCGGCGACGTCCCTGCTGAACACGCCGCAAACCCCTTTGCCACGGGTGTGCACGTGCAGCATGACGCGGGTCGCCTTTTCGCGATCCATCCCGAAGAAGTTCTCGAGCACCTCGACGACGAACTCCATCGGGGTGTAGTCATCGTTCATCAACACCACCTTGAACCGGCGCGGAGGCTTGAGCTCCGGCCTCGATTCGTCGACGGCGAGGGATTCGTCGAGCCCGCTCTTCTGTTTCTGGTCACTCATGGTTTCGCCGCTGGGTCATCCACGATACGTTCAGGCTGCGATCTTCCGTGAAGCACACCCTTTGCACCAAGAGACCGCAAAACCCATCCTCCTTCGCTTCATTTCATCTGCGCAATCATGGCTTCGCCGAAACCCGAGCAGGAAACCGGTTCCACACCCGGCATCAGCCGGGCGAAGTCGTAGGTCACGGTCCGGGCGCTGATCGCGCCCCCCATGGCCTGGATGATCTGATCGGCCGCCTCGGTCCAGCCCATGTGCCGTAGCATCATCTCCGCAGACAGAATCAGCGAACCAGGGTTCACCTTGTCCTGCCCTGCGTAACGCGGGGCGGTGCCATGCGTCGCCTCGAACATGGCGACGCTGTCCGAAAGATTCGCGCCCGGGGCAATGCCGATTCCACCCACCTGGGCCGCCAGGGCATCGGAGATGTAGTCGCCGTTCAGGTTCAGGGTCGCGATCACGTCGTATTCGGCCGGACGCAGCAGGATTTGCTGAAGGAAGGCGTCGGCAATGACGTCCTTGATCACGATCTCCCGCCCCGTTTTTGGATTCCGGAAGCTGCACCAGGGGCCGCCATCGATTTCCTCGGCGCCGAATTCGTCGCGCGCGAGTTCATAGCCCCAGGTCTTGAAGGCTCCCTCGGTGAATTTCATGATGTTGCCCTTGTGCACCAGGGTGACCGACGCGCGGTCATTGTCCACGGCATACTGGATCGCCTTGCGCACCAGGCGCTTGGTGCCCTCGCTGGAAACCGGCTTGACCCCGATCCCGGCCGTGTCCGGAAAGCGGATCTTGGTTACGCCCATCTCGTTCTGCAGGAAATCGATCACCTTGCGGGCCTCCGGCGTACCCGCCTCGTATTCGATGCCGGCGTAGATGTCCTCCGAGTTCTCGCGGAAGATCACCATGTCGGTTTTCTCGGGTTCCTTCAGCGGGCTCGGAGTGCCGGCGTAGTACCGGATGGGCCGCAGGCAGACATAGAGATCGAGCTGCTGACGCAGGGCCACGTTCAGCGAGCGGATGCCACCGCCCACCGGGGTGGTCAGCGGGCCCTTGATCGACACCACGTAGTCGCGCACCGCTTCGAGCGTTTCCTCGGGCAGCCACGTGTTGGCTCCGTACACCGTGTTCGCCTTCTCGCCCGCGTAGACTTCCATCCACGCGATCTTGCGCTGCCCTCCGTAGCTCTTCGCTACGGCCGCGTCGACGACCTTCTGCATCACCGGGGTGATGTCCACGCCGATGCCATCGCCTTCCAGGAACGGGATGATCGGATGATCGGGAACCGAAAGCACGCCATTGGCATCGACGGTGATCGGGTCGGCATCCGGTGGGATCTGAATGTGCTGGTAGGCCATGGGGGCTCCGATGTGGGTATGGGGAAATCGATTACGGGATATACAAGCACAAATCGGGCCCTCTCCGCGACATCCGGGGCCCGCGGTATCATGCGCCGATGTACCTTTCTATTCCGGAGTATCCATGGTCGAGCGCCTGCGTTGCCATGTCACCGTGGCGGCCGTGATCGAACGCGACGGCCGCTACCTGTTCGTGGAGGAACGGATCGCGGGTCAACGGGTGCTGAACCAGCCGGCCGGACATCTGGAAGCGGGCGAGGATCTGCACCAGGCGGTGATCCGGGAAGTTCGCGAAGAGACCGGCCTCGAGTTCAGTCCCGAGGCCTGGCTGGGCTGCGAGCTGCTCACCCTGTCCGACGGCGCGGTGATCCTGCGCGTGGCCTTCACCGGGAGTGCCGTGGGCGGGTCGCCCGCCGCAGAGCGTGATCCGGCCATCCTCGCCACTCACTGGCTCACGGTAGTGGAGGCGACCGAATGGGGGCCCCTGCGCAGTCCGCTGGTGCTGCGTTCGCTGGAACGCCACCAGGCGGGCCTGCGCTTGCCCCTGGACGCGCTCGGATTCCTGGTCCCCGCCGTGGCATGACCGCGCAAGGCAAGGTTATCGTCGGCCTCTCCGGCGGCGTGGATTCCGCCGTCGCCGCCGCGCGGCTGCTCGAACAGGGCTTCAGCGTCGAGGGCCTGTTCATGAAGAACTGGGAAGAGGACGACGAACCCGGCTACTGCGCTGCCGAGACCGACCTCGCGATGGCGCGCGAGGTGGCCGCGGTGCTGGAGATCCCTCTGCACAAGGCGAACTACTCGGCGGATTACTGGGATCGCGTGTTCCGGCACTTTCTGCGTGAATACGAAGCCGGACGGACACCGAATCCGGACATTCTCTGCAACAGCGAAATCAAGTTCCCGGCGCTGATCGAACACGCCCGAAAACTGGGCGCCGACCACGTCGCCAGCGGGCATTACGCCGGCGTCCGGCACGAGCCCGGCGGCACGCGGCTGATGCGAGCCGCGGACGAGGGCAAGGATCAGACCTATTTCCTGCATGCACTGACCCAGGAACAGCTCAGGCCCGCGTTGTTTCCGCTGGGTGCGCTCCAGAAGACCGAAGTGCGTGCGATCGCGCATGCGCTCGGCCTGCCCAACCACGCACGCAAGGACAGCACCGGGATCTGCTTCATCGGTGAACGCCGATTCCGGGATTTCCTGGCCCGTTACCTGGACGCGCCGGAAGGCGACATCTGCACCCCCGAGGGGCAGGTGATCGGCCGCCACCGTGGGCTCATGTTCTACACCCTCGGCCAACGCCAGGGACTGGGCATCGGAGGCGTTGCAGCGGCGGACGAATCACCCTGGTACGTGGCGGCCAAGGATCCGGGGCGGAATCGCCTGATCGTGGTCCAGGGGCTGGATCATTCCCTGCTGATGAGCACCGGCCTGAACACCGAGGCCCCGCACTGGATCCTCGAGACACCGCAAACGGGCGAGACCCTGACGGCGCGGATCCGTCATCGGCAGCCACTGCAGGTCGCGCGGATCACCGATCTGCGCCCCAACCGGCTGGACGTAACGTTCGAGCGACCCCAGCGCGCCGTCACACCGGGGCAGTCCATCGTCTTTTACCGGGGCGACGAATGCCTGGGTGGCGCGGTGATTGCCGACCGCAGCGGACTGCCTGTAAACGCAGTTCCGGTATAGTAGCGACCGGAGTCCTTCCCAGCCCCGAGAGCCCGAATCCTTGGATCGCAACGATTACAACCGAACCCTCGCGCTTGCGGCGCTTTTTCAGTCTGCGGCACTGGTGAAGGACCTGGCCTGGCGCGGTCATTGCGACGAGCACGAGTTCGAAATCCTTATCGGCAGCCTGTTTGCATTCGACGCGGGAACACCGGCGGAGATTTACCGTGGCGAAGCCAACCTGCGCAACGGCCTGGAGCGCGTCGAAGTGCAGCTGAAGTCCGGAGGCAAGCCGCCGGACATGGAAATCACCCGCTATGCGATCGGCCTGATCTTCCTGGAACGCAAGCTCCAGGAGCGGCCGGAGATGCTCGAAGCGCTGGGTGACGGACTCAAGGCGGCACAGCGCCAGGTCGAATACTTCAACCTGACGCACGAGAGCGTCGTGGCGCGCCTGGCCGAGGTGTACCAGGAAAACATCTCCCGGCTCGGCCCCCGCATCCTCGTGCAGGGGGAGCAGACGCACCTCTCCAACCCCGACGTCGCCGCACGCATCCGGGCGGCCCTGCTCGCCGGAATCCGTGCCGCCGTACTCTGGCGACAGGCGG
>Ga0207796_1000482_pt1 | contig 16058 bp, 11 predicted proteins | sample Pon1CUnioCityCA_6_FD_187274 | JGI IMG/M metagenome (GOLD analysis project Ga0207796, IMG submission 187274) | Marine sediment microbial community from Union City, CA, USA - Pond 1C Sediment 1 (SPAdes) | ecosystem: Environmental > Aquatic > Marine > Intertidal zone > Salt pond sediment ...
GGGCCGCCAGATAGCGCATGTTCCGGATCTCCTGCACATGCCCCCCCTCGTGACAGCCGATGCAGTACTCCGCCGCCACCATGTAACGCGAATGACGCTCCATGAAGATCGGGTTCTGTTCGTTCATCTCTTCGCCCATGTGGCAGTTCACGCAGTTCACGAAGGTCTTTTCGGGATAGCTGGCGAGCACGTCGTGGTGCGGATCCATCTCTCCGGTCAGGACCAGCCAGACCTTGCGCACACCCTGCGTCTTGTCGCGCACGAACCCTCCCGTGTGACAGTCCAGGCATCCCACCTCGGGATGCGGACCGTGATCCCAGGACGCCTTTTCGTAGGCGTGACAGGAACTGCAGAATGCATCGGTCTTGGTGACCTGGTGACTGGCGGTCCCACCCCAGACCAGCAGACCCAGCAGCAGCACGATGACGAGGACGATCACAATTCTTTTCATGTCGATGGCTCCCCCGCTGAAACGGGTCCACGTCCGGCAGGCCGGTCAGGTCTGACGGAGCACGTCAACGCAGTCTCTCGTTGCCATTCCAGACCATCTCGGCCTCCGGCAGCAACGGCAGGTATTGCAGCCAGGGGTGGGAGTCCAGATGGGCCTGACTCTGCTGGAGCTTGCGACTGTGCTCGCGGATCGGCGGCACCAGTTCCTCGATCGGCCGCTCCATGGATTCCGCGATGGCAAAATCGGTGGAACGGATGGCCAGCCGAACGGCCTCGTCGCTGTACTGCTGCGAAGACGCCAGGGTATCCAGCGCTTTCACGGGGTTGTGCGCACCCGCGCTGTTCTCGGCGGATACATAGTCCCAGAACCACTGGCCCTTGCGGACCCTTTCGCGCGCTTCCGCCAGGAGCTCCGGGTCCGCCAGCCCGTATTCCATCGCCTGGCGCACCGCCTCGTGTGCCCGTACGGATTTTTCCTGGGCAATGTTGAGTTGCTTCCAGACCCGCGCCTGGTTGTACTCGGTGCGCTCCCGAAGATCCGCGGGCGTGAGATCCGTATGACAGGTCATGCAGGAATCCCGGATCAACTCATCGGTCTTCAGCGGCGACGTCCACCGATGCGAACTGATGCGCACCGCACCATCGCGGACCTTGGGCATGTGGCAGTCGGCACAACTGACGCCGGCCTGTGCATGCACGCTGTCGCTCGACATCTCGAACTCGGGATGCTGAACCTTGATCATCGGCGTCTTCGACACGGCATGCACCCAGTCCCGAAACTGCCCCTGGAAGCCGTCCCGTTCCGGATCACCTTCCGCCTTGAAACGGTAGATATCCTCGGCGTTCATGCCCTCGTCCCAGGGCAGGTGAGGTTTGGCGGCGACCCCGTGATCGGCGGTCTCGAAGTAATACTCGACGTGGCATTGCGCGCAGACGAGGGAACGCATCTCGTTGCGGGAAGCCTGTTGCCAGGGCCGACCCTGCCGCTCCAGGGCTTCGCTCAACGGCACGCTCGTGATCACCAGCCGCATGTAATCGTCTGGATCGTGGCAGTTGGTACAACCGATGCTGTGCTTTTCGGGATCGAGGATCGGCCGGAAATCGTGAAAGTTCATGGACCAGAGCGCATCTCCATGCTGCTCCAGCAACTCGGGAATCACGTTGGCCTTGCAGTTGTAGCAGGTCGTGGGCAAGCCGGCTTTCTCACTGTAGCGATCGATCCGGTCAATCTTGGTCACGTCCTTGATCGCGTAGACGTGTCCGCGGGCACGATCGTATTGATAACTGAAGGGATAGCCGAGCCAGAGATTCTTGAGGTAGGGCTGGGCGTGCTTGTAGCCCTCGGGCAGCGGATTGAAGTCGTCGTGCTTGCGATGGGGCACCGATCCGCCGTATTCCGTCATCTCGGAATCGTCGTGATTCTCCAGGTAGGACTGATACTGCGGCAGATGTTCGAAGGCCAGGTTACCGGGACCCAGATCCGTGGCTTCGGAACCAAGGGCGACGGTAGCGCCGCTCAGCACGAGGCCGGCGGCGATAACAGCGATCGTTCGCATGGCTGACTCCTGGATTTTCTGGCAAGCGCGAAGGGACATCCCCGGCGCGTGGCTGGAGGTGGGATGCGACGCGGGCTTGCAGGCGCGTTGCCTGCGGTTTCGCCCGACCCCGAAAACCATGAAAACACTGAGTGCATGGTTTCAAGAGTAGGTCGGGAACCACGCACTGACCAATCAGGTTCGATTATGCCAGGGGATTCATTCTCTTTAACGGCCACCGGCCTGCGGCCGTTGCAGCCGGCCTGAAAACCGGCACAGGCAGCGCCCATTCCGCCGGCGCCACGGCGGCGGCTCAGGTTGCCGCCATGGGTTCCTTCGGCGACGGGCCGATCAGATGACCGGCGTTCCCAGGGCGGCCGAGAGCGCGCGCAAACGGCGTTTCTGCATCTTGAGGCGGTACTCGAGTTCCTTCATCGAAGTCCGCAGCTCGGTGTGCAGCCAGCGATCGCTCACGGCCGCCTTTCCGGCCCGGACCTTGCGCGCCTGCACTTCCTTCCACTGCGTCACGGTCTCCCAGAAGCGCTGATATTCGCGTTCCAGCGTGGTGCGCCAGCTGTCCTGGACCAGGCCCGCCTCGGAGAGCGCCATCAGCCTGCGGAACTGCATCTGCAGGCGCGCCCTCTGAATCCTGAAATCGGGCACGCGGCGGCGACCGTGGACCAGGCCCACCCAGGCCAGAAGGTTGATGGCCCACTTGGACGGGTCGTACTGCCACCAGCGCACGCCGTTGCGGTAATCGGCCTGGAAGGCGTGGTGGTAGTTGTGGTACCCCTCGCCCCAGGTCAGCAACGCCACCAGCCCGTTGTCCACCGCCGTGTTCTCATCGCTGTAGGGACGCCGGCCCCACATGTGCGCCAGCGAATTGATGAAAAAGGTGAAATGGTGGCTCAGCACGAGGCGCAGCACGCCGGCCAGAAGCAGCATCCCGATCACGTCCCCGAAGAGCAACCCCAGCGCGAGCGGGAACCCGAGGTTGGTCGCCCACACCAGGACCCAGTAATGCCGGTGCTGCCACATCACGATCGAATCCTTTTCCAGGTCCTTCACGCGCGAGTAGTCGGCTTCCGTGGTGGGCCACTCGCGCAACATCCAACCCATGTGGGCATGCCAGAATCCGCTCTTGATCGAATGCGGGTCGCGCTCCACGTCGTCGACATGGCGGTGATGCACGCGGTGCCGCGCGGACCAGTTCAGAATGCTGTTCTGCAACGCCATACCGCCGAAGATCGCCAGCGCCAGGCGTACCGACGCGTGTGCCTTGAACGTACGGTGCGCCCAGAGCCGGTGATATCCGACGGTGATGCTCATTCCGCACAGCACCAGGAATACGGCCAGGAAGACCCAGGCCGCGCTGCTGAAGCCCTCGGTAAAGCCCCACCAGGGCACCACGACCAGGGCCGTGAGGTTGATCCCCGCGAAAAACAAGACGTTGGACCAGACGAAGGGGGGTTTAATGCGTTCAGACATAGGGGGTACCGTGTTGGCGATGCCGGGCGCGCCGGCAGAGAGTGGGGACTGTTGCCGATCCCGGTTTGCAGTATAGCGCTGGAAACGCAACGGGCGTTCCGAACCTCACGACCGGTCGGGTGCCTCCGGCTTCTGCCGGTTCCGTTCCCGGGTGTACCGATGGAGGAAGCGGTCGAGTTGATTCGCGAAGGCCTGGCGATCGCGCGCGTGCAACGCCGGGGGACCGCCGGTATCAACCCCGGAAGCGCGCAGGGTTTCCATGAAGTCGCGCACGTCGAGGCGCGAGCGGATGGTATCGGCGCTGTACATTTCTCCACGCGGATTGAGAGCGTGACCGCCTTTTTCGATGACTTCCGCCGCAAGGGGAATATCGGCGGTGATCACCAGGTCACCCGGGTCGAGCCGGGCCACGATCTCGTTGTCCGCGACGTCGAAACCCGCCGCCACCTGAACGCTGCGGACAAAGCGCGAAGGCGGTACGCGAATCGGTTGGTTGGCCACGAGTGTCAACGGCACCTGAACGCGTTCCGCGGCCCGGAACAGGATCTCCTTGATCACCACGGGGCAGGCGTCGGCATCGACCCAGATCTTCATCATGCCGGCGATCATGGCCCGGACACCGCTTCGACGCAATGCAACCGGAACCGCCCCTGTGGAAGGAACCCCCTTCCCTCCCGATGCAACCCGACCTTCCCTGGTTGATCTATCCTAGCTCCGGAAACCCGATGCCTTCCGAACCCCTGCGAACCCCGATGAAGAAGCCGCTCCCCGCCCTCACCCTGGTGCTCACGCTCACGCCGATGACGCTGATCGCGGCCCCGGTGGGTTTCGACACCTGCATCGACGGCATCCGACAGCAAGCGGCGGACGCGGGCGTAGACCCTGCCGTGACCGAACGGGTGCTGGGCGGGGTCAAGCACCTCGAGCGAGTCATCGAACTGGATCGCCAGCAACCCGAGTTCACGACCCCTTTTTCCGATTACCTCGCGCGGAGGGTCACGGACCAGCGCATTCAGCAGGGCCGCGCGCTGCTGCAGAAACACCGCGCGCTGCTTGAGCGGGTTCGGGCAGCGACAGGGGTCTCACCCGCCTACCTTCTGGCGTTCTGGGGTCTTGAAACCAACTACGGAAGCTACTTCGGCCGCATGCCCGTGCCCAGCGCGCTGGCCACGCTGGCCTGTGATCCGCGGCGCGGCGAATACTTCACCGGAGAACTCATCGCCGCGCTGCGCATCATCGAGGAAGGCGCGATTCCCCTGGAGCGGATGGAAGGCTCGTGGGCCGGCGCGATGGGGCACGTCCAGTTCATGCCGTCGGTCTTCCTGCGCCACGCGGTCGATGGCGACGGCGACCGCCGCCGCGATCTCTGGAACAGCATCCCGGACGCGATGATGTCTGCAGGCCATTTCCTGAAAAACCTCGGCTGGGATCCAGACTATCGCTGGGGCCGGGAAGTCCTGCTGCCCCCCGGCTTCGACTACGGTCTCGCCGGCCGTACGGCCCGGCGACCCCTGCACGAATGGAGCGAAGCGGGCGTCACCGACGTCTCGGGCCGCCCGGTCGCCCGCCTGGACATCGAGGCCGCGCTGCTGCTTCCGTCCGGGCACGAGGGTCCGGCATTCCTCGTCTATCACAACTTCGAGGCGATCCTGGGCTGGAACCGTTCCGAGTTCTACGCGCTGTCCGTGGGGCACCTGGCCGACCGGATCGCCGGGGCCCCTCCCCTGCATACCCCGCCCCCGGCCGACGCACCCCGCCTGTCGCGCGAAAAGGTGGTGCAGCTCCAGACCACCCTCAATGCCGCTGGCTTCGACAGCGGAGAGGCGGACGGCATCCTCGGACCCGCGACGCGCGATGCGATCCGCTCCTACCAGCAGGAAACGGGGCTGCTCCCCGACGGATTCCCCAGCCGGACCCTGCTGGAAAGGCTCGGCATCGGCACCTGATCCGCCGGCTCAGGAACGCCGGGACGCGTCAGCCGGCGCGGTCGCGTTGCGCACGCCAGCGTTGATACTGCGGCCAGTCCCGATAGGCGCCACTGGCCACGTAGTCCAGACGCGCGAGAAAGCTGTCGAGCAAATCGCGCCGTGTGGCGTCCGGGAGCTGACCGGAATGGTCGATCAGCCAGGTGCTGTCCATGCGAAACGCCTCTTCCCCGTCCTCGGCGAAGAACACGAGCCCGGGCCGATGGGCCAGCGCCAACTGCGCAGCCAGCGCTTCCGCGGTCCCGAAGCGGCCGTCGGGCAGGACGACGGTTCCACTCTCGTCGGTATTGAGCTGCAACACGTGAAATCCCGCGAGCACATCCTGCACCTCCGGGTGCTCGAGGATCTGCATCCGGAGCCGGCGGCATTCCTCGCAGTCGTGGCGTTCGAAAAGGACGAGCGCGGGACGGGGATTGGCGCGCCGCTGCGCCGCCAGGTCCGCAGGGGGCTGCTGAAACCCGCTCAGCGCGGCCGCGGGAACGGGGGCCGTGGTCGCTGCCGCAGCCGAAGGGGTCGCCGACTCGATGAGGGCGGCGGCGAAATCCCTGAGCGATTGCTCCTGCCAGGCGTCCGCTTCCAGATAGTCGAGGATCACGTGCATGCGCGCGGCATCGGCAAAACCGACGAAGCGAAGCATGCGTTCGCCGGAGGCGTCGAAAAACAGGAGCGTCGGCGTGAACGTGGCACGCTCGCGCTCGGACAGTTCCCGCGCGCGGTACGTCTCCCCGTCCAGCGCGATCATCTCGACGTCGCTGAAGACATCGACCGCGATCACGTCGAACTGCCCGGACAGACGGCGCACGATCTCCGGATCCTGAAACGTGCTGCGCGCCATTGCGACGCAGTGCAGACAGGTCTCCGCGCTGAAAAACAGGGCGATTCCGCGCTTCCCGCGCGAGACCGCGTCATCGAGATCCCCGGGGAGATCATAGAAGGTCGGCGCGAACCACTCCGGGTATTCCAGTCTTTCCCGTGCCTCCACAGCGCTCGCCCACAGCAGCCACGCCAGGATCGGCAGGCCGCATAGCCACAGGCGGAACAACGCTCCGGAATCATCGAGCGAACGAAAAAGCCGCATCATCGGACTCCCGGGTGACCCTGATCTGGACGATTATCGGATAAGACGTCCACAACTTCCCGGAAATTCCGGTGGCGGTACCTGACAAGCGGTGTCCGCGGGCGGCTCTATCCGAGGTCCGGACGACCCCCTGATGCGCGTCTCGGGCGCCCGCTTTTCCCGCCGGGAACCATGGTGTCCCCGGGGTTGGCTGATTCCCGAGCGTTTTCCACTATCATCATCGGCGCCAGGCTCGCTCTCGCCGCAGTCGCGCGCCCGGGGTGGGGATTGCGGAAGCCTCACCGTCGCGCACGACATGATGCCACCCGCTGCTTTCGAGAGGTCCGATCGCATGGATCAAGAAACCGCCGGCCCCGAATCGGCACCCAAAGACGATGGCTCGGCGCAGACCGAATTCCTGCGGCGACTGCCGCAGGAATTCGAGGATCTCGTCGATCATTGGCACATCGTCCGAAAGCGCTCCACCCCCCTGACGGAAATCAAGGATCTGCGAGGGCGTACCGAGAGGCTCGTGGACTACCTCAGGGACAAGCAAGTCGAACGCCTTTTCGCACTCCTGCGACGCGTCGATGAACGCCTGCATACCCATATCCGGATGCAGCAGCCGCTCTCGCGCATGGATGTCGACAACATCACCAGCCTCATGATGGGCCTGCGTCAGGCGGGCATCGAGGAGATCCCGGCGGAATTGCGGAAGCGGGCCCAGGCGCAGCCTGGAACCGCACCCCACCCTTCCGCCATCGAAGCCGCTTCGATCCCGAACGCGGCGAACCCGGTGATCTTCGTGATCGACCCCACCGCAGCAGAGGCATCGACGCTTGCAGAAAACCTCGCCGACTTCGGCTTCGACGTGCATCGCTACGGGAACCTCGATGCGGCCGTTGGAGCACTCTCCGGTCAAGTCCCGGATGCCGTCGTCGCACGGCTGCCTGTCGGCCAAACGGCTGCCCGCGCAAGCGATTTCATGAAGCTTCTACGCGAGAGAACGCCCGATCATCCGCCCCTTCTCTGGGTCGTCGATCGGGCGGACCAGGAGACGTGCCTGGAAATTCTTCGCGCGGGCGGAAATGGCTGCGTGCGGGAACCCATCCCGATGGCTTCACTCGCGTCGCGGCTGCGGAAACTGACTGCCGTGAAAACCGAGTCGCCCCACCGGGTTCTGCTGGTCCACGCCGATCCGGAGGTGCGGGAGACCCGCGCAGCCGTTCTCCACGATGCCGGTCTCGTCGTCGAGAGCGTCGACGACGCCACGCAGGCCCTGTCCGCCGCGCTCCGGTTCAGACCCGAAGTGATGTTGGTCGACGCCTCGCTACCGGACGTGGACGGGCTGGAACTCGCGCGCCTCTGGCGTCAGGAGGATGCCTTGCAGCCGGTCCCCATCGTACTGCTGTGCGAAGGGCGTGACCTGGTGAAGGGCCGGCACAGGCTGCGAGAACTCGAACTCGATTACCTGCTGCACCCGTTTTCCGAACCCGACCTTCTGGAGCGGCTCTGGCTCAGGGCTTCGCAGTATCGCAGCATGACTTCTACGAACACCGTGCGGATGCGAAGTCCGAGTGCTTTCGTCGAACGCTGGCAGTTCGAGGAGAGGCTGGAGAACCTCAGCAGAGCCCCGGAGAGTCCGGGCGTCAAGGCCGTCCTGTTTCTGGAAGTCGATGGCTATGGCCGACTCACCCGGTCGCAGGATCCGAGCATCGTCGGAGCTCTCCCGGCACGCATGGAATCGGCACTGCGCCCTTACCTGCTGCCTGAAGACCTGCCCGTTCGATACGACGACGCGGCATACGCGGTCCTCTTCCAGCGGGAAGAGCCGGAACCACTCGAGGCCCTCGAGGCGTCCCTGCGGCAGGCGGTCGCGGACGCCACACGCGAGGACCTGCGGCTGAGCGACGTCCGCCTGCGCCTGGGGCTGGTGCGCGTGGGCACGGACGGGGATGCCCGGGCCGCCTTGCGGGAAGCCGCGACACTCTGCCGATCGATGGCTGAACCTCATCCCGCCACAGGCGACCCCGTCAGGGGACAGGGCGAGAGCCGGAGCACAACGGCCCCACCACCACCGCTGGATGAAGCCGGGCGCAGGCACTGGAGCGCCCGCATCAGCGATGCCATCCTCGGCAGGAAACTGTTCCTGGTGTTTCAGCCCGTCCACCCGGCGAGCGAGCATGACGCGGTGGAGCGCTACGAAGTCCTCCTGCGCATCCGGGAGGACAGCGGAGCCGTGCTCCTCCCTTCGGAAATCCTGGCGATGGCCGAACGACTCGGAATGGGTGGCCTACTGGATCGCTGGGTGATCGACACCGCTCTGGGCGTGCTCTCGATGCACCAGAAAGCGTCGCCGGACGCGGTCTTTTTCCTGAAAGCGACCGGCGACACGATCCAGGACGACCGCTTCCCGGCGTGGCTCGCGGAAACCGTACGCAGGCATGCCCCCAGTGCCGGCTCGGTGGTCGTGCAGATTCGGGAAGCCGACGCATACGCCAGGCGCCAGCCGACCCACGAAATGATCCGGCGCCTGCGCGAGCAGGGGATTGCGGTCGGCCTGGAACACTTCGGGCTGAGGCCAGGTTCGCTCGAACTGCTGCAGTCGCTCGACGTGGATTTCGTGAAGCTGGATCGAGCCCTCGTTCACGATCTCGCGGGCGGTTCGAAAACGGCTGCACCGATCCTGAAGCTCCTGAACGAGGCCCGAAGAAGCGGCGTCAGGATCATCGCTTCCTATGTCGAGAATGCGGACAGCCTCGCGCGCTTTCTGAACGAGCGGGTGGACCTGGTCCAGGGCAATTTCCTCCATGGCCCCGACCCCGACCTCGTCTTCGACCGGGTGCTCTGAGACCCTCCATTGGCTGGGAAACCCCTCTCGCACACCGGCGCCGCGGACCGGGACCGGATTCATCCGGGGCATTCGTCAATCGAAGGTCAGGCCCAACGCATCCAGCAGGTCCGCATCGTCGAAGTGGCGCCGGCCCGCGAAGGCCGTCGCATGCAGGCCCCGCTGACGCATCGCGCCGGGAGACGGAATGCCCATCGGCCAGAGCACGAAGCGTTCCGGGCGGCGTGACTGCTCGACGATCCCGGTCGAACCAAACAGGCTGGCCGCGCCCCCCGGCCCCGGCAGCGTCAGCTGCCGCTCGTAGGATTCCAGCCCGTAAGGGAGTGCCTGTGGGTCGAATTCGGGGGCCCGTGCCTCGATGATGTAGTGCGTGGCGGCAGCCAGCCGCAGCCGCAGGCCGCGCGGCGGCTCGGACAGATGATCGAGCGCAAAAACCAGCGGCCGCTCGCCCTTCAGGCGGTCAAGATCGACCTGACTGCCGGGCGGCAGGAACAGCTTGTGATAACAGCCGCACAGATGAATGCTGTCATACAGCACCGGCCGAAGCTCGTGGTCGAGCGTGACCCGCCAGAGGATGCCGGCGAGATCGCCCGCGTAGAGGTCGAATCCGCGCTCGGGGGCACGGGCCGGGAACCAGAAGACATAGTTGAGCTGCGGCAGCACCTGTCCACCCCGCCGCATGTAACCGGGATAGGTGAACACCGTCGGACGCCCGGTATCGATCCGAATCCGGCCATCGGCGTCCAGGCGCGGGCTTCCGACGCGATCCGCGTCCGAGGCGAGTTCGGACACGATCTGCGGCATGTGCTGCCGGAACAGCGCTTCCCAGTGCTCGTGACTCCACTGCGGAACGCCCAATGCATCGGTCAGCAGGGGCAATTCGGGCGGGATCGAGGCACGGTCGCCTTGGGTGCCCTCGTAGCTCTGCTGGGCCTCGAACACCGTTGCCGGTCCCGCATCGACCCGGGCGGTCATGGTGTCCCGGTACCGCTCGATGAAGCCGCGCGCAATCAAGCCCGTCAGCGGATACAGACCCAGCACGCGAAGCGCGTCACTGTAGCTGTCCGGCACTGCATAGCTGGCTTCCGGCAGGCTTACGGGGGGAGTCGAGCGACGGAAGCAGGCTTCCAGCTGCGCTCCGACATCCTCGAAGCCATGCTCGGTGCCGAGCGCGCGGCGTGTATCGGGGCTCAGGCGGGCGAACTCGGCGGCGTAGGCACCCCGCGCATGCGCGAACGCATGCTCGAGCCACGCCAGGCGCGCAGCCGGCGCGAGCGTGTCGTATTCGAAACCGGCGAGAAACCGATCCGTGCGACCCAGTGACCATCCGCTGATGCGGTGCAGGCCTGGATCGAAGTGACTCTCGGCGCCGATCGCCCGGTCCAGAGCAGCCGTCAGATCGCCGCAGGCGTGCCGGTGCGGGGCCTCGCGCTGGGGAGCCGTGCTGCAACCCGCGAGCACGAGCATCAGAAATCCCACCCCCACGGACAGCCGCACCGGGAGCCACGCACGGTTCCAGGAAGACGTTCGGAGTGCTGCAGAACAGGGCTTCATGCAAGCTTCAAGATGAATCGGCGCAACGACCGGAAAGCTCCACGCCCACCCTGACCCGAGGCATTCCGCGGGCAGGGGTCGATTCCGTCACCCGTGGACTTCGGCTGCCGGAGGAACACGGATCGTCTTCCATCCACGTTTTTCCGCATGCTGCTATGACCGCAACCCGCCGGAAAGATCACCCGCAATGCGGATCCGGGGCCCCGGCAGAAGGAAAACGACGCCCGGAAAATCCTCTAGACTTTTAGAGTAGATCATCCCGGTACGGAGCATCCCGCACGAGCGAGTGCTCGATGCGCCGTGATGGGCCTTTCCGGCTGGCCCGTGCCAGCCACGAGGCAGCGCTTGGGGGTGCGGACGAGATGGCCGTTTCCGATTCAGTACGTCGGCGGAACATCTTTGTGGTGGGCCTGGACGATTTCCACCTGGCGCAGTTGCAGACCCTGCCCGACGCAGAGAATTACGCTTTTCGCGCCCTCTTCACCCGCCAGCAACTCAAGAGCGCAGAAGGTTTCCCGGTGCGCGAGTTGCTCGAGGATGGCCGCCGCCAGTTGCTGGAGTTTGCGGGGCACGTGGACGCCGTGGTCGGTTACTGGGATTTTCCGGTGAGCACGACACTGCCGATTCTGCGCCAGGCGGTCGGACTGCCGGGTCCCGCGCTCGAGGCGGTACTCAAGTGCGAGCACAAATACTGGAGCCGCCTGGAACAGGCGCGGGCGGCGCCGGAGCACGTCGCCAATTTCTGTGCGGTCGACCCCTTTGCCGAGGACCCGCTGAGCCAGGTGACCATCGGCTTCCCGTTCTGGCTGAAGCCGGTGAAGGGCGTGCTTTCGCATCTGGGCTTTCGGATCGAGGACGCGGAGGACTTCCGGCACGCAATCACACGGACACGCGCCGGAGTCCGGCGTTTCGGAGACCCGTTCAACCTGATCCTGGAATTCGCCGAGCTTCCCGGAGAAGTCGCCGCGGTCGACGGCAACCATTGCATCGCCGAATCGCACATTTCTGCGGGTCGCCAGTGCACCCTGGAGGGCTACGCCTACGAGGGCCGGGTACAGATCTACGGGGCGGTCGATTCCCAGAGAGAAGGGGCCGCAGGCTCGTCATTCACGAGCTACGAGTACCCGTCGACCCTGCCGGACCCCGTGCAGCAGCGGATGATGGAGATCACCTCCCGCGTGATGCACCAGATTGACTACGAAGGCGGACCGTTCAACATCGAGTTCTACTGGGAGGAGGACACCGATCACATCTGGCTGCTCGAGATCAACGCCCGCATCTCCAAATCGCATGCGCCCCTGTTCCACATGGTCGACGGCTGCTATCACCACCAGGTCATGATCGACCTGGGGCTCGGACGCGACCCGAAGATGCCTCACGGGGACGGTCCGTTCCGGTTCGCGGCGAAATTCATGGTCCGCAGATACGACGACGCCCGGGTGAACCGTGTACCCCGTCGCAGTGAGATCGATGCGATCGAAGCGTCGATCCCGGGGGTGGTGATCGACATCGCGGTGCGCGAGGGCGAACTGCTCTCGCAACTGCCGTATCAGGACAGCTACAGTTACGAGGTGGCCGTGATCTTCGTGGGCGGGCAAGACCGGGCCGACGCGAAACGCAAGTACGAACACGTCATGGATCGGCTGCCGCTGGAATTCGCCCGCGCCGATGAGCCCATGCGGCCGGCCGCGTCATGACCCACCCGAAGACCAGGACCGAATTCCCCCGGCCGGTGCGGGTCAGGGAGCATCTCTGGATCACCATGCCGGATGGTGTGCGTCTGGCGGGGCGCCTTTGGCGGCCCGAGGATGCGCTGGACGATCCGGTGCCTGCGATTCTGGAATACATCCCCTACCGCAAGCGCGATTCCACCCGGGACCGCGACGATCGGATGCACCACTACTTTGCCGGGCACGGCTACGCCTGCCTGCGGGTGGATCTGCGCGGCAGCGGTGACTCCGAGGGGGTCCTGAAGGACGAGTACCTGCAGCGGGAACTCGACGACGGGGTCGAGGTGATCCGCTGGCTGGCGAGGCAGCCCTGGTGCAGCGGGCAGGTGGGCATGATCGGAATTTCCTGGGGCGGCTTCAACGGGCTGCAGATCGCCGCCATGCGTCCGGCCGCGCTGAAGGCGGTCGTCAGCGTCTGTTCCACCGATGACCGCTACGCCGACGACGTCCACCACATGGGGGGCTGCCTGCTCGGCGACAACCTGTCCTGGGCCTCGACCATGCTCGCCTACAACTCCCTGCCGCCGGACCCCGAGCTCGTGGGCGGGCGCTGGCGCGAGCTGTGGTTCGAACGCCTCGAAGGCAGCGGTCTGTGGCTCGAGCAGTGGCTGCGGCACCAGCGCCGGGACGACTACTGGAAACACGGCTCCATCTGCGAGGACTGGTCGGAGGTGCAGTGTCCGGTCATGGCCGTGAGCGGCTGGGCGGACGGCTATTCCAACGCCGTCTTCCGGCTGCTGGCGCACCTGCAGGTGCCCCGGCTGGGTCTGGTCGGGCCGTGGAGTCACAAGTACCCGCACCAGGGGGTTCCGGGGCCGGCCATCGGGTTCCTGCAGGAGTGCCTGCGCTGGTGGGACCACTGGCTCAAGGATCGGGATACGGGGATCATGAACGAGCCGATGCTGCGCGCATGGATGCAGGACAGCGTGCCGCCCACCACTCATTACGACGAACGGCCGGGCCGATGGGTGGGAGAACCCTGCTGGCCGTCGGCCCACGTGCAGCAGCAAGCCCTGACACTGGCCTGGCCGGGCGTCCTGGAACCGGCGAACCGGCCGGTACCGCAACGCGAAATGACCCTGCGCTCGCCGCTCAGTGTCGGGCTCTTCGCGGGCAAGTGGTGCTCGTATGCCGCCACCCCGGACCTGCCGCACGATCAGCGCGAGGAGGACGGCGGCGCACTGGTCTTCACCAGCGCCCCGCTGGAGGAGCCGTTGGAGATCCTCGGGGCAGCGATGCTGGACCTGCAGCTGAGCGTCGATCGGCCGGTGGCAATGGTTGCGGTGCGGCTGTCCGACGTCGCGCTCGACGACAAGGCGACCCGGGTCACCTACGGCCTGCTGAACCTGACCCACCGCGAGGGATCCGAGACACCGCAGCGGCTGGAGCCGGGCCGAATCTACCGCGTGCGGGTCAAGTGCAATGACGTCGCCCAAGTCTTCCCCGCCGGTCACCGGATCCGCGTCTCCATCTCCACCTCGTACTGGCCCCTCGCATGGCCGTCGCCCGAACCCGTCCGCCTGCGCATCATCACCGGTGAGAGCCGCCTGCTTCTGCCCGTCCGGACACCGCGAGATGCCGAAGACGGGCGTATCGGCTTCGAGCCACCCGAGGTCGGTCCGGCCTCCACCCCCATCCGGCAGTTGACGCCACAGGCGCACAACTGGCGGGTGATCCGCGACCTGGCCGAGGACCGTTCCACGCTGGAGGTCGTGAATGACAACGGTACCGTCCTGCTTCGGAAGATCGACCTGGAGATGCGGCGCAAGGCGCTGGAGTGGTACAGCTACCGCGGTGACGATTTCAATTCGACGCGCGGCGAGACCCTCTGGGAGCGGGGTTTCCGGCGTGGCGACTGGGAGGTGCACACCATCACCCGAACGGTCTTGCGGTCCACGCCCGAACACTTCCTGCTGCACGCGGAACTGGATGCCTTCGAGGGCGAGCGCCGCGTCTACTCGCGCAACTGGGACGTGACGATTCCGAGAGACCTCGTCTGATCAGAGGCCTCCGGCTCGAGCAGCCGGCAGCAGCCACAGGGTGAGCGACAGCATCATGCCGGTGAAGCTGGCCCCGAGGATCGGCAACACCATGAGCCCCGCGATGGCTTCCCGCCGGAACAGGCGGATACCCATCACCACGAGGCTCGCGCTCCAGCCAGCCGCGACCGGCAAGGCGAGCGCGTTCCAGCCCCTGAGCCAAAGCACCATCAGCAGCAGGGGCAGGCCCAGGTTGAGCGCGGCCAGCGAGAGATCCCGGGTACCGGCCGCGCGCCCCGCCGACAGGGCGTAGGCGAAAGCGGCCCAGACCATCAGCAGTCCGAAGCCGAAGGCGCCAGCCGCGGGCGAGTGCAGCGGGGCGCGAAGGACGGGGGCACCGCGGGGTTCGAGCCCCACGCCGAGGCCGATGATCGCGAGCGCGGAGGCCAGGCTGAGGATCAGCCAGAACCAGAGGTTTCCGCGCTGCAGGATGGGTTCCGTCATTGCTGATTCCCGTTGCTTGGGGGAACTCGGACCGCTCCCCGTGAGCGCACTTGCGCGTATCCTGTCGACCTTGATCCGCCGCAAAGGTTGCCCGCGATGCCCCGTCAGGACGATTCCTCCCCATGGCACTGAAGGCCACGATCTTCAAGGTGGACCTGCAGGTCTCGGATATGGACCGCCCGCACTACGGCAGCTACGCACTGACCGTGGCGCGGCATCCGTCGGAGACCGATCAGAGACTGATGGTGCGCCTGCTGGCCTTCGCCATGCTGGCCGGCGAAGACCTGCGTTTCGGACGAGGCCTGTCCTCCGAGGACGAGGCGGACCTGTTCGAACCGGATCCCACCGGTCGGATCGAACACTGGATCGACGTCGGCACACCCGATCCTCGCGACCTCCGCAAGGCCTGCGGGCAGGCGCGGCAGGTCACCCTCGTGACCTATGGCCGTGCCGTGGACGTCTGGTGGCGCCAGCATGGCCCGGCCCTATCGGGTCAGCGCAATCTCGCCGTGCTGCGCCTGCCCGCGGAAACCACCGAGGCGCTGGCCGGGCTCGCCGAGCGGAACATGAGCCTCCAGTGCCTGATCCAGGACGGCACGCTCTGGCTCACGGCGGGAGAGGTCACGATCCAGGTCGAGCCTGAATGGCTGCTGCATTGGGATTCATGACCCACGTTCGCTCGAACGACCGACTCGGACAGCGCAACGAACGAACACCGCACGGCCGAGTCGAAGGGGGCGGATTCCAGCGGCGCGGGGCCGCCTCCATCGTGGTCGGATCGAGCGCGTTCCGGCGGACGTACCGTCGCGGACTTGACCTGGAATCCTGTCTTCGGTTTTCAACCCCAGAGGAGAAATCCAGTATGGCGATGTTCCGCAGGAGTTTTCTCGTTTCCAGCGCGGCGCTTGGCGCGGCGTGCATGGTC
>Ga0207796_1000483_pt1 | contig 16038 bp, 19 predicted proteins | sample Pon1CUnioCityCA_6_FD_187274 | JGI IMG/M metagenome (GOLD analysis project Ga0207796, IMG submission 187274) | Marine sediment microbial community from Union City, CA, USA - Pond 1C Sediment 1 (SPAdes) | ecosystem: Environmental > Aquatic > Marine > Intertidal zone > Salt pond sediment ...
CCAGCGCGTAGCGGCGTGCCATAGAGGGCAGTGCCGCCCTGTCTGCAAAAGGTGTCATAGACCGTAGTCTAAACGGCGGCTGGCGAAATGTCAAACGGACTGCGGGACCGCTTTGGCCATCTGGCTGCCGGTCCCGGCATAGCCCAGCTTGTGGTACATGGCCCGGGCGGGGAGATTGTCTTCGAACACGTGCAGCGCGATGGTGCTGACGTCCATCTCGCGCGCCTTTTCCTCCATAGCGAGAAAGGCCTGGGTGCCGTAGCTGCGCCGCCGGTACGGTTCGTACACCTGGATGTCAAAGACAAAGAATGCACGCTGCCCCGCCTCTTCCACCAGCGCAACCCAAAGGCCACCCACCTGTTCACCCGAATCGGCGTCTTTGACCGCCCAGAAAAAGTGGTCCGGCGTTGCCAGGTCCTCGGGGAGGAACTGGGCCTTGAGCTCGGCCATCCTGGCCTCTGCCTCGTCAGCGCGCCACCTGCCCACGCGGACCTGGCCCTCTATCTGGTCGCGCTCGGACAGCTTAATGAAGGCACTGTACTGGTCTTTATCCATAGGGACTAGCTCAATCATCGATTTCCATCCTCCAGCCGCTCCAGCAAGAACACCACCGGCTTGATGCCATCGGTGCAGCAGGCCACAAAGGTATTGCCCCGGATCATCCAGCGGCCCATGTCGCCGCCCGTCATCAGGGCGAACACCATCCGCTCGATATCGTTCCAGGCCCACCCGCAGGGGAAATCCTCTGGCATGACGGTGGGTTCGCGCACAAGGAACTCTTGCCCCTCGCTGAGAAAGGGGCATGAGCCGCGGTGGATATCGGGGCGGCGGTACGCCTCGGCAAGGGCCTGGTTGTACATGGTCTTGAGCACGGTGATCTTGCAGGGATGCATCTCATACCTCCGAATCCACGTAGATACCCGCCTTCAAAAGCCAATCGGACAGATCTGCCTGTTTGCTCACTCCTGCCAATAGCAGTGACGCGGGCCTTCAGCCAGCCAGGCTTCCAGCCCCTTGTCACGCATGGCCCGCATGTTTTTCAGGCACGCTTGCAAGTGCAGGTCGCCGTGCAGCACCTGCAGCCTGGCGCAGGTCTCGAATTCGTCGCACTCGTAGCAGGCATAGAAACCGCGCGCTATGCAGCAATTCTTGACCTCGCAACTCGATGGACCACCCTCCTTCTCCCGCTTGCGGCAGATGCCCGAGCAGCGCAGGCCGCTCATGAAGGCTACCATCTCCCTGAACCGCTCATAGTCGCCCAGCTGCTCGGGGAAGATCCAGGCCGCAGTGCGCTCGAACTGGTGGCGGTCCAGCACCGCGGCAAAGGTCTCAGCAGCATCGGCGATCACCCCAGTGTAGCCGAGGCAATCGCCGCAGTAGATACTGCAATAAGCGACCAGCTCAGCCCTTCCCCCCATGACCGCGCCTCCTACACCCAGGAACCAAGCCTGGCGCTGCGCTCCACCGCTTCAATGGCGCGCATATTGGCGACCGCATCACCCAGCGGCGTGGGTACGTCTCCGTCGTTCAGCACCGCCAGGGAAAAGAGGTCGCCCTGGATCTGGTAGTGATCCACCGGCTCAAAGATGATCTCATCCAGCTTCTCGCCGCGCTGGTGCCAGATGCGGCAGGGATGGCCCGGGGGCGGGTTGAAGGGGAGTTCGATCTCGATACGGCCCTCGCTGCCCACGATATTCACGCGCTGGTAGGCAGCCAACTGCGTGGCGCAGGTCCAGGTCGCTGTGCCCGTGCCAAAGTCCATGATGGCTGAAGCCAGCCGGTCGGTGTCAAAGTCGGGGTCGTATTCCAGGATGCCCAGCACGCGCTGGGGCTCGGCGTCAAAGACAAAGCGCGCCAGTGAGATGCAGTAGCAGCCAATATCCATCAGCCCGCCGCCGCCTATCTCCGCCTGGTTGCGGATATTGCTCGGGTCATCGTTATAGTAGGAAAAGAAGGCCTGGATCGTTTTCAGATCTCCGATAGCGCCCCCACGGGCGAGCTGCCGGGCCCTTTGCCACTGGGGGTGATGGCGGTACATAAAGGCCTCCATCACCTTCAGATGCGGGTGCCGGATGGAAGCAGCCACCAGCCTTTCGGCCTCCTCCGCGGACAGGCCGATGGGCTTTTCGCAGAGCACGTGCTTGCCCGCCTGGAGCGCCTTCATGGACCAGGGCACGTGCAGGTGATTGGGCAGGGGGATGTAGACGGCCTCGATCTCATCATCAGCCAGCAACTCCTCGTAGGAGCCATAGGCCCGGGGCATCCCCAACTCGGCGGCGACCATCCGCGCCCGGTCGAGGTTCCGCGAGGCGATGCCCACCATCTCGCAGTGCCCACCGGCCTGCATGGCTGGGATGACATGCTTCACACCGATATTCGCGGTACTCAACACGCCCCAACGCACCTTGGTCATGGTCTATCCTCCTTGGATTGTTGTTGTCTCGATGCTACGGGGATGATTATACCATTATTCGGGGCAAAGTGCCACGCGGGGAGGGAGTACATGTAGGGCTGTGGCAGAGCCTGTGTCATCGCGAGCCGCGTCGTTTGTGGCGAAGCGATCCCCAACTGCTCAAGTGGAGACTGCGCCTCTCGCGAGCGAGAGGCTGGCGCCCAAAGGCGGGGCACCTCGCAGTGACAGGAGTTGCGCTCGCGGGAGCTCCTGTGTAGGGTATCCAGCCAGGCGCTGACGCAACTGCGCGTGCTGGTTATGCAAATGGACTGCTAAATGCGGCGTGCGAACCTTCAGAGCAGGTGCGACTTGGTGCCGCTGATCCAGCCGGCGTCAGGCTTGATGTCGGTCTGGTAGATGACCAGGTCCGCTTCCCAGCGCGAGTCAGTAAAGCACACCACCCGGTCTGCAAGGCTCATCTTGCCGGTGTAGTACCAGATCTCCGGTTCGGTCGCCGCCCACTCATCAGTGGTCTCGAACACGACCAGGTCAGCATCGAGGCGCACATCGGTGACGTACACCTTGAGGTCCGCCTCGGCAGAGCAGTCGACGCGATACAACTTGGTCATGAGGGGAATCTCCTTTCGCCAGTAGTCAGAAAGCCGCTCCGACAACCAACGCCGCCAGGGTCTCATGTCACGACACCCACAAGTCAAGTCGAAGAAGGAGACCACGTGCCAGGTCAGCAAATACCTTCAGCTACGAGTGCCGCCGGGCGCACCTCAGGCGGCGAACAGAGAACTGAGATCCATGCTGTGCCGTACGATGGTACCAGAGTACTATATCGAGGCGGAAAAGTCAAGACCTGGTTTCTGATAGAATCAAGCCGTATTCGGTGAAAGCCGTGCACGCAGCGGGTCTTCTGTTTAGCCATAGTGAGAAGTCATCCTTCGCCGGGTCCGTCGACAGGCTCGGCAGAGACCTCAGGGTGGCTTCTCTCGGCTCTGCAGCTAATAACCAAGGTCTCTCGCAAACGAGAAAGGGAGTGACAGGCGGCTTTATTCGGAGCGCCACTCATCCTCGAGAACAGCGTACACCAACGTATCCCACCAGCGCCCCTTGAACCGCTGGGTCTGCCGCAGCCTGGCCTCGCATTGCATGCCCAGCTTTTCCATGACCCGCCGCGATGCCCTGTTCTCGGGCACGCACTCGCCCCAGATGCGGTGCAGTCCCAGGGTCTCAAAGCCAAACTTGACCATCGCTCGGGCCGCCTCTGTGGCATATCCATGCCCCCACTGCTGCGGCGCAAGCTCGTAGCCCAGCTCGGCTGACTGTGCGCCAGCCTCGGGCAGGCGGATGCCGCAGTTGCCGATGAGGCTGCCACCGCCGCGCAATGTGATAGCCAGCTGGAACTTTTGGCGCGGGTGGGCAGCCTGCCAGGTGAGGAACCGGCCCACAAAGGCCTGGACCTCGGCCTCTGTGCGCCCGGTCCAGGGGTAGTAGGTCAGATAGCGAGGGTCCGATTGGTAGGCAAGGACCGCCGGCCAGTCGGCCTCGACGAACTCGCGCAGTAGCAGCCGCGACGTCTCGACGATCATCCGGCGCTGAGCCTCAGGCGGGCTGCCACTCGATCAGGGCTGCTGCCACCCAGGTCGGGGGTGGGGCGTGGTACAACTCGGCGGCATCGGATGGGACCAGGTCCAGTATCTGCCCGTCCAGGGGGCCGCAGAGGTAGCGGAATACCTGGCCCGCGTCGCGGGCATCGCTCTTGGCCTCCACGCAGTGCTGGTTGTATCCCCAGTAGTCACCCTTTGCCAGCAGGGCAATCCCCTCCTCGATCCGCTGCCGCGCCAGCACCAGGCCGCCCTCGTGGGGAAAGCGCGAAGCTTCGGGCGGATCGCCGTAGCCGATGCCGTGATGGAAGGGATCCGCGGTAGAGACAATGACCGCATCCCGGGCAAGCTCCTCCAACTCGTCGATGCCGGGCAGGGTGTGCGGCTTGCCGCCCGCCAGGTAGGGATAGCGCTCGATGACTACTGGGCCCTGGATGCCGCGCCGCCTCGTCTCTGCCATCCACAGGTAACGGAAGCTGGTCAGCACGTGGTCGCGGCGCCAATCCTGCCGCCCGGGCAGGTCCGGCCCCTGGACGCCGCGCAGGGGCTCGTGCTCCGGATTGCCTCCTTGGGCGACGCGCACCCGGGCCTCCTCCAGCTCGTCGGTCAGCGCGTGTAGCACGCTGATGACCAGCACGCGATCCACGCCACAATCCAGACAGGCGTGGACCACGGCCGCGATCTGGTGCCCGCAGTCGGCCACACCGGCATGGGGAAAGACCAGCACCCCGCCAGCATGGAGCGTCGGCGCCAGATGCCACTCGCGACCGGCTTCGAGCAGGCGCAAAGTACCCTCCTCGCCCAGCGCTTTGTGCTCCCGGGCATATAATTCGTGGATTTCGCGACGCAGCTTGTCGCGGTCCAGTTTCATGCGACCCTCCCCAATATCCGTCGCGCTGCTAGCCCCCTGCTGATCCGCGCAACCGCAGCAGGCGGTAATCACCGATGTGCCGGTAGCCCAGCGCCTCGTAGGATCGCTGGGCGGCGATGTTTTCCACCCCGGTGAACAGGATCGAACGATGCACGCCCTCCGCCCGTGCATCCAACAGCGAGGTGGCGACCACCGCCCGACCGTAGCCGCGACTGCGGAGCTCTGGGGGCGTGTAGACGCCCCCGATCTGGGCTACCTCGGCAGTCCTGGTATTAAAGCCGCTGGTCGACACCGGCTGGCCGCGGTCGTGGAGAATCCAGGTCATCCCCTGTCCCTGCTTGCGCTGGAGGCCGGTCCGGACTAGCTCCCGCAGCTCCGGGCTGTCCACCTCATGCAGCGCTTCCAGCGAAAAGGCAACGAGCCACTCGGTCACCTGCTCCACATCGCCCAGCTCGATGCGACGTCCGGTGAGCCGGCCCGAGCGCAAATCGTCGGGCACGATCAGGTCATCCAGGCGCAAGCTGTAGAGGTTCTCAGTCTCGTCCATCAGCATCCCGTCCTCCGGTAGGTCAAAGGCCTCTTTGACAGTTTGCACCTGCGCCGCCGGGCCGAGCAAGCCCATCAGCTTGCGCCCTGATGCCTCTATGGCCGCGTGGCAAAGGGCGTCGATCTTCACTGGTGCTTGAAGTATCAGGTTGTCGTTCCAGTAGTGGGCGACCACACCGACGATCTGATCGCCGTCAAAGGCCGCCGCGTAGGTGCCTTGCAGGTGCTCCCCACCATCCTCCAGGCCCGCAGCGCGCATGTTGCCCAACAGGAACATGGAGGTCTCGATCCTGGGCAGCAGGAATGCCTCCAGGGCGGATTCGTCTCCCGATCTTAGGACTCGGATCTGCGACACAGTGCTGGTTTCCCTCCACATCGACGATATCTGCTGGACTGTTGTCCAGCAGGAGCCATTCTTCACACTCTCTACCTGTTGTATTATACCATCCTTTGGCGCAGTCCGCCACCGTCTGGCAGAGCGGCCTGGCGCAACGTCTCTTGCAGGCTGCTTCGAAAGACTCTTGACTTTCGAACATGCGTGTGATACAATAATTGGCAGCAAGGCAAACTCATCTCCTCAGCACTCCGGGCGTCCGGCTACCTGGAGGCTCCAAGACCGGTACAGCCGCCCTCATGAACCTGGTTCACTTGCACGTCAGAATTGCGCCACCCTTGCCTGGCGCGCGATTTGCCGCCGCAGAGACACGCGTACAAGAAAGAGAGGAAGACAATGAAAGTCCAAGCGATGAGGGGCATCATCCGGGAGACAACCGACCGGTTGCCCCCAGAAAAGATCGAGGAGCTGGTCACGCAGGCCCGCACCAAGACGCCACCCGAGCTGGTTGACCCAAGGCGCATGACACTGCGGCGCGCCCGCCTGGAGGACTCGGACGTCCGGGCATCGCCAATCGCCCACGAGCGGATCATGGGCACCAACGACCTGGTGGACGTGATCTACCTGCTGCAGGCCCTGAATGCGGCGAGGTCCGTCGGCAGGGTGGTGTTGCGGAATGAGGCGGGGCGCGAGATCGGCTATGGCACCGGATTCAAGGTTGCGCCCAGCGTGCTGCTGACCAACCATCACGTGCTGGAGACCGACACTATCGCGGCGACGTCGCTGGTCGAGTTTGACTACGAGCTGGACGAGACGGGCTCTCCCCGCGCCACGACGAGGTTCGCCCTCGATCCGGGCAGATTCTACGTCAGCAACCAGGCGCTGGACTTTGCCCTGGTGGCCATCGGTTCCGCGCCGATTTTTGGGCAGGGCCAGTTGCCGAGCTACGGCTTTCTGCGCATGATCCGCGATGAGGGCAAGATCAACCCTGGTGAGTTTGTGACCATCATCCAGCACCCCTCAGGCTTGCCGAAACAGATCGCCCTGCGAGAGAACCGGTTGCTCTCCATCGAGGACCTGGTGCTGTGGTACCAATCGGATACGGCGCAGGGCTCCTCAGGCTCGCCAGTATTCAACGATTCGTGGCAGATCGTGGCCCTGCATCACTCGGGCGTGCCCAGGAAGGATCCGGGGGGCAACTGGCTCCTCAAGAACGGGGAACCCGCCGGTCCCGACGCTGAGGACGGCGACATCGACTGGCTGGCCAATGAGGGCATCCGCGCCTCCCGCATCGTGAGCTTTGTCGAGAACTCGGGTGAGAGGGGCCAGCACATGGACGAGTTCCGGCGGGCCTCTAGCGGGGAGTTGCGATCCTCAACCCTGCCCAGCCACCTGCCCGAGGGCGCGCGACCGCCGGAGATAGGTGACGTGGCGCTGCGCTACGAAGCGGTGCCTGGCGGGGCCCGGGTGACCGTTCCGCTGACCTTTACGGTGACGATGGGCGACCTGGCACCAGCGACGCCGGCTGCCCCTGCGCCTGCGGTATCGACGGTGACGCCATCCACCGCCGTCGAGGGGTACAAGAAGGTGTGGATTGACACAGATTATGACAACCGGAAGGGCTACGATCCGGGCTTTTTGGGCATCGAGGTCCCCCTGCCCGAGGTCGTCGATGAGAGTCTGGTCGCCAAGATGGACGACGGGCAGCATGCGCTACCCTACCAAAACTTTTCGGTGGTGATGAACAAGGCGCGGCGTTTCGCGCTCTATACTGCGTCGAATATTGACGCCCGCCTGGAGAAGCAAGAGCCGGAACCGTGCAAGGACTATACGCGCAGGGGTCTGGGCGGGCTAAAAGAGGACCAGAGCGAGTCGTGGTCGACCGATCCGCGCATCCCCGAGCTGCACCAGCTGCCGGACCGGTTCTTCACCAAGGACGGGGCTGCGTTCGACAAGGGTCACCTGGCCCGCCGCGATGCCGTGGCCTGGGGCGACACCTACGACGAGGTGCGACGGGCCAACGGCGACAGCTTTCACACAACCAACTGCACGCCGCAGGTCAAAGAGTTCAACCGCGGCAACCTGGGCGGCCTGTGGGGCAAGCTGGAGGATGTCATCCTCGGTCAGGCCGACACCGAAAAGCTGTGCATCTTTTCCGGGCCGCTTCTCCAGGAGGGCGATCGGGTCTTTGTGGGCAGGGACGACCAGGGCGAGGTACGGATCCAGATCCCCAGCATCTACTGGAAAGTGGTGGTGGCCCGCAAGGATGACGAGATCCAATCGTTTGGCTTTGTCCTGGAGCAGGACCTGAGCCAGGTGCCGCTCGAGTTCGCCGTCGAGGCGCCGTGGCTCGATTCGATGATCGCCATCTCCGAGCTGGAAGGGCTTATCGGCAATATCCGGTTCCCCGAGGCCGTCGTCGAGGGGGATCAGTTCGAAAAGCCGGCAGGCGAAGAAGTGCTAGAATCGCCGGTGCTGCCCGATATCGGCCGCGAGTCGCGCATCCTGAGCCAACAGGGATAGTGAGGAGATGTGACCATGTGCGACCCGCTCCTGGGCCAGATCATGATCTTTGCCGGCAACTTTGCCCCCCGAGGATGGGCATTCTGTGATGGACAGCTGCTGCCGATAAACCAGCACCAAGCCCTCTATTCCATCCTGGGCACCCGCTTTGGCGGTGATGGGAGAACCACCTTTGCGCTGCCTGACCTGCGCGGGCGGTTCCCCATGCACCCGGGTTCGGGTGCCGGGCTATCCACGCGCACCGTCGGCGAAAAGGGTGGGCATGAGACGGTGGATCTGAACGCGTCCAACCTGCCGGGTTCTGCCAAGACGGACGTGGCATCGCCGAACTGGATCTTCCGTCCGAAGCAGATCGACCTGCAGCACGACAATATGCCGCCGTACCTGGGTGTGAACTATATCATCGCTATTGAGGGCATCTTTCCCAGCAGGTCATAGCAGGGATCATCCGGCTGGGGGCGCCACTATGAAATACCACGGACGGCTATGGTGGGCCGGGACGATCATCGGAGGTATCCTTGGCGCGCTGTTCGGCTACGTGGTCGGAACGGAGCAGGGTAGCATCATGGGCGCCGTCGCCGGAGTCATCCTCGGCATCCCGTTTGGCGCGTTCATTGGCCCCTATCTGGCCCTGGTGGTGGCAGCGGTCGTTGTGCTGGTGGTGCTCCCCTTTGCGCTGGTGGGGCTCGTACTGTACGTGATCGGGCTGGCAATTCAGGATCTGCTCGGGCGGAGCGAATGAGGAGTGGCGAGAGTTACTGCTCGCGGCGCTCCTGCGGTAGCTTGACCTTGGCCCGGATGAACTGCTGGTGCGATAGCTTCAAGGACCTGGCAATGACCCGGATCTCCTCGATTTCTTCGTAGGTAGCCACGCCATCGGCAGCAGCGACGGCAAAGAGCACGTCGAGGAACTCTGAGCGATGGCGAGGGCCGACCACACTGGCGAATTCGCGCGCCAGGCGGTTCCGGTCCATAAGGCTTGCGGTCTCGGAAATGGCTACACCAGCGACAAAAGCCGCCTGGTCAGCATCCAGGTGCCAGTACGTCTGCAAGGCGTCCACAATAGTCCCCACCTCGGCATCGGAGATCTGGGGGTTGACACGGGCAACCTGGGCCATGATGCCGCCAGCCAGGCTCAGTGTGCGCAGCACATCGTCACCCACCTCCAGCTCGGCCTCGCCCAGATCGAGGCGCCGGCGGACGCCATAGTAGACCTTGTTCTTGACGAAATCTTCCAGATAGGCCTCCCGGTTCGGGGCATTGGCCAGCGCCTGGGCCCGCCGCCCGGTCATGCCCTTGACCAGGCGCGACAGGGCGTCCACGCTGACCGAGTCGATGGTGGCGCGGATCTCTGCGGCGACCTGCTCCTCCTCCTCCGACACATTGCCATCGGCGTGCAACATCTCCTCGAGGGCCTGCTGGGCCAGCTCCCGGTCCCTTGGCGTGCGGATGGCGAACTTTAGCTCCTCCAGAAGGCGCTCCCGCTCCGCATCGCCCACCGGGGACTCGATATACATCTGCAGGGAAGCCCACTGCCGGGCGGAGAGCTGCGGCAAGTGGAAGAGGAGGTCCTTCATGCTGTTGACCTCCTCGTGGGTCAGCTCACCGTCAGCCCAGGCTGCGGCGATGAGTACTTTGGCCAGTGTCAGAATCAGATCTTTCTTGGGCGGCATGCAGAGCTCCTGTTCCGTTCGATGGGCGACCGGATGAGCATGATAACATCTTCTGGCGTTTCTGGCAAGGAGGGGAAATTGAGGGCCTCGGGTCACGTCATTTATCCCAAACCAGCGAGTGGCGGCATCCTGAGCCCGTCGAAGGAGCCGCCGCTTGTTGACGCGGGGCCACAGCGGCGCTGACAGGGCCATAGCATAGAGCAGGTTGACCCGTATGCTCGGCCGGAGGGTAGATGTCAGGCTGCTGTCTTGCACTGCCGGCGGGTCTGCGGTAGGATGGGCATAAGGAAGGTTCGGTTCGGCTGTGGCATCTGCCAGAGAAGGAGTACATTGGCATGAACGTGGCATTTATCGCACTGATCGTGTTCGTTGGGCTGGCAGCGGTGTTCTTTGTGATCATGCGCTCGGTCCAGGAGCAGCAGCGCCGGGAGCAACTGGAGCGGATAGCCCTGCGGATAGGTATGGATTACTCTGCCGAGGCGGACCAGGACTTGTGGGACAGCGTGGCAGGATTCGGCCTCTTTTCCAAGGGAAGCAGGCGCAAGGCCTACAACGTGCTACAGCGGCAGATCCACGACATCGAAGTGACGCTGTTCGACTACCAGTATACGACCAGGAGTGGCAAGAACCACCATACCCACTTTTTCACCGTGGGGCTCTTTGAAACGGACCGGCTAAGGCTGCCGCGCTTTACGCTACACCCGCAGTACTTCTACCACCAGATCGCCAATGCACTGGGCCTGGGGGACATCGACTTTGAGGAGTTCCCAGAGTTCTCCGAGAGCTACCGGCTCAAGGGGGACGATGAAGCCGGTATCCGCGACATCTTTGACGAAGAAGCGCTGCACTATTTCACGCGGCACCCGGGCCTGCACGCGGAGGGCTATCGGCGGCGCTTGATCCACTATCGCGATAAGCACAGAGTCAACCCAGCCGAGATGGACTCTTTCATGCAGCAGGGGCTGGACGTCCTCGACGTGTTCTTGGAGAGGGAGGGCGCGTTGGGCGACCTGGCGCTGTTGGGCCTCGAGATTGAAGATGCGACGGATGACCAATTGGCGATGGGAGGGCCGGAGTAGCTGCTGCAGCCGCCGGCACTACAGGCAAGCGTTGGGGCGCACGAGGGTGCGCCCTCTTTTTCTCCCACGATCGGGATCAGCGCCGAGACTTGCTGCAGGGGCGACGCATCACCAGTACAATCAGAGTGCGTCCATAGCGTGCCATCTTTCAGAGGCTATGCCAGAATGCGTCGCCCCTACCATATCCCACCAGAATCGACGTTCTATTGCTGCCGCAAGTCTGTTGCGGAAAGGGCACCGGTAGTGTATAATGGTTCCATGAGCGCCCGTGTACCTTCAGACAACCACCAGTCGTACAAGCGACGCCAATCCAGTCCTGCGTGATCTTGACGAGGGACGGGCATAGGCCGGTACCCGAAGGGAGGACGTGGAATGAAAGCAAACGATAGAGGAAAGCGACCAGACAACCTGACCCTGTTGGTCATTGCCCTCGCTGTGCTGTGCGTGGTAGTGCTGGTGGTGGTGATCGTGCTGGGGGTGAGGTATCTGGGCTCCCGGGACTCGGATGATGCCACCCCGACATCGGCCAGCCTGGCAACATTGACACCAACGCAAGCGCCTGCCGAAAGCGCCGAACCTGCTGAGACACCATCGGCCACACTCGTGCCGTCGGTGACAGCAGAAACGGAGACGCCCACGCCGACGGCGACAGCAACGCCCACACAGACAGAGACGCCTACGCCTTCGGACACACCGACACCCACCATCACATTGACCCCAAAGCCCACACCAGATTGCGCCGTTGAACCAGAGGGGGAATTCGCCGCGCTGTGGGAGGACTATAACGTCGAGCTAGGCTGTCCGCTTTATCCGACGCCAAAGGCGATCCAGGACGCCGAGCAGCCGTTCGAAAACGGCCACATGTTCTGGCGCGAGGATCTGCGACACATCTATGTGGTGTACGAGCAGGGCCCCCTGGAGGGCACGCGCCAGGTGTACCTTGACGAGTGGGAGGAGGGAGACCCAGACTACTCGTGTGCCGCGCCGCCCCCACCTCCGGAGCGGGAGCAACCCAAGCGGGGCTTTGGGCTGGTGTGGTGCAAGCTGGGCGGGGCGGATGCTGAGATCGGCTGGGCGCTGGAGGAGGAGCTGGGCTTCTTTGAGGGGCAGGGCGATCCGCTGGTGCAGGACTTTGATTTCGGCGTGATCTTTCGCGACAGCCTGGGCACAGTGAACGGCAAGGCGTACGTGTTCTTTAGCGAGACAGGCACCTTTGTGCACGTGAGCTACTGACAAGACAGTTGTCTGCGTTGGACTGTTGTCCGACGCGAGCACCAAGCAGACAGGCAGGACAGGACACCTTGGACTGTTATCCAACGAGAGCGAGAGAGGGGTTGGGCTGTCCACCAACGCCAACGGCAGCCTCTGAGGGAGCGAAATGCCAAATGCCAAGAGCGGGACGGATGAGACCTCCAAGCGGTTGATCTACCGCGAGGTCCGCCGCTCCATCATCATGGGGCGCTGCCGGCCCGGCGAACGGCTGGACCTGCACGGCCTGGGCAGGGAGTACGGCACCAGCGTGACGCCAGTGCGCGAGGCCCTGCAGATGCTAGCCCAGGAGGGCCTGGTTACCGTCAAGCCACATTCGGGCTACTTTGTGACCCAGATCACGCTGAAGCAACTGGGCGACCTTCTGGACCTGCGCCAGATCCTGGAGCTGGCTGCCGTAGAGCGGGCAGCGACCCGGATCACGGAGGAGCAACTCGCTCAGCTGGCGCAGGTGCACGCCGGATACACCGGTGACGACGATGCAGCCTATGATCGCTACACAGAGGAAAACCGCCGCTTCCACCGGCTCATCGCCGAGGCTTCGGGCAACGAGGAGCTGGCCGGCGCTGTGGGCCGGTTGCACGACAGGCTGGCGCGATTCATGGTTCTCCGCCACGCAGGCAAGACGATGGAGGAGAGCCACGGGCACATCGTGGAGGCTCTGCGCTCCGGCAATCGGGATGCGGCCCGGCAGGCAATGCTGGACGAGGTGAAGGAGAGCCGCGAGACGGTCCTGGCGCGCGTCATCGAGGCCGAAAGCACCCACTGGCGTCTCGGCGACAGCCCAGATCGGGACTAGCACAGGCGTACAAGGTGGAGACGGAGTCCCAGATCGGGTTGACGGGGCCACCGTGTGCCAGTGGAATACAGATGCAAGAAGGAGAGGAGCATGGCGTTACGGGCGCTGCGGCTACCGGCTGACCTGGTACCGATCGCAGACATGATTGTGGAAAGCTTCCAGTACCCGGAGAACCCGGCATGGAGCGTGCAGACAGACGAACAGGAGCAGCTTGTAAACGGCATCCGCAACGTGGCGCGCATATGGCCGCTTATGCGGCTGATGGGTTCGCTGTCGCCGTCCATGCGCGATATATTCCGGGGACATATCTGGCAAGAGGACGGGCAGATCGTTGGCGCGACCGTCTTGCAGCGGCGAGGATCGACGGACGTCTGGATGGTGGGCACTGTGGGCGTCTTGCCGGCCTATCGCCGCCGCGGCATCGCCCGAAAGCTACTGACCGCCTCTATGGAGTTTATGCGCGAGCGTGGCGCGACGCAGGCAATCCTGGGCGTCATCGACGGCAACCTGCCGGCCTACAAGCTGTACGAGGATCTGGGGTTCGAGCACTACAGCGCGATGGTGGAATTCGATGCACAGATCGACGATCCAGGTCCGGCGCCCGAATTGCCTCAGGGCTGCCAGCGCGTGCCTCTTGCGCCCAACGATTGGCGACCACGGTACGAGCTGGACGAACGCATCACTCCCCAACCGGTACAGCGCTACGATCCGGTGACTGAAGGTCGCTACCGGCGGCCGCTGGGCCTGCGCCTCATCTATCCCATCTTGATGCGGGCCCAGGCCGTGCGGGACGCCGACTTTACGATCCGCACCGAGGGCGAGGGCCAGATCGTGGCACGTGGCGGATACACGGTGCCCACGCGAGGCCAGGGAGTGAACAACTTGCGGATGCGCCTGGACCCAGACCACGGCGAGCTGGCGCCCTATCTCATTGGCACACTGCTACACGAGGTTACGGCATCGAGCCCCGGGCACAGGATTGACTTTACGGTGCCAGAGTGGATGGAGGCTGCGGTGACTCAAGCGGAGGCGCACGGCCTCCAACGGCGCGTGAGGTACCTGTTGATGGGGATCGAGCTGTAGGCTGTAAATAGGATGGGTGACACTCTGGTCTTCAAGCCACGGCCATCGCGGGGCTGGCTTTCGCTGCTGCTGTTAGCACTGGCGCTGCTACTCTGCTCGCTGCCCGTCACGATCGGGGCGCTCGCCGGTGAGGTGCCGTGGCCGGTAGGACTGCTGACCGGTGCCATCGGCCTGGGCCTGGGCGTGCCATTCCTGGCGCTGGCGTACTGGTTCCCGACGATGCGCTATGAGCTGGACGCCAAGGCGCTGACGCTGCGCTACGGACCGGTGCTGGCCTACCGCATTCCGCTGAACGAGATCCAGAGCATGAAACGGCAGAATCTGCGGCTGTCCTTGTGGTCCAGCGTGCGCCTGCCGGGCGTGGCGCTATTTTCGGTGCCCTATCGCGGGCTGGGCCAGGTCAAGATGTGCGCCATGGCTGCCGCCAGGGACATCCTGCTGCTCGAGACGGCCGATGGGCTGTATGGCCTGACGCCAGCTGACGAGTTGGGACTGCTGGCGGCGCTCGAATCGCAGAGGGGGTAGCGGGGATTATGGGGGAAGCCAGGCAGGCAGATCCGGTAGAGGCGGGGTCCCTGCGCGAGGAGATACGGGAGGAGCTGGAAGCCACACGCATGGCCTACCACGCGCTGCTGGAATCGCTGGCGGAGGAAGACTGGAAGAAGCCCAGCGGCAACCCGGCGTGGACCGTAGGTCAATTGATGGTGCACATGACCTTTGCGCCGCGGATGCTGCCTGCGGACGTGGGCATGATCCGAAGTGGCGGCTGGATGCCCAAGCTGCCGGCATTTCTGTTCAATTGGGCGAACGTGCTGATGACCCGCTGGGCAGCGCGCAACCAGTCGGCCAAGTCTGTAGGCGCGCTGTACGATGCAGCCAACGATCGAGTGCTGGCATTGCTGGACACGATCCAGGACGATGAGTGGGGATTGGGCAGAGAGTACCCGGATTGGGACCCGATGCTGAGCGGGATGGTGACCATTGAACGGCTGTTCCGCTACCTGGCCGATCATTACGAGGTGCACGCCGGGCAGGTCCGCCAGGGCCTTGCAGGGACAGCGCCTCCATCAGAAGAGGAGTAAGGAAGACTATGCAACCATTTCGCGCGTTTCTAAAGGCAGACCGTTGGCCCGACTTGCAGCAGCACGTGTCCGATCAGCGGAAGGGGGTGCCGCCCCCGCCGCTGGAAAAGTCCTGCCCGCAGCCTGGGGCCCTAATAGACCTGCCCCGCCCGGATACGCTTACGGTGGGCCAGATGCCGCTAGCTGAGGCGATCGCGCGCCGCAAGAGCCAGCGCAGGTACACCAAGGACCCCCTGACGCTGGAGGAGCTGGCCTTCCTCCTGTGGGCGGCCCAGGGGGTCCGCGAGACGGGGCGGCATGGCAAGACACCCTACCTGCTACGGACGGTGCCCTCGGCGGGCGCGCGACATCCCTTTGAGACGTACCTGCTGGTAAACCGGGTCGAGGGCCTGGAGCCGGGCATGTACCATTACCAGTCGCTGAAGCACCAGCTCTGCCTCCTTGACACCGACGACCGCCTGGTGGAGCGTACGCACGAGGGCTGCTTTGGCCAGTATGCGAAGAATAGCGCGGTGACCTTCCTGTGGACCGCCGTGCCCTACCGCACCGAGTGGCGCTACACCATCGTCTCGCCAAAGCTGATCGCGCTGGATGCCGGGCACGTCTGCCAGAATCTGTACCTGGCCTGCACGGCAGTCGGTGCTGGCGCCTGCGCCATCGCCGCCTACGACCAGCAGATGCTGGATGCCGTGCTGGACCTGGATGGCGACGACGAGTTTGTGATCTATGTGGCGACGGTTGGCAAAGTGCGGGAGTGATGGCAGGGAAATCCTC
>Ga0207796_1000484_pt1 | contig 15992 bp, 13 predicted proteins | sample Pon1CUnioCityCA_6_FD_187274 | JGI IMG/M metagenome (GOLD analysis project Ga0207796, IMG submission 187274) | Marine sediment microbial community from Union City, CA, USA - Pond 1C Sediment 1 (SPAdes) | ecosystem: Environmental > Aquatic > Marine > Intertidal zone > Salt pond sediment ...
CCTTCATTTCTTATCCCTATGAATGGACATTCCTGCAGTTGCGCGGTGCTGCATTGACCACCTTACGTATCGCCAGGGTTGCCCTGCAACATGATATGATTCTCAAGGATGCCAGCGCCTACAACCTCCAGTTTTACCAGGGATCCTGGAAACTTATAGACACCTTATCCTTTGAGACTTATCATGAAGGTTCCCCATGGGTGGCATACAAGCAATTCTGTCAGCATTTCCTTGCCCCCCTTGCTTTGATGGCTTATCTTGATAAACGACTGAACCATTTAAGCCGGTTATTTATAGATGGAATACCTTTAGACCTGGCAGCCAGCTTGCTGCCCTTTCAAACGAAACTTCGGCTTGGACTTTTAACACACATTCACCTCCACGCACGAAGTCAAAAGCGATATGCCGAAAAGGGTGTCCGACCCAATCAGGTAGAGGATAAGCTCAGTCTGAAAGCGCTGATAAACCTGCTGGAAAGCTTACGAAATGCAGTAAAAAACCTCTCCATCAAATTGGGCAAGACAGCATGGGCGAATTATTATGAAGAAACCAATTACTCCAAAGAAGCACTGGAAGAAAAGAAGGCAATTGTCAGCGAATGGATCAGCCAGGTCCGGCCTGAGAATGTGTGGGATCTGGGGGCGAATGTGGGTATTTTCAGCCGTCTAGCCAGTCAGGAGGGTATTTTTACGGTTGCCTTTGACGCGGACCCTGATGCGGTGGCGCAAAACTATATCCAGGTGCGTAAAGATCATGAGAAAGAGCTGCTTCCATTACAGATGGATCTGACTAATCCCTCACCGGGTTTGGGATGGGCACACCAGGAGCGGGAGTCGCTGCTGGCACGCGGACCTGCTCAACTTGTGCTCGCCCTGGCTTTGGTACATCACATGGCAATATCAAACAACTTGCCATTTGAAAAACTGTCAAAATTCTTCAGTAAGATTGGGGAGTATCTCATCATCGAATTTATCCCAAAGTCAGATTCACAAGTGCAGCGATTGCTCCGATCTCGAAAGGATATTTTTACTCTGTACACCATAGCGGATTTTATTATGGCCTTCGGGTATGATTATCACATCATAGACCAGCGGGTAATACGTGATTCCGAGCGCACGCTGTTTTTGATGAAGTCAAAATAGAAAACTGTAAATTTATTAACATCGCTAAGAGGCAAAAATGGCTATCAACCTATTTTTTAGACCCTTGCAATACCTTGATCCCGGTTCCGGGAGCATCCTTATCCAATTACTCCTTGGGGGTTTATTGGGCATTGCCGTTGCAGTGCGAATTTATTGGAAAAAGATAAAATCGTTTTTCAAGAAAGAGGAAACTGAAAGTTTGCAGGAGGAATTAGATGAAATGGATGAATATGGTGGAGAGGACTCCTAAAACACTTAGGTTTAGGGAAGCATCTCGTTTTTTGGATGCAAAGCCTGGGGTTTAAAAAAGGACCGAATCAATGAAATTTTTAATTGCCGGTTTAGGGTCTATTGGGAGACGCCATCTGCAAAACTTATTGGCTTTGGGGGAAAAGGATATCCTGTTATACCGCACGCATAAAGGCACTTTACCGGATGAAGAATTGGCATCTTTCCCGACGGAGACCGATCTCTCCGCTGCCCTGGACCATCATCCTGAAGCGGTGGTTGTTGCCAATCCCACAGCACTCCACATGGATGTGGCACTTCCCGCGGCAAGAGCCGGGTGCCATTTGCTCATCGAAAAGCCTGTAGCTAAAAAATGGGGGAACGCCTTAGAGAATTTGTCACAATTGACCAAAGAAAGATCAATCAAAACCCTGGTTGGTTTCCAATTTCGATTTCACCCTGTACTTCAGCAAATCAAGGCGATCCTTGATTTAGGGACTTTGGGTCGTCTGTACTCGTTCCGTATTCACTGGGGAGAATATTTGCCCGGTTGGCATCCCTGGGAGGATTATCGCCAAAGCTATGCTGCAAGGCGTGATTTAGGCGGGGGTGTGGTGAATACCCTCTGTCATCCACTGGACTACACACGATGGTTGTTTGGTGAAGTCCATGCCCTATCTGCTGTCACCAGCCAAATATCAGAATTGACGCTGGATGTGGAGGATGCTGCAGAGATCACAGTGACGCTAGAAAACGGTGCTTTGGGTTCTATTCACCTTGATTATTTCCAACGACCCCCTGCACATTGGTTGTCTGTCAATTCTGAAAAGGGGCACATTGATTGGGATAACGAAACTGGGTACGCAAAGATCTATCATGCCGAGGATCAGCGATGGGAGTATCTTGAACCCCCCGAGGGGTTTGAGCGCAACACATTGTTTTTGGATGAAATGCATCACTTTTTGAACCTGATTGTGGGCGAAGCTGAGTCACGATGCAGCCTTGCGGATGGTATTATGGCGTTGAAGTTAACCGAAGCTGTGCATGAATCCAACCGGACTCGTCAGAAAATAATTGTTTGAAGATTAATCAGCAAATACGATCAGATTCACCAAAATTGTTCTTGCTTGGTGTTGGTTTTTGTAGATAAGTATTTAAACAACCAATCATTGAGCAAAATTACTAAATAGTTAATTAAATTGCCCACTGGTATAATATCACTCAAGATTCGGATTGGTTTATAAGGAAATCTCATGCCGGGAGTTATGGAAAAATTCACATTAAAGGGACGGACAGCCCTGGTGACAGGTGGGGCGGGTTTGCTTGGGAGGCAATTCACACGTGCCTTGGGTCAGGCTGGGGCAAAAGTGGTTGTCGCCGACTTGGATTTGGTTGCTGCCCGCGAGCATACTCGTCAATTAAAGGCAGAGGATATCGATGCTCTTGAAATTGCTTTGGATGTCACAGATCCCGGTTCGGTTTCGGCTATGGTACAAAGCGCTGTAGAAAAATTTGATTCCCTCGATATCCTTGTGAACAGTGCAGCCCTGGACCCCAAATTTGACCCCGAAAATGTGGGAGCTCAATCCGCCAATGCCTTTGAGACGTATCCCCTCGAGTCATGGCAGCGTGCCATAGATGTGAACCTGACCGGTATGTTTCTTGTCTGCCAGGGGGTTGTGCGTCAAATGCTTTCCCAGGGAAAGGGCGTGATCATTAATATTTGTTCAACTTATGGTTTGGTGGGGCCAGATCAACGCCTGTATGAACGTCCTGACGGCTCACGAAATTTTAAACCAGTGTATTACACTGTCAGTAAGGCGGGTGTATTGGGGCTGACACGCTACTTGGCGACTTATTATGCCGGCAAACCAATCCGGGTGAATGCACTCACCCCTGGTGGGGTATTTAATGAGCATGATTCTGCATTTCTCAAAGCCTATTCCGCCCGGACGGTGATTGGGCGAATGGCTGATCCGGATGAACTGAATGGTGCTATTGTTTTCCTGGCATCAGATGCGTCTTCCTATATGACCGGTGCAAACCTAGTCGTGGATGGGGGATGGACAGCATGGTGAATCAACGTGAAATTTTAGCAGTGATCCCGGCACGCGGGGGATCGAAGGGCATTCCAAGAAAAAATATCCGAGAATTTGCTGGTTATCCTTTGATCGCCTACAGTATTGCCGCAGGGCTACAGGCAGAACAGGTTACGCGGATTCTGGTATCTACAGATGATGAGGAAATTGCTCAGGTGGCACATGACTTTGGTGCAGAGGTACCTTTTCTCCGCCCATCAGAACTTGCTCAGGATGGTACCCCTGATTTGCCCGTATTTGAACATGTACTGGACTGGTTGGAAGATAACGAAGGCTATCAACCGGATTTTGTGGTGCAGCTCAGGCCTACCTCACCAATTCGACCAAGGGGGCTTTTGGACCGTGCTATTCAAATATTAATTGACAATCCCCAAAAGGATTCCGTTCGAGGTGTGGTACCTGCTGGACAAAATCCATACAAAATGTGGCAGATCGATGCACAGGGCGAATTGATACCATTACTATCACTAGCCCACATCAAGGAGCCATATAATGCCCCACGCCAGGCCCTGCCGCCAGTTTACTGGCAAACGGGGCATATTGATGTAATCCGATTGGAAGTGATCCTTGAAAAGCGATCCATGACTGGTGACAGAATCATGCCTGTCAGGATTGACCCTGCTTACGCTGTGGATATTGACACCCCCAAGGATTGGGAACGTTATGAATGGCTTGTGCAGGATCAGGATCTTGATATGGTCCATCCGGGTTGCCAACCCCGCACGTGGCCTGAAAAGGTTTCACTGGTTGTTTTTGATTTTGACGGTGTGATGACGGATAACCGTGTGTGGGTCAACGCGGAAGGGGAAGAATTTGTTGCCGCACATCGTGGTGATGGCATGGGAATTGAGCAATTATTGGCTGCTGGGATAAAGGCTGTCATCATCTCAACAGAACCCAATCCGGCGGTTGCCGCCCGTGCGAAAAAAATCGGTTTACCCTATTTCCACGGTGTTGGGGATAAAGCTAAAGTATTGACAGGGTATCTTGACAAAGTTGGAATCAATCCAATGGAGACCATTTTTGTGGGCAACGATATCAATGACCTGCCCTGTTTTTCCATTGTTGCATGTGCCATAGCTGTGGCAGACGCCCACGCATCAGTCAGGCGAAAAGCTGATAAAATTCTCAAACACAAGGGTGGAAGGGGAGCCGTCCGTGAAATCTGTGATATCTTAATTCGCAATCAACATTCATACTAGGATTTAGGCGCGGAAAAATGAGGAGAAAAGCATGAATCGTGAAATTCAATTTGATGATCGGATTGTTGGGGAAGGCTATCCGACTTTTATTATTGCGGAAATCGGGATTAACCATAACGGCAGTGTGCAGATAGCCAAAGAACTGATTAAAGCTGCCTTCGAGGCAGGTGTGGATGCTGTGAAATTTCAAAAAAGAACCCCTGAGATCTGTGTGCCAGATCATCAAAAGGGCCAAATGCGTGATACACCCTGGGGTTATATTTCCTATCTTGATTACCGTTATAAGGTTGAATTTGGACAGGGGGAATACGAAGATATCGATGCATATTGCCACGATTTAGGCATCAAATGGTTGGCGAGTTCATGGGATATCCCTTCCCTTGAATTTATCGATACATTTAATCCCCCTGCCCATAAGATCCCCTCAGCTTTGTTGACAGACCATTCTCTTTTGAGAGCAATTAGAAAAACAGAACGCCCGATCATCCTTTCAACCGGGATGTCGACGATGTCGGAAATTGAAGATGCTGTGAAAATCCTGGGTATAGATAATCTCCTGGTTTGTCACACGACCAGCAGTTATCCCTGCCCGCCTGAGGAGCTTAACCTGAAGATGATCCAAACTCTGCTTGATAAATTCCCTTGTCCGATTGGGTATTCTGGACATGAAGTTGGCCTGGTGCCTTCAGCCCTGGCGGTGGCTATGGGGGCGTGTTTGGTTGAGCGCCATGTAACCCTTGACCGTGCCATGTGGGGTTCTGACCAGGCAGCCTCGGTTGAACCGCATGGGGTACGCACATTGGTCAAATATATCCGCGTGACGGAGAAGTCACTGGGCGACGGTCGCAAATATGTTTACGACAGCGAACAGTCATCCTTGAAAAAATTACGCCGTTACAGTTATTAAGGGTTCAACCAATATGAACGTGATTCAACGCGCCAGGGAATTTCTGAGAATTCAACCCATACGAATGGGGGTCAACGCAGATATCCGAAAAATGGCTAAAGCTGTTTCTAAAGCTGCGCCTAAACCGGATGACCGAAAAATTGTTGTGTCTTTTAATGCCTCAACACGCATTTCCGGATTAAGTTTAAATGCGGCTTTTGCCATGTTGACCGGTTGGTCCCTGCGTTTACAAGGCGCACGTGTGGCTCATTTTGTCTGCCAGCGAGGGATGACGCGCTGTGTGCTCGGGACCGATCAAAATGATATCCGACGCCTTCCGCCTTGTCAGAAGTGTTTGATCCAATCAGCCGCCATTTATGATCGCTCTGATGTGATCTGGATGGATTTTTACCAGAGCACGCCCCTGGCGAAAGCACTCCAAAATTCCACTTTAAATACTTTGCGCCAATTCAGGTATGAGGGGATTCCCTTGGGTGAACTGTGCTTGCCTTCTATGCGGTGGATTTTACGGCGACACCATCTGGAAGATGATGAACCAACCCAAATCCTTTATCGGCATTACATTCTTTCCGCCTACAAAGTCGCTAAGAAATTTCAGCGGTTAATCGAAGAGGCACGACCACGATCTGTGATGGTTTTTAACGGGATGCAATACCCGGAAGCGACTGCTCGTTGGGTTGCGCATCAAAAAGGCTTACCTGTTTATTCTCATGAAGTAGGTCTGCTGCCTAATTCCGCGTTTTTTACATCCGGCGAAGCAACGGCGTATCCAGTGAACATATCGGAAGAATTTCAGCTCTCTGAAGCACAGGATCTACAGCTTGATGATTATCTCTCCAAACGATTCAAGGGCGATTTCAGTATGGCTGGCGTCCAATTTTGGCCTGCAATGAAGGGTTTGGAAGCAGACGTAATTGAAAAAATGGGGGAATTCAAGCACGTTGTCCCAATTTTTACCAACGTGATTTTCGATACCAGCCAGCCTCATGCGAATGTAATTTTTCCGGATATGTTTACCTGGTTGGATGCAGTATTAAATGCGGTTAAGCGCCATCCAGAAACCTTGTTTGTGGTACGCGCCCATCCAGATGAATCCCGTCCTGGGAAAGTCAGCCGTGAGAGCGTGGCCGACTGGGTCGTATCACGGAAAGCAGATGCGTTACCCAACCTAATTTTTGTGAGCCCGGATGAACACTTCAGTTCTTACGAGATGATACAACGGGCGAAATTTGTGATGATATATAATTCCACCATCGGTTTGGAGGCTTCCATCCTGGGGGTGCCGGTGCTTTGTGCGGGTAAAGCCCGGTTCACGCAGCTTGAGACGGTCTTTTTCCCGGAAACACAAGCAGCATATCTGGCTCAATTAGAAGAATTTCTTGCTGCAGATCAGGTTGACGCACCAAAGGCACATCAACGCAACGCCCGTCGGTTTCTTTATTACCAGCTTTACAGGACATCCTTGTCCTTCGATCAATTTATTGAGCCCGATGGGATTTGGCCAGGCTTCGTCCGCCTTAAAGAATTTTCCTGGCAGGATTTACTGCCCAAAAATTCCGAGACCCTCAAGGTGATCTCAGAGGGTTTGCTTTCTGGAAAAGGGTTTACAATAGCCGGGGATTGACGTAAGTTTTTCTAACCTGGTCAAATTAGGCGTTGCTAGGGGGAATCTAAATTTATAACAAACCTTTGTGTTTTAGCCTGAAGAAGAGTCTTAATCTGGATCTTGCCCGTTTTCTTTTTTCAATAAATAGAGCGGTCTATTCTTGACTTCCTGGAAAATATACCCAATATAGATCCCAATAAAACTGACCACGGTGGTGAGAGTTCCGCCGACAATCAACAACATGAACATCAATGAACTCCAACCGGGTTCAAGTTGTGGTTGATTGCCTGAGATCCAGAAGCTTAAAACATAAATGGCTTCAATTAATGCCAGCAGGTAAAAAAGGCCTCCAATCGCCAGTCCTATTCTTAATGGTACGAGGGAGAAGGAAAAGATGGCATCAGCGGCAAGTTTGACCATTTTCTTAAATGTAAACTTGGACTTCCCGCCCAGGCGTAGGTTAGGGTGATAGGGGAGGACGACAGATTTGAAGCCTGCCCAACTGATCATGCCACGCAGAAAGCGGTGATATTCCGGCATGGCTTTCAAGGCATCCACGACCTGCCGTGAGAGCAGTCGAAAATCGGCGGCGTTAGGTGTGATATCCAGGTTGCCAATCCGGTTGATGACCTGATAAAAGATGCGTGATGTAAATCGCTTGAATCCAGATTCGATGTGACTATCCAGGCGCTGCCCGATGACGATATCATAGCCAGCATCATAGAGTTTAAGCATTTCAGGGATTAATTCAGGTGGGTTTTGTCCATCGCCATCCATCATGATGATGATTTCACCCTGCGCATGATCCAATCCACAGGTGAGGGCAGCTTGATGGCCAAAATTACGGCTAAGAGAAAGGACATTCACCCGTGAGTCGCTTTTAGCTAACTGCTCAAGCAGGGCTGATGTCTCGTCTGTGGAACCGTCATTAATATAATAGACCTGGGAAGGGTTGGGCAGCCCATTCAACACTTCGCTGAGCATGGTGTGGAAATCGTGGATGATCTCAGATTCGTTATAGATCGGTATCACAATTGAAATTTGGGGATGTTGTTGAGTTCTCATCGAATGTGGTAAGCCTCCCATCCAAAGCTGAAAAATCGTGTGTCGATGATCGGATCGGGGTTGTCACAATAACCTTTTTCTTGGAGCAACGGACAAAAGATGACAGGCAGGTTGATGTTGAAAAGTCTTATGTCGTCCCGAATCTCTGCTAATGCCGTCAAGCGATCTCCCATCTCAAAAACAATAATATCTCGCCAGGCCATTGTGAATTCTTCTTCAACCCCTAATCTTACCCCTAACGCCGCTTGATTCCGGATATATGGCAAGATAACAATGCCGTTGGAGTAATGGTGCATACGGCCAAGGGTATCGAGGCTCACGAAGTCTATGAAAATATCGTCTCGATCATATCGATTTACGAGGAAATACTCAATATTCATGAAGTATTCATTGTGGCTATCCATGCCAACAAAGAAATCACCATCCTCTGGGATGATTTCCTGTACAACTTCTAACATCGTCTTGTTGACACGGTCTATGGTGAGTTGAGTGAGCGCATCCGTACGAAAACTCGGCAGGATGATCAGAAATAAAATCAGCGTTAATGAAGATAACGCCAAAGCTGTCCATTTCATTGTTTTTTGACGGTCTCTGATCATATCAATAATATATGGCCAAAGGAGACCGATTAATATTGCTATGCCCAAACTGAATGGCAGCAAGTAATAAACTTCAGCCAAATCCCAGGGGATGAGGACGACTATCCAAAATAAGGACCAACTGGTCCAATTGAAAATATTTTGTTTTTGGGCTTCATCGCTAATCCGTTTCTTCAGAATAATGATGAGTAACAGCAGGAACATTGGTATCAGGTAATGGAAATAAAAGCTAAGTTGGGTTACCCAACGAAGTGTTTTCTCTACTAATAAGGAGATAGAAAAATCGTACTTTTCTGTGTAGGTTCCCCCGGTGAGGGACGTTGAGCCCCATAAATATCTTAAGATGAAAAATGCAGCGATTGATGCTGTGGCGATCAACAAAAAAACCAAGATGGTTTTTCTGATATGTTCTGAGTATTGGTTCCGTTTGATCCAGGTATAACCAAACCAAACTGCTGCTAATGGCGCTATGAGAATGGCAGTTTCCTTTACAAGTATGGCTGCAAGGATGAAAATGAATGTGAGGATACTGGCTAACCAGCGTTCTCCTTTTTTGATTGAATTTTTGAGTTCTTCAAAACACACCAATGCAGACAGCAGAAAGACGAGTTGCAAGGGTTCTCCCTTGCCGAGAGTGTAAAAATTTTCGATAATTGGCATGGAAAAGATGAATATCAGGCTGGCGATTAGAATCTGCTTATTGTCTGCATTCATCTTTTTCATCAGCAGTCGGATTTGTAAGAGCAGGACCAGGAATAAGATCAAATGGCTGAAGAAAAACCAGAAAGGGCGCATGCCGGCAACGATGAAAATAAGCGTAAAATAAAGCCAGTAAATGGGGCGAAATCGTCCTGCTTCGAGGTCATAACGCATGCTGAAATCATTTTGCAAGATATCCGTTACTCTCTCTAACATCAATCCATCATCCAGCAAGCCAAATTGCGGTGAAATCAGCCTAGGGGTCATGACTAGTATGGCGAGGAAAAACGGCAGTAGGCTGAGGATTAATCTTTTATTTGAGCGGACATTCATAAGGCTGGTCTCCAGATTGAGACAATTATATCGTATCCCGGTGTCACTTTCCTCTCGCTATGGAACAAAAGCATTTTACTCCTGGTGTGGTTATCCGAATGGGAATTGGTGTAACTTTTCTTCAATATTTTATTTATCTTTTCAATAGATTGGTAAAAATATAAGTCGAATCTCTAGTATGGCAGGTTATAAATTATAATTTGGTGTGTATCGTTCAGATTTTTTACGAGTTATAATATCTACCTTGAAATTCGATGATTGAAAAGAGAGTTTGATCATGGCTTATAAGATTTTTGCTTTGGTACCAATGCGACACCACTCCGAGCGCGTTCCAGGGAAGAATTATCGAAAAATGGCGGGCAAGCCATTATTTCATCATATATTGAATACCCTTCAGAAAGTAGATCGTCTTGCTGGAATCCTTGTTGATACGGATAGTTCAGTGATTTTGGAGGGATTGGAGCAAAACTTTCCAAATGTGCACGTGCTTTCCCGTCCGGAACACCTCAGGGGGGATACGGTTCCGATGAACGAGATCCTGATTAATGATACAGGTGTGATCGAAGCGGATTTCTATCTGCAAACTCATTCAACCAATCCTCTGCTGCAGCCGGAGACCATTTCAAGAGCCATTCATGAATTTTTCAACAGCCTTCCAGGATATGATTCTTTGTTTGGCGTCACCAGGCTTAAAACACGATTATGGGATCAGCTTGGGCGGCCTCTTAACCACAATCCCAATATTCTGCTGCGTACACAGGACCTTCCTCCAATATACGAGGAAAATTCGAGCCTGTATATTTTTTCTCGTCAAACACTTTTATCAAGGCGGAACCGGATTGGTGAACGACCAATGATGTTTGAGGTGCCGGCGGTAGAATCCTGGGATATTGACGAAGAACTTGACTTCACTGTGGCAGAAACCCTCTTCCGCCAATTAAACGAATTGTAAGTATCGATATTCGACCTTTATCTCTCTTGAGGAGTCCTTTTATGAAAACGGTACTCATTTCTGCCCCGTACATCTTGCCCGAATTGGATCGGTTTGTACCGGTTTTAGAATCCTTTGATCTGAACCTGATCATTGCAGAGGTTAACGAACGGCTTTCTGAAGATGAAATCCTGGCATATGCCGGGGATTTTGACGGCACGATTTGTGGAGATGATCGCTATACTCGACATGTGATCGAAGCTTGCACACCACGCCTTAGAGTAATTTCAAAGTGGGGAACCGGGATTGATTCAATTGACCAATCAGCGGCGAAAGACCTGGGCGTGATGGTTGGCAACACACCAAATGCCTTTACCGTGCCCGTTTCGGAGAGTGTGATCGGTTATATGTTGGCTTTTGCCAGACAAATCCCCTGGTTGGATGACCAGATGAAACTGGGTCGGTGGCATAAGATCAACGGGAAGACTCTCAGTGAATGCGCCCTGGGCGTCATTGGTGTGGGCAATGTGGGACGAGCGGTACTGCGACGCGCTCGTGCCTTTGGAATGGAACTGCTGGGTAATGATATTGTCGAAATCCAACCTGATTTCCTGCTTGAAAATGGTGTGGAAATGACAGACCTAGAGGATTTACTGTCACGTTCGGATTTCGTCAGCATCAACTGCACCTTGAATCCAACCAGCCAGCATTTGATCAATGCTGAGCGGCTTTTGCTGGTGAAACCCGAAGCAGTCCTGATTAATACTGCTCGTGGACCGATTGTCGATCAAACAGCCCTGGTCGCCGCGTTAGAACAGAAGAGATTACGCGGGGCAGCCCTGGACGTTTTTGAAGATGAACCCCTTCCTCACGACAGCCCCTTGCTTGGGATGAATAATGTATTGTTGGCACCCCATAATTCAAATTCCAGCCCAAGATTTTGGGAACGGGTACACTGGCACACGATTGAAAATCTACTACTCGGATTAGGACTCCCTACGGAACCTTTGTATGCATTGAAAGAAAGATATGCTGCGTGATTGGTGTTAACGAGTGCGTTGTGGTAAAAACATAATCAAATTTGTAGATGTCTTAAATATTAGCGAGGAAAAAATATGAAAAATGAGGAATCCCGAATTTTACTGATCACCGGTGCCGCTGGGGGTATTGGGCGAGCAACGGTTCGGGTTTTTGCAGAAAAAGGCTGGAAAGTCATCGGTGTGGATCGAGCGCCACAATACGAGGATTTCCCAGAAAACGGGATCTACATTCAAGCGGATATTTCTTTGCCAGAAAAACTTGAGGAAATTTATGATAAAGTCTCTGCCTTCACGGAGACTCTTGATGCCGTTGTGCATAATGCAGCTGTGCAAATTGCCAAGCCCCTTGTGGAAACCACAGCCGAAGAGTGGGATAGGGTCATGGCTTCAAATTTACGTTCGGTTTTCCTGGGTGCCAAACTGGCATATCCTTTGCTCAAAGCACAGGGCGGCGGTGCAATTGTCAATGTTTCTTCTGTCCATGCTGTAGCAACATCGGCTAACATTGCTGCTTATGCCGCCAGTAAGGGTGGGTTGCTGGCATTGACCCGGGCGATGGCGATTGAATTTGCCCCTGATGAAATCCGAGTGAACGCCATCCTGCCAGGGGCAGTGGATACACCGATGCTGCGTGCTGGTCTTAATCGCGGGCATGTGGGTGATGGGGATGTCATCGACCGCCTAGAAAACCTTGCACGTAAGACGGTGAATGGTCGCGTTGGTCAACCCGAGGAGATTGCCAATTCCATTTATTTCCTGGCAGATCATACGCAATCCTCCTTTATGACCGGGCAGGCATTGATTGTAGACGGTGGTGCAACAGCCCGTTTGAGCACGGAGTGAGTTGTGTCGACCAAACAATTACTTAAGAAAGTTCTCCCAGAACCAGTGTGGCAGTTTGCTTCCGACCGATATTGGGCCTGGTACAACCGGGACCGGCATTTACTTGCTCGGATTTTCTCACCAGTCTGGATGAAGAATAAAGAACGATTGGAAACATGGCGGGATCAATATAAAGGGCAGCGATGTTTTGTTGTGGGGAATGGACCCAGCTTGCGAAATACCGACCTGAGCAAATTGTCTGACAACTTTACCATTGGGATGAACCGTATTTACCTTGCATTTGATGATTATCAATTTAAAACATCCTGCCTGGTATCGGTAAATGACCTCGTATTAGAGCAGTGCCATAAAGAGATGCAGGCTTTGGATATTCCAAAATTTGTGAGTTGGCGCGCCCGAGATTTTTTTAAAGCAGGTCCGCAGACGCTGTTTCTGGATACCGATTACACGCCGCCAGAAGACTTTAATGGGGATGCCACTGGGCGTTTGTTTGAAGGGTTTACCGTAACCTATGTCAGCCTGCAGCTGGCTTATTTCCTGGGTTTCTCAACGGTGATTTTGATCGGTGTGGATCATAATTTTGTCACCAAAGGGCCAGCCAACCAGGTGGTGACCTCACAGGGAGATGATCCCAACCACTTTGCAGCAAATTACTTTGGCAAAGGCTTTCGCTGGCAATTACCCGACCTGGAGGGTTCAGAACGTGCTTATCACATAGCGAAGGAGGCTTTTGAGGCAGATGGACGTCAAATTCTTGATGCCACTGTGGCTGGTAAGTTAGAAATTTTCCCCAAAGTTGATTATGATCAATTGTTTTGACTTATCCCTGAATTTATAGGATTGGATTTTATGATCCTATACGCCATACTTCCCCTATCCACTTTTTTCCTGCTCGGTTTATTTCTCCTGGCTGTCCAAAATATACAAAATGGCAAGCTTATTGAAATTAGAAAAGTAGTGATTCAAACCAGTTTGTTCTGGTCTGCTTATGCGATCATTGGGACTGAGGTGCTGGGATTGTTCGAGGGGGTCTCCACAGCAGGTATCGCCCTCATGTGGGGGTTTGCCATGCTAGTGTTAGTTAGTTTACATTGGAAAGCCCAAACCCTTTCGATAGGCTGGGAGCGGATGAAAAAGGCTTTTGCCAACCTGCACCTGTCAGGATTTGATTACATTTCGCTTTTTGTTGTTTTTCTTGTTCTTTTGATCTTATTTATCACCGGGTTTTTGTCACCGCCCAATGTGCATGACGTTTTAGCATATCATATGGCGCGGGTTATGCATTGGATTCAAAACCGGTCGCTGGCTTTCTTCCCAACCTCCAATACCCTGCAGTTGTGGATGCCGACTTTTAGCGAGATTTCCCAACTCAACTGGTTTCTTTTGTGGGGCAGTGATCGCCTGGCTTTCTTCCCTCAATGGTACAGCTTGATCTTGACCATGGTGGCGGTCTCTTTGATTGCCAAACACTCAGGAGCAGAACGAAGGGGGCAGTGGTTGTCGGCGTTGTTTCTCCTTTCCCTGCCAATCATCGTTTTGCAAGCCTCAGGATCAAAGAATGACATTGTCCTGGCTTATTGTTTTGCCTGCTTGCTTTTCTTTGTTGTGCAAAGTACGCATGCCAGGCTTGATTGGCTCGACCAGGCTGCCTGCAGTATGAGTGTCGCCATCGGGGTACTCACAAAGGGAACCTTTGCTTTTTTCGCCCTGCCACTATTGCTGTGGCTGCTGGTCACGACGATAAAGCACAATGGATGGAAAAATACGCTGGCTTTTGCGGGAATCGGTTTGGCCATTGTGATTTTAATCAATGGGGGACATTGGATTCGCAATACATTGACCTTTGGCAACCCACTATCAACAGGGGGAGAAAATTCTCTGATAAACGGACGTTTTGGTGTGGATGTGACTATTTCCAATTTATCCCGGCATATTGCTGTGCAAATGAACGGGAGATTCGGTCTCATTAATGAGGTGGTCGAAAAGGCTTTGGCGACTATCCACACCTGGATAGACTTGCCATTGTTTGACCCTGAGATAACATTGGGTCCAGCAGAATTTTATTACGTTCCAAACCGGGAAGAGGTTGCCGGAAACCCATTTCATTTTGTATTAACAGGATTTGTCTTTTTACTCTTTACCTTTGGGCTGTTCAGAAAATCAAGCAGTAAAAAGGCGATTATCCCACTGTTGTTGACGCTTTCAGCTTTTCTTGGCGCGATCATTTTTTCGGTTGTTTTTCGCTGGCAATCCTGGAGCACGCGTTTGGTCATTCCTTATTATGTCGCCTTTGCACCGGTCTTTGGTTTTGTCTTTGACAAATATCTTCCACCGGTTGCATCATGGATGCTTGGGATGGTTTTGGTTATCCTTCTAATTAATCCACTGTTCAATAATTATTCACGCGCCTTTAGCTGGTCGGAAGAAAATCGCAACAGCATTTGGCGTTTATCCAGAAAAGGTTTGCTCTTTGCCAATAACCAGAACATTGAAGGGGCAGTCCTTGAGCTGACTCATCTCATGGCGCAATCTGGATGTGGTGAGTTTGGCGTGAGGATACGGGACAATGCCCCGGAATACCTGCTTTGGGCAACGCTCACACCCAACCCTGTAGAATATTCCATTGAACATATTTCCGTGGATAACCCATCTGTTGTTCATTCGGACCCTGATTTCAACCCCTGCGGTATTGTGCTATTTGAAGTGATTGCGAAAGACGCTGCGATTGACCCTGCTTATCGCTTGGTTAGAGACTGGGAGATTGGCAGTACTTCACCCTTCTCTTTATATTTAACACCTCAATATGACATTGAGGGATTGGAATAAATTTTGTGATAAATCGTCCACTTGTTTCTATCATCACCCCGTCGTATAACCAGGCTCAGTACCTGGGAGATACCATGCGATCGGTTTTTTGCCAGGATTACTCTCGTGTGGAATATATTGTGGTAGACGGCGGGTCCAGTGATGGGAGCCAGGGAATCATTGAGAAGTATGCTGACCAATTAGCTTATTGGGTTTCTGAAAGAGACCGTGGCCAGGCGGATGCCATCAACAAGGGTTTTCAGCAGGCTTCGGGCGAGATTGTGGCGTGGATCAACAGCGATGACTTATATTACCGCTGTGATGTCGTCAGCCAGGCTGTGAGCGCGTTGACCTCTAACCCGTCCTTGGGAATGGTTTATGGGAATGGGGTGATGGTGGATGGTGAGGGCTATTTGTTGGATTGGCACCCCTATCGGCAGTATTCATTATCGGATTTGTTAGCTTTCAATGTTTTATTACAGCCTGCAGTTTT
>Ga0207796_1000485_pt1 | contig 15981 bp, 12 predicted proteins | sample Pon1CUnioCityCA_6_FD_187274 | JGI IMG/M metagenome (GOLD analysis project Ga0207796, IMG submission 187274) | Marine sediment microbial community from Union City, CA, USA - Pond 1C Sediment 1 (SPAdes) | ecosystem: Environmental > Aquatic > Marine > Intertidal zone > Salt pond sediment ...
AGGTTCCATTTTTTATGTGGCAGATTATGTCTCGCAATCTAGTACCTTGATATTGTTGATATGTATCTTTGTCACTCTTGGATTGAGAATTCCCTTTGCCAATCCCATGGTGCAGAAGTTGGGGTTGCTGCGAGCACAACAAATTTACCTATTGGTGGGCGGCATTGGCTTGGTTTCACTCGCTTTTATAACCGTTAACCTCATCCCAATTAATTTGGTGATCATCGGCTTGGGTTTTTCAGGTCAACAGACCATTACCTAACATATCCGGGCGTACGTCATTGATGATGATGAGGTATGCACTGGTAACAGGCGTGAGGGTGCTTCCTACGGTGCCAATGCATTGCTCACAAAACCTGCACAGGGCACAGCCTGTAGCCTTGTTTCTGACAGCCCTGATTTTGGAGAACTCCGGATTTATCACCCGGGCGATGAATCAAGGACAAATCTATTTAGGCCAACCCCAATCCGCCCTTTTCGGGATTCGGCTCATTGTGGGGTTGATCCCAGGTTTATGTATGTTGATTGGCTTGGTTATCTTGTTTTTCTTCCCCATTCAGGGGCAGCGTTTGAGGGAAATGAAGGAAACCATCCTAGTTATGCACGCTGAGAAGGAGGCTCAACTCAGTAAAATTGAGGAATAATCTGGTATTTTTTAGCATCTTAATATGATCATTTCAACCAGGCAGGAGGAAACGCGTGGAAGACAAACTTAACGATATTGAAAGAATTCCGTTTAAAATCAAGTTATTTTATGGGCTCAGCAGTCTGGGTTCATTAACTATTTCGGGCACTTATGGGTCGTTATTAACTATTTTTTATCAGGACTATATCGGTGTTTCTGCACGCTGGATTGGGATTGCATCGATTGTTTATGCAATTTGGAATGCCATCAATGATCCAATCTTTGGTTTTCTGACGGACAATACCCGTTCGAAATTAGGTAGGCGGATCCCCTACCTGCGTTTTACTTCCCCATTTCTCGCTTTAACCTTTTTCCTGGTGTGGATGGTGCCCGAATCGGCATCAGAAATCACCCAATTTTGGTGGATGCTGATTTTGATGCTGCTCTATGACACGGCTTACACAATTGTTGGTTTGAATAACGTTTCCCTGCTGCCAGAGATCGCCGAAACGGATGAAGGACGGAGTTCAATGCAAGTCTATGCTGGCTTATTTGGTCTCCTCGCATACCTGCTCGGTTTTATGATCCCAGAATTGTTCCGACCCAAGGCTGGCACGGATATTTCCTTGGCGGGGTTGAGAATCGCGATGGGTATTTTAGGACTGGTTGGCGCAGGGCTTGTCTTCACAGCAAGTTTTGTGCTTAAGGAAAAACCAGCCATCAGCCAATCTGAGAAACCGATGGGTTTGCTGGAATCAGTGAAGGAAACCTTCAAGAGCCGTTCATTCATCATCTGGGTGATCCAGAATTTTATGTCCGTTTTCAGTCTAGCTATCATCACGGGGGCAATCTTTTATCTGGCCGATTACGTCACCCAGACAAGCACGATTTACCTTCTCGGGGCGATTTTCGGCCCGATGGTGATCGGCGTTTTGATCAGTAAATCCCTGGTTCAACGCCTGGGTGTTGCCAAATCAATCCAGGGGTATCTCCTGGTCGGTGCGGTTGGTTTATTTGGGATTGCATTTATCCCATCACCCTCTTTGATTTATGTCTGCCTAGGATTGGCTGGCATCGGGTTTGGCGGCACACAAATCCTCAATAATATTTGCGTTGGCCAAATTGCCGATGAAGATGAACTGCGAACCGGCAGTCGACGAGAGGGTGCTTTTTTTGGCGTGAATGCCCTGGTGACCAAACCAGCGCAGTCTTTAGCTATTTTCCTTACCGCCTGGATTTTAGAAATCAGCGGGTTTATCACTCGTGAACAGAATTTGGGGCAGATTTTCCTGGATCAACCGGATACTGCTTTGTTTGGGATAAGAGTCATTGTTGGGCTGCTGCCTGGTGTCGCAATGATCATCGGGATCATTCTGCTGGTCCTCTATCCACTTAAAGGGGATTATATGGCAGAAGTACGGTCCAGGGTTCAGGCGTTACACAGGGAAAAAGAGAAAAGGTATCATCAAGAAATCTCTTCTGGTGATTGAATCTCGGCATTGGGCAATGGACCTCGAATGACATCCAGAAAATCTTCACAAAATCGGTTGCGTTCTATTATTTTCGCTTTCATAAAATTGGGCTTTATCGCCTTTGGCGGACCAGCAGCAGCTTACGCAATGATGCGACAGGAATTTGTATCCCGGAGAAGATGGTTGACAGAGGCGGATTTCTTCGGTTACTTAGGGATCGCCAACCTGGTGCCAGGGCCAAATGCCACTGAAATGGCTATGTTAATTGGCCACCATCATGCCGGTTGGTGGGGCCTGTTTCTTGGAGGTCTTACATACATTCTCCCAGCGATGTTTCTCGTCACCGTTATCGCCATGTTTTATCTGCGATTTGGTTCGCTACCAGCATTGGAGAGGATCCTCTACGGGATTAAGCCTGTGGTCATAGCAATTTTGATCTCCGCGATTTGGGGAATGCTGAAACCACGGCTGAAGCAGCCTGTTGGCTTGGGCATTGCTATTGCCGCTGGCACAGCTTACTTTTTTGGGGTCAGACCCCTAATTCTCCTTGTTCTTGGCGGTATCCTGATGGGAACAATCCACGCCCTCAAGGATTTTTCATGGCCAGTGAGTGGATTGTTTTTTTATTTGCCTCAAACTCTCTTAGACTTTTCTGAAAGTGATGCCGCCCCTTTCAGTTTGCTACAGCTATTCTGGGTTTTCTTAAAAGCAGGTGCGCTCATGGTTGGCAGCGGGTATGTCCTGATCGCATTTATCCGGGATGATTTGGTCGTTCACCTTAACTGGCTGACTGAATCGCAGTTAGTGGATGCTATTGCTGTCGGTCAGGTCACCCCTGGTCCGCTCTCAACAACAGCCACGTTTATCGGGACTTTACTGGGTGGTTTACCAGGTGCGGTTTTAGCGACTTTTGCGATGTTCCTGCCTTCTTTCCTGGTGGTATTGATGGTGGTCTTGTTTTTCAAACGTTACCAGTTATCAGACCGGCTTGGAAAAATATTGGATGGGGTGAGTTTTGCCGCATTGGGGTTGATGGCTGGGGTGGTGATTGAAATTGCCAATTCAGCTGTAACGGACCTTTTGAGCGCTGCTATCGCCATTGTCGCCACCTGTTTATTATTTCTTTTCGATTTGAATGTCCTTTGGTTGATCCTGGGGGGTGGGCTGATCGGTCTTTTTAGAGCCATTTTCCTCTAGTAAATGCGACTGGAAAAGATCTTTGATGACTCTACCTCTCGGGGTATGCCAGTAATCCGCATAGACGGAACCCCAATCCCACAGTACTCGACTTTTCTCAACACGTTTAGCTGCTTTTGTGGCTCGCTCTTTGGCAGCGTCGGGGAAGATAGCTGATGCAAAACTTTCCGCCAGATCCTCACTGCTGTTGAAGTTGCGATCTATGCCGCAGGGTGGTGGTGCTTTGCCAGGATGGTACCAAAGAGACTTCCAATCGAAGCGATGGTTGATGCCGAATTTCTTCAGGAGTGACCCCAACCATTTTGTAAATTTCCTCAGCGTATTTTTTATCCACTCCCATTTTCCAGCCCCCAATATTTGACGAAAGAATGCCTCAGGATGCTTATCCCAGGCATTGTTCCAGCGATGTCCCAATTCATGTGCCAGGGTCCAATCTGTCCATGCCTTATCTAAATAGATATCTTTGCCTTGGGTTCGACCTGCCCGTCCCTCGCGGCTGGAATGGTGAAGGCGTGTCTCCTGCCCATTGAAGAGTCTTTGCAGGGCGGTTGTGTTGGCATTCCTCGCAAGCTCACTTAAGACGCCATGAATGCGGTCAATCTCCTCCCTGGTCCAATCCCCAACCAGTTCGATATGCCAGTTTGACAACTGCTGAGACTTGCTTTTACCTGTTTGCTTGGTTTTCAAAGGTTGGTTGGATGTATCCATACTGAAAAAAAAGAGCGTATGCGCTTCAAATTAGCTTTGGTTGATTCTAGTGTATCATATTAAGAGGTCCTTCTTGGTCCCACACTTGCAATAATAAGATTATGACAATGGTGGTAAATCAAATTTGTTAAATGTGAACGGAGGATATGCACATATTGAACCCCACACCTGTACCGGAATTAAATGAGGTATTAAAACAACTTATCACCGGGATCAAGAAGGTTCTTGGGGAGAACTTCCTTGGGGCTTACCTGGGTGGTTCCTTTGCTCATGGGGGATGGGATGCTTACAGTGATGTGGATTTCAATGTTGTGATTGAGCGTGATCTGACCCCGGAGGAATTATCTGTTTTGAAAGTCCACCATGCCAGGGTGTATGTTCTTGATTGCTATTATGCGCGTCATTTGGAAGGTGTGTATTTTCCAAGGGTGATCCTGGGAGACCTGGATCAAACCAGCCTCCCGCTCTGGTACCTGGATAACGGTAGTTTGAATTTTGAGCGTTCAACTCACGACAATACGCTGGTAAACCGCTGGGTTTTGCGTGAGCAGGGGGTGATTTTGGCTGGACCAGACCCCCAAACTTGGATTCCAAGGATCCCAGAAGGTCGCCTTAAAGGCGAGGTGCGATATACCATGTTGGATTGGGGCAGGGAGATCATGAGCGGGGCCTACCTGATCAACAATCGGTGGGCGCAAACTTTTACTGTGTTGAGTTATAGCCGGATGCTGCACACCTTAGCAACCGGACAGATCCAATCCAAGGTATCGGGGGCTGCATGGGCAAAAGAAACCCTAGCAAGTGATTGGGTGGACTTGATCGATGATGCCTTGAGCGCCAGGAACAACCAGTATGAAAAGGTGTTTGAAGCAGCTGATCCTGAAAAAATTCGCCGAACCTTGAGCTTCATCCGCTATGCTATGCTGCAGGTGACGTCCAAAAAGGCATACCAGCATAGCTGCCAGGGGGATTTTGACCCTTGAAGATGAGTATAATTGAATAAATTGTGATTAATTGACGAAAGGATCTCCCTTATGGCGAAGAGAGTTGGTTTATTAACAGCGGGCAGCGATTGCCCTGGCTTGAATGCGACCATTCGAGCTTTTGGCAAAGCAACGCGTGGAACATATGGTAATTCATTGGTGGGATTCAAGGATGGATTCCGGGGCTTGCTGGCAAATCAGAAGATCGACCTCAGCGGCGATGCACTGTCCAATATCCTGACAGCCGGCGGCACGATCCTTGGAACCAGCCGGGACGTCCCTCACGAGGTTGGGGAAAACAGTGGGGTGGTTGACAAAACAGATCGGGCTGTGGATGTGTACCATGAAAATAAGCTGGACGCCTTGATGTGTATCGGTGGTTCGGAAACACAAGAGGCGGCTTTGAAGCTGATGGAAGCTGGTTTGAACGTCCTCACCCTCCCAAAATCGGCGGACAATGATGTGCCGAAGACGGATATGACCATTGGATTTGATACAGCGCGATATATTGCCACCGAAGCCATTGACCGCTTGCACAGCACGGCCAACAGCAATCACCGTATCATCATTGTGGAAATTATGGGGCGCAATGTGGGCTGGTTGACCCTCAGTGCAGGAGTAGCCTCTGGGTCTGACGTGATCCTCATCCCGGAAATTCCTTACAGCATGAAAAAGATTTCAGAAGCGATCCTGGAACGCAACCAGGCGGGCAAAATGTTCAGCATTGTTGCCGTTGCTGAAGGGGCTAATTCTTCTGAGCTGGTGGCATTCTTTGAGCGCTCCCTTAAACTCAATAGCAAAGTCCATGAGGGAGAGATCCAGGAAGATCGAAAAGACCGGATGATGCAATTAAAGAAAAAATACACCGGGCAGACCCTACTCCTCGCCAACCGTTTGGAGGAACAAACCGGTTTGGAGAGTCGAATAACCATTTTGGGATACCTCTTACGCGGGGGAGCGCCTTCCGCCACCGATCGGGTTTTGGCATCGCATCTAGGGTCGCATGCTGCTGATCTGTTAGAAGAGGGGGAATTTGGGAAAATGGTTGCTTATCAAGATGGGAAAGCTGTGTGTGTGCCTTTAGAGGATGTTGTGGGTGAGGAAAAGCCGGTACCCCTTGACCATCCCTGGATAACCAGTGCCCGTCACCTTGGAACAGTTTTTGGCAATTGACACCACGAAAAATTCAGGTTGACTACCTAATTCTTCTGATTTGGCGTTGGTCTCAGAAGAGACTCATTTACCCAATTGATCATTGGTGATCTGGTTTGAATAGTCCTCGAATTTCCTGACATGTATCAATACTTTCCAGGACATCTGTATTGTCTATGAACTGGTCTATTGATCCCAAGTGGGGTGGAAGCGCCTTGACCACAGGATCCTTGATCTGCTCCTGTAAAGCGATCACGAAGCGCGAAGAATGGGGCACGAGAAATGGTCGGTTATAGAAATTTGAGATTTCCGGTTTGATATTGGGGGTTACATCCAGCGCATTATGAGCATCAACTAAATGTCGATAAGCCTGAGAGAGGTGTTTTTCACGTTCTTGCCAACTCTCACAATTAAGGATTTGTTGAAAAATCGGTGTGAAACGAGGGGCATTGCTGAGCTTTTTGAAAGCCGACCCAAACCATTTTGAATAGGGTGCATATTGCTTTTCCATTAAGAAAAGAAGGCTCATCATGTCGTGGATCAACCTGGCAGCGATCAGGCGAGACCCGAGTTCATCTCCCACACTCCCAGTGCGACCAACAAAGGGTTCATCCTGGTCGATCCGTCGCCACTGGTTACCCATCAGATACAGCCAGAGATCGTGGGGATACCAGTGCAATGCCTGGCGAAGCGGGGAGATTCGCCCCAAGCCATCATGATAAATACGTCCGGAACGGATTGTGCGCAGACGCTGCTGCGGTAAGGACAGCCAAAGGGGTGGCGTTAGCGGTTGACGGGTATCCATTCCCAGGTAGGACATAATAAGCTTTTCCAGGGTTGTGATCGTGATCATGTGACGGATGGGGCTGGTATCTTTGGCTTCCATCCTTCCACCATCCTCGAGAGGTTCGCCAAAATTCGTGGGGAATCCACGGATTTCTAAAGGCAGGTGCCAAGCAAAAAAATCCTCTAATTCTTGGTGAAGCTCTGGGTAATCTTTCTCATTCAAGAATAGAGTTAATTTTGGTCCCCAGCCGTGATCCATGGACATAGGCGTGTCAAATCCCATGACGTCCGATCCCCAACCCAACCTGGCGGCAGAATAATTTAAATGTGGATATTTTTGTGCTAAGAGTGGCTCAATGGCCTCATGATAAAGGTATTCACTGAGTTTTAACCCGGGGATAAATTCTGGCACCTTTTTACCTTTCATTGGGGACGCACTAATTATAAGCGTTAATCATGAACTCGAAGGATTAGTAAAACAAGTTGATTGATAATGAAAAAAGAAGTTGTTTTAACTAAGCATATAAATCTAATGGCTTGGTATTGAATAAACAACTTATTTTAAATCATGGATGATGATCGTCTTCATGTGTAAGGTCAGAATCCAGAGCAATCGCAAAGTTAGTGAAATCTTTGTTGAAGTTTACTGGCGTTAATATCCATCATTTCCAGCTCAAGGCCGTATAAAAAGAAAATGATAAGATTTCTGATTAAATACCTCTTCATAAACCAACAACAAATATACTTTGCGATTGCCCTAGGTCAGCATCCAATCAACCTCCGTTATAATAGGTTTTTGGAATTGATTATTGTGTGAGGTGACATGGACATATTTATCCTTGGCGGCACAGGGTTTCTTGGCTATTATGCTATTAAGGAATTACTAAGGCGAGGTTATAACATTCGGATCCTATCCCTGCCGCCTGCCCCTCCTGAGGGGTTACTTCCCCCTGAGGTGTTGATTCACTATGGTGACTTTAACACCCTGTCAGACGATGCGATCAGGGCGATGATGAATGGTTGTCAGGGGGTTATTTTTGCTGCTGGCGCGGATGATCGCGTGACACCTAAAAAGCCTGCATATCCATTTTTTCACCGTGCCAACGTTTTAGCTGGGAAGCGTTTCTTTCGATTGGCAAAAGCGGCAGGCGTTACACGGGGTGTACTCTTGGGATCATATTTTTCATATTTTGATCGGATCTGGCCTGAGATGGCGCTTACGAAGCATCATCCTTATATTCGGAGTCGAGTGGAACAAGAAGCGGCGGTGTTCAAAGCTGCAGGCAGCGAAATGGATGTGATGACCCTCGAGCTGCCATATATATTTGGAGATATGCCTGGGAGGATTCCCCTTTGGAAACCGATTATCGATTATCTGCTTTGGCCGATCCCCTGGGTGTTTTTCCCAAAGGGTGGGACAGCAATGGTGGGCGTGGATCATGTTGCTGAAGCCATTGCCGGTGCCCTTGAACAGGGTGAGAGTGGGGTTTGCTACCAGATCGCAGATGAAAATCTGACCTGGGATGCTTGGCTGCACCGATTGTCTCGCCTTGCAGGAAGACAGAAAAAAGTCGTCACCCTGCCTAACTGGATCATAAAGCCTGGCTTAATGGGTGTCTCCATTTGGCATCAGGTGAATGGTTTAGAAGGGGGGTTAGATCCAACACGATTTATCGAATTACAGACAAGGGAAACTTTTATTGATCCTGAACCTGCGCAAAAGGCACTTGGATTCTCGGGGGGAGGTTTGGATGAGGCACTTAAAGATACCATCAAGGGCTGTGGTTATCGGTTAGAATAAAAAATGGAATGTGATGTGCCATTTATAACTTATGAGCATGTATTGATGCTCTATGGGAAGGCTTTCGCATTCTCCTCCAGAAACACGCGCTTTTATCAATAGGAATATTTGTTAATAATTACAGCAAAGGAATAGTTATGTCTCTCACTTTAGAATGGCGTCACCGCATCATGGCCTGGCGGCACGAACTTTCGAAGCACCTCTATCTTCCTTTGGGAGCTATCCAATTTGAGGTTGCTTTCACCAAGGATCAATATCGATTGGATCGGGCTTTGACGGAACTCACATTTGAATTGATCACACCTGGGACACCCTGGGGGTCCAAGTGGGCGTATGGATGGTTTAAGGGTGAAGTTACCCTCCCTCAAGGGATTGATGGGCAGATGGTTGCAATGATGATGAACGTCGGTGGGGAATCCGCGGTCTATGTCAACGGCGATTATGCCGGCGCGATGGATGAACACCATCAATCAGTGGTCCTTACGGATTCGGCTCAAGCTGGTGAAACCTATTCGATTGTCCTCGAAGCCTATGCGGGACATGGACCGCGAGAATGGCGATCTGGCCCCACGCCACCCGATCGAGAAACCGTCCCGGAACCCCCAGAAAATCAATGCACAGTAGGCGAGAGTCACTTCGGGATTTGGCAGGAAATCGCTTACCAGTTAATGATGGATGTGGAAACCCTGTGGGAAGTGCGGGAGAGTATTGATCCGGAAGCGCTGCGGGTAATGGAAATCGATGAGGGGCTCAAAGATTTCACCTTAATTGCTGATTTTGAACAGCCGCGAGAGGCAATGCTCGAGAGTTTACAAGCCGCTCGAGAGCGCTTAAAACCGCTGCTGCAAAAGAAGAACGGCGATACGACCCCGGAGATGATCGGCTTCGGTCATGCCCATATTGATGTCGCCTGGTTATGGCCCCTAGCGGAAACAGAGCGAAAATGCGTTCGAACCTTCAGCACGCAATTAGCCTTGATGGCGCGCTATCCTGACTATAAGTTTCTCCAAAGCCAACCGCATTTATACCGCATGGTTAAAGCGAGTTACCCGGATCTTTATCAAAAAATCCTGGCTGCTGTTGAGCAAGGTCAATGGATCCCAGATGGCTCAGCCTGGGTGGAACCGGACACCAACGTCACTAGCGGTGAGAGTTTGATCCGGCAATTGATCCACGGGAAGCGATTTTACAGGGAGGAATTTGGCGTGGATTGTCAAATGCTCTGGCTACCGGATGTCTTTGGCTATTCTGGAGCATTGCCGCAAATCATGCGGGGCTGCGGTGTGAAGTATTTCTCAACCCAAAAGATATTTTGGGCATACCATGGCGGCGCACCGTTTCCGTACAATACCTTTGTTTGGGAGGGAATTGATGGATCAGAGGTCCTAGCCCACTTTCACAATGACTATAACAGCGAGACGAAGCCCTCGGTGGTGATCGAGCGCTGGAAAGAAAGGGTGCAGAAAGATGGCTTTTCCACGCGATTGTTCCCCTTTGGCTGGGGCGATGGCGGGGGTGGACCCACAAGGGAACACCTGGAATATGCCCGTCGCCAGAGAAACCTGGAAGGGGTGCCGAAATTCCGCATCGATTCCCCTATGGCATATTTTGAGGAACAAGAGGCTGCTGGTTGGCCCCAGGCGCGTTATGTGGGTGAATTGTATTTCCAGGCACATCGGGGGACCTATACCTCTCAAGCGCGTACTAAGGCGCTGAACCGGCGTGCTGAATTTGCCCTGCGCGAAGCGGAGCTGTGGGGTGGGGCAGCCAGGCTCCTCGCGGAATTTGATTTCCCCTATGGGCAATGGGATGAGACCTGGAAAACCGTCTTATTGAACCAATTTCATGATATCTTACCCGGGTCCTCCATCCACAGGGTTTATGAAGAAACAGAAGCGCAACTATCCGCAGCAGTGGTCACAGCAGAAAAGATCACGCAATCAGCGCAAAAATGCCTTTTCGAGTCAGGGAAAGGGATCACGCTATTTAATTCGCTTTCGTGGGAGCGGTCTGAACTGGTGCAACTGCCAGAAGGATTCAAGGGGTTAACAGGAACCAATGGTGAGTCGGTGCCGGTTCAGGAAAACGGTGGTAGAACCACTGCAGAGGTTATACTCCCTCCCTGTGGTTGGAAGAGTTATAAAGAAGGTGACCCCTTATACCCAGAAAACACCATCATTGCAGAGAGAAATCGCCTGGAAAACGACCTGGTGCGGGTGACATTTAATGAGTATGGCGAGATCACCAGTATTTTTGATAAGGTGAACGAGAGGGAGTTGACCATTGATCGCTGTAACAGCCTGCGGATGTACCAAGATATCCCCAGTGCCTTTGATGCCTGGGATATTGACAGCATGTACCGGCTAACCCCTGTGGACCTGCCGGAAAAAGCCGAGATCAGTGTCGTTGCTGCAGGTCCTTTGTTTGGTCAGCTTGTCTTCAAACGAAAATTGAACCAATCGGTGATGACCCAGACGATTACCCTCAGGAGGAATTCGCGCAGGATGGACTTTCACACGGTCCTGGATTGGCAGGAAAGGCATAAATTATTAAAAGTGAACTTCCCGGTTGGTTATCATGCGCGGGACGCACTCCATGAAATTCAATTTGGGCACCTGCCGCGCCCCACACACCGCTCTCGTGCGATCGACCGCGACCAGCATGAGGTGGCTAATTACAAGTGGACGGCGTTGGTCGAAGCCGATCGGGGATTCGCTGTGCTGAACGATTCAAAATATGGGGTGGATGTATTGGATAACACCATCAACCTGACCCTCCTCAAATCAGCCCTGGCGCCGGATATGACAGCAGACCGCGGCCGGCAGGAATTCACCTACGCGTTTTACTTCTGGGATACCCCTTTTATTGAAAGCGGTTTGGTGCAGGAAGGCTATGCCTTAAATGTCGCCCCTCAATGCATGCAGGGAATAGGGGGCACCCGGTCACTCTTCCAGTTAGATCAGCCCAACATCATCCTGGACACGGTCAAACCGCCTGAGGATGGGAATAATGGGGAAATTGTGTTACGACTGTATGAAGCGATGGGCACAAGAACGAAGGCGCAACTACAAACGACCCTGGCGATCCAATCTGCCTATCTTACGAATATGTTGGAAGAGGTTAAGTCTCAGCTAAATCCTGATGAGTATAGGATCCATCTTGAGTTTGGTCCTTTTGAGATCATCACAATAAGGTTAATTGCCAACAAAACCAAGTAGAACCAGATGGATAGACCCTTGCGTTAGTGGGATTTTTACCTTGTTGAACAATTATGGAAAAGGGTGATTATCAATAAGCTGATCTTTGGTTGTTTATGCTAGGCTGGCCAGTAAGGACCATGCTGAAGTTGTCTTTTGAACCAATCCATTAAACCGTCGCTGGCGTTGATCAAATCGATCCAGTTATTCTTTGAGAAGAATTCGTGAAAACGCCCAGTTACAATCTCATCCAGGGTATTGGGACGGATCGTTTGGGGATAGTCGAAGAAATTATCTACGGAAAAGAGATAATTGTCGGGAAGGATGACTCGATCCTTTAAATCAGTTTGCTGAATAATGGCGGCTGTTAGCCCCGCCTGGTGCATAAAAATTGCATAGCGAGGGTCTTGATGGTAAAAATTCGTGAATTTTTCAAGGGCAAATGTTTCGTATAGGTTTTCTGACCATTTTCCGAGGATCTTCAGCCCAGGCCTGACGACCAACAATCCAGCATTCACATAGAGATGTAGGTCCTGTTGATCAACCGCTGTCCTTATTCTGGGAAATTGATCGATGATGAGAGAAAAGTGGTTGCAGAGGGTCTGCCAAAATGCGGGGAGATCACCACCGTAAGAGGCACCGATGTTGGCGATATCTGTAGGTCGAAAACCAATTTTTTTATCCTCAGGGAGATTAAATGCCCGAGGTGCATGGAGAATAACACCTGTGCGATCATGCCAGGCCAGTATTTTACATTTCCCATTTGCTAATTCTTCAGCTTTCGCTGCTGCGACCGCTTTCGCGGCAAATGGGAAATGAGAAAACGCCTCATCAATATGAAAAGGAAAAGTATCTACACCGAGATCCTCCAAAATCAAATGCAATGACGGTGATAACGGCTCATTTTCAGGGACAAGTATCCAGATGGGGATATTTGCTAGTTCTTCGCCAAATTGGCGCAAACTACGGACCAGCATCAATGTCTGTGTCGTATACTTTGGTCGGGTAAAAAATCCAAAAACAATATCGTTTTTAGGATTGAACATCGTCCTTTTCCTTTTGTCTCAAGCCAGTATAGCATGAAAAAATCCTTGAAGCGGAAATAACTTTCTATTTCTATGCCATTAAATAAAAAGATCCCAGTCCATCATGGACGGAATCTTTTTGTTTTCTTGTTATAATTTTAGCCTATCATTTATCTTCATAACCCGGCGCATCGTCCAAAAGGCGTTTCTCACCTTCAAGGGCTCGGATATCAGTAACGTTCTGGGAGACTTCAATACAGCCCTTGTAATCGCCTGCCGCATCATACATAGCAAAATAGCGGATGTGAATGAATTGCTCACCCATCTTGATCCAAAACTCCGCCACGTCACGCTTCCCTGACCGAAAATCATCCAGGATAATTTGAACACGGTGGACACTTTGGGGGGGATGGCACTTGGTAACTTCTCGCCCGATGATGGCGGGAGATCGGTCAAAGATGCGTTCTCTAGCCTGGGTGAAGTAGCGCACCCGGTCATTTTCATCCACAAAGGTCACATCCACAGGGAGATGGGTCAGCATCAGGTTGATTTGTTCTTTTGTAAGGGCACCTGTTGCCAATGATATCAACCTCTGATTTTCCGGCAGCTCCTTGCTGGGGGAGGCTTCCTGCCCGCTGGTTTTGCTTTCATCCTGGGGTTTCCAAACATCCTTTGGCGTGACGTTAAAATAACCGATTTCCGCTTCTTGTTGTCGAATTTCACCCCATTCTACTTCTGTCAGCCTTTGTAAGGCTTCAGGGAAGAGGATTTTTTCTTCCTTGTAGATCATCTCCCGAATATCCTTAGCAAGCTTAACAAATTGTGATCGGGCTTCCTCAATATCCGGTTCGGCACCCTCAAGATACCTGGTAAATTGTTTAATCTGAGCGCGAATTTCGTTATCCACACCCCACATAACCATGGCGGGACCTTCAAAGCCTTTCTTTTCAAGGTAGGGGAACAATAAATTTTCTTTTCGGGAGTAGTGTTTTTCAATGGCACTCAAGTTTGCCGCCTGCTGGCGTAAGGATTCTAAAGTTGATTCTTTACCATCCTGCCATTGGTCCATTGTCTCCTGCATGGCTTCCAACAAGCGCATGGTCACCTCGTTTTCCATTCGAAAGGTGAAGACTGGATGGCCTGGCAGGGATTCTGGTGGGGGTTCCTCGTCCAATGCCTGGCGGAAAACAGCAACATGCAGGTCGCACAAGCGTTGTATCTCTCTTACCGATACCCCCTCAGCGATCATGGCGCGTTCAGCTTCAGCGATCTCACTGGCTGTTGCCCCCTGAATCGCCTGACCAAAGGTTGCTTGTAGGTCTTCAACAGACTCGCCAGCATGTAGCCTCTGAATGACTTCCTTCAATGCTGCTTTGCGTTTGCTGACATTATTAATGGTTTCACTCATTTGTCCTCCAGTTTCTTAACAATGAATGGGATTGGGTTTGGTTTCAGCCGCCCAGGAGATGGTGAAGGGTGCCCGAATGGCATCCTGAGGGCAGATACTCTCACAAAGCGTGCAAAAAGTACAGATATTTGGATGAACAAATATCGGCCCATCATCCCCCATACGGAGGGCGTTTTCGGGGCATCGGGCAATGCATTCACCGCAGCGATTGCACCTATTCATGTTAATGATTGGGTTAATTTCGCGTGTCAAAGGTTCTCCATTTTTCATCCTTGTTTATTATCTTACCAACAAGTGCAAACTTAGCCTAAGACTTAAGTCACAAAACGCCAGCAGTTTATGTGGTTAAAACCACCTCATCTTAAAGACCCTGCTGTTCCGACTCTGCCAGCAAACGATTGCGGTCGAGAAGGCTTATCTGCTGTCGGTCCCGGGCGATCAGTCCTTCGCCTTCGAACTGGCGCAAGAGGCGCCCGACCACATCCCGAACGGTGCCGATATGGGCGGCAATTTCATCCTGTGTCCATCCACCAGGTTGATGGGGTTGATCGGCCAATTCAATCAAGAATCGCGCCAAACGTGCTCGGACTGTGTAAAGTGAAAGATTGGCAGCAAGATCCACCATTTGGGAGATGCGATCGGCGAAAATGTTCAAAAGCAGCCTAGAGAAATCCGGGAAAGCCCCAACAAGGGTATCAAATTGGCCTGCACCCAGGACGATGACCTGAACAGGGGTTATCGTCTCAATGGAAGCGTGGTTAAGCCTTTCTGTCTTTAGAAGAGAAATTACATTGAGGGGAGCGCCTGGTGTTAACCTGGCTAACACTTGCTGTCGTCCCTCCTGGTTTATGCGTAAAACACGGACATGTCCTGATAAAAGAAAATAGCTGTAATCAGCCGGCAAACCTTCGATAACCAGGGACACCCCCGCATGAACTTCACGCAGGAAGGCCCTTTCAGCGATTGCTTGAAGAGTGGCTGGTTTGAGAGATTTGAGTGACTCAAGGTTCTGTAATATTTCACGGTTAATCATCGTCATCCTGTATTGTCATTTTACCTTTCGAGTAACGGATATAATAGAGAGTGACCATATCAACACAATACAGGATTGAGGAAAATGAATACAAAACCCTATGAAAATGAAATTGATGCCCTGATCCAAGAAATGAGCTTATCGGAAAAGGTTGCGCTCCTTTCCGGAAGGAATTCCTGGTTCACCATGCCGATTGAAAGGCTGGAGATCCCGTCAATTGTGATGACGGACGGCCCGCATGGTGTGCGGACGGGCGGACAAGGGATGGATCGCATTGTCAGCAGCGCCACAGCCTATCCCACCGGTGTGTCGATGGCGTCCACCTGGAATCGGGCGCTTGTGGAAGAATTAGGTGTGGGACTGGCGGAAGAGACGCGCCACCTGGGCTGCCACATCCTCTTGGGACCCTGCGTTAATATCGTGCGATCCCCCCTGGGCGGCCGCAACTTTGAAACCTTCGCTGAAGACCCTTTCCTTGCCGGTCAAATTGGCATGGCTTATGTGCGCGGCTTGCAGAGCCAGGGAATTGGGGCTTCTGTCAAACATTTCGTCGCCAACAACCAGGAGTTTGAACGGATGCGCGGCAACTCGGTG
>Ga0207796_1000486_pt1 | contig 15980 bp, 16 predicted proteins | sample Pon1CUnioCityCA_6_FD_187274 | JGI IMG/M metagenome (GOLD analysis project Ga0207796, IMG submission 187274) | Marine sediment microbial community from Union City, CA, USA - Pond 1C Sediment 1 (SPAdes) | ecosystem: Environmental > Aquatic > Marine > Intertidal zone > Salt pond sediment ...
CTGAACCGGGTCCGATGCGTTGCCAAGCACCGAGGGGACAGCGTTGACAGCCCCGATACTGGCTGCTGAGCGCTCCCCGCGGGCCAGGAAGCTGTACTGGACAGGATCCGAAGCCTCGCCACATAGCTCGCACGCCACATCCGCAACAGGGGCAGCGGACGCGTTGCCCGTCAGTAGAAGAGAAACGACCAACATACTTGCCAGCACTCCAACACTCAAGAGAGCAGCGATACCCTGCGACCAGTCCGATCTCGGCCTACCCCGCAGGCCTCCGCGCCCTCCATCTGCCTTCCGTTCAACGTTCATCACGCACCTCCTTATGCTGAAAGGTGGACCGGATCATCCACTCCTTACGTCACCTCCTCATCGACCCTAGGGTAACACAGATACCGTTTCTATATCGTTTCATGCAGCGTTTGAGGCGCGGTTCCCCGGTAGACCCCCTATAGAAGCCGAAAGACCTCGGAGTTCATTGAGAACTCGGAGGTCTTTGAGCTCGCGTCGATGGACAGCATCCTACTGTCAGGGCGCTTGGAGAGCATCCTCCTCTGCCAGGGCCGAGGCGCGTTGACGGTATCTCTCGGCATCTTCCCGGCTCTGGATGCGCTCCGCCACCTGGGCCGCGCGACGATAATAGATGGCCGCCTCCTGGGCCTCGCCGGCGCGCTGGTAGTGAGAGGCCACCTGCGCGGCGACCGTGTCCAAGTCGGCGGCGTGGACCGTCTCCAGCGCTGAGGCTACGTGGCCGTGGAGCATCCGCCGCCTCGCCTCGCTCAGCTGAGCGTAGGCCAGCTCGCGCAGCTTGTCGTGGCTGAAGTCGTAGGCTTCTTCCCCTTGCTCACGGATGATCCGTCGCTGCCAGAGCTCGTCCAGCCCTCGAACCAACCTGTCCTCATCGGCATCACTCGCCTCCGCCAGCACGTGAAACGTGAACTCCCGGCCGATGGTGGCTGCCAGCTCGGCCAGGCTGCGCGACAGCGGAGACAGCTGATCCACGCGCGCCAGCAGCGCGTCCTTCATCCGAGACGGCAGCGGACGAGGAAGGCAGACGAAGCCGCCGGATGGCGATTCACGGATCTCTTCGGGAAGCCCCGCCCTCACAGTCTCGACAATGAAGAGGGGATTGCCCTCGGTCTCTCCATACAGGCAGTCGACAAGACGCTGCGGCAGATCCCGATGGGCCACGTTGGCCGCCAACGTGCCGGTCTCAGCCTTGCTCAGAGGTGTGAGATCAATCTCGGTCACCTGCTCGTCGTGCCGCAGTTGATGCAGCAAGTCCATGGTAGGATGGTGGTCCTCGACCTCCCCGGTCCGATACGTGCCCATCAAGAGCAGTCGGGCCCGCGGGTCGAAGCGCAGAAGATAGTGAAGCCACTCAAGCGTGCCACGGTTACACCACTGGAGCCCGTCGATCAGCAGCAGCAACGGCTGGTCGGATCCCAGGACCGCACGCGCCAGCGCCTCGAAGAAGCGCCGCTGCTGCCCGGGCTCGGACAGCGGACGCGGCGAAGGGAGATCAGGGTGCTCGGCGAGCAGCTCGGGCACGATGCGGGCGATCTCCGACAGCCAGACCTGATCCAACGGCGGCAACGGAAGAGCCCTGAGCCACGCGGCCACAGGAGCGTAGGCCAAATCCCCCTCGCTAGCGTAGCATCGGGCGGTAGCAGTGGCGATACCCTGACGGCTGGCCCACTGGATCAGCTCCTCAGCCAGCCGCGTCTTACCGATACCCACATCTCCTGAGATCAAGACAGCGTGCGGACGGCCGGCCGACGCCTTCCGCCAGGCGGATCGCAATGCCCGCCAGGCCGCGTGCCGCCCCACCAACGGAGAGATGGCACCGGTACGTCTCGGCACCACTGGGGGCGGCGTGGTAGCTTCTTCAGCGGCCAGTAGCCTTTCATAGATGTCGCGGGTGGCCGCGCTGGGCTCCAGGTCGAGCTCCCGCTCCAGGACTGTGGCGCACCGATGATAGACGCGCAGCGCGCCAGCGCGATCGCCAATCAAGGCTCGCAAGCGCATGAGACGGCGATAGGAGACCTCGCGGAGGGGATCGTGCCGCAGCAGACGCTGAGCGACCGCAATGGCTGCCTGATAGTCCCGCTGAGCCTCCAGGATCTCCATGAGCTGGGTCAAGGCCTGTTCAAAGGCCTGGCGGAGGCGCTCGCGCGGGGCATCAATCCAGTCCTCATAGCAACTCGGCAGCAGATCGCCGCGGTAAAGATCGACCGCTCGCTCGAGGGCCTGGCGGGCCGCTGCTACGTCGCGGTTGGCTCCCTCCAAGGCCTCATCGGCCCGTTCCAGAGCCTCCTCGAAGCGAGCCACGTCCAAGACGAAAGGTGAGGCCACACGCCACTGGATTGTCTTGCGATCGGCGCGCAGGAAGCGCTCGGCGTCAGGCAGGCTGTGACGTAAGCGATAGAGCAGATTGCGCAGATTGGTGAGCGCCTGATCCTCGGGCGAATCGGGCCAGAAGATGAAGGCGAGTCGATGGCGCGACTGAGGCGCTCCGCGATGGAGCAGCAGATAAGCCAACAGTGATTGCGGCCGCGGTGTGTCGATACGCCTCACCGGCTGGCCGCCATACCGGAGGCGGAAATCTCCTAGCAGCTGGATCTCAAGTGTCCGACCATTAGCAACATCGTCCATCGTTAACCACCCCGAGGGCTCATGACCTCGTCTGTCCAAGAGTCGACGACGTGCACAGCACGTGTCGAGACGGCAGGGCCCGGCGGCGTCCTAGGATCGCTGGGAGCCCGTCAGCCCCCTATCTGGTCGCCACGCTAGCCCTGAGAGCCTTGACGTTATCCAGTACGGACGCTGTGTCGTTGTAGATGCTCGATCCCGAGACCATCATGGTGGCGCCGGCCTCGACGACCAGCGGTGCCGTGGTCACGTCGATGCCACCATCGACGCCGATGGGTACATTCAAGCCACGTTCGTCGAGCATCAGCTTGAGGCGTTGGATCTTGTCCAACTGACTGTGGAGGAAAGCCTGGCCGCCCCACCCCGGATTGACGGTCATGACCTGAACCAGGTCGACGAGATCCAGGACCTCCTCCAGGACCATCAACGGTGTGCCTGGATTGATGCTCACGCCAGCCTCGACGCCCAGATCGCCTATGGACTGGAGAACACGATGAAGGTGCGCCGTGCCCTCCTGATGGACGATCAAGCGATCGGCTCCAGCCTCGGCGAATGCCTCCAGGTGGCGCTGCGGCTCGACGATCATCAGGTGCACGTCAAGCGGCAGGTTGACGTGCGGGCGCAGTGCCTGGACGATGCCGGGACCGAAGGTGATGTTGGGCACGAAGCGCCCGTCCATCACATCGATCTGGATGGCGTCGACACCCGCGCTCTCGGCGGTCTGAGCCTCCTGTCCCAGGCGGGCAAAATCGGCGGAGAGTATAGAAGCTTCAATCGAAATCATAGCCACCTCCTGACAGCTAGCTGGGCATGAGAGGACCTCGTAAGCGTGCCCGGTTTCTTGCGCCCGGCAGCCACGCTTTGTACGCGAAATAGGGCGAAAGACCTTTTGTACGCGAAAGATGGCGAAAGACCATTTGTACGCGAAAGAGGGCGACAGGTCCTACGTCTCGTCCCTCGATCGCCTCAGATGGCGGGTACCCTCCTCTGTGCCCACGATGACGTCGGAGGCCAGACCGAGAAAAAGCCCGTGCTCGACGATGCCGGCTCGGCGGTTTAGACGGCTGGCCAGCGAGGTTGGATTCGATAGGGTCACAAAGTCGCAGTCCAAGATCAGATTCCCCTGGTCCGTCTCAAAGGGCGTACCGGCCTTGGCGAGGCGCAGGCTCACGCGGGCACCGAGCGACTTCAGAAAAGCCTCCTGAGAGCGCCAACCGAAGGGCGTGACCTCCACCGGCAGGGGCCACTGCACGCCTAGACTCGGCGACAGCTTGGTCTCATCGACCACGATGATCTCACGACGTGACGCCTGAGCCACGATCTTCTCACGCAGCAGCGCCCCACCGCCGCCCTTGATCAGGTTCAGATCACTGTCCACCTCGTCGGCGCCGTCGATGGTCAGATCGATCCCCGATTGCTCGTTCAGGGTGGTCAAAGGGATCCCCAGCTCTCGTGCGTCACGCTCCACCTGTGACGAGGTGGGGATACCCAGGATATCCTGAAGCTCATCCGTTTCCAACAGCGCCGCGATGCGCCGCAGGGCGAAGATGGTGGTGCTACCGTGTCCCAGGCCCAGGACCATCCCCGAGGTCACGAAATCCACCGCGCGCTCACCGGCCTTTCGTTTAAGCTCTGTCGTGTCCAATTGTCACCTCTTTTCTCTTGTGGAAAGGTAGCGGGAGGAAGCTCACACGGAAGCGAATCACGCGGCGTTGGGTGATCCGCTCCAGACCGATGCTGAGATCGGCCATTGGGTCAAGCTTCCTCATCGGCCTTCCTCTTGATCAGCTTCCTGCCAGTACGCCTCAAGCGTCACGCCCAGCCCCTCGGCCAAGCGGTTGACGAAAGCGAAATAGGCCGTAATCTGAGCGATGTCGAGGATGGCGCGATCGCTGAAGCCGACGCCGCGCAGTGCGTCCACGTCCCGCTCCGTCACCTCAGACGGCGTACGGGTCAGCTTGGCGGCGTAGTCGAGCATTGACCGATCGGCCGGATCCAGCTGAGCCGATGTGTAGTCGTCCCTCAGGCGCGCTACCAGCTCATCGTCACGAACCAATCGACGGAGAGACTCTCCGTGATGGGTCATTCAATACTCACAGCCGTTCAAGGCTGAGACCAGCACGCCGATCATCTCCCGCTGATACCTTCTGAGGGGCGAGGGGCCGAACATGAGCGTGCGATACAGGGCTCGATGAGCGAGCATCGAGCGTGGACTGAGGCTATGCACCTTCATGATGTTGGCCGCCCGTCCCGTCGTCGAGTCGGCGCACTCCTGATAGGCGGTCGCTAGCTCGCCGTCGACGTCCCGCTCATCGATGGTCGTGATCCAGGCAGGTTTCGCCATGCTCGCTCCTCCGTATCGCGCCATAACGCATCCAATCAACCTTGAAGAGGCCCAGGGTATCCGCCCTGGACGCTAGGACCGGTCTCAGGCCTCCTACCGCCCTTCACGCACGCTGGACCGGGCGAATTCTGCTCTATAGGCACCCAGTAGCTATCCCGTGAGGGCCACTCAAACGAGAAACCGAGCGGCTGATACGCCTCCGGAGGGATGCCGATGTCGGCCAGATAGATCTCGCCGGGCAGGCCCTGCAGCCCGGTCTTGGGCAGCGCCAGGGTCAGCGTCCGCTCGGAGCGGATGACAGCCCCGGGCGTCTCGCCCGTCGTGGCGTCCCGACCCGATGGTAGGTCTAGGGACAGAACCCGCCGTGCCTCTTGACGACAGAGGGCAATCAGCTCGGCCACGCGTCCGCGCGGAGCCCCGTGCAGGCTGTAGCCTATGAGAGCATCCACCACCAGCTGGGAGCGACGGATCACCTGCGCGGCCGATCCGGGCTGCAGCGGCTCAACCCCCACAGCCTCCAAGATGCGGAGTTGATGGGCCGCGGCGCCGGTCAGATCCGCCGGGGCCTTGCTCAGCACCACCGAGACCGGCAGGCCGCGGTTGTGCAGGTGTCTGGCGCAGCAGAGTCCGCCGCCGCCGTTGCCGCCCGATCCGGCCAGGACAAGTACCTCTCCCTCTTGGCCCTCAAGCATGTCGACCACATTCTCCGCCAGGTTGCGCCCGGCGTTCTCCATCATCTGGAGGATGGTCAGCCCCAGGTCCTCCACAGCGATGCGATCCACCTCGCGCATCTGCCCGGCGGTGACGGCGGGCACGACACGACCGTCGGCGGTGCGAAAGGTCGGAGATGATGCGCTTTCCGCCACAGCAGCCTCCCGTCCTCGCGGTTCCTTAATCCAATGTCATGAAGAGATTATTCAATGCCTCGGCCAGGGTAGGATGAGGCAGCATGGCATCGCGCAGGATCTCGACGACCGCCTCGGCGATGTCAGCATCCTCACGGAAGGGACCTGACCCCTGCGCTGCACCATGGTGACCTCGCTGCCGAAGCGACGGAACATCTACGCAAACCATACACCCATCCGAAACAGGTGCCGCCAACCGACGTCAGAAGGCGAGCCCATAGCGGGCTACACCCAGCAGGGCGATATCCGGATTGAGGATGACGTGCACCGGCATGCGCTCCATGAGACTGGTATGACGCCCCTTGCGGTGGAAAGCCTCCAGGAAGCTCCCCTGATCTAGAGCGGGCAGGATACGCGGCGGGATCCCCCCCCCGAGGTAGACGCCGCCGGTGGCCATCACCTTCAGCGCTAGGTTGCCGGCCTCGGCCCCCAGGATGGAGACGAAGGTATCGAGCGTCAGCCGGCAGAGCTCGCTCGACCTCTCCTCATCCAGGGCCGCATTGACGATGATGGGCGTGGCATCGTCGGCCTGCGCCAGCTCCTTGGTCAGCCATTCGGGCTCCTCGGCGTAGCCGCCGCTCCTGTAGTAGGCGTAGATGTTGGGGATGCCCATCCCCGAGGCCATCAATTCGTAGCTGACGTGCTCGTGGCGAGCCCAAAGGTAGCGCAGCAGCTGGATCTGACGGGGCGTCATGGGGCCGAAGTCCGTATGACCCCCCTCCGAGGCGTGGGGGCGATAGCGCCCGTCATCCTTATCCCAGGTGAGGAAAGCCTCGCCCAGGCCGGTGCCAGGGGCGACAACGGCTATGGCACCGTCGGGGTCGGGCCTTCCCGCCTTGATGGTGTGCAACTCATCGGGCTCCAGCAGCGGCACACCGTTGGCGATGGACGCCAAGTCGTTGAGCACCTGCACCTGAGACAGCCCGAGATCCTTCTCTAAAGCGTCGCCGTCCACTATCCAGGGCAGATTGGTGACCTCCACGCAGCCCTCAATCACGGGACCAGCCACGCCGAAGGTGGCCCGATCGACGTCGAAGTCGATCTCATCCAAGAACTTCCGCGCGATGACATCCAAGCCAGCATAACCCTTGCTGGGATATGTCTCCTGAGCCAAGGGCTTTCGCGGCCCCGTCTCCTCCGAGAAGACCGCCAACCTCGTCTTCGTTCCTCCGATGTCTCCGGCAAGCAGCATACCCACCTCCTTTCGATGCGACCTCTCTCTAGTACGACAGTGTCTACGAAGATCGCTGGACGAACGATCCTAACAAGTACCTGCGCACACCGCCCTACTGCCCGGTGCTCGCTATTCCTTCACCCCCATCAACACGAAGTATCGATCCGGTGGCGAAGTCGTTCTGCGCGAGGAATGTGCAAGCGTGAGCTACGTTCTTTGGTGTCCCGAGGCGGCCTACGGGCAGCGATGATGCGATGTGCTCCTTTGTCGACGGCGTGGAGCCGGGAGGCAGAAGCACAGGACCAGGTACGACGCAATTCACGCGGATATTGTGCTCCGCCAGGGCCAGGGCAGAAACCTTGGTCAACATCACAATCCCCGCCTTAGAGACGCTGTGGTGAGGGTACGAGACCCAGCCATTCAACCCCCCATTGTCGCCAATATTGATGATCACGCCAGCGCTCCCGTTCTCAATCATCAAGCGCGCCGCCTGTTGGGTCAGAAGAAACGGGCCGGTCAGGTTGACGTCGATCACCCGCTGCCAGTCCTCATAGGCGATGTCCAGGAAGTCAGCGCGTCTGAAGAGACCGCCGCTATTGACCAGCACGTCGAGCCGACCGTAGTATCCCCGAATTTCCGTCATCATACGGGCCACATGGTCCGGGTTACCCTGGTCACCCGTGGTGATGACGGCATCCACACCCCTCCGCTTGGCCTCCTCAACGGCCGTCTGCGCCGGCTCCGCGGAGCTGGGTGAGACGTGGTGAATCACCAGGTTTGCGCCCTCGTCGGCGAAGCCGAGGGCGATGGCGCGCCCGACGCGCCGAGCCGAGCCGGTGACGAAGACCACCTTGTCCTCTAGACTCCTCATCTTTCCCTCCTCCAAGTGTGGACAAGACCTCAGCTACGACGGGACAGGTCATCCAGATCGTCGGGCAACCCCGGCTCCGTCATGCGGTAGGGGGCGAGCAGTTCGTCCAGCTCATCCGACGATAGCCCGAGCGACTCCGGCCCGCGCTCCTGGGCCACGTCGCGCACGGTACGTCCGGTGCGGTGGGCCTCCTTGGCAAGCTCGGCGGCCGCGTCGTAACCGATGACCGGTGCCAGCGCTGTGGCCAGCGCCAGGGTTCTCCGCACCATGTCGCGGCATCGCTCTTCGTTCGCCTCGATGCCCACCACGCAGCGATCGGTAAAGGCGCGGACGCCGTTCGCCAGCCACTCCATGGAGCGGAGCAGATCGTAGGCCAGGAGCGGCATCATCACGTTGAGCTCGAAATAGCCACCGAGACCACCCAGCGTGATCGCCGCATCGTGTCCGATGACCTGGGCCGCCACCAGAATCAGCGCCTCGGCCATCACCGGATTGACCTTGCCCGGCATGATGGACGAGCCGGGCTGCACCGCGGGCAGATCGATCTCGCCCAGCCCGTTGCGGGGGCCCGAGCCCAGCCAGCGGATGTCGTTCGCTATCTTGGTCAGACTGACAGCGATGGTCTTCAGCTGACCCGAGGCCTCGACGACGCCGTCGCGAGCCGCGTTGGCCTCCACGTGGTTCTGCGCCTCCACGAAGGTCGTCCCGAGCGCCCGATTGAGCTCGGCGATAGCCCTCTGCGGGAACTCAGCGGGGCGATTCAGCCCGGTCCCGACGGCGGTTCCGCCGAGGGGAAGCTCGCGCAGGGCCTCCATCGCTCGGCGTGCCCGAACGACGCTCTTCTGGGCTTGGGCCGCGTAGCCGCCGAAGACCTGACCCAGGCGGATCGGCGTGGCATCCTGCAGATGGGTACGACCGGTCTTGACGACAGGATCAAAGGCCCGCGCCTTGTCGTCCAGCGCCTGGTACAAGTGCTCCAGCGCAGGCGTCAACCCGTCGCGCAGGGCCAGCGTGGCCGCGACGTGGATGGCCGTGGGAATGACGTCGTTGCTCGATTGGCTCATGTTGACATGGTCGTTGGGGTGCACCGACGCCGTTGGCCTCTCAGCCGCGGGGGAGAGACTCAGCAGTTGATCCGCACGGTTGGCAATGACCTCGTTGGCGTTCATGTTGGTTGAGGTGCCGGAGCCCGTCTGAAAGACATCGACGGGAAACTGGTCGTCCCACTCGCCGGCGATGACCTCATCGCAGGCCTGGACGATGGCCCGGCCGAGGGGTTCGGCCAACAAGCCAAGCTCCACATTGGCGCGGGCGCAGGTTCGCTTGACGTGCCCCAGGGCGTGGATGAAGCGTCGCCCGAACCGTAACGTGGAGATGGAGAAGTTATCCACCGCACGCTGCGTCTGCGCTCCCCACAGGGCGTGGTCCGGGATCTCGACGGTTCCCATGGCGTCGTGTTCAATTCGCATCATATCACCTTGGATCGGCCGTACGCTACTCCCGCTCCGCGCGTCGGCGACGGGTGAGACGGGCTCGCGTCTTGGCGATGCCCTTGCTGGGCGGGACGCCCTTAGGGCAGATCTCGACGCAGTTCCAGACAAAGTCGCAGGCCTCCACCCCGTGCTCTCCACCGACCAGAGTCAGTCGCTGCTCCTCAGCGTCATCGCGGACGTCGGCCAGGAAGCGATAGTGCTGAGCCAGGGCCGCTGGGCCGAGGTAGGCCGGGTCCTCCTCCTCCACGGGACAGACGCTGTGGCAGCAAGCGCAGAGGATGCAGTTGGTATATGGCTCGGCCTCCGACCACGCCTGCGGCTCCACCAAGCGCTCGTTCTCCGGCTCGGGCTCCTGCGGCTGCAGCCACGGTTCCACCGCCGCGAGCTTCTCGAAGAAGGGCTCCATGTCGACCACGAGGTCCTTGATCACCTCCAGGTTGCGCAGCGGCTCGACGGTGATGGTGCTTACATCCCCGGTGTCGGCCTCGCCCTCCTGACGCTCCACACCGCGATAGACCGTCCGAGGCTCCTGCATCAAGCCGTGAACCTGGGTGCGACAGGCGAGGGCCTCCCGCCCGTTGATCATCATGGCGCACGATCCGCAGACCGCGCCGCGGCAGGCGTAGCGGAAAGCCAGGCTGCCGTCCTGTTCAGCCTGAATGTGCAAGAGCGCCTCCAGGACCGTCATGCCCTCCGGCACGTCGAGGGGATAGCTCCGGTAGAACGGTTCGTCGTCCTGAGCCGGGTCGAAGCGGTAGATTCTAAAGGTGAACGGTTGGGTTCCCACGGTCGACCTCCCTCAGATATGTCTTCACGCATCGCGCCCTTGATCCAGCTTCGTGATAACGGCAGCCTGCGGACTCGGCCGCGAGCATCCCGGGTCACGCATCGTCCTAGTACTCTCGCTTCTCCGGCGGATACTCGGTGATGATGACGTCCTGGTACGTCACCTGGGGCGGGCCACTCGGACTGTAGGCCGCTAGGCTATGCCGCAGCCACTGCTCGTCGTTGCGCCCGAGATGATCGGTGCGCCAATGGGAGCCACGGCACTCCGTCCGCCGCAGGGCGGTGAGCGCGGTCGCCTCGGCCAGATCGAGCATGCCCCTCAACTCCAGGGTGTCCACCAAGTCGTAGTTGAAGGCACCGCTATCGTTGTCGAGCACCACCCGCTGGTAGCGCTCCTTGAGCTCAGCCAGCTTCTCGACGGCCTCGCTCAATCCTACCTCGTCGCGGAAGACGCCCACCTGCTCTGTCATGGTCTCCTGCATCTCTCGGCGGATGGCGATCTGCCGCTCCCCGTCCGTGCGCCTCTTGAGGGCCTCGAGCTCCTCGTCCTGCTCCGTCAACGCCGCGCTCAAAGCCCTGTGGCCCGACCGCGGATTCGCTGATCCTCCACCCGCGCTCGGGGCGCGCGCGCCCGCCCACTGACTGGCCCTTTCGCCTGCCCGCTTGCCGAAGACGAGGGTCTCCAACAGCGAGTTCCCTCCCAATCGATTGGCGCCGTGGACGCTGATGCACGAGCACTCGCCGACGACGAACAACCCGTCCACGCTCGTCTCACCGTTCTCGTCGCAGGCCAGGCCGCCCATCGAGTAGTGCTGGCCGGGCTGGACAGGGATGGGGGTCTCGATGGGATCAACCCCGGCGAAGTCCATGGCGATCTGGCGGATGCCGGGCAGGCGCTCTCGAATGATACCCTCCCCGAGATGGCGCACGTCGAGCTGGACGTAGCCGGCCCCAAAGGCGCGTCCCTGGTCTGCCTCGGTCTGGATGGCGCGGGCCACAATGTCCCGCGGGGCCAGCTCCATGGCGTCCGGCGCGTACCGCTCCATGAAGCGTTCACCCCGGTTGTTGAGGAGATGGCCTCCCTCGCCGCGCACACCCTCGGTGATGAGGATGTTGGTGCCGTAAAGGGTCGTGGGGTGGAACTGCACGAACGCCATGTCCTCCAGCGGCACACCGGCCCGAAAGAGGGCGGCTGTGGCGCTGCCCACGTTGATGTAGGAGTTGGTCGATTTGGCATAGATCCGTCCGTGGCCGCCCCCGGCCACGATGACAGCGTCGGCACGGAAAGCGCGCAACTCGCCACTAGGGATATGGAGCGCGACGGCTCCCACGACACGCCCCTGGGGATGGCGTCCATCCCGGTGCACCGCCAAGCGCGTCAGCAGCCACTCGTTGTAGAAGCGAATGGACGCAGGGCCACCCTGGCGCTTGAGACACTGCTGATAGAGGGTGTGGAGCATCTGATGCCCGGTGCGATCGGCGGCGTAGCAGGTACGGGGGAAGCCAGCACCCCCGAAGGGCCGCTGCGCGATGCGCCCGTCGGGGAAACGGCTGAAGTAGGTGCCCCAGTGCTCCATCTCCAGCACGCGCTCCGGCGCCTGGCGCGCCAGGATCTCGGCGCGGGGCTGATCAGCCAAGTAGTCAGCACCCTTGACCGTGTCGAAGGCGTGGCGCTGCCACGTGTCCTCACGGCCCTCAGGATGGTTGCCCAGCGCTGCGTTGACCCCGCCCTGAGCGGCCCCGGAGTGCGAGCGAATAGGGTAGACCTTGGAGAGCACGGCGACGTCACTCCCCGCTTCATACGCAGCAACGGCGGCGCGGAGACCGGCCAATCCGCCCCCGACAACCAGGACCTGATGACGCAGATGTTCAGACATGGTTGGCCCTCCCTTGGATCTGGCGCTGGGCTCCTCGCCAGGCGTCTATGGCTTGATCGTGTCCGCCACCGGCGACATCCGTTGGTACGTCGTGGGACGCAAAGAAGGTGGGGTCCGCGCCCTCACGGGTCGCCGTCAAGAGGCCTCCCGCCCGACGGCAGCGGTAGACGATCAAAATACCATTCCCGCGCGGGTCGTCATCGAAGTAGTACACATCGACCAGGCCGGTCGGCTCGACGCGAAGACCGGTCTCCTCCCATACCTCCCTAACGACGGCCTGACGCGGGGCCTCGTCAGCCTCCACGTAGCCAGCGGGCAGGTTCCAGCAGGCCCTGAAAGGATCAGTGGTCCGTCGTAGGAGCAGCAGCCCACGGTTCTGCTCAACGAGGGCTCCCGCACCCACCTTCAACTGGGCGTAGTGAACCCGTTGGCAGGACGGGCAGAAGAAGCGCGGCTTCCCTTCGACCTGCCTCAGCTCAAGCGGCGCGCCACAATCGAAGCAGAATCCCATCACGACTCCATGCCGGGGCCCTGGCCCCTTCCTCGCGTGAACGCATTGGGCGGCAAGCAGCTCCCCGCTGGTCCCTGTTCGTGCTGACTGATGGAATCGGGGAGACCTGAGCTGTTCACCTAGCCCTTCTCAGCGCCAGTCCCAGCCATGGGTTGACCACACGCCGGGCAACGGCTCAGCTCGGCCCGTTTCTCCAGGTACTCCTGCACCGTCATCACCAACGTGGCGTGGCTCCAGGTGAGCGGGCTGACCGACAGCGGTTGGTTGGTGTAGGGATGCACCTGCTCGGCCATCACGCCGCTGTGCAGATCGTGATCCGCGACCCAATCGAGAAGCTCCAGCGCCCGCTCCAGCTCCTCTTCGCTCTGCGCCTTGGCGATGGCCCATTGGGCCAGCCAGAGCGTACAGATGAACCACGGGTTGCCGGGCACATTCTCCGTATCGTCGCTGACCTGATGGTAGTAGTCATCCTCGTAGCGGGCTAAGCCTCCGACGTCGGTCTTGACCCACAGTCGATCGCGCATGGTGTCCATGGTGGACACAATCTCTGGGTCGTCTGGGGCAAACATACCGAAATACCAAAGGCCCATCAGCGAGGCATCCATGGTCTTATCGTACCGCCAGGTTCCGTCGTCCCGGCGGTCGATGGTACGCGCGAAGCATCCCAGATCGGAGGACATCATCAGGTCTCTCACGCCAGCTTTGATCTCGTTGGCGGCGCTGCGATACTTCTCGGCCAGGTCGGTCTCACCAAAGGCGTCGGCGAAGTTGGCGGCAGCCTGCAGTCCGCCCCAGGTCGCTCCGACGGTCCAGGCGTGGACACCCCGCCGCTCCTCCCAAAGGTCCCACGAGGGTCGCGGCAGCCCGTTATCCTCATAGCGATAGCGACACATCCAGTCGGCCGCTCGGACGACCAGGCCACGGTAGTGCGGTTTGACAAACTCGATGTCACGGAAGCGATCGAAGTGACGCCACAGCGCCCAGAGCACCAGCGCCGTCTCATCCTCCTGTATCGGCAGTCTCTTCTGCCCCTCGTAGTACCAGCCGTGCCAGGAGGAGCCCAACGAACCGTCGGGGTTGTACTTGTGGAGGAGGTAGCCCTCCTCGACGATGACGCGATGGCAGAAGTCGAAGAAACGCCGCGTTACCTCCGGGTACCCCGCGGCGATCAAGGCCGCCGAGACGAGTGCGCCGTCCCGAGGCCACATGTAGGCATAGGTATCGTGACCGTAGTGCGCAATGTCGAAATCGTTGGCCGCGATGATGGCACCATCATTGTCAATCTGCGTGCGCAGCACGATCAGGCTGCGCCGATAGAGGTGACAGACATCGGTGGAGAGGGATAGGAAGCGCCGCTCCCCTTTGTCGACCCACAGTTTCCAGTAATCGTGCGTCCGTCGGAGGAACGTAGTCGGGCCCTTCTGGCGAACCGCCCGGTTGATGCGCGTGACAGTCTGGAAGCAGTCCCCCACGGCGATCCAATACCAGCCCGTGGCCTCGCCCTCAGCGGGAACGCTGAGATGCAGGGCGACGGTTGAATCGACGCTGCCCTGGGCCACCGCGTTGCCCGACAGAGATCCATCCTCCGCGTCCCGCCAGGTGCCCTCCATGCCGCGCACCTCCTTGACGCCCACGGCCCATTGATCCACACCCTCAGGGCTCCCCTCCCTCATTGCGTTGATCATGAACCAACGCTCGCCCTTGTAGTGGAAGACGGCGCGACGCTCCGGCTCGTAGTAGACTGAATCGCCCACCTCCCGGCCGCTGATGTGGAAATCGTGAGCAAAGAAAAGCCGTACCTCTCGCTCGACATCGGCCAGGTTGTGAATCTGGATGCGACGCAGATAGAGGTTCTCGTGGAAGTCGACAGCGTCCTGGCAGACCAGCCTTAAGGCTAGATCAGGATGGCGGAGCGTGACCTGGGTGACCAGGGTATCATCCAGGTAGTCCAACTCGCGCGACCAGCCTTCGTCGCCTATCCATCTGAACTGACCATCGACCCACACACCGAAACGGAAAGGATGGCCCTCCGTATGGTTCTCCTGGCCGACGTGGGGCCAGTAGAGATCGCGGAGGCGATACCGGTGGTCGAAGTTGACCAGTAGCGAACCGTTGCCCACAGGGATATCACGGGGCATTATGGATCTCCTTTGTGCAAGACCTGGCAGTCCGTGCCTGACGAAACCATTGTGCCGACGAGCGGCTGGTAGCCTCGGTGGCGCATGGCCGGATGCACCTTCACACGTCCTTCCTTCGCCTTTCTCGTAGAGCTCATGGTTCTACATGCTAGCCCAACAGACCTGTCTGGAGGACCCAGTAGTAGATCAGATAGACGCCGGCCCCGATCAGGAACAGCGCGCTGATGCGGTGTACGTAGGGCATCAGTCGGCGCAGCCACCGTTCCACGGCCTGGCGGAAGAGGCTGGTGCCAACGGTCACGGCCGCGATCACCGCTCCCATCCCCAAGGCGTACGCTCCGAACTGTGCCAGAGACGTCATCCAGCCACCGGCGGTCAGGGCGCTGCCGACGACAACCAGGAAGACGGGCAGCGTACAGCCCAAAGAGCTGATGGCGTAGGCTATGCCGAAGAGGAACATGTTGGAAAGCGACCGCTCGGGCGGCACCGAGACTCGGCTGGCTGCCAGGATGCCTAAACTTCGATGGGATATCAGCAGCCAGATTCCTAGGCCGACCATGGCTAGGCCGATGATCAGACCGGCGTAGGGGAAGAAGCCAGTGAGCCAGCGTCCGCCGATGCTGATGACGATGCCCACCAGACCGAAGATCACCGCAAAGCCAGCCGTGGTGGCGGTGGCCAGGCGTAGCGCCTTCAGCACGCGCTCCCCGGTGGACACGTTCGAGCGATCGCCAGTCCCCCGGTCGTCGGCGCCCAGCTGAAAGAAGATGTAAGAGGGGAGCATCAGGGCCCCACATGGGTTGACGCTGGCGACCATTCCGGCCGCAAAGGCGTATCCCACCGGGAGGAGGTTGGCGAGGTTGGATACCGCCTCCTCCAGACCGCTGCGCACGTCCACGATCAGCACGAGAAGAGCGATGACAAGAACCGCCGCAGCGATCAGCGAGATCGCTACCATAGACCGGTCACCCTGCGACTCCTCAGTGCCTGGGGATCGTCTCGCCATCCTCCTCCCTTCTGTTCTGTCTAAGTTGATACGTGTCCCTATTGTACATCAAGATAGGCCGGTGTGAAAGACCCAACAGTAGGCGAGCTTTCTCAACGATGCAAGCCACGGTACGTTCTTGCGTTCTATGATGGCGGTCCCCTCCATTCAAGGCCATGATATCATCGCCTGGCAGGGCACGCAATCTGGCATGCACCGAGAGCGGCGGATGGTGTCCCCTCGGCCCACC
>Ga0207796_1000487_pt1 | contig 15969 bp, 12 predicted proteins | sample Pon1CUnioCityCA_6_FD_187274 | JGI IMG/M metagenome (GOLD analysis project Ga0207796, IMG submission 187274) | Marine sediment microbial community from Union City, CA, USA - Pond 1C Sediment 1 (SPAdes) | ecosystem: Environmental > Aquatic > Marine > Intertidal zone > Salt pond sediment ...
TTGGTCCATGAGCCTGTGACCGTCAGAAGGATGTGCCTATACGTGGACAGGTTCAACCCACCTTACGCGGGCCTTATCAGCAATGTCATCGCCCACTGCGGCGAGCACGGCATAAAACTCAGCGCGGCGACGCCATCGGCCGACCATCTCAAGGGTTTCGGCATACCCGAGAACGACAGCTGCGACATGGCACTGGTCCTGGGCGGCGACGGAACGATACTCAGGGGACTGGGCTATTTCAAGGACCTCAGCATACCAGTTCTGGGTGTGAACGCAGGTCACCTGGGCTTTCTGGCCAGCGCCGAGAAGGCTCTCATAGGGGAATCCATAGGCAGGGTGGCCGAGGGCGACTACTACATAGACACCACGCCGGTACTAAGGGGCGAGATGCCCTCGGAGCAGTTACTCACCGCGGTCAATGACTTCAGCCTCAACCGGTCGATGATAGGGGGCATACTCTATTTCGACCTCTTCGTCGAGGATGTCAAGGTAGCCCATATTGCCGGTGACGGGCTGGTCATCTCCACCCCCTTCGGCTCCACCGCCTACAGCCTCTCATGCGGCGGCCCGATACTCGACCCGGGACTGCCTGCAATACTCGTGGTGCCCATATGCCCCCACTCGCTGACACTGAGGCCTCTGGTCGTGTCCGACGACCAGACCATATCCGTCAGGATAGGACAGCTGCGGAGCACGGGACCGGTGGTCTCCGCCGACGGCTCTCCATCGGGCACCCTCAGGTCGGGAGAGGTCCTGAGGGTGACCAGGGGAAGCGGTTCCTGCATGACGGTCAGGTTCCCGGACGAACCCGAGTACTACAGCAGGCTGGGGCTCAAGCTCGGCTGGGGCGTAAGGGGTTAGCATGCTCTCCACCCTGACCCTGAAGAACCTGGCGACGATAAGCGACACCTCCGTTGATTTCGGCACAGGCCTCAACATTCTCACGGGAGAGACCGGAGCCGGCAAATCCATTCTCATAGACGGTCTCCTGCTGGCCCTCGGCGTCAGGGCGGACAGGGCCATGGTGAGGCCTGGGGCCGCTTCTGCCAGTGTGGAAGCTCTCTTCACCTCCGAGGACGGCACCGAATGCATAGTGAGGAGAGAGGTGAGGTCCAGGGGCAGGAGCAGGTTCTTCATAGACGACCAGATGTCAACACTTGATGAAGGGAAAGAGGTCATCTCCGGTCTTGTGGACCTGCATTCACAGGATTCCACACCGGCCCTGCTCGACCGAAGGACACAGATGGAGGCACTGGACGAGTACGGCGGCTCCCGTCAGCTGGCGGCGGAGCTATCCGGCTCCTATCAGGAGTACTGCCGCATGCTTCGCAGGGTGGAGGAGCTGCGGTCAGCCATGGACGAAGTCGTCCGGAAGCGTGACATAGCCAGACATGAGATGGACCTCATACAGAGGCTCGGTCCCTCCAGGGAGGACTACGAGGGACTGGTGGCCGAAAGACGGGAGCTGAAAGCCGTGGAGAACGCGGCGGAGGTCCTGGACGGGATAAACCGTGGCATATCCGGGGATGACGGGATACTCGACCTTCTAGGGCAGTTCAGGAGTTCCCTCAGAGGCTACTCCATGGACGTCGCCGAACTGCTTGAACTCCTGGAACAGGCGGAGATAGCTCTTTCGGAGGCGGACGCTCAGTGCGAGAGAGCGCTGTCCAGGATAGAGAGCGCCCCCTGGAGGCTTGACGAGATAGACCAGCGGCTGGACGGGTATTCGGAACTCCTCGGCAGGTGCGGCGGCTCCCTTGATGCCCTCCTCGGAAGGCGGGACGATCTCGCGCGGCAGCTGGAGGCCTACGACAGCATGGAGGAGGAGCTCCGGGAACTGGAGCGGAAGATGCCGGAAATGTCCCGGGACCTCCTGGAGATGGGGCGGGAGCTCTCGTCAATGAGGGCAGAGGCATCCGCGAAGCTCGAAGGGGCGGTCCAGGAGGAACTCAAGCTGCTGGGGATGCCCCACGCCCTTTTCAGAGTGGAGATGCTGGAACCCAGGGAGAACCGTTCCAGGGCCATCGAAGGCGTCAGGTTATCCTCCGACGGTTGCGAGATACCGGAATTCAGGTTCACGGCCAACCCGGGAATGGATCCCGGACCCCTGTCCTCTGTGGCCAGCGGGGGCGAGATGTCCAGGATCAGCCTCGTTCTGAAACTGGCCCTCGCCACGGTCACCCAGGCGCCCACAATGATCTTCGACGAGATAGACAGCGGTGTGGGAGGGGAGACCGCGAACCTCCTGGCGGACTCTCTGAGCAGGGTGTCCCTCGGCAGGCAGGTCATAGTCATCACCCACCTTCCCCAGATAGCTTCCAGGGCCGACCGTCATCTGGCCGTCTCGAAGGGTACCGAGGGCGGCATGCCGGTGACCACCGTGAGGGCACTCAGCAGCAGGACCCAGCGGGTGGAGGAGCTGTCAAGGCTCCTCGGAGGCGGAAGGGGATCCCGGGAGCATGCGGAGAAGATGGTCCCGACCGGGTCATCCGGCGAGGGGTCATCCCGTTGAGGGGCCCAGTTCTAAATACCCCCAATATCATCAGCCTTGTCAGGATACCCCTGGGACTGGCCGCCTGCCTCCTTGTCTACCTTCGCCGGCCCATCCCGGCCCTGGCCTTCATCTTCCTGGCCGTCCTCTCCGACTACCTTGACGGGATAGTGGCCAGAAAGACCGGTTCCGTCAGCGACTGGGGGAAGATATTCGACCCCCTGGCGGACAAGGTTGCCATAGGCGCCTTCATCGTCACACTGACGGCCGTGGGGGCGGTGCCCCTCTGGTTCGTCGTCCTTTTCCTGGCAAGGGACGGAATGATAGCCGCAGGAGGCATATACATGACCAGGCGCCTCGGTTCGCCCCCCAGCTCCAACATCTGGGGCAAGTACACGTCCTTCACCGTCTCCATCTACCTGACCCTGGCGGCGGTGTCATACATGACCGATGTCACGGTCTGGCCGGAGAGTACGGTCATCCTGGGCCTGGACCCCGCCGGTCTGCTGGCCCTCGGGTTTGTTATGCTTAGCCTTTTTGTCTATTTTTCTGAGTCCGTGAAAAAGCTCCGGAGCGGCTGATCCGGAAACATGCACTGCTGACGGGAGCAATTTCCCTTGTACCTCAAGAGGCTGGAAATAGTCGGCTTCAAATCATTCGCCGACGCCTTTGAGCTGGAGTTCCAGAGGGGTATCTCATGTATCGTGGGCCCCAACGGCTGCGGCAAGAGCAACATAGCCGACGCCATCAGGTGGGGGCTGGGCTCACAGAGCCCCTCGGAGCTCAGGGCCGACCGCATGGAGGACGTGATATTCTCCGGCACCGTTGAGAGAAAGCCCCAGGGGATGGCGGAGGTGGTCCTGACCTTCGACAACTCCCGGCGTGAGCTGGACCTCGACTTCGACGAGGTGACCGTCACAAGGAGGCTCTTCCGTTCCGGTGACAGCGAGTACCTGCTGAACGGCAACAGATGCCGCCTGATGGACATAACCGACCTGGTGGTGGACAAGGGGCTGGGCAGCAACGGATACTGGATACTCGAGAAGAACATGACCGCCACCATAATAGAGAGCGGCCCGTCGGACAGGCGGTTCCTCTTCGACGAGGCCGCCGGCATCGTCAAATACAAGATGCAGCGGCACCGCGCCGAGCTGAAGCTGAACGCAGTCGCAGCAGACCTCGAGAGACTGGACGACATAATCTCGGAGGTCCGGCGCAACGTGGGGCAGCTGAAGAAGCAGGTATCGGCCTACCGGAGGTGGGAGAGGGCGGAGAAGCGCATAGGTGAGATAAGGGGCCTTCTGGACCACAGGGTCCTTCAGGAGTCCCTGGAGAGAAAGCGCAAGCTGGAGGAGAGGCTTAAGGAGTGCACCGCCAGGGAGCAGAAAGCATCCGCCGCCACGAAGGCTGCCTCGGGGCGCCAGGCCAGCGCCAGGGTATCCCTGGACAAGGCCCAGTCCAGGCTGGACGCGGAGCATTCCAAGGTTTCCGGGCTGGATGCCGAAATGAGCGGTGTCAGCCGGGAGCTGGCCGTGGCCGGGGAGCGTGACAGGAACAACACCTCCAGGATCGAGACCGCCGGGCGGGAGTCCTCCGGGGAGAAGGAGAGGGCGGAAAGGTTCGGCAGGGACGCCGGGGAGCTGCGGGACAAGGAGGAGGACCTCGGCGGCAGGCTGAAGGAGGCCGGGAGCGCCCTCGAGAAGGCATCCGCCGATTCCAAGCTGGCCGAGGAGCGCTACGCCTCCGTCTCGAAGGAGCTGGAAGCCGCCAGAAGTGAATACGACAGGCTCCATGAACTGGAGAAGGGGCTTCAGAAGGAGTACACCGACGGCCTCCGGGACAGGGAGAGGGCCGAGCAGGAGCTGAGGCACGCCAGGGAGAGGATCGGGGAGCTCAGCGCGCAGGCCGGGGACCTGGCCGGTGAGATTGGGTCCTCCAGGGATAGCATCGCCCGGGTACGTGACCGCAGGGACGGTATCCGCTCCCGGATGGATGAGCTAACAACGGAACTGGAAGGTATCGCGGCCCTGTCCGATGAGGTGGAGTCCGGAATAAGGTCCCTGGAGATGGAGTCAGGGGTCCTGGATTCCAGGATAGAGTCGCTGATGGAAGCCGATGCGAAAGGTGCCGGTCCAGTCGACCCCCTCAGTTCCAGGATAAAGGTCACAGAGGGAATGGAAGTCGCGGTGGGAGCATGGCTGGACGCCTTCCAGGACGCCGCCTTCCGCGAAGGGCCCGATGACCTTCCGCTGCAGGGCCAGGGTGACAGGTTTTTCCTGGGGGTCAGGGATGCTGTGAGACCGGATGTTCCCCACGGTGCGGAATGGCTGCCTGAACTCCTGGAGCCAGGATGCGATCCCGAGCTGCGCGGTCTTCTGGCCTCAGCCGTCCTGGCGCCGGACAGGCAGCGGGCCATGGAGTGGTTCCTGGCAGGCATCGGGCTGGACGTGGTAACTCCCGGGGGAGACCTCTTCAGGAAGGACGGCCTGGTCAGACTGGGTGTGCCCGCCCAGGGCGCAGGATCCCTCGACCGGCGCGCACTGGCCGACCAGGCGCGCAGAAGGTCCGAGGAGCTGGCAGGGGAGCTGGAGGAGCTGAGAGGCAGGGCGAAGGAGCTGGATGACAGGCGAAGGGTCTCCCTGTCCGGGATCGAGGAACTGAGGGCTGAGCTGTCCGAGGCAGAAAGGGAGGAGGCCTCCCGGCAGGCATCCATCGACGCCAGGGAGGAGAGACTGGCGGCGGTCCGCGGCGAGATCGGATCCCTGGAGGGAAGACTGCCGGCCCTTCAGGAGAGATCCAGGGGCCAGGACCCCCAAGGCATTTCCGCGAGAATGGCGGAGGCGGGAAAGGAGCTGGAGGAATGCTCGGCCTCCCTGAAGAAGCTGGAGGAGCGCAGGGACGCCCTGGGAGCGGAGCTCAACAGCCTCCTCCGGAACGAGAACAGGGCCAGGCTTGAGTTCTCATCGCTGGAAACCTCGCTGGAACAGACCCGGGCGGAGCGTGAACGCCTGCTGGAAGGTTCGAGGGAAGCCCTGAGGCGAGCCGGTCAGATAGACGGAGAACTGAAGGGACTGCAGGAGGAGAAGGCCGGGCTCAAGAAGCTGATGGAGGAGCTGAGCGCCAACCTCGACCGCCTTTCCGGGCTCAGGGAGGAAGCGGAGAAGAGCAGGGCGGAGGCCAGTCGCGACAGGGCGGACTGGCTGGAGAAGACCAGGGCCGCCGACGAGGAGCTGATGCAGCAAAGGGAAGAGCTCTCCGCCGCCAGGGAGGAGAGGGTGACCGTCTCGGGAGAGCTGCAGCTGGTGGAGGAGAAGTGCGGCGAGCTCGAGTCCAGGGAATTCAAGCTTCCCGAACAGAGCAGCAGTTACTGGGAGTACTCCAGGGACAGGCTCATGTCGGAGCTGGAGAAGCAGACGGGCTACCGCGAGAACCTCGGTCCCATAAACATGCTGGCCGTGACCGAGTACGAGGAGGGCCGCAGGAGGATAGAATTCCTGGAGGAGCAGAGAGAGGACCTGGACACCGCCAGGAGGTCGCTCCTGGGAGCCATCTCCGAGATAAACAGGACTGCCGCAAGGAAGTTCGATGAGACCTTCGTGGACGTCAGGAAGAATTTCAAGCAGATGTTCACCAGCCTCTTCGGCGGAGGAGAGGCGGACATAATAGCCCTGGATTCCGAGGATCCCCTGGAGGGTGGAGTCCAGATAGTGGCGAGACCCCCGGGAAAGAAGCTGGAGAACATCGCGTCCCTTTCCGACGGAGAGAGGGCCATGACGGCGGCGGCACTGCTCTTCGCCCTCTACCTGGTCAAACCCTCGCCATTCTGCGTGCTGGACGAGCTGGATGCGCCTCTGGACGACACCAATGTTGACAATTACGTGAACCTCCTGAGGAGTTTCGTCCACAGGACACAGTTCGTGGTCATCACTCACAACAAGAGGACCATGGAGGCCGCTGACAGGCTGTTCGGAATAACCATGGCCGAACAGGGTGTCTCCGTAATGACATCGGTGAACCTGGAGAAGGCGAGACAACTGGTGGAAGAGGAGGTCTGATCCTGGGTTTCGATCTCAGAGGAAGGCTCAGGAAGAGCAGCGACGCACTTGCGGGAAAACTGGCCGGGATATTCGGCGGTCCCGCCATCGAAGAGGACGACCTTGTGAAGGCCGAGGAGGTTCTGCTGGGCAGCGACCTCGGCTGGGACCTGACGGAGCTGGTCATCGACCAGCTTCCGGCCAGGGTCAGGAAGTCGGGCCTTTCGTGGAAGGAGGCCCTCGCCGGGATACTGCTTGAGAACGCCAGCGTGCCTCCGCCAGCCGGTCCCGCCGGCGAAAGGCCCGAGGTCACCGTGGTGATAGGCGTGAACGGCGCCGGGAAGACCACCACCATCGCCAGGCTGGCCGCAAGGGAGCAGAGGGGGGACAGGAAGGTGCTGCTGGCTTGCGCCGACACCTTCAGGGCCGCCGCCGCCGAGCAGCTGGAGGTCTGGGCCCAGCGCCTCGGGACCGCCGTACTGACGCAGCTTCCTGGCTCCGACGCCGGCGCCGTTGTCTACGACGCCATAAAGAGGGGCCTGAACCGCGGCTACGATTCCGTCATCATAGACACCGCCGGGAGGCTTCCCAACAAGAAGGGCCTCCTGGACGAGCTGAGGAAGATACACAAGGTGGCGGGCAAGGCGATGGGATCCGCCCCCCACAGAGTGCTGCTGGTGCTGGACGGTACCGTGGGGCAGAACGCCATGTCACAGGCCCGCCTGTTCATGGAGGCCATGCCGGTGTCGGGCCTCGTCATCACCAAGCTTGACGGGACGGCCAGGGGAGGCGCCGTGCTGGCCATGGCAAGCCAGCTGGGAATACCGGTGGAGTACATCGGGGTCGGTGAGGGCAGCGACGACCTCGTGGAGTTCAGGCTGGAGCCCTTCGTGCGGGCCCTCCTTGACATGGAGGACACTCCATATGGAAAGGCCGAAGAGGACTGATGCTCCGCATCGAAGAGCTGACCAAGAGCTACGGCGACAAACTGGCGGTGGACCGTCTTTCACTGCGGGTGCCTGCGGGAGAGATCTTCGGGCTGCTCGGGCCCAACGGCGCCGGCAAGACCACTACCCTGAAGATGATCTCGGGACTGGTCATTCCCGACTCGGGGGAGATATTCATCGAAGATGTCAACGCAGGGCAGGAGCCGGAGAAGGCCAGGGCGATGACGGCCTACGTGCCGGACGAGCCCAATCTCTATCCCAGGCTTTCCGGAAGGGAGTTCCTCCGTTTCATAGGCAGAATGAGGAACGTGCCGCCTGAAATACTCGAGGAGCGGATAGACTTCCACCAGCAGCTCTTCAACATGGGGGACTGGCTGGACAGCAGGGCCGAGGGCTATTCCCACGGCATGACCCAGAGAGTGGTCCTTTCCGCCGCTTTCCTCGCGCGGCCCAGCCTGTACGTCATAGACGAGCCCCATGTGGGGCTGGATCCCGCCACCGCCGAGACCTTCAACCGCATGGCAGCGGCAGCGGCAGCGTCAGGGGCCGCGGTCATCCTCTCCACCCATACCCTCCCGGTGGCGCACCAGTTCTGCCACAGGATGGGCATCATACATGAGGGCAGGATGGTGAAAGTGCTCAGGAGCGACGAGATAGAGAGGGATGACGTTCAGGAGCTCTTCTTCAGCATAACCGGCACCGGACCCGCGGACGTGCAGACCTTCTTCCAGGGACGTACCTGAATTCGTCAACTTACTTGACCGAATATCTATAATATTAAAATATAATTTCTTTTCAAACAGGTGATTGGATCCCTATCGCGGTTCCTTCAGGTCAAATGGAGAGGAACCAGGTCAGCTTTGTGTATAACGTGAATTCCGGATCCTGCGGATCCCCTGTTACCGGATCGGGCTCCGCGTTCTCGCCCGCCATAATGTAGAACATGCTGCCGGGCCTGAAGCTCCAGCTCATGAGGACGTTCAGCCAGTGGCTGTACTCCCTTCCTGCTGTTCCCGATTCCCACTGCAGCTGGAAGCGGGACAGCTGGGACGTCAGCCTGAGACTGAGATCGTTGCTGAACATCCATCCGGCCGAGAGCTCACCGGACCTCCAGTCCGTATCCCGAAGCTCCCAGGATCCGGTTTCCCAGTTGTACTTGCGCGCATTCGAGGTGGTGCTCCAGTCGAGGTCGAGCTCCACGCTGAGATAGGGGAGCGGTCTGTAGCGGACGAAGGAGCCCATGTACCTTCTCCATCCTTCGCAGTAGCTGTTCGATCCCCCCCACAGATCTCCGTGCAGCGGCCTGCGGTAGTCCGAAGAGCAGCTGAAACCGTAGTTCATTCCACCCTCGTACTCGGTTCCCTCCGGCCCCTCGTACCTGTCCGTCCACGATCCTTCGTAACCGACGTCGAAGGCTACATGATACCTGTTCCTGAAGACAGTTCCTGTGTTGAAGCTGACGCCACGTGCGGTGATCGGTCCATTCGGGACCCTGTCGTACCATCCCGCAGCGCCCCCCCACCAGTGCTGAAAAATCCTGCTTTGGGCGAAGGGGTGATAGATGTCGGCATCCACCCAGGTCTCCAAGGCTCCCGTGGATGACGTATACCCCATCATGTTCGCGTCGAAATCCTCTTCCTTCCGGGATATGCCGCAGCTGATGTCCAGCCTGCCGTTATCGAAACCGTACCATCCGCGGTAGGCGAGGTTGTCCCGCCAGAGACTGTCGGATGAGTTCCACGTGCCGGCCAGGGCTGCATTCATCCTGTGACCGTCAAGGAAGCTGAGCTGTGCGTCCAGCGCCGCGGCCCTTCCGTATTCGTTCCCGTTGCCGCCCTCGGGTGACCTGTCCACACCGGTTCCGCTGAAACCGATGTACGTACCCTCTCCGAATTCCCTGACCACCCTTCCGGCGGCGTAGTTGGTGGAAGGCTCCAGGGTGACCCCTTCATCATCGACTTCTCCGGTGAAGGCTTCCAGCAGCCCTACCCTGAACCCGCCGGCGGTGCCCGTCAGCTTCGCGCCTCCCAGTATGGGTATGATGTCCCCGTTGGGGGCCACGGCCCCTATCCTTCTGGAGTAGAAGAGATTGAAGGGCATGCTGAAGAGGTCCGAGCCCTCCAGGAAGAATGGCCGCTTTTCCGACAGGTACGTCTCCCAGTGGGAGAGGTTCACCTGGTCGGGATCGGCCTCAACCTGCCCGAAATCGGGGTTCACCGCGAGGTCCAGTATGAGCTGGGAAGACAGCCCGACCCTGGCGTCGATGCCGGCGCTGGCCCAGGGGTCCCATTCATCCTTCCCACCGTTCAGGTACTGCAGCCGTCCCGCCCCGTAGGGCCTGAGCTCAACGCCGCTGCCTGAAGGGAGGCCCTCAAGACCATGAAGCTCCCCGAAGTCCTCTATGCGGACGCTCCCGTCATCGTCCATCCTGAAGAGGTAGGCGCTCTCGTTGGTCCTGGTCATGGTCCGCTTGAAGTTTATGCCCCATGCCTGCTCCCCCTCTCCCGAATACCTCAGAATGGAGAAAGGTATAGCGATCTCGGCGGACCATCCGGAGTCGGATACTGCGGTGGCGCTCATCCACACACCGTCCCAGTTCTGGTCCCATCCGCCCACCTCGCTGAGCCTGCCGTCCTGCTGAACGTTGTCCACGTTAACGAAGAAGAAATAGGCGTTGTTGCCGTCGTTGAATGTATCCAGCCATACTCCCAGCCACTCGCTTGCGAAGTCATGGTCCCTGGGAGCTATCATTCGAAGGAATTCCTCAGGTGAGCGGTCGTGCATCTCCAGGGCGAAGTAGATGTTGTGGTCGTCGTAGACTATCCGTATTAGGGTCTCCTCGGACATCGGTTCCCCGCAGTGAGGCCTCTGCTGTACGAACCGCGCATTGACAGGAACGGCATCGTCCCAGACCTGTTCGTCCGATATTCCGTCTATCACCGGGGCTTCCTCGACCCTCTCGGCCCGGATCGATACGCCCGCGGCCTCCAGGAATGCGGGAATGACCGCAAGCAAGATGAGAAAGGTCTTCAAGGACTTGCCTTTCGATGTGTCTGGTGAAGCGGAACGACAGAGGGCAATATAATGCCCTCCGTCAAATGACAAGCCCGCGGACCGTACTTTCCAGCAACCTAGAGCGGCAGCTCCCCTTCGATGAGGTTGCTGGAGATCCTGGCCGACTCGTAGATGGTCGGCAGTCCGGAACCGGGATGAGTTCCGCCTCCGACGACATAGCAGCTGCCGACCTCATCGAACCTGTTATGGGGCCTGAAATACAGCATCTGCATGATGTTGTGCCCCAGGTTGAAGGTGGCCCCGTGCATTATCCTGTAGGTGTCGCGCCAGTCACCCGGATTGATGGTCCTCTCGAAGACGATGTGATCCTCCAGGTCCTTCATGGAGGTCCTTTCGGCTATCCGCTCCATGACCCTCGCCCTGAAACTGGACACCAGGTCCGGCGTCCATTCTATCGGCGCCCTTGTGTTGGGCACGGGCACCAGGACGTAAAGGGCGGTCTGTCCATCAGGCGCCAGGGTCGGGTCGGTCAGGGTGGCGTTGCGCACATAGACCGAGACATCCTCCGAGAGAACCTCCTCGCCCATTATCTCGTTGATGTTCCTCTTGTAGTCGTTGGCCAGGATTATCTGGTGGTGGGGTTCGTCATAGGTCTTGTCGAGTCCGAGATAGAGCATGTAGGTCGAACATGAATAGTTGGCCTTCTGAAGCCTGTTCGCGTTCCACTTACGTACCAGGCCGGGTTCGAAGAGGTTCGTGGCGGCGTAACCGAAATCGGCGTTGACCACCACAGCGTCGAACTCCTCCTTCGTTCCGTCCTCCATCTGGACACCAGTGGCAACACGGCGGGCGTCAGTTATCACCCTGGCCACAGGGGAGGAGAGCATTATCTCCCCGCCCTCCTCGGCTATGACCTCCGCCATGGCTTCGGATATCCTCGAGAGACCCCCCTCCACGTGCTCTATGCCGAAGTGGTGCTCGATGTAGGGTATCATGGCGTAGAGGCCGGGACAGTTCCACGGTGACATGCCCAGGTACTTCGCCTGGAAGGTGAAGGATATCCTGAGGTTCTCATCCTTGAAGTAGCTTCCTAGGACATTGTAGAGCGACCTGCCCGCAGACAGGTGGGGCAGTGCCCGCAGGAGCTGCGGGGCCGCCATGGAATAGACGCTGCCGTAGGGCTTCTGAAGACATGGGTACATGTATTTGTACCTCACGCTCTCCCTCTTAAGGAACCTGTCGAAGCCTGCCTCCTCACCGGGGAAGGTCTCGGCTATCCGCTCCCTGGTAACGTCATTGTCACGAGACGGCTCGAAGGAGACATCCCCGAAGTTCAGCCTGTACATGGGATCCAGGGGAATGACCCTGCAGTAGTCCTCCAGTTCCCTGCCGGTGGCCTGGAACATCTCCCTCAGGATGAACGTCATCATGAGGAAGGTGGGCCCGGTATCGAAGGAGAAGCCCTGTCCGGTTATGGCCGCGCTTCTTCCGCCTACCCTGTCATCCTTCTCGAACACTTTGACGGAATAGCCCCTGTGCGCCAGGAGCATGGCCGCTGTCAATCCCCCCGGCCCGGCTCCTATCACGGCTATCTTCCTGTTCATGTGAACCTCCCGTTATCTGAGGTGGAATCAGAAGAATCTCGTCAGCATCCTTACGAATCCTCTACCTATTCTATATGGCGGGTACAGCATGGGCATCTCGAACCGCGGGTTCTTTCTCAGTATCACCTGCTCCCACGAGAACTGCCTGAAACCCTGAACACCCCTGTACCTGCCGAAACCGCTTTCTCCGACTCCTCCGAACCCTATGGACGATGAGACTATGCGGTGAAGCGTACCGTTCACTGTGATCGACCCGGCCCTGCAGTGCATCCTGAGCAGGGCTTCCATTCTTCCGGACCTTTTCGAGAAGCCGTAGGCGGCAAGGGACGAGGAGGGACCCCGTTCCCTCATGGCGTCCTCAACGGAGTCGCAGGGTACCACGGGCAGGATCGGACCGAATATTTCCTGCTGCAGCAGGTGTGAGCCGCGGCTGAGACCGGTGAGCACCGTGGGGGCAATGTACCTCTCTTCCCTGGAGCTCTCGCCTCCCGTGACCGCCACTCCCTCCCCGAGAAGAGGCGCCAGGCGGTCCCATGCTACCTCGTCTATGAGCCTGCCGTAGTCATCCGAGGCCCGTGGGTCGCTGCCGTAGAAGTCCTCCACTGCGCGTTCCATCTCACCGAGGAAATCCCCCTCGACCCTTCCGTCCACGATGACGTGGTTGGGAGCGAGGCATGTCTGTCCGGCTCCGAAGAACTTGCCCCATGCTATCCTTCTGGCGGCACTCCTCAGGTGCGCGTCGGCGTCTACGAAACAGGGATTGATCCCTCCCAGTTCCAGGACGGCGGGCACGGGACCGGAAGCGGCGTCCTCCATAACGGACCTGCCCGTAGGGATCGAACCTGTGAAGCAGACGATGTCAGCCGCATTGCGGATCAGCCAGCGTCCCTCGCTTCCGCCTCCGCGAACCACCGCGGCGACTTCCCGGGGGAAACGGGCCCCTATCATCTCCTCGAGGACCGAGGCGGTTTCCGGCGCCCTCTCCGAGGGTTTGAGCATTACCGTGTTCCCGGCTGCGATGGCGCTGACCATGGGCGACAGGAGAAGGCCCGCGGGATAGTTCCAGGGGCCGATTATGACCGCTGTGCCGAAGGGTTCCGGCCTGGCTTTGACCCATCCCGGAAGCATGGGAGGAGAAGGCTTGAGGGCATGGCCCCTGCACCATGAGGAAACATGCCTCAGGGCATATCTGACATCGGCCAGCACCAGTCCCGGCTCGGCGCTCCAGGATTCCAGCCAGCATCTTCCCAGGTCTCTGCCTATTGCATCGGCCAGCCTGTCGCCCTCTTCCTCCATCATGGTCCTTATGGCCCTGAGGGTCTTCTTCCTGGCCGCGACCGGCCTGGTGCGTCCGCTTCTGAAGTGCTCCCTCTGGCTTCGTACAAGATCATCCATCGCCATCGCTTCCCCGATCTGCTATTCCAGAACGATATCCAGCACCAGTGTATCCTGACCCACGGTGAAAAGCGCATCCTCAAATGGAGGAGGTCCGGTGCTTCCCCTCACGTTGTTGGAGAAACCGTAGTCCTCGGTAGGCACTCCGAACAGGCCCCTGTCGAAAACGCTGTCAAGGTCCTCGTCGTGAAAGGCGGATATGGCGTACTCACCGGGATCGAGGTCCTTGATGGTCATGAAGACGGTATCGGCTCCCACCGAGGCCGAGATCCTCCTGACGGCGTGATCGATGTCCTCGGGCCAGAACTCCTCGGAATCGAAAAGAGCCACCCTGGCGGCGCCCCGCATGGATGAGAACCCGGTCAGCCTTACGATGAGCAGTGTGCCGGATCCATCCTCGACGGTTTCCGTTCCGCAGACGAGCGCAAAAATGATGAGCAGGAAACGTATCATTCTCAACCTCCCGGGCATATTCTGAAATTCGATCATAACATAACCGGTGCGGCTCTTCTGCGTAAGGTATTCGATGCAGGGTACTGTGGGAACCGCTCCCGGGGGTCCCTGTTCCATTGACAGCCGAGCATGGCTCAAGGTAATGTTGTTCTGGATAGATGCTGGAATACCTGAGGATGATGACGGATCACTGACTGTATGCATGATACGGATCGGTCCGAATGAAGGGAGTTCGATATGGATTTCCTCACAGAGGTGAGGTGGTCGCCGTACGCAGTGGGAGCCGGTATCGGCGTGCTGAGCTGGCTTACTTTCCTGCTTTCCGACAAGGCCCTTGGCTGCTCCACCGCCTTCGCCCGCACAAGCGGAATGCTGGGTAAGCTGTTCAGGGGAAGAGGGAGGATCGAGAAGAACCCCTACTACCAGAAGTTCGCTCCCGTCATTGACTGGGAATGGATGCTGGTACTGGGCATCCTCATCGGCGCTGCGGTTTCGGCACTGCTCTCGGGGGACCTGGATCCCAGATGGATACCCCCCGCATGGGAAGCCAGCTTCGGAGCTTCCCTGGCGGCAAGGCTCGCCGTAGCCTTCTCCGGAGGTATTCTCGTTGGCTTCGGCTCGAGATGGGCCGGAGGCTGCACCAGCGGCCACGGTATAAGCGGCACCATGCAGCTCACACTCACCAGCTGGATCATGGCGATCTCGATATTCGTCGGAGGGATCGCCGCGGCGATGGTCATATACGGCGTTCCCGAAACCGCGGGGGTGTGACATGCTCACTTCACTGCACGGAAGAAGGGGGCTGCAGCTCACCCTGGGTCTTCTGGCTGGGATCCTCTTTGGTTTCCTGCTTCAGAAAGGCGGTGTCACGAAGTACGAGGTGATCGTTGGCCAGCTTCTCCTGGTGGATTTCACAGTGATCAAGGTCATGCTCTCCGCCGTTGTGGTTGGAATGCTGGGTGTTCACGCGATGAAGAGCCTGGGACTCGTCCAGCTTCACCCGAAACCCGATTCCCTGAGCGCCGGGATAATCGGCGGCCTCATTTTCGGCATCGGCTTCGCCGGCATGGGCTACTGTCCGGGAACCCTGGTGGGGGCGGTCGGGAACGGCTACCTGGACGCCATCTTCGGAGGCCTGGGCGTGATAGCGGGGGCAGGCGTCTTCGCTGCCGCATACGCAAGGCTTCAGAAGGGAGTCCTCAGGATAGCGCAGCCGAAGAACCTCACCCTTCCTGAGATATTCGGAGTCAACCGATGGGTGGTGGTCGTTCCGGCAGCCGTTCTGATAGTCCTTCTCCTGTGGTGGATGGATTCCTCTGGACTCTGACCGCGGGAAGGAGATACAGATGGCCCGCATACTGGCCTTCGCCGGAAGCACCAGGGAGGGCTCGTTCAACAGGAAGCTCATCAGGATAGCGGCGGAGGGGGCCCGGAAGGCCGGCGCCGAAGTGCGGCTTGTGGAGCTGGCCGACTATCCCATGCCCGTAATGAACGAGGACCTGGAGGCAAGGGAAGGCATACCCGGGAAGGCCCTGGAGTTCAAGGGTCTCATGCTGAAGAGCGACGGTCTGCTCATCTCCGCCCCGGAATACAACAGCTCCATCACCCCGCTGCTGAAGAATGCCCTTGACTGGGCTTCACGGAGCGAGTCGGCCGACGAGCGACCCCTCTCGGCCTACAGGGGCAAGACGGCGGTCATCATGTCCGCCTCCCCGGGCAGGCTGGGCGGCCTGAGGGGTCTCGTAGTCCTGAGAATGATGCTCGGCAACCTCGGGGTGACCGTCCTTCCCGATACCAGGAGCGTCTCCTCCGCCGACGAGGCTTTCGATGGGGAAGGCAACCTGCGGAGCAGGAGGGACCAGAGGGCGGTCATCGGACTGGGACGAACCCTGGCGGAGACGCTGGAGAAGCTAAACTAGCTCAGGGGAGCAGAGGGGCGCTTCCCTCAGATCCTCCAGGTGACCCCGGCGGTAACCAAGCTGACCATCGTGAAGTTGTAGACGGTTTCCACGTCCGCGCCGCCCTCGATG
>Ga0207796_1000488_pt1 | contig 15955 bp, 10 predicted proteins | sample Pon1CUnioCityCA_6_FD_187274 | JGI IMG/M metagenome (GOLD analysis project Ga0207796, IMG submission 187274) | Marine sediment microbial community from Union City, CA, USA - Pond 1C Sediment 1 (SPAdes) | ecosystem: Environmental > Aquatic > Marine > Intertidal zone > Salt pond sediment ...
TGATGCCCATGCTCCTGCGACCGCACCGCAACATGGAGCTATGCATGGAGTTTGGCCCCAAGTTCTGCGGTGAGGAGCTCTACATGGGCTGCCACGCCATGACCGAACCTGCCAGCGGTTCTGATGTCGAGAACTTTGGCCGGCTTGGGGGCAGGACTATCCAGACGACGGCGACCCTCGAGGGGGACGAGTGGGTAATCAACGGTCACAAGATCTGGCCCAGCAATTCCGGAGATACTGGGGACTTGTATGTGGTAGTGTGTACCACGAAAAAGGGCTCGTCAGATCCGGAGGATTTTGCACTAATCCTCGTGCCAGCCGACAGCAAAGGCGTGGCGGTCGGCAACCCCTATCAGAAGTGCGGCATGTCGGCAGACGTGAATACCGACATCTGGTTCGACCATGTCCGGGTGCCCAAGAGATACAGGATGCACGGACCCGGCGATGACCTCAAGTACTGGAAGCGTGCCATATCTATGGGCAATATCGGATCGACTGCCATGTGTGTGGGGATTATGAAGAATGTGTACGAGATCATAAAGGGCTGGACCACGGAGCGAGTGGTTGCCGGCAGACCTCTCAAGGAGCACAGCCTCGTCGCGGATATGCTCTCCGAGGTAGCCATGCACATCGAGTCCACCTCGGCCTGGATGTGGGCGTATACCAGGGAAATCGACCATCCCGAGATCTATGGTTGGCAACCGTGGGATGAGAGGTTCCTGCTCAAGACCAGGGGATTGGCACTTTTCGCCAGCAATGCAGTTGAGAGAGCTACCAGCCGAGCGATGGACTTCATGGGCGCCTATGGCTACGCCCGCGAGTATGATATCGAAAAGCACTGGCGCGACCAGAAGGTGATCGGCCTGTGGATGGGCGGCAAGGGATTGAAGACCCTGGAGAATGCCCGCTACTGGTATGACCTGGAGACGCTATAGATTACGCTACCTCCAATGGCTGGCAACTACACGTTACTGTAGCCAGCCTCGCAGGTTCTCTTCCATCTGCGCATCCCAGGCATCCAGCATGGAGGCCAGTTCTGCGGCTATCTTGGGTTTTGACTCGACAAGGCTGTACGATTCGTTTGGGTCGGTCTGAAGGTCAAAGAGAAAGGGACCCTGCTTTAGCGGGAAGTAACCCGCATTTTCGGTTCTGAACCGGCGATGGTACTTGTAGTTCTCGTGGCGCACGGCGACCAGCGCCCTCGTGTCGTAGAAATAGAGGGCGTCATGCGGCGAGGATGAATCTCCTACGAGCAGGGGCATGATGTCCTTACCGTCGATGATCCGGTCATCAGGCAGATCTATCCCGGCAAGCTGTAGACAGGTCGAGAATAGGTCAAAGTTCATGCTCATTTCTTCGCTGACCGTGCCCCGGGGGATGATCCCAGGCCAGCGGGCAATGAAGGGCATCCGGAACCCGCCATCAAAGGTCAGCATTTTCCTACCCCGGGTGAACCCGGGATTGCCCTGCCACCATGGTCCGTTGTCGCTGGTAAAGATGACCAGCGTGCTCTCGTCAATCTCCAGTTCTTGCAGGGTCTCGAGGATCTGGCCAACGCTCCAATCCAGCTCTTCGACGGCATCTCCGTAGAGACCCGCCCCGGACTGCCCGCGAAAACTCTCCGAGGCGTGGATCGGCTCGTGAGGCATGGGGTGCGCCAGGTAGAGGAAGAAGGGGCCATCCCTGTGGCTGCGGATGAAAGCCTGTGCTTCGCGGGTGAAATCGTGGGTGAGGAGGTTCTGGTCGGCGGGCGCTTCTACCGCTATCTCCCGGTCGCGGTAGATGGCGTAGGGGCTGACGTCGTTGCTGTAGAGCACGCCATAGAAAGAGTCAAACCCCCGATCATTGGGGAGATGGCCCGGCCTGTCGCCCAGATGCCACTTGCCTACCATCCCGGTGTGGTACCCCCTGCGGCTCAGTGCCTCGGGCAGCAGCACCTCGTCCTCCGGGATATCCTTCACCCCGTAAGAGTAGCGGCCCAAGCCGTCCATCAGCAGGTTCATGGGATCACCGGACGGATACACAGGGTTGGTCACGAGTGTGCGGACGGGATAGCGACCTGTCAACAGCCCTGCCCGGGATGGGGAGCACAGTGATGCCGAGGCGTAAAAATTGTTCAGGCGCACCCCTTCGGCAGCCATACGGTCCAGGTTGGGTGTGTCGATGTTGTCAGAGTCCAAGTCGCCGTAGCCCAGGTCATCGACCAGGACGATAACGATGTTGGGCAGAGCCTGGGGATTGGCAATTGGCTCAACGGTGTTCAAGTAGGCGCTTGCCCGTCCAGGTCGGAAATCCCTACCCGTGTGGTTGTGGTAGGCCCGGTAGCCAAGGCCTCCGGCAATCAAACTGCCACCCAGGATCGCACTGCCCTTTAGGAAACGGCGACGGCTGATCTTTCTGCTTGGTTTGTCGCTCACGAGGCATTCCTATCTCCACACTGCTCGTGTCGGCTCACGCAAAGATGCCCGATTGTCAAACAGCGCAACTCGTCCAGTATAACAGCTCCCCCAAGGTAATGCAAGCAGAATAGCTCCCCGTTCGCAGAACCCCGGCCTCCAGTTTCGCCCTCTATCCTCTCCACTTGCCCATGTTCCATCCGTCAGCTGTGCAAGCGGGCTGAAAAACCGACCCGGTCTGTCGACGTAATCCAATCTTGCGGTCAGAGCGTGATTCGGGTATAATGAGCGACCGTGGGCTCGGGCCGATCATTGGGGGAGCATTGGGCTAACGCGCAGGAATCTGGCCCTAGCCTAGCCGTCGTGTTGCGGAGAAAATGACTGCAGCTGTTGCGGGGTCTTCAATGTCTGAGACTGTGTCGCAGGAGGGGCAGGGGTAGTCATGGCTGGTGTCGTTGTGACCGGTGCTGCTGGGCACCTGGGCGGATGCCTAGTGCGCACGTTGCGTGCTCGCGGCCAACAGGTTCGCGCTCTGGTTCATCGTGACAGACGGGCGCTCGAAGGGCTGGATGTTGAGGTCATCGCTGGTGACGTGATGAACGTGGAGTCGTTGCGTCATGCCTTCTCCGGCGCCGACATCGTCTACCATACCGCGGCGTACATCTCCATCTCGATGGGTGAGCACCAGAGGCTCCACGAGATCAATGTCGTGGGGACACGCAACGTCGTTGAGGCGTGCCTGCACTGCGGCGTGAAGCGACTAGTGCACTTTAGTTCCATCGAGGTACTGGAGTGCGAGCCTTTGTGCGAACCTGTGGACGAGTCCCGACCCCTTGTCCAGAGCCAGAGTGCCCTGCCGTATGCGAGTTCGAAAGCTGCCGGAGAGAGACAGGTAAGGCAAGGCATGGCGCGCGGCCTCGATGCGGTCATCCTCTATCCTACAGCCATGATCGGGCCCTATGATTACCGCCAGGGATTTCCCAATGCGGGCCTGCGGGCAATCTGCGAGGGCAGACTCTGGGCGCTGGTCGAGGGCGGGTTCGATTGGGTGGACGTTCGCGATGTGTCCAAGGGAGCGTTGCATGCAGCCGAGCGCGCCCCGGCTGGCGCCAGGTATATCCTCTCGGGCCACTGGGCCTCCTTGCACGATCTGGCACTTCTGGCGAGGGAGATCACCGGTGCCCCAGTGCCGCGGCTTGTGTGTCCGATGGGGTTGGCGCGTGTCGGCGCGCCCTTTGTGACCGCTGCGTGCCATCTACTGGGTAAGCAACCCCTCTATACCTCGGCTGCGCTGGTCCCGCTGGCGGGCAACCGAAATATCAGCCATGCCCGTGCCGCTAACGAGTTGGGATATCGGCCGCGTCCTCTACGACGTACAGTGGTGGATACTATGCAGTGGTTCGAAAGCATGGGGGTCTCTGCCCGACAGTTTCCGCTGACCGCTGCAGGCGGGCAACTAGTGGATTCTCCGGGGGGCGAATGAACGAAGAACAGCTTTTTGACTTTTTGCTCCTTGGCTCGTTGGCGGTGGCAGCTTTGACTGCCATCATCTTGGTATTTGTCGCTGCCCCTTATGGCAGGCATCAGCGCAAGGGCTGGGGCCCCACCATGGATAACCGGCTGGGCTGGATCGTGATGGAGGCACCTGCTCCCATGGTGTTTGCCGTGTGCTTTATGGTGGGTGAGCACCGGAACACCCTCACGGCTTTGACCTTTCTGCTAATGTGGGAAGTCCATTACATCCACCGCTCTTTCATCTACCCCTTTGGGCTGCGCGGTGAGGGCAGGCGGATGCCGATCGTGATCGCAGGCATGGGTTTTACGTTCAATGCGTTGAACAGCTACCTGAATGGGCGGTGGCTATTTGCCTTCTCCGGTGGCTATGCAAACTCCTGGTTGCTTGACGTGAGGTTTGTCGCAGGCCTACTCATCTTTGTGGCTGGTTTCATCATCAACCGCCAGGCGGACCGCACGCTTCGCGACATTCGGGAGCATGGGAGAGCAGGGTATGCAGTCCCCAGAGGGGGCATGTACCGTTGGATATCCTGCCCGAACTACTTTGGCGAGATTGTCGAGTGGATTGGCTGGGCCATTGCCACCTGGTCGCTAGCAGGATTGGCTTTTGCCATGTGGACGGCTGCCAACCTTGCTCCTCGCGCACAAAGCCATCACCAGTGGTATCGCGAGTCCTTCGCGGATTATCCCCAGGAGCGCAAAGCACTTGTCCCAAGGCTTTGGTAGCCAGGGCTCCTTTGTGCTTCCATATCGATCGGCAGTTTTAGGTTAGGGACCTGTTTGCCTGCCTACACAACGGTGTTGCGTGCATCTGTGTACAGCTGGCGGAGATCATCCTGGATCTGCTGGATGCTGATTGCCAACTTGGCCTCGCCACTGAATGATATTCCACCTGACATGAAGGCCCGCATGGCATTGACCCTACCGGTGAACATGCCATCCAGCACTTCCATTTCTGTTTCTAACGTAACTTCCGCCGGGGATGGCGGCGGACCTAGCCCGGCAGTCACCTCACCGTCGTGAAAGCCCATGGCGAATTCGAATTGCGAGTCGCGTAGTAGATAGTGGGTGGTCAGATCCCGCCCTTGAGCGAAGGCTTTCAATCGTGCAGACTGCTCGGCACTGGACAGGAAGCGGCGGAGCACCTCTTCCATCTGGCTCTCGCTGAGCGTGCCGGTAGCAGGCTGTGATCTAGCGCCCGTGTCCACACGATCTGGCAGGCGGCGAATCCGGTCCAAGATGCGGCTCAGCCAGCCTTTGGGATGTGCCGGTAGATTCGCGGGAGCGGCTGGCTGGCTGCGGTACTCCAAACGAGCAGCAGCGGGCACATCGCCGAGGGCTTGCCGTAGCTCCTGCTCCAAGTCGACCAGGGGAAGTGTCTGGGCCGCCTCCCGAAGTGCCTGCAGGGTGGGAGCCCCCGCTGCCTGTTCAGCCGCCCACTCTTGCGCGAACTTGCCGCTTCGAATCTCTTCCAGGCCCTCCATCATCTTGGTGCGCAACTCGGGGATCACAAAACGGATACCCCGAGACATCGACCCGTACTGGCTCGTGCGGGAGTGCAGCATGCTCTGTTCGACCAAACCCAACTCGGCGATCTTGCCCAGGGTGTAGGCAAATTCGCCTGACATGTACAGCTCGAGCAGCACGGCCTCTGGCGGGTAGCCCTCTTCCAGCAGCAGGTTGACGGATGTCGTCAGTACGTGCCCAAAGGCGGGACCAAAGCACTGCTCGGTGAACAAGTCCAGTTCTGCTTCTTGGGCAAAGGTCACTTCCACCACGCCCGTACGTGTCGAGCCTATTCCCTTTGCCAGCGCCAAGGCCACTGCCCTGGCGCTGCCGGAATAGTCCTGAGCAACGCCGATGAACGAGGGGAACCCCCGGCCCGCCAGGTACAGATCTCGTACGCCGGCGCCGATCATGCGCGGCGCGACGAGTACTACATCCACACACGGAGGAGGGATAATGAACCCGAAGGCTATGTTGTACCCGGTGGCAAAGACCACGACCTTCCCATCATCCAGATGAGGGGCGATGTCTCGTGCGAAGAGCTCCGGCGCGACCTCGTCAGGGATGAGTATCATCAACAAGTCGGCTTCAGCAGCCGCTGCCTCAATGGACGCTACGTTGAAGCCATCGTCGCGGGCACGTGTGGCATAATCATCCGCCCGATTTCCCACGAGGATCTGTAGGCCGCTATCCCGCAGGTTGAGGGCCTGTGCGCGGCCTTGATTCCCATAACCGATCACGGCGATCTGCCTGTTTGCCAGCAGATTCAGATCTGCGTCCTCATCGCGGTACACGTGCATTTTGAGCCTCCGATGATGCGTTGCTCTCATGATGCGGAAGCACAGCCCGCCGTGACCCCAAACGTCTAGCTCGGTACTGCTCTTTCCGCATTCCCGGAGGTAGAGCGCATGATGATCCCGGGACTACTCAGCTGCCACCAGCTGCCGGAAAGCCTGCTGGAGGGTCTTGGTTATGGGGCCTGGTTGCCCGTCGGCCACCGGCCAGTCATCGACCTGAACGACCGGCATGACCTCGGTCGTGGTGCCCAGGAGCATCAACTCGTGTGCCCCACGCAGCTCCGTTTCGCTGATGGGCGATTCACGGTAGGGCAGGTCCAGTTCCTCGCACAGCTGCAGCACCACTTGCCTGGTTATTCCAGGAAGGATGTGGTTGGTTTTCGGATGGGTCACCAAGTGTCCGTTGAATACCGCAGCAAAGTTCGCATGCGAGCCCTCTGTGACTATTCCATCCCTGACAAAGACCGCCTCGTAGGCGTCGTTCTCCTTGGCCTGCTGGCTGGCCAATACGTTGGGCAGCAGCGCCACAGATTTGATGTCGCAGCGCAACCAGCGTATGTCCGGGACCAGGATGACCCGGACTCCATGCTCCAGTCTCTCGGGTACGGCGTGGAATGGCCAGGCTGACATGTAGACCGTCGGAGGAGTGTCCCCTGGAGGAAACGAGTGCGTGCGCGGGGCTACTCCGCGGGTGACCTGGATGTAGAGCGCGGCGTCGCCGCTGGCGAGGTCGTTGCATTCTATGAGTTGGACGGCCACGTCCTGCAGCTCTTTGGTGTCTAGCACCGTGATGCCGAGTCCTTGCAAGCTGTTCTGCAGTCGTTGTAGATGTGCCGTCAGCCTGAAGAGGTTGCCTTTGTATGCACGGATGACTTCGTAGGCTCCATCAGCAAACAGGAACCCCCGGTCGTCGGGCGAAATTCGTACAACCTCTTTTGGCAAGAACTCCCCGTTGAAGTACGTGATCATACTGCCTCCTGTGTACCAGGGCCGGCCTGGCATTGGCTGACATTCTAGCACGGCTTCTGATGCGCGTCAAAGACTTCCTGGGGCACAAAGAAGTCTGTGTCACGCTGGGTAGCCGTAACCGGTGCCAGCGCACAGGAAGCATCGGGTGCGCAGGGGAGAGCTGTCTCTTGGCACGTTTGCAGCAAAAATGGCGGGAAAGGCAAGGGCGCGTCCGGTTTAAGATGAAACGAACGCGCCCTTGGGGGGGAAAGAGAATAAGTTAGAAGGGATGATGCTCGGTTGTGAATGTCCTTCTGCCATAGCCTATGCACCACGAATTATACATCACGGAAGTTAGGAGCGGGTTTGAAAATGGTTAGAGTTTGGTTAGAGTTTTCTGAACTGGGACCACTGTTGGGTCTGAGTGGGTAGCGCGAATTGCCATTGACTTTCATGCAGGCTGTGCTATAATGTATTCAGACTTGGGCACCATATCATGCCTTTCAATCACGCTCACAGCGCAGACGCAAGAACTGGGATGCTGTGCAGTCGTTGGTATCAGGGTTCACTACTGCAAAAAGTCCTCGAACTCGTCGGTCTGCAGCACCTGTTCCGATTCCATGAGCAGGATGTGGAGGCTGTCGGGAGCTTCTAAACTGCAGGGAGGCTGTCGATATACCTGTAGTCAAGATGTCCGCCCTCGTCCCAGCTTGTAGGGCGAGGGTGAGCTGCTTGGTGCACGGCAGACTACGCGTTCGGATGCAATTCAAGTGTGTGGTTGGCTGTGTGACTAATGACTTGTGCGCGTTGGATCCATGTTACCGAGGCCATTAGATGGCTTGAGTAGAAACCAAAGGGTGATCCTGTGAGACCACATCAACTCCCATCGGAGAACACAGAGTGGAGACGGGCGCGTAACGCAGCATTTGTCGAAGAGGTCCTGGCAACGTTGACACGGCGGCCCGGAGACCTTTTGAGCTTTGACCATGTGCACGAGAAGCTGCAACTTGGGAAGGTACGTTACTTGGGGCTCCAAAACGTATCACTTCAACAGATTGCGGGCACTGTGGGCCGCTACCCAGACTTTACCCGTGCTTTCTTCCCGCGCAAAGAGCATCTGCAAGGACGGTGGAAGGCCATTGAGCAACTGGTCGCCACAGGGAAGAGCCTGCCCCCTGTCGAACTCTACAAGGTTGGCGAGGCATTCTTTGTCCGCGATGGGCATCACCGTATCTCGGTGGCACGCCACCGCGGATACTCCAGTATTGAGGCTCTTGTCTGGGAATACGATGCCCCGGTGCAGTTGCAGCCTGACAGCGATATTGATGAGCTGCTGCGCATCGCCGCCCACGAGGCGTTCCTTGAACGTACTCATATCGACAGACTGTGCCCCAGCTTATATCTTGAGCTTACGCAACTGGCTGGATATGATAAGCTCCTGCAAGAGGTCGAGCAGTTCCAAAGCGTCCTCTCCAGGGTTGAGGAGCGAGAACTCTCACCCGACGAAGCCGTTACGCTTTGGTGCGAAATGCGATATTTCCCTATTATCGAAATCATCCGGCGGCGGGCCATACTCCAGGATTTCCCAGGTCGTACCGAGACGGACCTATACCTCTGGCTATGCTGCAATAGCGAGGAGTTGGAGGAGGGCTATCAGCAGCCTATCATGATGGAGGAAGCCGCAAGTGAACTGGTGACACGGTTTGGGAGGAGTCTCCCTGGTGTTCGTCAAGCCAGGACGGCTGTCCGATGGGTGCTCGGTGGCACGGCAGGGTTTGTGGCAGAGATGAGGAGAGCGTGGTGGGCCAGGCGCAAGCGGCGGTAAGCGACTATGTGGAGGTAGATGGTGGTCCTGAGGCACAAGCGGCATGCGATCCTGGACGCAGTTCTCCGATTTGCCGGCAGCACGCAGCAATCTGATGATAACGCCCTGGTTGTGCAGGTGCGCGAAGCAGACTGAGCACCTACTGGCTATCTTGTGAGCATAGCCAAAGTTGCCAGTGCCAGGGCTTTGCCCCACAGGCATGGCTTTCGTGATAGGTGTGGCTGGTTTCTGGGCTGGCGGTGGACTGTCAGGTTGGAGGTTGACAGGCTAGAGATCAGATGCGGTACTTGGCCAAGGCTTCGGCTGTTCGTTCTTCAAGTCGCTCCTTGCCGCCGGTGTGGGTTCTGCTGGGGGGCCTGGCCCGTGATTCTGTGTCCGGTTCGTCCCAGCAGGGGGCAGCGCTGACGTGATGTGCCAGATAGATGATCAGTACTCCGTAGGTTAGAATCACCCAGCCTGGCAACTTCCAGCTTGTCGCACAGATGAGCAGCGCGCCCAAGAGCATGGCCGATATGGCAGCTCCTACCATGCCCACGGCAAGGTGGACGGTTGACTTGCGCTTCAATGTCACTTCCCACCTCTCCAGAATGATACCTACGCTGACAGTATATGCCCAGGCTACAGCGTCGTCAATAGGAAATGTGTACCACCTCAGGGCTATGCAACTGTCTACCGAGACGGCCTTGGCACCAGGTGGGCGGTTCTCCATGCAAGGCAGCGGGACCGGGTGCGCGCTAGGGAGCCAGCAGGTCTATGGTAACTGGAAGGACGACGTGATCACCTAGCGTCGAACCATCAGGGCCAGTTGCGGTCAGCCAAGACTGTTTGCCGAAGGGATGAAGGCTGATGGTCAGAGTATACTGCCCCGGCGCGCCATAGTCAGGCACCGGCAGGATGTGCCGGGACGCCAGGGGGACGCCCGGATGCCAGCGATCGGTGGTGTCGCGCCCGGCAGTGGGCGAGCCATCGACGTACATCAGGAATTCGCCCTCCTGATTTACCAGCTGCACCAGCGCCATATAGTCCTGGTCGATTGGTTCGAGGGCCTGCCAATAGAGGTGTAGGACCAGTCTGCCCCCGGCCTTGACCTCGGTGCCTTCCAGGCGGTAGCCCAGCAGACGTATGCCGTCCCAATCGACATTCAGGGGCGTGGCGGCGTCCAGTTCGGTTTGAGTGGCTACGGGAGCGGGCGCGTGGACAGGGCCGATGTAGCGGATAGGCGTTATGACCGCCAGGGCGAGCATGCCGGCGGCGAGTCCCCCCAGCACGCCGTTCCGCAACCGGCCGCGGGCCCACCAGGCCCAGCCTGCAGCCAGGATCAGCATGACGGTGGGCAGGATAGGGTAGATGAGCCGGCCCTGATCGGTGCCGAGCACGGTGGCGGTCCATTGCAGCAGTGAGGCGACGGTGATGGCAGCATGCAGGGCCAGTAGGACCAGGGTCCAGCGTGTGCCGCCATCCAGCGCGCGCCAGCGCCGAACCAGCCAGGTGACGAAACCAGCCAGTCCGATGGCGCAGGCTGCGCCGATCAGCCAGTAGATCAGCTCATCGAACTTGATGCCGATCCAGCCCAGCCAGAAGGAGCGAAAGACCCCCTCGAACAGCCAGGCCAGCACCTCGGACGTCAGCGGTCCCTCGCGGCGGGCGTTGATCTCCAATAGGAACGACCAGCCCATGGGGTCGCCGTAGAGGATCCAGTTGCGGATGAAATACCAGCCAGCGATGAGCGCCGCCAGACCAAAGGCCACCAGCAGATAGCCTGCGGTGCGGGGCAGCCAGCTCGTGGCGCGCTTGGCCTGGTTGCTGGCACTAGACATCTGGCAGCGGATACCGGAAATGAGAATAGCCAGCCCCGCCACGGGCAGCAGTGCCGCCAGGTTTGCCTTGCTCAGCAGTCCCAACCCCAGCACCAAGCCGAGCAGAGCACTGCGCTTCCAGAACTGCGCGCACTCCTTTTCGTGCAGAAGGGCAGCCATCTGCCAAAGGGCGAGTGCGGAGAAGGCGGTTGCGGCGTTGTCGTTGTTCACCACGGCGGATAGGAAGAGGAACTGGGGCGTGAAGGCGGTGAGCGCGGCCATGGCCAAGGGGATGGCGGGTTTGTTGGGGAATAGCACGCGCCCCAGATGAAAGACAGCCCAGATGGTGACTGCCCCCAAGGCGATGGACAGGAGGCGGATCAGGTGCCATGCCAGCGGCCAGCCGCGGTAGGGCCAGGACTCGGCGGCGGTGTGCAGCAGCAGGTTCTTGGGCGCTTTGGGATCGGCAGGATCATAGTGAGCGTTGGCCCGGATGGCAAAGGGGACCTCCGGCTCGTCGTCGATCCAGAAGGTGAGGGCCGCGCCCAGGGCGTAGTAGAGGGGCGGCTGGAATGCCTCGTGCTCCTCCTCGGTGCTCGGTAGCTGTCCGTGTTGGGCCAGGTAGCGCACGTAGGTAAAGTGGGGCACCTCGTCGGGCGCCTCTCCCAGGGGGATGGTGAGGCTGTACCATGTGGCCAGCAGCACATAGATGAGCAGCACGGCCGCAAGGACCAGGCAGGAGCGGTCTCGCTTCTGTTTCATGGTGAGGATACCTCAATCTCGCCCAGCTCGACGCGCCCATCAGCTGCTGGCGTGTCGGAGGAGAGGATGGTCAGATTGCGAACGGTATCGTGCTCGTACATGCCTGCCCACAGCCGGTAGCGACCCGGTTCCAGATCAGCAGGCAGCTGTAGATGGTGCATGTCTGGCACTATCTCGCCAGCAAGCCAGCGCGTGGTGGGCGTAAAGCCGCCGCCAGGATCGCCGTCGTGCTGCGCGGGCTGCCGGGTCACCTCGGCGTCGGTCAGATGCACAAAGGTCTTGTAGTCCTGGTCAAGGGTACGCAGGGCCCGCCAGTAGAGGGTCACCGAGACGGTGTCACCGGGGTGGTAGGCCCCGCCTCCGGCGACGTAGGCCAGTAGCTCGACACTGCCCTCCAGGTTGGCGTTCACCTGATCCGTGGCACGCACGGTGCCGTTGGGTAGCGCGAGGCTGAGCAACAGGGCAATGGCAAGGGCCAGGTAGCACGTAGCAAGGACGACTATTGCCGGTCTGCCCCTGCGCTGTGGTACCCGGCGGCCGGCGCTGATCAGGATGCCAAGGCCGATGAGTAAGGCGGCGACCAGGGAGATCAAGGTACCCCAGAACTGGGCAGGCGCGTGGGCAAGGCGGGCGGTGAGGGTGCCGGTTCCCGGCTGAAGCTCAAAGGTGGCAAGGGCCAGCGCGCCCTCGGGTTGAGAGGACAGGGTTTCACCCTGCCAACGGGCCTGCCAGCCAGGGTAGTGGAACTGGTGCAGGGTCACCGTGGCGCCCTCGGGCGCATCCACTGTCATGTCATAGCGGGTGTAGCCGGCGCCCGTCAAGCGTACCTGGCCGGGTGACAGCGCCCATCCGGCAGGCTCGGGATCGGACAGGGGAAGGGAGAGGGCCCAGCGCTGCTCGGTCACCCAGATAGGCAGGTATTCGCCAGTCCAGGTAGCGCCGACCTGCCCGACCTCGCGATCGCCTGTCCACATGGCCTCGACGGAGATATCGGGGGATGTCGGTGAGTAGGGCAGGCGCCAAAGCGCCCAGGCGCCTATGGCCAGCAGGAAGATGGCTGCCAATAGCTTGCAGTGTCGAGCGGAAAGGTGCCGGCGCGCGACCTGGTAGAGTGTCCCAGCGAGAAATGCGGTCGCCAGTGCGGTAAGGGCCTGGAAGCGCCAGGGATACTGGAGAAAGGCCAGCCCTGACTCCAGGAGCCGCCAGATGGGCTGGGAGGCCAGCGTTAGCATGAAGGCGGAGAAGAGGGCGACAGCCAGGAAAAAGAGGTCGACCCATCGTCGCCAGCGGAGCCCAAAGATGACGAGGGGGGCAGCGACCAGGATCGCTAGCTGCCCAAGGCCCAGGGGAAAGGTGGGCACGGTGCCCGAGTCGGCCGGGTAGGGATAGGCGGGGCCCAGGGAAAAGAGCCCCGACATTCCTACCAGGTGATCCTCGTAGCCGCGCGACGCACCCTCTCCCAATCCCACGTAGCCGGACTCGGCGAGCACGGGCAGCCAGTAGAAGGCGGCAATGGCCGCGGCAAAGGCCAGGGCGAGGACGATGCCGCCAAGTGCCCCTCGGCTGGGCTGATCTTTGAGCAGGATGATCAGATAGATGCCCAGGACGGGGGCAAAGATGAGGGCGGAGAGGCTGTGGGTGGCGACCAGGGCGGCAAGGAGAAGGGACGCAAGGGCGGCATGGACCAGGCGGTGCGTCTGAGGGCTGGTGACCAGGCGGTGAAAGGCCCAGAGGACCAGCGGGAACCAGACAAAGGCCAGGAACTCGGCGAGGGCGCCGCGCAGGTATAGGTCGACCAGGTGATAGGGCAGGTAGGTATAGACGACGGCGGCAATCAGGGCCGCGCCGCGCTGCATGTGCAGTCGCGCAAAGGCGTACATGCCGAGGGCCGAAGCGATGAGGCCGGTGGCAAAGACCAGCTTGAGGGCCAAGATCGGGCCGGCGCCCAGCAGGGTGAAGGGCAGTCCCCAGTAGTAGCTCAGCGGCCCATAGAAATTGAGCACCGGATGGCCGTAGCCAAAGGCGAATTCGGGGAACCAGCGGGGATAGAGGACGCCGGCACGCACGGCGCGGTCGAGGGCTTGCAGGCGATAGAGGTGAAAGAGGCCATCGTGCGACTCGAAGAAGCCGGCGCGCGCCAGGGGGGCGAGGGCGGGCAGGGTCAGCAGCACGACCCACCAGGGCGCGGGGATGGCACGCAGGTTTTCAGCCCAAAGACGAATACGCTGGTTCACGTGGCGATTATAGCACGAGCGACTGTGCCCGGCAAGTGGGCGGCGTTTGGGTTGCCGTGGTTCTTGATGGATATCAAGCATCTGCATCCCGATCCCCCCTGTCGAGATTTTTCTGAGGAACAAAGGTGGGATCATGGTGAGTGGCCAGTTGTCAGTGCCCAGATTGGAGATGGCGTCACGGTCTGTTCTCCCCTAAAGTGTTGGTAATCCATAGCCTGCGCCTGCTGTAGCGCAACAGACATGCAGTAGATTGCCAGAGCCGTTGCGAACGCTGTCTCCTACCCACTATTATAGCACGAATCTCCCCTACTATCTACAAATTCGCAGAATCTTGGTCTTTGGGGCTTCAAGGCCAGTTCATGTGATGGGCTTTGCAGTGTATTTCAACGGTATTGTGGGGCTGGGGTCGTGGGTTGGCTCTGGTCGTGGGTTGGCTCTGGTGAAGGTGGTGTGGTCCAGTCGGGAGACCTTTGTCCATGGTAGAGGCTTGGGGGTTGTGGAGGAGATGGCACGGTGGGCAGGCACGGGGGCCTGCCCCTGCGGCGTAGATTGGCCGGGTGGTGTGGGTTGGTCAGGGGCGCAGCATGCTGCGCCCCTACAGTTGACGCTGTCGGCGGGATGGTGGTGCTAGCGGACGGCTGAGGGCGACCTTGCCGGTCTGCCCATTCACGAGCGCCACCCTCAGCTTGCCTGGAGTCTCCAGGAGGGCGGCCCAGGCAGGTAGCAGCACGAGTTGGTAGGTAGCACTGGTTACCCGGTAGCTGCGCTGCCCGTTTTCGTCCTCAGTATCTTCGATACGCAGGCGGGGCTCGGCCGCTCGTTGAGCAGCGCGAAGCATCAATGCCCGCACGCTTTCCACGGCTGTTTCTACATCGAGGGAATAGAGGACAGCCGGCCAGTCGGCCAGGAGGCGGGGTTCGTACGGCACCAGGGCATCGATAGAAAAGGGAAGGATGGCAGCCAGGAATTCCTGAGGGGGTGCGACGACCCCACTGGAAAGGATGTTCTCGAACGTGAGCAGTTCCCTGGTCACCAGCGGCCTGGCCCGGGGATCGTTGCGGTCGAAGAGGCTCATCCTCGCCGTGCGCACCTCTACAAAGCCATCGAATACCCAGAAAGGGAGGTATAGGGCCTGAAGCTCGCGAACCTTGAATTCCTGGTCCGAGCGCTTGGCCCAAAGGCGCCACCGGCTGCCGCGCACGACACCACCCAGGGCATCGGAGGCCGCGCTTTCGTCCAGAGAGAAGGGGAGAAACCCATCGGGCTGTTCGATGTCCTGGCGAGCATCTCTTTGGAGCACGTTCGGTGAGCCGCAGAATAGGCAGATCCTGGCCAGGTACCGGGTCATGGTCAGCTCGGCACCACAGGACTGGCACTGGAGCACCCTGTCAACCTGCTGCCAGGAGTGACCCTGGAACCTGCGCTCCAGGTGGAGATCGCCCACCAGCCTGGCCTGGCTGTCGATGATGTTGGTCTTGGGCAGGCGCAGGGTGTGTCCGCAGTGCGCGCAGATTACTTGCGTGGCGCCGGGTTCATATTGGAGAGCACCAGCGCACTTGGGGCAGCGTACAGACGTGGCGTGGGCGCCGGCAGCCTGTCGCCTCTGAGCAGGCGACACTCGCCCCCGGAGGACGGCCATGGCATCGCGGGCCAGGAGATGGGCTGGATCACGGACCAGGGCCTCCTCGAGAAGCTGGATCCGCTCCTCCCTATCCTCAGAGACTGCTGCCAACCATACCCAGGCATCGACAAGATCGGGATGTGATTGGGACAATGCCCTTAGCTGCTCTGTGGCGCCGGTTCTGTCTCCGCGGCGTAATGCAAAGTAGGCGGCGACGAAGGACTCTCGCGCCCGGCGTTCCCTTCTCTGTGCTGCGTCTGATAGCTGCTGGGCGCCCAGTGAACCAAAAAGCTCATCGCCGAGGGCCCAGCGATAGTCGGCGTAAAAATCCTCGATGTCGCACAATGCGGGCAGCTCATACGCCGGGTCGGGCTGGAATGTGCCATCCCACAGGGCCAAGATCTCATCCAGGAGGCGTTGCCGGAGCTCGTTCCGAGCGCGAGGGGTGTGCTCGGAACGGGGCTCTTTTGATCTGGCGATGGGTTTGTCAGCCTGCCGGCCCAGTGAGGGCGAGTATCCACAGCGCGGACAGCGCGCAGGTCCTTCGTATGGATT
>Ga0207796_1000489_pt1 | contig 15931 bp, 14 predicted proteins | sample Pon1CUnioCityCA_6_FD_187274 | JGI IMG/M metagenome (GOLD analysis project Ga0207796, IMG submission 187274) | Marine sediment microbial community from Union City, CA, USA - Pond 1C Sediment 1 (SPAdes) | ecosystem: Environmental > Aquatic > Marine > Intertidal zone > Salt pond sediment ...
CCTTCTTCAAGCGCTTCCAGATAACGTGTTGCTTGAATCGCGGCCGCAGCACCCATACCTGCAGATGTGATTACCTGGCGAAAACTTGGATCTGCGACCTCACCAGCGGCAAATACACCAGGAATATTTGTTTCCATAGATTTGTTAATAATAATGTAACCTTCCTCATCACGCTCCAATTGACCGGCAAACATTTTTGAATTTGGATAATGGCCAATGAATATGAAAACACCATCCGTTTCATGGATTATCTCTTCTTCTGTTTTAACATTCTGCAATTTCACAGCCTTTACAGCGTCATCGCCAATAATTTCAGTGACAACTGTGTCCCAGATAAAATTTATTTTGGGATTTGAGAAAGCTCTATTTTGCAATATTGCACCAGCACGAAGTTCGTCTCGTCGATGAATGACGGTGACAGAATTGGCAAAGCGGGTGAGGAACAGTCCTTCTTCAAGTGCACTATCCCCACCTCCAACAACAACAATATCCTTACCTTTAAAAAACCAACCATCACATGTGCCGCAATAAGAAACACCTCTTCCTGCGAATTCTTTTTCACCAGGAATATTCAATTTTCGATGGGTTGCACCAGTGGTAATTATCAAAGATTTAAATTGATACTGTTTGCTGTATGTTTCAAGGGTGTATGGCCTTTTGCTCAAATCAGCGCTTACAGCTTGATCCATTTCGATCTTTGCGCCAAACCGTTCAGCCTGGGTTTGAAATAATTGACCCAGTTCAGGCCCACTTATTCCTTCAGGAAACCCCGGATAATTTTCAATAATATCTGTTGTTGACGCTTGACCATGAAGAGTGATTCCTGTTAAAACCAATGGATCCAAATCTGCTCTCGCTGCATATAGAGCAGCCGACAAACCTGCAGGACCTGATCCGAGGATAAGTAAATCACGCTCTGTTATAGGTTTTTCTTTTTGATTTATCATAAATAAGTCACTCCTTTTTGATTCAAACAGAAATTAAGATGCAAAATAAAATAAATGGTTACATCCAATTATGTCTTATGTCTTTGAATGGGTCAAACAATGAAGGTAAAATCAAACAAAAATTTTACATTGAGTTGTTATATTCGCCGTTGTGCAAAAAAATAAAGATATCTTATAATCTAGTAGTCAATAAATATGGAAGGAAGGTTATGGCTCATTCAAAACAGGACATATTAAGAGCGATTAATTATTATAACGAGAAATATCAGGATTTATATCAGGAATTTTTAGCCTTTCTCAAAATTCCATCAGTTTCAACCTCTGAAGCTAATAAAGGGGATATTCAAGCAGCTGCAAATTTTCTGGTTGGTAAACTGGAAAAAATTGGCTTTAAAAATGTGATGAAGTATCCAACTTCTCATCATCCAATTATTTACGGTGAGTATATTGCAGACCCCCAAAAGCCAACCGTCCTGGTTTATGGTCATTACGACGTCCAACCACCAGATCCCATTGACGAATGGGAAACGCCTCCATTTGAACCCAGTTTGCGAGGCGATTATCTTTACGCACGTGGTTCGTCTGATATGAAAGGTCAGATCTGGGCAGTAATTTCAGCCTTGCAGTCAATACTTGATACAAGAAAACCTGAGAGCAATATCAAGGTCTTATTCGAAGGTGAGGAGGAAATCGGGTCACCAAGTTTAGAAAAATTCTTAAAGAACCACAAATCATTGTTGGATTCAGACCTTGTTGTAAACCCTGATGCTGGTATGATTGCCCCCGATAAACCGTCAATCACCTATTCTCTTCGGGGATTGGCGTATTTTGAATTGCGGTTCTATGGGCCTAAAGCAGATTTACATTCTGGCTTATTCGGCGGCGTTGTCGCGAACCCTGCAAATAAATTAGCAGAAGTTGTTGCTGGTATGCACGATGAAGATGGCAAAGTGACCCTGCCCGGATTTTATGACAACGTGCGTAAGTTATCACAAAAAGAACGGAAAGCCCTTTCGAGACTAGACCTGGATGAGAACCACTATAAAAGCATGACAGGTGCACCAAAATTAAGTGGTGAGAAAGGTTTCACACCTATAGAAAGGGCAGGCGCCAGGCCAACCCTGGATATCAACGGCCTTTATGCAGGCTATATTAACGAAGGTGCAAAAACCATCATCCCAGCCTATGCGGTGGCAAAAATATCGACTCGCCTTGTTCCTGACCAGGATCCTAAAGCCGTCTATGAGGGCATGAAGGCTTATCTAAAAGAAAATACTCCGGAAACAGTCCGATGGGAACTGGATTACATGTCAGGTGCACCTGCATATATCAACGAAGGGGATACCCCCGGCCTCGATTTATTTATCAGCGCCCTTGAGGAAACATGGGGAATAGAACCCTTAATGAAGCGAGAAGGGGGATCCATACCCGTTGCGACATCGATGAAAAATATCCTTGGTGTTGATTCGATAATCACTGGATTTGGTTTACCTGACGATCAAATTCATTCTCCAAATGAAAGAGTGCACCTTCCCACGCATCGAAAAGGTGTTGAAGCATTGATCCGTTTTTTTATGAGTTTCTAAATAAAAAGGATTTAAATTTGAAGAATAAAATTCCATCCTATGGCGGTCAAGCAGTAATTGAAGGGGTTTTAATGCGCGGAAAATCCTCCGCTGCAATGGCAGTTCGGGCCCCTGACAACGAAATTGTCACACATCAGGAAAATTTATCCGGGCTTTACACGAGTCAAATAACAAAAATCCCTTTTTTAAGGGGGTTAATTGTCCTGTGGGATTCTTTAGGTCTGGGTATGCGATATCTGACGCTGTCAGCGAATGTTCAAACAGGAGAAGAAGAAAAATTAGAAGGACCTGCCCTTTATTTAACCCTTGCTCTTTCCTTGGTTATAGGCATTGGGTTATTCTTTCTCCTTCCCGCATTCATATCAGGACTTTTGGTGCGTTATGCCAGCATAAGCACATGGGCCAGTAACCTTATTGAAGGTTTATTACGTCTGCTGCTGCTGATTATCTATCTTGTAGGAATAGGAAACATTCAGGAAATCAAACGGGTCTTCATGTACCATGGCGCAGAACACAAGACGATTAATGCATATGAAGATGGTGCAGAGTTAACTCCTGAAAATGTGATGCCTTATTCTGTTCAACATACACGTTGTGGAACATCCTTTATTTTGACATTGGTCCTTCTATCCATCCTTATCTTTTCATTATTTGGACCAATGGCATTGCATTGGAGATTAATCTCACGATTATTGATGATCCCAATTTTAGCCGGAATTTCATATGAATACATCCATTTATTATCAAAGAAAATGGACTCACCTTTTACAAAAATTTTGGTAAAACCAAATTTAGCATTACAGCAATTAACCACCCGCGAACCAACATTGGATATGATCGAAGTTTCAATTACAGCGTTCAACTTGATGCGAAACTTAGAAGGTGAAGGGAAACAAGCATCATAATTGTTTTGACCTTTTTTGGAGGGACAAAGGTATGAAACAATATTTTCAAATCATCTTTGGAATATTAATTGGGCTGCTTGCAGCAGGTCTGATAATTCTTGTTAATAAACCAAACTATGGGGAGCCAATAAGCCTCTCACCAGCACCTACCCTTACGAGAACATCTCTTCCAAAACCAACCAGCACAAAATCTCCCATTCTTGTTCAGATTAAGGGTGAAATAAATTCGCCAGGGTTATACGAGTTTCCAGAAAATTCAAGGCTGGAGGATCTAATTTCAGCAGCAGGTGGGTTGACCGATAATGCAAATATTGATTTAATCAATTACGCTTTACTTCTGAAAGATGGCGATTATATTTTTATTCCAGCGGAGGGGCAAGAGATACCGGCAATTGCACGGAACTCGACAGCAAATATATTTTCTGGACAGGAGGGTTCCATTCAATATCCAATTGATATCAATAAAGCGACTCAGGAGGAATTGGAAATCTTGCCAGGGATTGGACCAGCAAAAGCAAAGGATATTATTGCATATCGGCAAATGGTTGGCAGGTTCTCAAGTATTGAAGATCTTTTAGATGTTTCAGGTATTGGCCCCGCCACCCTTGAATCGCTTCGTGATCATATTATCTGCGAACCCTGAAATGAAAACGAAATACCACATTGAAATCACACGATCAGTATTAGATAAACACTTTGAAACGAATGCCCTTGAAAAAATAATCCAGTCGAACATCAAACAAGACCGATTAAAATACCAAATTGGCCACGATTACATTCATTTCGATGGAAGTGCATTTGAAGCGGGTTTTAACTATATCTCTCAAAATATGGCAATGTTATTTGAATCAATCGATAAAGGCGAGTTTGAGAATGCCTGGATTGCCCTGGGACGAATATTGCACAGTTGGCAGGATTTCTACAGCCACAGCAATTACGTTGATCTTTGGCTTGAGAAAGTTAAAGATCCAGGTGCCCTGATAATCGATCCAGATGACAGTGACATTTTAAATTCTCCCAAAATGCAGTCAGGAAAAAATTATGGTATCTTCGAGCTGCTCGCCCTTATACCAGGAATTTCATTCCTGATAAAACCCCTTATGCCAGCAAATTCTCATGCCAAAATGAACCTTGATAGCCCAAAATCCGGGAAGAGGTTCAATTATGCTTACACAGCAGCAAAAATAAGAACAGAGATAGTAATTGAACAAATTTTAAAACAAATAGAACATCACTATGGAAGGGCCAATAATGTAAAAGCCTTCCTGGATAAATAATAAGTTGAAGTAAAGGTATAATCATGACTATGAAACTAAAAGACACAATACAAAAAGCATTAACAACGGCAATGAAGGAAAAAAATGAAGATGCCAAACGCACCCTGCGCCTGGCGATGTCTTCAATTAAAATTGCAGAAGTGGAAGAACGCGGCGAATTAGACGAATCTCGAATCCTGGGGATCCTTCAAAAGGAAGTGAAAACCCGTGAGGATTCCCTTCAAGAAGCACAGGCAGCAGGACGTCAGGACCTTGTTGACCAAGCCCAACGGGAAATAGAAATTCTTAATCAATTCCTTCCCAAACAAATGGAAACAGATGAACTCAAACAATTGGCAAAAGAAGTGATTGAAGAAACCGGGGCATCAGGCATGCGAGATATCGGAACTGTCATGAAAAATCTTATGCCCAAACTTCAAGGCCGGGCATCCGGTCAAGATGCGAGTAAAATCGTCAAGGAATTGCTGCAAAAAAATCAATCATAATGAATACTACTCAGAATGCAAAGCCCAAATTGATTCAAAACGGATTTCTAAAGATAATTATTCTGACGTTATCCGGAATTATTGCATTCTTTGCTCTGATCCTTCCTCAAACATTCAGTCAATCTTCATTTCCTATGGAAATTGGCGATGTTGCATCTCAAGATATCCTGGCACCTTACTCATTGACTTACGAGAGTGAAGTTTTGACGGAACAAGCCCGTCAGGAGGCTGCTGATGCGGTCAGCCCAATTTATCTACCTGCCGATCCAAGCATCGGTCGAAGACAGGTGGAAAGACTCAGGACAATACTTTATTTTCTATCGACTATTCGGCAGGATTCATACGCCTCGAGAGAACAAAAAATTAGCGACATTGAAGCGATTGATGAAACCAATTTCTCAGAAGAAACAAAAAATCGCATTCTGGAAATCAGTGATTCGCGTTGGGAAGCAGTAGAAAACGAAGCAACCGACGTACTTGAACAAATAATGCGTAATACGCTCAGAGAGGGGGATATTTATGGGGCAAAACGGAACATTCCTTCATTAATCGATTTCTCATTTCCAGAAGACCAGGCAATGATTGTTGTTGAACTTGTGGAACCCTTTATCGTACCAAACAGCCTTTATAGCGAGGAACAAACTCAGGCTGCTCGAGAGGAAGCACGTCAATCGGTTGAGCCGGTAATACGATCATTTATTGCCGGTGAAACTCTGGTGCGTAGGGGTCAAATCATCCGGGAGGTCGATTGGGAAGCCTTGCAAAGATATGGACTGATACAATCCTCCAATCGAACACAGGATATCATCGGTGCGGGGATCATATCCCTGACTTCTGTGCTATTGATAGGCTTATATTTTAGAAAACAAAATGCCCATGAGGAATATTCAGTCAAAGCAACTTTGCTTATAGCCGGCTTATTTTTGTTTTTCCTGGCAGCTGCACGATTTGTTATTCTTGATAGGACGGTCCTTCCCTACATTTACCCGATTGCAGCCTTTGGACTCTCACTGTATGTCATCTTTAATTTTGAGATTGCTGCAATTCTTTCATTGGTACTGGGTGTGATGACTGCGTATGGCATGCCAAGGGGGTTTGATCTAACAATTTTTTATATATTACCTGTAATAATCGGTATGTTAGCCCTGGGAAAAGGCCGAAGAATTGCGGCTTTCTTTGGCGCTGGTATCTCAATTGGCTTTGCAGGTATTGCAGTTATCCTCGCCTATCGTCTGCCTGATTCCCTTACGGATTGGATCGGCATCGCAACTTTATCGGGCGTCTCATTACTTAACGGCGTAGGTGTTGCAGGATTGACATTGTTATTACAATACATCTTTTCCCAGACATTAGGTATGACAACGGCATTACAATTATTAGACAATTCTCGCCCAGATCATCCATTGTTACAACAAATATTGCGAAATGCCCCAGGCAGCTATCAACACTCCTTACAGGTAGCTAATTTGGCAGAACAAGCTGCTGAAGCAATAGGGGCAAATGGACTTTTAGTGCGAGTCGGTGCGATATATCACGACGTTGGAAAATCAAAAAATCCGCAATTCTTTATCGAAAACCAGGTTAAGAATGAAATAAATCCTCACGATGATATTGATCCAGTCGTGAGTGCTCAAACAATTATCAAACATGTCACAGAAGGTGTTGAATTAGCAAAAAAACATCACCTACCCGACCAGATTATTGACTTTATCCGTGAACACCATGGGACGATGTATACACATTATCAGTATTCCCAAGCTGTAAGAGAAGCTGGGGACCCTTCCAAAGTCGATAAATCTTTGTTCACATATCCTGGGCCAAGACCTCAATCTAGAGAAACAGCTCTATTAATGCTGGCTGATGGTACTGAAGCACGTGCGCGATCTGAAGTTCCTCATGATGAAGATGAATTACACGCTCTCATTAATGTTGTGTTTGACTTTTATGAGAAAAATGGTCAGCTTGATGATACAAACTTGACATTGAAGGATCTTCAAGTTATCAAGAATTCATTTTTTCAGACACTCATGGGAACATATCATCCAAGAGTGAAATACCCCGACCTAGAGCAGCCAGAACAAGCGCTCAAGGTGGAAATCTCTGCTAATACAGAACCAACAAGAAAATAAATGATTACGATACAAAAAACAAAAAGCGATCTCCCACAAGTAAATCAGGATCTAATAAGAAAGGCTGTCAAAGATACCTTGTTAAATTTTAGCAGAACACAGACAGATATCACGATCCGATTGACGAATGATAATGAGATAGCTCAACTCAATAAGCATTATCGCAATATTTCATCTCCCACCGATGTGTTATCGTTTAATCAAAATTATCAAGATCCAGAAACAGGTAGAAATTATTTGGGTGACATTGTCATTTCCTTAGAAACTGCAAAAACTCAAGCGCCAAAATATAATCTTTCACTTGACCAGGAATGCGCATTTTTAGCAATCCACGGCACACTCCATTTGCTTGGATACGATCATGCTACGGCAGAGGAAAAGACAAGGATGTGGGAAATCCAGGAAAAGATTCTTAACGAATTAATCAAAGACTCTCAAAAGAAAGAGGGGTAGGAATGAAGTTCAATTATCGAACTCTGGGCATTTTATTTATCATTTTCTCTTCCATTGGCTTATTATTTTCTCTTGCAGGTATAACGGTCAGTTGGATTGTCAAGCCCGGGATTCAGAGGGATTTAGTTTCTCTCGTAGATTCTCTTCAATTTACCATAACAACGACAGGGAAAGGTTTGAATGTCCTGGATAATGCATTGGATAATGTCAATACTAATCTGGAAATTATTGGTGCATCCCTTGAAAATCTAAATGGAACATTTGATGACATTTCCTCATCACTGAGTTCTTCAGCGGATTTTATTGGTGATGACTTGCGCCAAACGATCATTACGACCCAAATTGCCCTATCCTCTGCCTCCAGCAGTGCGGAAATTATCGATGACACCCTTTCGATAATCTCAAGGATCCCCTTTATCGGTGCTAATTATCAACCAGAGGTGCCCTTACACACCAGTTTAAACGCAGTTTCTGAAGGTATGAATGATATCCCACAATCACTTGAAAAGATTGAGGGAAGCCTCAACGACACTTCGGATGAATTAGTATTACTGAAAGAAAACCTGCTTGATTTGTCCGACGAACTCTCCAATTTTGAAACGGATCTGAAGGATTCCCAAAATATTTTAGAAGACTATCGTGATATTATTGCAGATACTGAAGCGCGATTGATCAGATTTCGTGAAAATCTGCCTCGGAATTTTACACTATTTATTTTATTCATCTCGGGAACATTGTTCTCACTGGCTGTTGCCCAATGCATAACCCTTTTCCAGGGGATAGCCTTCATTGAAGGAGAAAAACAAGTCGTTAATCTCGCTGATATCAGGCGAGAATGATCATCAATTGACCCCAATATCATCAGGAGATTTTATGAAACACTTTCTTGACATCACCGATTTCACGCAAGATGAAATCCAAAAATTGCTTGACTTGAGTATGACCCTCAAAGCAGAACATAAATCTGGAAAATTTAGAAAAATTCTAAAAAATAAAGTCCTTGCAATGGTATTTCAAAAACCAAGCCTCAGGACAAGGGTAAGTTTCGATATGGCAATGAGGACGCTGGGTGGCGATGCTTTGTATTTATCCCCCCAAGAAATAGGATTAGGCAAACGTGAATCCATTGCGGACGTATCGCGGGTTTTGTCAGGGTATGTAGATGCAGTTATGGCAAGAGTATTTGCTCATGAACACATCCTCGAACTGGCAAAATGGTCAAAAGTTCCGATAATAAACGGTCTGAGTGATTACAATCATCCCTGCCAGGCAATGGCAGATGCCCTGACAATTTATGAAGAATTCGGGAATTTACAGGGGTTGACAGTTTCTTACATCGGGGATGGGAATAATGTTGCGGTTTCACTCATGAAAATTGTGACCAAACTCGGTGCTGATTTCCGGATTGCCAACCCTGAGGATTATGACATGCCTGAATCCGATATTTTGCTGGCGAAAAAATTTGCCGCCCAATCTGGTGGTTCTGTTATCACACTTCGAAATCCTGAAGAGGCCGCAAAAGATGCGGATGTGATTTACACAGACACATGGACCAGCATGGGCCAGGAAGAAGAAGCAAAAAAGAGAGAAAAGGTTTTCCCTCCCTACCAGGTCAATCAAGAAATCGTCGAACTGGGGAAACCTGAAGTAATTGTGATGCACTGTCTGCCCGCCCATCGAGGTCAGGAAATTACTGATGAGGTGGCAGATGGCCTCCATTCTCGGCTCTTCCCCCAGGCTGAGAACAGGATGCATGCTCAAAAAGCCATCCTCGTCGATCTCTTAGCGGAGGATGATAATGTCAAATAGTCAATATTTTATTGAACTTGAAGAAAAATACGGCGCCCATAATTATCATCCCCTGGATGTTGTTATTTCCAAGGGAGAAGGTGTTTGGGTTTATGACGTTGATGGAAATCGCTATTTAGATTGTTTGAGTGCTTATTCTGCGCTAAACCAGGGGCACAATCATCCAAAAATCCGAAAAGCAATGGTTGACCAGCTGGATCAACTCACTTTAACATCAAGGGCATTTCGAAATGACCAGCTTGGCCTTTTTTACAAGAAACTCCATGATATGACAGGTTACGATATGTCACTCCCCATGAACAGTGGTGCTGAGGCGGTGGAAACGGCCATTAAAGTAGCACGTAAATGGGCATATGTGTCAAAAAAAATCCCTCGATATGATGCGGAAATTATTGTAGCTGAGGGAAATTTCCATGGCAGAACAACGACCGTCATTTCTTTCACATCTACGGAAAAATATAAAAAGGATTTTGGACCATTCACACCAGGGTTCACGATGGTTGAATACGGTGACATTGAGGCGATTAAAGCAGCTGTAAATGAAAATACTGCGGCAATAATGCTTGAACCCATTCAAGGGGAAAACGGCATCGTTTTACCGCCCAGAGGATACTTAAAAGAAGTTGAAAAAATTTGCATGGATAACAACATTTTATTGATCGCAGATGAAATTCAAACAGGCCTTGGTCGGACAGGCGCTTTATTTGCCTCAGATCATGAGAATGTACGCCCGGACATTGTCGTAATCGGAAAAGCACTTTCAGGCGGCTTTTATCCCGTTTCTGCAATTCTTGCTGACGAAGAAATCCTTGGACTGATACAACCTGGTGAACACGGCTCGACCTTTGGAGGAAACCCATTGGGTGCAGCTGTTGCAAAAACAGCTCTCGAAGTAATTGAAGAAGAAAACTTGATCGAAAATGCTAAAAAAATGGGCCAGTATATCCTCGATTATTTGGAAGAAATTCCCAAAAAGAATATTAAAGAAATCCGCGGCAAAGGCCTGCTGATTGGTGTTGAATTAAAACACGAATTGGGAGGGGCGAGAAGATTTGCTGAAGTTTTACGAGATAAAGGTATTTTGGTTAAAGAAACCCATGTACATATTCTTCGTCTGGCCCCACCCTTGATTATTGATCAAGACACTGTGGATTGGATGCTGCCCATCATAAGAGAGGTCTTATTGCTGGATTAGCTTGTAAGGTACTGGAGGTAACCATGGATCGATTTGCAAAAATTGTGTGTACATTAGGTCCAAGCAGTAATTCAGAAGAGATGATCAGAGCATTAATTTCAGCCGGGATGAACGTTGCGCGCCTGAATTTTTCACATGGCACACATGAAAGCCATGCCAAATTGATCAAACTCATTCGTGAGATTGCTGATGATATGGGTACCTCCATTACAATTCTTCAAGACCTTCAAGGACCGAAACTTCGGATTGGAAAACTGCCAGAAGGAAAAATCGATTTACAAGCAGGAGACCATGTATCTTTAAGCTCATCAGAATCCCTTGTTGTAAGTGAAGATGATATCTTCATCCCTTTTGAAATCCCCGATTTACATAAGGCATTAAAACCAACAGATCATATCCTTCTGGATGATGGTCAAATCGAAATGGAAGTCAAATCGATTGACGGTGAGAGGATTGAAGCAGTTGTTACATTGGGAGGTACACTGAAATCCAATAAGGGGGTAAATCTTCCTGGGGCAAATCTGACAATACCGATTTTCACTCAAAAAGACCGGGATGATCTGAAATTTGGAATTGAAAATGATATTGATATGGTGGCAATCTCTTTTGTAAAGCAAGCTGACGATATCGTTACAGTTCGAAATGCCATTCGAGAACTTACCTCAAACAATAAAGCTGTTAAAACACCCATCATCGCTAAATTAGAGCGACCTGAAGCCCTTGAAGATTTAGAAGAGATTATGAAGGTTACCGACGGGGTGATGGTCGCTCGAGGTGACCTGGGAGTCGAAATGTCCCCAGCGGCAGTTCCTATTGCTCAAAAGGAGATCATTGCCTGTGCAAACACCCACGCAAAACTGGTGATAACAGCGACTCAAATGCTGGATTCCATGATAAACAATCCTAGACCGACTCGTGCTGAAGCCACAGATGTTGCAAATGCCGTTTTCGATGGAACAGATGCAGTGATGCTTTCTGGAGAGACCGCCGCTGGTCGATACCCCCTTGAAAGTGTCAGAATGATGACATCAATCATTAAAGCTGCGGAGAAAAATTTATCAAAATGGGGAAATGTGTCCTTTAAGACGGAGATGGCTGACCAAAGTGACCCGGTTTCAATAACAAGGGCAGCAAGGGAACTGGCTAACGACCGCAATGTTGCGGCCATTGTTGTTTTCACACAATCAGGAAGGACAGCACGCTTGATGTCCAAGACAAGGCCGGATGTGCCCATCCTTGCATTCACCCCGGAAATCAGGACATATCGCCAAATGAGTTTGTATTGGGGAGTCATACCGCTGTTGGTTCCCTATGCGGATACCCTTGAAATGATGACCAAGCATGTTGAAACAGCCATAGCAACTACTACAAACCTTAAAAAAGGCCAGCAGGTGATATTGATTTCTGGATTTCCTGTTGGCGCTTTCAGACAGCCCAATCTTGCATTGCTTCACACACTGGGCGAAATCTAAAACATTAAAAGGAAAAAGACCGGTGCATCAAAGACAACCGGTCTTTTTTGATTCATTAAAATATCTACACCATACTTTGATTTATTTCTTTCAGGGATCCTGGTGAAGGTCGTAATTCTGAATTGGTCATCCGGTTCAAAGGTTTTTCAGTCAAATCAAGGTAATCATATAAGGTGGGTTGGTCTGGATCTACATAAATCAGCCCTGTTACCAACCAGCGCTCTTTTTCTGCTTGTTCCAAAATCTTCAATGCCTGCCACTTGTCCGTCGGATCATAATCATGCTCGAGTTTCTTCAAAACCACAATTGAACCGTCATGCAGTGTGACTTCTTTTGTTTGTCCCTCATCAAATTCATCCAGGATGATGGCTCTGCGTGTAGGAACATAGGAAATATCGTGTAATGGTGCTTCGTGCTGTCTGCCCCACTGGTAGGAATGCAATGTGTCCTCACGGTTGTTAAAACTCACACACGGGCTGATGATATCAAGAACCGCAGTGCCCCTGTGGCTGAAGGCGGCTTTGAGTAATTCACGAACCTGTTTTGGGTCCCCGGCAAAGGATCGAGCTACAAAACTTGCGTTGCCGATCAGCGCTTCCTTAGCAATATCAATGGGCAAGAATGGGTTTTCGCCTTGATACTTCAATTCAAGACCACGTTCTGCAGTGGCGGAGAACTGTCCTTTAGTTAATCCATATACACCGTTGTTTTCTACGATATAAACCATCGGTAAATTCCGCCGCACCAAGTGTTTAAATTGACCAAGTCCAATACTAGCAGTATCACCATCGCCAGACACACCCAGAACTTTCATGTCGGTATCTGCGAAAGCCGCCCCTAAAGCCATAGAAGGCATCCGTCCGTGGAGTCCGTTAAATCCAAAGGATTGTGACAGAAAATAGGTGGGGCTTTTGCTTGAACAGCCAATCCCGCTGAATTTAACGATTCGATGTGGATCAATATTCATTTCATAACAAGCAGAAATGATTTGGACCGAAATCGTATTATGACCGCAGCCCGGGCATAATGTAGACCTTTCTCCTCGATAATCAGACCTGGTCAATCCAACCTGGTTTGTTTCAACTTTTCTATCAGACATTCTAGTTTTGCTCCTTTTCAGAGACTGACTGAATAATGTAGTCCGCAGGCATTGGTAAGCCGTCAATGTATGAAAGTGAAATCAATCGATCACTTTGATCACAATAATCGATGTTTAGAATTTCATGTAATTGGCCGTCACGATTTAGTTCGATAACATAATTTCTATCATGGGATTTAATAAATTCTTTTACCTTATCCGATAGTGGCAAAGCCCTGATTCGCATGAAATCTGTTGAAATCCCCTGTTCAAGCAGCTTATCCTGGGCTTCCAGAATTGCTGGTTCAGTTGAGCCCATACCAATTAAACCAATGCGTGCACCCTGGTTTTCCTGGATGATTGGTTCAGGCAAGATATCTCTGGCATTGTCGATTTTCATCTTGATCCGGTCCAAATTTCGCCGCCATACTTCAGGATCTTCACTGTAATTTCCATATTCGTCATGGCCGGTACCACGGGCGAAATAAGCCGCATTCTCATGGCTGTTGCCCATCACAGTGCGATATGGAATGCCATCGCCATCTACGTCAAGATACCTGCCCCACTCTTTGCCAAAAGCTTCTAAATCTTCTTCCCACAAAATTTTCCCGCGGTCTATAGGCTTATCTGGATATTCAAAAGCCTTCGTCATCCAAAGGTTCATCCCAAGGTCGAGGTCGCTTAAGATAATCACAGGGGTTTGGAATTGATCTGCAAAATCAAATGCCTTCCAACCAAACTCAAAACATTCTGTCACGGTTGAGGGAATAATGATGAGTTGACGTGTGTCACCATGTCCAAGATAGTAATTCAGGATCAGGTCACTCTGACCAGTTCGGGTGGGTAACCCCGTACTTGGTCCAACCCGCTGTACATCCCACACAACCACCGGTACCTCAGCAAAATAAGCCAGGCTCATGTACTCCGTCATGAGACTAATACCTGGTCCCGAAGTTGATGTCAGTGCACGTAATCCAGCCCAACCCGCGCCAACTGCCATCCCAATTGATGCCAGTTCGTCCTCTGCCTGAACAATTGCAAAGTTGTTTTTGCCCGTTTCAGGATCCTTCCGGAGCTTAGGAGCAAATGTATTTAATGATTCTGCTAAACTGGATGCAGGGGTTATGGGATACCAACCACAGAATTGAAAACCACCATATATGGCACCCAACGCTCCAGCTGTATTGCCGTCTGACATGATATACCCTTCAAGCGGCGGCATCTGTTCGACGTGGTATTTGTCCTTCTTTTCCAGGTTATCCTTGGCCCAATCCGCCGCTAACTTGACAACCGCGAAGTTAGATTCGGCTACTGATGTTTTCTTCTTGAACTGGTCCAGCAGCACCTGATGGATCACATCCAATTTGATACCCAGGATTTGACTGACAATGCCGACATAAACCATGTTCTGCATATACTCCCGTAAATTTCGCGGGACATCAGCCTGCTCAATCAGGTCTTTGACAGGCATTGGGTAAACAATCACATCGTCTCTATCAATCTCCATATCTATATGGTCGGCGTAGAAAACCACTCCACCGGAAATATTGAATTTTAGATCCTCTTCAAATGTCATTGGGTTCATCTGAACAATGATGTCATCATGAGCAACACGGGCAAGATAACCATCTTTGGATACCCGAATTGAAAACCAGGTCGGCAGACCTTTGATGTTGGATGGAAAAATATTCTTCCCGGAGACCGGTATCCCCATATGAAACAATGCTCGCAGCAATGTTGAATTTGCGGTCGCACTGCCGGATCCATTAACCGTACAAATCGTCATGCAGAAGTCATTGATTATGGAATCCTTTTGATAATGGTTTTTATCTGTCGACTCAATATCTTTATCCATTTAAGCTCCTTCCAAAAGCTTTATTCAAATCGAATCATAGAATTCTCTTGATCACGTTGAAACAATAAATCCATATGGGCAATCAAGGCTTGATAACCTGAAAGAAAATCATTATTAGTGATCGAATCTACCATTTGTTGATGGTAGGACCAGACCCGCTCAAGGTATTTCCTATCTTCATAAACATTCAACCCAACTGCCTCATAGATATCCCAGTAAGATTCCAGTATTCCCAGAACAAAAATATTGTCTAACCGATGATATATAGTTATGTGCAGGTCACGATGTTCGTCATGGGGAATTTGGATGGGATCTGAACGAAGTTTCTGTTGGGCTCTCCAAATGATTTGTTTCAATTCTTTATAATCATCTTGGGTCAAACTGCTAACAGCCTGATACCAGTAGGAGGCTTCGACGTGGTTTCTTAGGTCTGAGAACTGCCGAAATATTTTCCTATCGATGCTTACAGCATAAGCTAAACTTTTTGAAACACAGGGGGCAAATGAATATTGCAAACACTTGATGCCCACTCTGGGTTTTACTTCAACCCAGCCCATTGCACGAGCAACCTGCAGCTCTTCACGCAGTGTTGAGACGCTCATTCCAAGTGACTTACTCAATTCATTCAGGCTTGGAAGATATTCGGTCCCCTTTGCCGACTCTTTAGCAAGGTAAGATAATAAACTTGATAGATGGTTTTGGATGATTGGAGGATTCATAATTCATTAATATGATTAATC
>Ga0207796_1000490_pt1 | contig 15911 bp, 14 predicted proteins | sample Pon1CUnioCityCA_6_FD_187274 | JGI IMG/M metagenome (GOLD analysis project Ga0207796, IMG submission 187274) | Marine sediment microbial community from Union City, CA, USA - Pond 1C Sediment 1 (SPAdes) | ecosystem: Environmental > Aquatic > Marine > Intertidal zone > Salt pond sediment ...
ACCCGCTTTCGTATGACTCCGCTTCTGAGGGTAACAGCCTCCATGACTTCGGGTACCCCGTGGCCTTTGGCTTCTCTTGCCAAGAAATAGACCAGCGGTCCTACCACCAACCCGCCCAGCGCAGGGATCCACACCCTAAAATACCAACGGGTTGACTGTGCCAGCTCAAGAAAATCTCCTTCAGCACCATAGGCGGTAAATTGGAAGAGCTCTATGAGATACCGAAACCCGATGGCGCCGAAACCGGTGGCAAGGCCTACCATAACTGCCAGAATGGCCATCGTGGTGTTTTCGCTCGTTCTCAATAATGCAAGAATTGAAAATTTTTGGGTGGTTTGCGAGGTCACTTCTTTCGAGGGGATATCCTAGAATGGAGCATCAAAACATCTGATAATACGAAGTCTTGCGCATTTTGGGTACGCGGTGGCACCCTCGGAAGCAAAAAAAATCGGTGTCATTTCCGCTTCCTTTATTCATGAGTGTCTGAAAAAAAACCAAATTTTATCCCAAGATCAAGGAGAACAAAAAACATAATCCAAGCAAAACATGTGGGATTTCGAGGATTTATAACTTGAGCCGATCTCCCGGTATTCGCGGAAGGAAAAACAACATTTTCGATCGATCCCTAGTTAAGGGTCTTCAGCTTTGTATTTGCGATCTTCGCTTCGCTCGAGTTTGGATACTCTTTGATAATTTTTTTCAGGAGGAGTCTTGAACTGATTTTGTCCTTTATCTCATAAAAGGCACCCGCTTGTCTCAGCATTGCATTGGGAACTTTGTTCCCTTTCGGGTATTTCTTTATCACTTCCTGATAGGCCAGAATCGCCTGTTCATACTGTTCCAAGCCCATGTAACACTCCCCGATCCAGAACTGAGCATTATCCGCAAGGTCCGACTGTGGGTACGCCTCAATAAAACGTTTGAAGCCTAACAGCGCCTGATCATATTCGGCCTTGTTAAATGTGGCCAACGTCGTCCCATACAGCTGCTCCTCAGAAGAGACGGGCTCTTTTTCCGCGGTTACGACCGGAGGCGGAGGCTGCTCCGGGGCCTTTTTGGCATCCGGAGGTGTCTTTTTGACGTAGGGTTTCTCCAAATCGCCGGTGGCTTTAAGACCGAGATAGCCCTGAACCTGTTTTATTTCTATTTCCAGCTGGCTCAGTCGACCGGTAATTTCAGATACACGATCCCTAAGCGTATCCTCTCCCGTAGTGTCTCGTTCAACCGTGTGTTTAATCAGGCGATGGTTGTCATCCACACGACCCGTGAGTCCTTGCAGTTCTTCCTTGATTCTATCAATATCGGCGCCCAATTCAGCCTGATTACTGCGGATTGAATTCAATTTCGAATCCAGCTCGGTAGAAAGCTTCGTGCCCATGGATTCTTCGATTTTGTTGACTCGAGAGCTGAGCGCGACAACTTGGTCGTTCATGTACAACATATCCTGCTGAGAGGTAACACAGGCGGAAAGAAGAAAAAGGGAGATCCAGCCTCCAAGAAAAAGACTTCTTAAGCTAAAAACCTGTCTCATGTTGAATTCACTTCTGAGGGGATTCGGGGAGCCGACCCGAAGATCGGGACGGCCCCGCTGTGTTTGAAAAAACATCGAGCAAAAGAGCCAATCGGGATTGAACCCATCGATTCAATTTTTATTGGATCAACTTAAATTCATCCCGTCTGTTCTTTGCCCATGCCTCCCGGTTACTTCTCGGATCAGCAGGCCTTTCCTCGCCGTAGCTGATGGTTGAGATACGATCATCGGAGATTCCCAACGCCGTGAGGAATTTTTTTGCAGCATGGGCTCTCCTCTCACCCAAGGCAAGATTGTATTCGTTTGTACCTCTTTCGTCGCAATGGCCTTCAATGCGAAGTGCATACGAGGGGTTCATGCGGAGCCAATCCGCCTTGTTTCGCAAGGTCGCTTGAGCTTCGGGCTTCAAATCCGCCTTATCGAAATCAAAGTAAACGCTCTCGGATTCAAACATCCGGATTTCATCGGCAACCTTCTGAGTTTGCTTCAGTTCTCGGAGCCTGGCCTGTCTTTCCGCCTCGGCTTTTGCTTCCGCCTCGGCACGTTTCCTGGCTTCTTCCTCGGCCTTTGCCTTGGCATCCTCTTCCTCAGTCTGCATTTCTTGAGTAGTCGGTTGAACCGGCTCAGAAACCTGGACCTGCTTCTTTGCACAGGATACCATGAAGAAGAATGAGGAACTGATAAAAGTTAAGGCAATCACGGCAGTCATCATTCTTTGTCTCATACGCTTTACCTCCTGAAATTTTGGATTAGTGCCAAAAAAATGGATACTCAAATCTTAACAAACATTTTCAAAACAAATTCATGACTCAGCAAGTAAATGCTATTTACCCCCAAATGGCCATCCATTGCAAGAGAAAACGTGCCTCACACCAAAATTATTTGGGCTATCAACCCACCTGTCGACCGGTGTCCCACCCAACATCGTTTTTTCCCCCGATTTCTGCCGTGGACGCGAATTATAATCGGCGTATCACTTTAGCGCTTTGAAAATTCCCAACATTGGAAAAGGGGGCCGTTTCAAAACACCCTGGCCTTGAAGCGGATCATGGTATCGCACTTTCTTCGTCTGAAAATCAATCATCCGTTCTGCAGATTATGTGCCAACATCTCTCTCAAGAAGCGGCTTGATACCGCAAGGCTACGCAATATGCTGCAGAAGCGAATTGCACTGCACAGAATGTTCGTGCCCGTCTCTGACGGTTCGTCTTGAGAAAACCAATATGGAATTCACTCATTGTGTTCGAGCCTGATGGAAAATCCGAATTTTTTTCCTCGTATCAATTTGGCGCTTTGAAATGGGGGATAGGGGGCCGGGGGGTCAAAACGCTAAATTGATAACTTTTTCTACGTTTAATTAAAACCCACGAAAGGACTCGCAGCTTCGAAATCCGGCAAATGGATTCTATAGATTGTTCTACGGACTAAGGCCCCAGGACGGTGAGGTCTGATCCCCGTCCAAAAAGGTGATTTGCCGCTGATTCAGACCATTGGCATTCATCATATACAAATGATAACGACCTGTTCTGTTTGAACTGAACATGATGTATCTTCCATCCGGCGACCAGCAGGGGTCTTCATTCTTACCTTGTTCCCGCGTTAGCCTTCTCATACGGCCCCCGGTAGGATCAATCGTATAGATGTCGAAATTCCCGGCGTCCTGAGACACAAAGGCAATCCGATTGAGGGAGGACCAGGCAGGCGAGGTATTGTAGTTGCCTTCGAAAGTCAGCCGCTCTTCGCTTCCGTTGACCAGGTCCAGGAGATAAATCTGCGGGGAACCGGAACGGTTTGATACAAAAGCAATTTTGTTACCGTCCGGAGAAAATGCAGGGGAGACATCAATTCCCCAATGGGTTGTGAGTTGCTTGATGATTTTTCCGTTCAGGTCGATGGTGAAGATATCCGGATTCCCTTGCCGGCTGAGGGTTAGGGCCAGTTTCCGGCCATCCGGGGCCCAGCATGCGCCGATATTCAATCCCGATCTGGCTGAAATACGTTTGACGGAACCCGACCCGATGTCTTTCAGATACAACATGGTCCCCCCATCTTTATAGGAATTGTACGTGATCTTGTCACCTTGAGGAGACCATCTCGGCAACAGCGCAATACTTTTATCTTGAGTAACTCGCCGGGCATTGTGCCCATCATAGTCGCATGCATAGACTTCCTTTTGCCCGGTCGCATTTCCGACAAACGCCAGTTTCGTGAGAAAGATGCCCGGTTGCCCCGTGAGCACGCGGATGATTTCATTACCGAGCCGATGCATCACTTGACGGTATTCTCCAACATCGCCCAACGCACGTTTCCCCAGAAGTTGTCGCCCCCAAAATACATCGTACAGCCGGGCTTCCACTTCCAAATTGCTACCGACCGTCGTGTAACTGCCCGTCAAAAGAAGTTCCGCACCGATTACAGACCAGTCCTTGAAACGGATACTTTCCTGGGTTTGCAGCGAAGTGTTGTCCTCCAAAAAAGCTTCCTTGTCCATGGGTGTAAAATAACCGCTGGCATCGAGATCGTTGGCGATAACTGCCGGGAGATCGGCAACCAGGTCTGAATTCTCATTATTACCGCCCAAATTCTTGAAGTCCGGAATGGCAATGTTGAATTTCCGTAGCGAAGGGGCATTGATGTCAATATAAATTTTGCCGAGACAGTGTATCGGAGATGCAAGCAGTATGAGTAGCAAAATCCCCGCACAACACACTGGAAAACTGCGGGTCTTCATAAAAGGAGCACGGTTTGGATTTGAAAACATGAAACGAAGAACCTCCGGAATTCTACTCTTGTTCAAGCTCGTTGAGATTAAAAGTGATTTCAAATTCTTCCTGGGTCACACGGTAACCGGGGGGAAACGGGGGGAGGGGATCTGACTGCTCAATGGCTTTCAGAACGGATTGATTAAACATGGCGTTGGAAGATCTCTTTGTAAAAGATGATTTCAGTATCGTGCCGTCGCTCTTTGCCCTTACCACGACAACAGCTTCAAGATCCTCTTTGCTCCGGGGGTTGATGAGCGCAACCGGGTAAGCCCATTTGCCCTTAATCCAGTCTTCCACTTCACTCCTGTATATATCGATGGCCATTCCCGTCACGGATGAGCCTGTCGCAAACCCTTTTCCGGATGCCCCTTTGCTTTGCGTTTCGAGTCTTGAAATCGCATCCCCCAAATGATCTTTTTCTTCTGACCGAACCTTCTTTTCGAGCTGGGCCAAGGCTTGGTCAATCCGCCGGGCAGTATCTTGTTCGCTTGCTTCCACTTTGTTTTTGATGTTGGCCACGGCTTTGTCCAGCAGCTTGGCGGGAGGCACTTTCGGCTTTTCCGTCTTCTTTTTTTGTGTGGTTACCGTCCGTTTTGCAATGACAACCGGCTTGTCTTCCTGTTTTGGCACACTGATTCGTTTTGCGGGCCGGGTCTCCTCTGTAATCGGTCGTGTCTTGCCGGGCTCTGCCTTGGGACTTCCCTTAACTTTCATGGGTTCCCTGTTTGGCAACTCCACTAAATCGACTTCGTATACCGCGCCTCTGATCCGGCGGGTCGGCATGGAGTCCGGAACAAACAATACCAAGGAAAACACCGAGAGGTGAAATAAAAGGGATAAAACAAGCATTGTGTTCCATTTCGGTTCCATCGGTTTAACCGGGCTGAATTGTATCCATGCGGCATCCACGGGCATCATTCCAACGGCTCAGTGGCCATACCCAGTTTGTCAATGCCCGCCCTTTTAATACTCGCGATTACCTCTATGACAAATCCATAGGAAACGTCCTTGTCCGCTCGCAGCAGTATTTCCTTATTTCTTCGGTTTTCAAAGATTTTCTGGATTTTCGGTTCGAGGCTATCGAGTTTAATACGTTGCCTCTCTATGAAAATCTCCTCTTTCTTGTTGACTGTCAGCATCAAAGGTTCGTCCTGGGTCTTGATGTTCCTGGTGGTCGTCTTTGGCAGATTAACCTCCACACCCTGCATCATCATCGGAGCAGTAACCATAAATATAATGAGTAACACCAACATCACGTCCACAAGCGGTGTGACGTTGATGTCCGACATAAAACCTCTGTGATTGCCTCTTTGGTTCATAGCCATTTTGCTTTTATCCTGCACCGACCTTTCTGATTATCGTCCGCTCCGCCGGATCCTCAAGACTCACAAACAGCCGGGCACTTCAATCCTGAATGCCTGGGATTCGCCTGTCACCATCCATATTTTCTTACCCGCCAATTGAATCTAAAAACCGATTTTTCTCACACGCGTGGTTTGCTTACGACGTGCTGCTTGAAAAACTGCCTTTCCACTGTACTCAAGAAATCGGACGTAAAAATATCCATTTCTGCGTTGAGCGCCGTAATCTTATGGGTAAAGTAGTTAAAGGCCACGACAGCGGGGATTGCGGCGCCTAAACCTGCGGCCGTTGCAATAAGGGCTTCTGATATCCCCGGGGCAACTACGGCAAGGTTGGCTGAACCTTTGAGTCCAATACCCCTGAAGGATTGCATGATCCCCCATACCGTGCCGAATAGGCCGATAAAAGGGGCTGTATTGCCCGTAGTTGCCAAGAAACTCACTGCTCGCTCCAATCGGTTCGTCTGATCAATACTCGCCTTTCTCAAGGAACGCTCCAGATTGTCCATGATGGCCTGCTGTGAACGCGTGTGCTCTTCTCCAAGGGGAAGTTGCAAGCTGTCTTGCATATCTCCGGATGACTGAATTTTTCGAAGACGACTGAATTCTCCATAGCCTGCTTTGAAAAGACGGGCGACCGGGCTGAATCTTAAATCGTCGCATGCAGCATAAATGCGCTTCAAGTCTCGCCTTTCCCAGAAAAGCTCCATAAAGCTTTCAGTTTCATTTTTCGCGTTTCGGAGCAATCTGAATTTCACGAAAATGATGGCCCAGGAGATCACAGAGAGCAGGAGAAGAAGGAGCAAAACACATTTGACCATAAGCCCGGCATGGATCATCATCTGAATGATATCATTGCCGACCGCTGTTTCCAGTGAAATACCGGTGGACATTTGCGCAATGGATGGAATGGTTAACATCTTAGCCTCGTTGATAGTTCATGTATCCTATGACATCGTATTGAATCAGGCGCTTAGCGATACCGTATACCTGATCGGAATAAAGTTCTCAACAAAATCTTCAACCCGCTTTCCGGACTTCCCATGTTTTTCCTCTGCACCTCTATCACTGCAATCCCATGCTTTCAAGAATAATCTGGAGTAAAGCAAAACCACAACGGATATATGTCCATTTGGGAAAGCCCGACGATCGGCTGCCATGGCAAAAACCGGAAAGGATATTTTGGGAATAAAAGGCCGTTTGGGTGAGACGGTCACAGCCGTCACCATCTCAATGCTTTTTTTCAGGACGCAGCTTCAAGATGTCTTTTCGATTGAGCTGAAACAAGGTTGAAATGATCGATGACAAGATCGGCCAGGCCCTCAATATCACGCATTGAGAATTGGGGGACATCCAGATCAACGGTTGTGTCACTTACCAGCGCGAACAAATGTGCATCTTCCTTACAGAGTGGCATTTCATTAACCTCCGGCCTGAAAATCTCTATTTTAGGGTTTTGGCCGCGTTTATACCCTTCGGTCAAAATGATGTCAACATTACCTAGAAATGCCCTGAGTTCATCCGGACTATGATCATGGTCGACATTCATGATCAGGCCAATTCGGTTCGGCGATGAAATCATCGTCGCTGCCGCCCCCGCTTTCATATGTCGCCAGGTATCTTTGCCGGGCTTATCCATTTCGAAGCGGTGCATATGATGCTTGACGGTCCCCACCTTGAGACCGCGCCGAGTAAGTTCAGGAATCAGTTTTTCTAACAAACTCGTTTTACCGACGCCGGATGTACCAACAATGGAGATCACCGGTGGTATATTTTTTTCGTGTTGCATTCTCATCCATCGCCTTCCTTTGAAACTGCGGCTTTTGGCTGCCGCCCTTGAATTTCATGCGTCTCACATGATCGAATGATTTCGCCACAACCCCGCGCCATCGCGCGGGTTTCCCCCGGTTGAATCAAGAAAGCTTCAGTAGTTCTCTTTCCCCGAAGGTCCGTTGCTAAATATTACATTGAAAACTCTATTATCTTCATCGAGGCATCTTTGCTTCAAAAGACTGTATTTTTCGAGGAGATCTCGACCTTCTTTTGTAAGGCGGGTGCCCTCTTTTCTGTCTGTGTGAACGATCCGACTTTTCAAATATTTTTCAGTTGCCTTGATTTTGCTCCAAGCGCCTTTGTAAGACATCTTCATTATCTTTGCTGTCTGATTTATGGATCCTGTCTTTTCTATGGTTTCCAATATTTGCTTACGCCCTTCCCCCATGATAATGCGGTCTTTCTCATCGACGATCCAGTGCCTCGACTTCAATTTAATGGATACCATTTTCCCCTCCCTCCAGCGCCGTCCAGAGTTCACCACTTTTGGAAGGATCATACCCCCCCAGGGCATTCACTCTGTCGCGGAAGCTTGCGGATCGAATCGTCTCTAAGACAACCTGAATATTGGGTTGATCTACCATCGCGCTTGGAATGATCAGGTCATATTGCTCCCTCACCACAGGAACGAAATCCAAGTGCAACGCCTTGGCCGCCGCAAAGATGCCCATCCCGCAATCGGCGGCCCCACTGAGAACGTCGACAGCCACTGCCATATGGGTGAATTCTTCGTGGTCGTACCCCTTGATGGATTCGCGCTGAATGCCCGCTTCCGCCAGTTTGTAATCAAAAAGAACCCGCGTCCCCGACCCGGCTTGACGATTCACAAAATGAGTGTCATTGTCGGCCAGGTCTTTTATTTCCTCAATCCCCTTTGGATTGCCCTTGGCAACGATGAGCCCTTGGTCCCTGAGGACGAGATGAAACACATGCACGGGCATCCCTTTCAGGTATTTCCTGATATAGGAAAGATTGTATTGTCCCGTTTCCGGATCCAGAAGGTGTGAGCCTGCCATATGACACGTGCCTTTTTTCAGTGCGATCAAACCCCCGAGGCTACCCACATTGCCGGAAGAAACTCGAATATTGTGGGCACCTCGGCCTATTTCATCTGCCAAAATATCAATACTGATGTCGTGACTTCCAATGACCACAACCGTATTTAAAAGTGCTTCCTCTTCCACGAGAAGCTCCGCCTCAACTTCTTCGTTTTGTGACACGCCTTCGGACAGTGCCGGGATCCGAACAATCCCCTCAGCCCTTGTCAGCGTAGAGATCGCGCCGGCGGCGCGGGGCAGCGGCGTGGCGATGTAACCCGGACCCACTTTCCCGATATGAACCCTCAGGAACTCTTCAATTCCGAGCCTGGAAGGCACATCCCGAGAGAGCTTCACGGGAACGGTTTTTGGCCGGGGTACGTGCTGCCCTTGAAGACGATACAGCATAGGTTTGACGAACTGTTCAAAGGAAAGCATGGAGGAAACCGCATACCCCGGATTTCCCACCACAGGTTTTCCTTTCACCACACCCAAAATCGTGGGCTTTCCGGGCATCATCGCCACCCCATGCACCAGGACCGCTCCCATTGCTTCTATCATAGCAGCCGTATAGTCCTTGCTTCCCGCAGAGGATCCCGCGTTGATGATAACCAGATGGGCGTTGGACGCAATGGCCTTTTTCAAGGTCTCGTGGATCCTCGCTTCGATATCGGGAATGATGTCATATATGATCGGTATCGCATTGCACTTGCGAATGAGCCCGGCCAGTACCATGGAATTGTATTCAATGATCTTATTTTGTTCCAGTGGTTCGTTCTCCTTGATATCCTTATAATGAACGAGCTCGGAGCCTGTGGGAATAATCGCCACACGGGGTTTTTCCCACACGTTGATGGAAAAAACGCCGGCACCCATGATTGCCCCGATATCGTAAGGGCGTATCTTATGATTTTGCGGCAAGAGCAACTGGGTCGCCACGATATCTTCTCCCACTTTCCGCACATGCTGCCACGGATAGGCGGACGAGCGGATTTCCAGATGGGTGTCATCCTTTTCGTGAATTTTCTCCGCCATGATGACGGCGTTGAATGACTCCGGAAGCGGTTGACCGGTATTGATCCAAAGGGCGTCTTCGCCGATTTTCAGGGTCCTGGGTTCCCTTTCAGTCGTTCCAAAGGTCTGTTCGGCGCGAACGGCAATGCCGTCCATGGCCGCCGAATGAAAGGAAGGCGTGGATCGCTTTGCAAAGATGGGCTCTGCAGTGACCCGGTCCAACGCTTCTTCAGTCTTGATCGTTTCTACACCCGTCCGTTGATTGAAGGCGATTTGCGAAAAAAACAATGTCTTCGCCTCGTCGACGGATTTCATGGAAAGATAAATTTTCCTGTCCATTGCACCTCCATTCTTCTGAATTCAAACCTCGGGAAAAGCATGCAACAATTTGAAACAGGGCGACAAGGACCGTTGCAGGTGTCGATGTCTGCTACAACAATCTGACGTGTACTTTCTGGCCTCGATAGAGCCCTTCCGTATTCATCCCGATTTGAATGAGACCGTCCGCAACCGCAAGGGTGGATATGAGACCCGATTTGCCGAAGACCGGTTCGGCAATAAGGCTGTTTTTGCCGCTCATCAATTTCACGCGGATGTAATCCTCTCTTCCGGCGGCCGATTCAATGTTCCGGCTCAGTTCGGCCTCCACTCCGGACTGAAATCCACCAAAGGCATTCTTTTTCCCTGAGAGTTTCGAAAGTAATCGTGTCAGGACAACTTCCGCCACCACCAAGGCCGAGGCCACCTGGCCGGGCAGTCCGATAATCGGCTTGGTGCCGGATTTTCCGATGATCGTAGGTTTCCCGGGACTGATGGAAATGCCATGAACCAGGAGCTCAAAGTCTGGAAGTGCTTCCAACACCTTTAGCGTAAGGTCCCGGGTCCCCACGGAACTTCCCCCGGATATCCACACGGTGTCCGCCTTTTCCAGAGATTCAACGACCATTGCTTTCAGCAACCCAAAATCGTCCGGACATAAACCCGTATGGATGCATTTCGCGCCCGCCCTTTGACAGAATGCGGTCAATGTGTAGCGGTTCATATCTCTGACCTGACCGGCGCGTGTGCGCTCATTTGCAGGCACAATTTCGTCGCCGGTTGAAATAATGGCAACCTTGGGCCTTCGGTAAACGCAGGCTTCCAAACGCCCCAACCCCGCCATCACGCCCAAATCTTGGGGCCGTAGGACCTGTCCCTTGTTGAGCACTTTTTCACCCTTTCTATAGTCGTCTGTTGCCTGGATGATGTTTTCAAGGGGTGATACGGCCCGGGTAACTTCAAGGGTGGTCTCATCCAAGGGGTGGCAATATTCCACCATGACTACGCCGTCAGCACCTTCCGGGAGCATGCCGCCTGTAGATATTTTCACCGCCTGCCCTTCTCCCACGGAGCGCTTGCAGATTTTCCCCATAGCCACTTCCCCGATCACTTCAAAGAAGGCCGGGAGGCTCTCACTCGCACCGAAGGTATCTTTGGCTCGCACCGCATATCCGTCCATGGCAGACCTTGAAAATCCCGGCAGGTCCTCCGAGGCAACAATATCCTCGCTCAGCACCCGGGCCAAGGCCTTCTCAAAAAGAATCGTTTCTTCGCCCACGGGACTGAATTGATCCATGATGCGAAACACCTCTTCGGGTGTCTTGACCTTAAAAAAGCTATCCATCTTTCCCTTTCCGGTTCGCCTCCCCCCCGCTCTGCGCTGTCACATCGGACTTCGGCATCCGTCCGGTCCGGCGGTTTGGGAAGGGTGCCAAGAAACCGTTAAACAAATCCTCTCAGCACATTCGCCCACTTGGAAACGCCCATTCTGGGAGAAAAATTGTAGTAAAAACGCTTACACCGATTAAATATGTCATTTATGATATAACAGTGCAACAGAAATTTGCTTATCCTCGATATACCCGGATCGTAAATACCGGTTTATCAGCCTCGCAAAAAGCCGCAACCCCGGCAAAACCGGATTCCAAAATATCTTAACCAACCGAATATATGGGTTTATAACGATCACGTGATCACACAAGGCGACGCGTTATGCTGTTTTGGAAGCCCTCAAAGGTACGGTTGAGTCTGTGCCGGCTCAATTTTAAATGAAAGGGCGGCTTTGGCAAAATAAAGTTTCACATTTGATTTCGACATCCATCTATGGCATGATTTTTAGGGGTCCGGATAGGGGAATCACCAAAGCTTATCCGGATGCTCGTGCGCGAATGACCAGAAACGCACCAAACAGCGCCGCCGTTGATTCGACTCAGAAGGTTTTAAATTGAAACAAGATTATCCCTACAAAAAGCACGTGTATTGGTTGACAGAGGGGCAAGAGGAGCATCTCAGAGAGCAGCTTGCCGCACGCAACGTAAAGCTGAAATCCGCCAAAGGGATCGTATGCACACCTTTGGATACTATTAACAAAATTTCCAGTGTTGCACCGCATGTGTGGGATGATACCTGCGGCAGACAGGGAAGCTGGTACAGGGCTTCGGAGAAAAATGGCCTGTATTTGGTGATCAGCTCGTTCGAACTCAGTCTATTTCAAGCTCAGAAGGCCGCCACGATCACGGAATCTGACTTTATTCAACCTCGTGTGGCCACGTGGAAAGAAAAGCGGAGCCTGGTTCAAGAAATCTCGCTGGGAAGACGGATTCCCGAAAAATGGCGACACGTTGAAGACATTGAAAAGAGAATATACTTAAGATGGGCCCGAAGGCTTGGTTCCCATGTCCAAGACTATGATTTCCTTTATATCTCCCATACAGCCAACCACGCAAATTTTATATCCCCTAAATTCTTTATTCGTAACGGCAATGGCATCATCCCGTACTCTGTTGATCGGAGTGCGCACCTCTGTTCCTGTTGTTTAGAACTTTTTCAAGTTTTGGGAAGCCAATTCGAGAGAAAACTGGTGGCACCCTGTCCCGGCGCCTCAATTTTTGCCCGGCTGAAGCCCAACCGGTTCCTCCTCGTAGAGAAACCGTAAACGCGTTCCGGTCTCCGACGAGGGGGCGACTTCTTATAAGACTATCCCTGTTTACTGAAAATGATGGATAGAGGGCGGGAAACGGTTTTGTGCTTCAGACCAAAGTCAAAATGCCTGCTGAGATCTTACGAAAGCTTCTTCGAAAGCGCTTTTTGAAGCTCGCTGAACTGAACGCCGATGACGTAGGTCCCACTGTACTTCTCTTGAGAATGGACTACCTTTCCTTGAACGGTGAAAATATGCTCCTCGACGGCAATTTCCATTTCCATAAGAGAATCACAATTTATTGGCTGATACACTTCCACCCCTACACCCGCCGGGCTGACATTAATTGTTCTGGCCATGGAAACACCGGTTTTTTCGACCCCACCCTCCCTATTCGTATAAGACAAAAGATAAAGGGATTCCAGCCTGGGATACCGTCTTCTTTCCTCGTCAACTCTTTCCCCTTTGCCCATTTAAACCTCCCTTCGAGGATGGCGTTTTGGATACGTAGTATAGGATAAAGCCATCGGGCTGTCAATGCGTGTCGTCATCTCAAAAGGGGGGATTTCCACTGCGTTATCCGCTTGTTCAAATGCCCATTGCCGATATTTGAAGGAGCGACATCTGCCTTCTCCGGCTGCGACGGGTTTTACCGGAAACAGGCCGGAGAAAAAACGCGCCGAAAATATCGTTATTCATGAGTCGTTTCAATAATATAGAATTCGACAATAGATTTATTGGCAATTGGGGAATATATCATGGAGAAATGCAGAACGAATCGGGCTCAGTTATAAGAGCTCTTGAATGTTCCTGATCCTGATGGCCATCTCCATGAGTTCGTTCGATAGGGCTTTTACAAAGGTCTTTGCGTCCGGCATCTGGTCCGCATCAAAATTGGTGACTGCACCCGCAATCTTGACGGTGATTGGAATTCCGTTGACGTGAATCGGTTTTTCATGCAGCAATCTCATGCTGCGTCGAAGTGCCAATTTCCCTTCCTTTTGAATTGTCATGGGCAGTACCGCAACCAGAGCATTTTTCCCCATCTGGCCGATGATGTCCGCATCCCTAAGAATATTTGCAAGCTTATATAGAATCTCATCCATCAAAGCCTGTTGACTAACGGCCTGGGGAGGCGGGCCTGTTTGCGGCTTGCTTTTTACTACGGAGAAAGATAATGCGGCAAACGGCGTGGCGTAGCGTTTGCTTCTTGAAATCTCTTTGGCGATGAAAAACATCAGGTCTTTTGATTTCAAAACGCCTGCAGGCATCCTTTTTTTTGCATCCTGCTCCTGCCGCAGCACTTTCTCTTTGGAAATCTCAGCATATATCTGCTTAAAATCGTTTTCGTCAATTTCTTTGGATTCCACCTTTGCCCGGACTGTTTTCAGGATTTCGCCCAGTTCTTCATTCTCGCTGACACTCTGTTCCATGATTTGAAGCACACTCAAGTTCTTTGACTCCGGTCGTCGTGATGACCCCGACTGCGTGTCAATCCACTCGGATCTGATTTTTTCAAGAATACCATCCATGCGTTTGTTGAGCCTTTCTTCCAACCCCTCAAGCACATCGTCCTGAATCTCCATGCCCCTTAGACGACTGACGATGCTGGACTCAAGACCGGTGATGACCCGACGCAAATGCTGTTCACCCGCCACTCCATTTTTCTCGGCAATATCGAGCGTCAGTTTTGATCCAAGCCGTTCCACATAGTCTACCAGTAGGTCTGTCAGCGCCTTCTCATCCCCCGTACCTTTTTGAATTTCAGCAGCCAGGAAAATGAGTTCCGCAGCCTCAACAGGATTTTCCTTTACCTGCTGAATCAGGTCTTCTCCGTCAATGCCCACCTCTTCAGCGCTTTTCTTCAGGATTTTGGCCAATTCTTCATTCTGAAGTTCCTTTCCCAACTCGTGAATCAAATTCATGTAATCCGACAGCGGCATGCCCTCCTCCAGCAACGCCGCCTTGATTTTGGGAAGCAACCGTTTGAGTTCCTCGGCTTCGGGAACCAACCTGCGAAGGATTTGTGCCAAGCGCGCAGTGGAGATTTTTCCCGCTTTGTATTCATCCTTTATCAACTTTATGAGCACGTTGTCAGTGATTTCATTGGCCTTATCAAGGATTTTCTCTTCATCGCAGTAGGTAATGTTCAGGGCCTTTTGGGCCTCAATCCCCTGCATCAACTGATTTTTCATGTCAAAGACCGCAGCGGCCAGTTCCGACAGATCGGCATCCCCCTCTCCGGAGAGACCCCTGTCAACCTGATCGCCTATCATCTGGAGTTGATGCAAAAGGACCGGTCCGGGACGTGGCTCCTCAGCCTCACTCTCACGAGAACTCCTGATGTCGGCCTCAATCATGTTTTTTGAGAGTCCGGTAGGATTATGCATGAGGTTCTGAATCGTAAAGGTCTTTTCAAATTCTTCACCCAGAACACTTTCAAGGATCATGTCAATAAACAGTTTCTTGGATCGAAGCTGTTCCTCCTCCGCCATCTGAGGGGTCATTTTGTCAAGTGCGTCACGCGCTACAACTTCATCGTCCGCCGTGACTTTCTTGAAAAAGACATGATTGATTCTCATATGTCGGATGCCTTTGACTTCCAAGGCCTTTTTCATGGCTTCTGCGTTGGGATATTTATTAAGGGATATGAATATCTCCAGAAAGCTTCTGAGCTCGTTTTTCTCCAGCCCCGCCTCAAATGAAACAGACTGAATCCCCGTTTTCTTAAAATGCGCGACCATTCTGTTGACAATAATGCGAGGATCGAGCGGTTCTTCGTCAATAAAAAACTTTTCCTGATGCAATATGAAAACCAGTGGGGAAACGGTCTTGAACAGGTTTTCGACAAGCCCGTAAAACTCCTCAAGAGACTGTTTTACATACGGATGATCGACCTGATACATGGTGGCACGGTTAAACAGCAGAGAAACGCTGCGGCCGAATTTGGCAAGCTCCTGTTTGCTGACTTTATGCTCCGGCATTTTTCCCTCTTCAATGTTAATTCGTTACGTGCTGGCGCTGGTAGGCTTCCAGTACCTTCAAGAATTCATTGCCGGTAGGGTATCGTTTTTCCGGGTCATGGGACAGCGCCTTGAAGACAATTTCGTCGATCCCCCCGTTGAGCATCGGATTCATCTCTGAAGGCCGTTTTTGAAAAAGTCGCTCCTTGAGTTCCAACCGCCTGGTGAGGAGTTCCCTTGCATTCGCACACTTTGGCACCGGCAAATTGGATACCAGCATTTCAAAGAGCATGACCCCCGTTGCGTAGATATCGGCACGCCCGTCTACCGGGTTGTTCAGAATTTGTTCCGGCGCCATGTAGGTCGGCGTTCCGGCTATCATGGAACATTCCTGCTCCGGTCCCCGGACCATTTTTGCCAGGCCGAAGTCTGTGATAATGGGTCGGCC
>Ga0207796_1000492_pt1 | contig 15873 bp, 15 predicted proteins | sample Pon1CUnioCityCA_6_FD_187274 | JGI IMG/M metagenome (GOLD analysis project Ga0207796, IMG submission 187274) | Marine sediment microbial community from Union City, CA, USA - Pond 1C Sediment 1 (SPAdes) | ecosystem: Environmental > Aquatic > Marine > Intertidal zone > Salt pond sediment ...
CAGTTGGGGCCTACCCCCTCCCCGCGCCCCCGGTGTCAATCGCCGGGGGCCTTTTTCATCTTCCCATGCCGGAAAACTGGCCTGCTCTGCGTTCATAGGGGTAGTAGAGAGCCCTCCCAGAGATGAGAGCCAGGCAAACACTTCACATCACAGCAACCCGTTACACCACTTGGGAGGGCCAGGAGAGGCAGGCCCGGCATGCGAGTAGCCGGGTCAGAGCGAAAGGAGCAGGGAGATGTTCTATCCAATACCGACGTCCTCGCTATTGGCACAGCACGATGCTTGGCTGGAAGAGGGGCGCAAAGGGCCTTCGTACCCGGTCGCAGACAAGTCGGTGCAGATTCGGCTTCCCGATACCTGGTCAGAGGGGGCGCGCGAGGAATTCGCGTACCCCGTAGCCGAGCCCGGACAGGTTCGCGGTTACGCACGCCTGGTATCCCGCTTTGGCAAGTGGCTGGTCTCCACCGGGTTGCGGCTGCAAGCGCGCTACAGCGTCCAAGTGCGCCGGGCCCCCGAAGCATCTTCATCCCCGACGCCAAGCTGACGGCCGGAATCGCGGACACGTCGGGGATGCAGTCACTGCCAGAGTGGTTGCATCCCCATCTCAGAGAAGGTAAATCTCGATAGGGAAAACCCCTACCGGAGGAGGTGCATAATGACCGAATTTTATCTCAATGAACGTATGATGCAACTCAATGTCGAGGAGGCGCATCGCCAGGCCAGGTTCCGCCGCCTGCAGAGAGAAGTCGGGGCAGGCCGTACAAGCTGGCTGGAAGGACAGCGAAGGCGAGCCCTGGACCGGTTGGGAAGCCTACTCGTCTCTTCCGGTCAGCGACTGCTCCAGCTCGTAACCCCCGTGCCTCCCCGCGCTCAGGGAGTCTGAGCCACAGGAACCATGAGGCCATCGCGAGTGGATTGTGCTAACCACAGATCTGCTCGGTACCGATGGCCTCAACCTATTGTGGGCTCTACAAGAGCACACCGATCGCACAAAGGAGAGGAGATAGGAGATGTTTGTACATGACTTTCGGGCAAAGGGGAAATGTGTGATAGTGGCCATTGTGATTATCGGCCTACTTCTGCCGGCGTATGTCGCTGACGTAAATGCGGCATCTCCAGCGTACAGTGGGACCGAGGAGGGAAAGGGCGAGGGCGCTCCGCCGTTGGCCGTCGGGAATCCAGACCGGAATGGTGATCCCGATGACAATGGCAAGGGACCAGAGAGGGGCGACGGCACCGTTGACAAGGAAGATTGGAACCACGGCTGCGGCAACGATGCGGACCGTGAAGATGATAATGAAGGCGTGTGTGGTCCTCACAAGCCCCAGAAACCGCCAGCTGAATTGCCGGTCGAGACGGTGGTGAACCCTCAGGATAGGATCGGGCTGGTCTGCAAGGTCATCTTGTGGGGACGCACACCAGAGCTGTTTCCTGGGTGGGTCGATGTGCGAGACCCCGAAAATGAAAAGTTTGTCCTTGGCGAGTCACATGGCTATTTCGAGTACGTGGTCGAGCAGGGCACGCAGCTGCAGGTACTCTGGTGGGATCAGGCGCTGGGCCATGGCGGTGCCTTTGTGGAGCAGTTCGTCTGTGATGCCAGCACGATCACCTTGGTTGAGCCCAGGCTCGAGCACGCCATGAAGTAAGGGCTTGTTACGATTCTGTCGCATCCATGGGCCAGATCTGCTGGCGGATCGCGCCAGAGGGAATGAGGAGATACTATGGGTCACTTGATCTAGGGCCGCCCGCCATGCCAGGTGCCAAGGGTCGCGCCCCCCCGGAGAGCAGCCCCAGGCCGGCCCTTGGCACCGAACATTGTTGCTCTTGGAGCGCTCGCACCTGTTGCGGGCGCTCTTGACGTCCTCATTCACCAAGTTTGACAGGTATCCGCGTCCCCCGTATAATGAGCCGGCAAACTATTAGCCGGCTAAGTATATGCAGAGGGGCAGGATATAGCATGGGCGTAGAAGCGGAGGCCGAATCGCTCGACACGCTGTTCGCACAGATATGCAGGTTGAAACATGCCCGCGTTCATACCCTGTATGAGACACTCGGCCTGTACCGGGGACAGCCGCGCGTGCTGCGCCTGCTTTGGAGTCAGGAGGGCATGACCCACACCGAGCTCGCCCGCGAGCTGCGCGTGCAGCCTGCAACCATCACCAAGATGATCCAGCGCATGGAAAAGGCCGGGTTTGTGTTGCGGCGGCACGATCCGGACGATCAACGGGTCTCCCGTGTCTATCTGACCCCAGCCGGGCGGGCCATACAGGACGATGTGAAACAGGTGTGGCGCAGGCTCGAGGAGGAGGCATTTGCCGGCTTTGCCGAAGAAGAGGCCGTGCTGTTGCGGCGATTCTTTCTCCGCATCCGCGACAACCTTACCGCGGTGTCGGGTGTGGACTAGTATCGAGCATTCGATGCCGCGCCAGCTGCATTGCTGCACCGACCTCTTGTCTGGAGCCAGGTCCGCAGCACCGCAGGGCGGAAAGGATAGTGCATGAAGACGCGAAGTTTCGTGCTGGGATATGCAAAACGGAATAGCATTGCCCTGGCGCTGACGGTGGGGAGCATGACGCTGCTGGTGGGCGTGCAGTTGCTGGCTCCGTGGATCGTCAGGAATATGATCGCTACGGTGACCGATCCCGAAGCGGGCGTGGAAGGCCTGCGGCAGGTCAGCAGGCTGGCCCTGCTGGCGCTGGCAGTCTATGCCGCGCGTGGGGGGCTGACCTTTCTCAGAAGCTATATGGCTCACGTGGCAGGCTGGAGCGTGGTCGCCGATGTGCGCTCCGACGTCTACCAACACCTGCAGCGCCTGTCGCTTCGCTTCTACGAGGACAAGCAGACCGGCCAGTTGATGTCGCGCGCTGTCAACGATTCGGACCTGATCGAGCGGCTTATAGCCCATGCCATCCCGGATGTGGTAGTCAATGTGCTCATGTTTGTTGGCGTCACCCTTGTGCTGATGAGCATGAGCTGGCGGCTCGCCCTGCTGAGCATGATCCCCATCCCCATCATCGTCTTTGCTATGCGGGGCTTTGCCAAGTACGTCCGGCCCGCGTTTCGCGCGCGTCAGCGGGTGCTAGGCGAGCTCAACGCCACCCTGAATGACAACATATCGGGCATCCGCGAGATCAAGGCCTTCACCCGCGAGCACGTGGAGGCGTCAAAGGTTCGCGATCACGTCGTCAGGTACCGTGACTCCATGCTCCGCGCGCTGCGCCTGATGGCGACCTTCCACCCCTTTGTCGAGTTTGCCTCGGCACTGGGCACCATCGTGCTCATTTACTTTGGCGGCCGGTGGGCCCTGAACGAGGCGCTGGCCATTGAGGATTTGGTGGCCTTTTTCCTCTACCTGGAGATGCTCTACCAGCCGGTGCGTGTCCTGAGCCAGGCATGGGAAGGCGTGCAGGAAGCCACCGCTGGCGTAGAGCGTGTGATCGAGCTCATGGATGAGCAACCTGACGTGGTCGAGCGCCCGGATGCTGTGTCTTTGCCTGGCAGGGCCGAGGGCGCCATCGTCCTGCGCAATGTGGGCTTTCACTATTCCCAGGGGGACACGGTTCTGGAAGGCATCGATCTCGAGATTGCAGCGGGCTCTGTGGCTGCGTTGGTAGGACCAACAGGAGTGGGCAAGACGACGCTGGCGAACCTCATACCCCGGTTCTACGATGTGTGCGAGGGATCGATCACGCTGGATGGGATCGATATCCGCAACCTGACGCTCAAGAGCCTGCGCCAGCAGATCAGCATCGTGTTGCAGGACGTGTTCCTCTTTCATGGGACGGCCCGGGACAATATCTCCTTCGGCCGGCCCGGAGCCAGTGAAGAAGAAATCCTCGAAGCCGCCAGGATAGCCAACGCCCACGAGTTTATCGCCGAACTGCCCCAGGGGTACGACACCATGATCGGCGAGCGTGGGGTCAAGCTCTCGGGCGGGCAGCGGCAGCGCATTGCCATCGCCCGCGCGGTGCTCAAGAACGCGCCCGTCCTCATCCTGGACGAGGCGACCTCCTCAGTGGATACTGAAACCGAGTTGCTGATCCAGCAGGCGCTGGAGCGGCTGATGGTCGGCCGCACAACCATCGTGATTGCGCACCGGCTCTCCACCATCCGCAGTGCAGATTGCATCGTCGTCCTCAAGGGCAGCCAGATCGTGGAAAAGGGCACGCACGAGGAGTTGATGGCGCGCGATGGCCTCTACCGCTATCTCAACGAGGTCCAGACCGACGATGAGCCCAGGTGGAGGGAAGTCCGGCAGTTGCGGCAGCAGCAGAGCGAGCAGATGCGGGCATTGGCCTGAATCCCAGCGCGCCGGTCAAGGGAACCCATTCACTCATGAAACCACTGTTGCGCATGTTCCGTTTTGTCAGACCCTATGCATGGCTCAGTACTCTATCCCTGCTGCTGATGGTTGGCGTTGTTGTGGCCGATCTGGCAATCCCCCGCCTGACTCAGGCGGTCATTGACGAAGGCATCCTCCAGCAGGACCTCTTGGCCATCGTGACGAGGTCGCTGCTGATGCTTGGGGCGGCAATCCTGAGCATGTTGTTCTCCATTGGTAACACGATATTCTCAGTGCGGGTGGCCCAGAGCGCGGGCGCCAACCTGCGCAGTGCTCTCGTCCGCAAAGTTCAGACCTTCTCATTTGGCAACCTGGATCGGATGCAGACCGGCAACCTTCTGGTGCGAGCTACCAGTGACGTAAACATGGTGCAGATGATCGTGCAGATGTCGCTACGGATGCTCACCCGCGCCCCGCTATGGATGATCGGCAGCACAATCATTCTGGTCCTGACCAGCGCTCGGTTGGCACTGCTGATGCTGGCCCTGCTTCCCCTGGTCCTGGGCCTGATCTGGGTCGTCGCGGTCAGGGCGCGCCCGCTCTTCCTGCGGGTACAAGAGAGGCTGGATAAGCTTAACCGCGTCCTCCAGGAGAACCTGGCTGGCGTGCGCGTAGTCAAGGCCTTTGTGCGCGTCGAGCACGAAAATGCCCGCTTTGAGGCAGCTAACTCTGAGCTGATGGACCAGAACATTCAGGTCATGCAGATCTTGGCCCTGCTGCTCCCGACCATGATGTTCATCGTGAATCTCGGGATTGCGGGGGTGGTCTGGTTTGGCGGCAACTTGGTGGTCGAGGGAAGTTTCACGGTAGGTGAGATCGTGGCCTCGATTAACTATATTTCGTACGCACTCTTTCCGCTGCTGATGCTGGGCGGCATGGTAGGCCCGATCGCGGCCGCCGATGCTTCTTCCGCGCGCATTTGGGAGGTTCTGGACAGCACTGCCGACGTGCAGAACAGGCCAGGGGCGCGGGCTACTGGGGCAGTGGAGGGCCGAGTGGCCTTTGAGGACGTCTGCTTCAGCTATGACGGAGTAAAGGCTGGGACCGTTTCCCCAGCGCCGGACAAGATAGGGGGCGATGGGCATCTTGTAGAATGCGGCGAAGCCGTGCTGGAGGGCATCAACCTCGTAGCCGAGCCGGGCCAGACGGTAGCGATCCTGGGTGCAACTGGCTCGGGCAAGTCGAGCTTGATCCATCTCATCCCGCGCTTCTACGATGTCGATCGGGGCCGCGTGACCCTGGATGGCGTAGATGTGCGCGATCTCCCGCTGGATCAACTGCGCGCACAGGTGGGCATCGCGTTGCAGGATGCCGTGCTGTTCAGCGGTACCGTGCGGGACAATATCCGCTATGGGCGCGCGGACGCGACAGAGGAAGAGGTCGTTGCGGCAGCCCAGGCAGCCCAAGCGCACGAGTTTGTCATGGCCCTGCGGGACGGCTACGACACCATGCTCGGACAGCGGGGCATCAACCTCTCCGGAGGGCAGAGGCAGCGTCTCGCCATCGCCCGCGCCTTGTTGGTCCGGCCCAGGATTTTGATCCTCGATGATAGCACCAGCGCAGTGGACGTGGAAACGGAGGCCAAGATACAGGCGGCCCTGGAACGATTGATAGTCGACCGCGCAGGCTATTCTGCTTCCCCTATGACCAGCTTTGTCGTCGCCCAGCGGATCAGCACGGTGCTCGCTGCAGACAAGATTGTGGTGCTGGATAGGGGGCGAATTACGGCAGAGGGAACACACACTGAGCTGATGGCCTCCAGTCCTATCTACCAGGAAATCTATGAATCGCAACTGGGGAATGGCGGGGTGAATCATGGCTAGCCGCCCGATCGAGCAATCAAAAACCCGCCCTTCATCCCCACCTGTCACAGGTATGCCCGGCCCTGGGGGGCGCGGCAGAACCTCCCGGATCGAAAAGGCCCGCGACGCGCGCGGGACATTGAGCCGCCTGGTGTCTACCCTGCGACTCTATCGCTGGAGCCTGCTGGGCGTGCTGGTCCTGGTGGTCGTAGCCACGGGACTGAACCTGCTGGCGCCCTACCTGATCGGGCAGGCTATCGATCAGGCCATCTCCGGCGACGATCTGGCCAAGCTATTGAGGATTGTGCTGCTGATGCTGGCAGTCTTCGGGGGGGCTTGGGTTGCCACTGCAGGCCAGGGTCTCCTGATGGCCCGCGTGTCGCAGCGGGCCATGCGGGTTCTGCGTCGCGACCTATTTGAGCATCTGCAAACCCTCTCGCTGGGTTTCTTCGACCGGCACCCGCATGGCGAGTTGATGAGCCGCCTCACCAACGACATGGACGCCATCAGCCGCGTGCTTGCCCAGAACGTGACCGACCTCTTTGGAGGGTTGCTCACCCTCGTTGGCATCATGGGCATGATGTTTGCCATCAACTACCGGCTTGCGCTGGCCTCGATGATCGTCTTTCCCTTTATGATGTGGCTGGTTGGCTTTGTGGGCAGGCGCACGCGCCGCCACTTTCGCCAGTACCAGAAAGAGATTGGCCAGCTAAATGGACAGCTGGAGGAGATGTTTAGCGGGCAGCGCATCATCATGGCTTTTGGCCAGGAGGTATCTACCCTGGCCAGCTTTGACCGCGGCAACGAGCAGGTTCGCCGGGTGGGCATCCGCGCCCAAACCTACGCACTGCTGGTCCCGCCGTTGATGGGCATCCTCAGCAACGCCAATATCGCCATCCTGGCCGGGCTGGGGGGCTGGATGACATTACAGGGTTGGGCGACCATCGGCACCATCGCTGCCTTCTATACCTACTCCCGCCGCTTTGCCGCGCCCCTGCGCCAGTTGGCCAATCTCTACAACCAGATCCAGGCTGCCCTGGCTGGCGCCGAGCGGATCTTTGAGATCATGGACACCGAATCCGAACTGACTGATTCGCCATCAGCTGTTCCACTGAAAGATATCGCCGGGGAGATTGTCTTTGCGGACGTGGACTTTTGCTACGTGCCCGGAGTGCCTGTGATCAAGGAAATGAGCCTGACGGCACAACCTGGCGAGACCGTCGCCCTGGTGGGACCGACGGGAGCTGGCAAGACAACCATTATCAACCTGCTAACGCGGTTCTACGATGTTGACGAGGGTACGATCCGAATTGATGGGCGGGACATTCGCCAGCTACGCAAGGCAAGTTTGCGACGGCAATTGGGCATCGTGCTGCAGGATACCTTTCTATTCTCCGAATCGGTGATGGAGAACATCCGCTACGGGAGGCTGTCTGCTACCGACGAGGAGTGTATCTCCGCTGCCAAGCTGGCCGATGCCGATCAGTTTATACGGCGCCTGCCCCAGGGATACAATACGCCCCTTTCGGAACGGGGCTCCAACCTCAGCCAGGGACAGCGGCAGCTGCTTGCCATCGCCCGCGCCATTCTGGCCGATCCGGGCATCTTGATCCTCGATGAAGCTACGAGCAGCGTGGACACCCGCACCGAACTCCGCATCCAGCAGGCATTGCTGCGGCTGATGGCGGGTCGCACCAGCTTTGTCATCGCTCACCGGTTGAGCACTATCCGTGAGGCGGACAAGATCTTGGTTATCCGCGACGGCGAGATCATCGAGCGCGGCACGCACGACGGACTGCTGGCAAAGCGCGGCTTCTACCACAAGCTCTATATGAGCCAGTTCAAGGGTCAGCATCCAACTGAAGACTACACTGGATGACGGGATCAGGCACTGGGGGGAGGAAAATGAGTACACTTGTCAAGTCCGATCTATATCGCGAGATCCACGAGCAGCCGGATGTCACCGCGCGCCTTTTGCAGCGGGAGCGCGAGAGCGCAGCGGCCCTGGCTGCCGAGATGCAGCAGCGGGACATCGGGGGGGTGATCATCGCTGCCCGAGGCACCAGTGACAACGCCGCCCGCTACGCCCAATACCTCCTGGCTGGCGCCAATGGTCTGGTGGTTGGGCTGGCGACGCCGAGCCTGTTTACCATCTACAGGACGCCCCCTCGATTTGGCAATCTGATGGTGCTGGGCATCAGCCAGAGCGGCAAAAGCCCCGACATCGTATCGGTGCTGGCGGAGGGCAAGCGACAGGGAGCGCTGACTGCAGCGATTACCGACTTTCCCGGTTCGGACCTCGGGCAGGTGGCCGATTTCGTGATCGATCTCTCGGCTGGCGAGGAGAAATCGGTTGCCGCGACCAAGACCTATACGGCCGAGTTGGCAGCCATCGCCCTGCTGAGTGTGACCCTGAGCGACGATGCCGGGCGCCGCGAGATGTTGGACGCGATTCCCGGGCAGGTGGCCCAGGCGCTCCAGGTGGAGAACCACATCTCTCAGGTTGCCGAGCGGTACCGCTACATGCAGTCCTGTGTGGTCATTGGCCGTGGCTACAACTATGCCACTGCCTTTGAGCTTTCTCTCAAGCTCAAGGAACTGACCTATACCGTGACAGAGCCTTACAGCAGCGCAGACTTTATGCACGGTCCTCTGGCCATGGTCTCTCCCGGCTTTCCGGTCATTGCTGTCGCGCCCTCGGGCCAGATGCTGCCAGATATGATGGCTTTCATGGACACCGTCAGGGAGCGGCAGGCAGAGCTGCTGGTGATCAGCGACGACGAGTCTGCGTTGGGCATGGCCCGGGTCCCGCTGCGCCTGCCACCGGGCGTTCCAGAGTGGCTCTCACCGCTGACCAGCATCGTGCCGGGCCAGCTCTTTGCCATGTACCTGGCGGATGCCCGCGGCTATGACATCGACCGCCCGCGTGGGCTGCACAAAGTGACCGAAACGCTCTAAGTCTGGCACTGACCAGGTGCCTCTCCGCCTGCGGGAGCCATCCGCCAGGGCAGCCTTCTCACTCGTTGCCCCCCGTGCTTGCACAAGTGCTCGCTACGCGGTATGATAGCCCCGTCAGGGAGCTCGGGCCTGTGCCGTTGCGTGTGGCCTGGCCCCCATTGAACAGATCGCCGGCCCGCAGAGTGATAAGGGTAGATTGGCCCGCCCTTGCAGTGGGCAGCATGGATGGAGCACAGTCTGCTCCTGCCGGATCGCCAGATTAGACAGGAATGCGCTGCATATGGCAATCCGCTGCGCGCTGGGGCGGTGCATCGCATAGACCCGCTAAAGGATAGCGCATGTCCAGGCGCACCAGAACGCTACTTCTGCTTGCCCTTGGCATTGCCCTGGTGGCAATGCTGCTTCTGGCTGCCGGAGTAACCGAACTCCAGTTCCTGCCCGGTGTGTCCTCCCCCAGGAGCGCGGAAGCAGATGGCGAGGCAATGGGCGGCATCTCGCCCGAGCTGGACGAGGCCTTTAGAACCGCCTTCAGGATCTTTGCCACGATCATCGTGGTGGGGCTGCCCCTCGTTATCATCTACTCACTGTTGGCACCCGAGGCCAGGAAGAACCTGCTCAAGGGCATGGTGCCCATTGTGTTGTTCGCCCTCTTTCTATACCTTGCCTTCCGAGCGGGCAGTAACTTGGAGGAGCAGTTGACGCCGACCGCGACGGTGTCTGCCGTGGCGACGCAGGCGACGCCCGATCCGGTCCAGACCCTCGAGGTGGCCGCCGGCGAGATTGGCGAGACCGGGAGAACCGCGCCCGAATGGCTCATCTGGGGTGCGATAGTGACCCTGGCCCTGATCATGGCGCTGGTGCTGGTGGGTATGGGCCGATTTCTCCTCCGCTACCGCGGGCGGCAGCCGTCTCCCCTGGCAGAGCTGGCCGAACAGGCAGAGGATGCAGTGGAGGCCATCCGAGCCGGCGCGGACCTGCGCGATACGGTGATGCTCTGCTACTACCGCATGAGCCAGGCGCTGCAGCAGCAGCGCGGCATCTGGCGCGAGGCGGCCATGACCCCACGCGAGTTCGAGGCCTACCTCGGCCGGTCGGGGATCCCCGTCGACGACGTCCGCCGCCTGACCCGGCTCTTTGAAAAGGTCCGCTACGGGTCCAAGACGATCGGGGCCGAGGACGAGCGCCAGGCCCTGTCGAGCCTGGGCGCCATCGTCGACTATTGCAGGAGCGTGCAATGACCACCCGCAGAAGGAGGCGGCTGGCTCTGATCGTCCTGATCTTGTTGCTGACAGCCGCGCTGGTATCCTTGCTCTACAACCCGCTGCGCGAGGCCCTCGCCCCTTGGCTGGCGAGTGCGTACGGGAGGATCTGGACATACTATCGCATGATACCCCAGCCGATTTTGTGGCTGGTGGCTGTCGGTCTTGGTGTCATGGTTGCTGCCAAGAGCCTGATGCTGAACGAGAGGCTGTCGCTGATAGAGAGGTTGCCCCCAGCCAGCAGGGGCCGGGTGCAGACGCTGCGCCTGTGGATCCGCCAGGCCGCCTCAGAGATCTACTTTGACCGACAGCTGGCGCTGCGCCTGGGCAAACTCGCACTAAAGATCCAGGCGCACACCAGCGGACATAAGGAGCCCCACGGGCCGATGAGGAGGCGCCTGGAGAGCCTGGATATGCCGCCTCATATCCGCGAGTACCTGCGTTCTGGGCTGGAGCCGATGGTTACAGACAAACCGAGACCCCTGGGGCTGTCCCGGCTGGCAGGCCTATTTCGGGGTTCCGTGATCCACCCCGAACCAAAGTTTGACCTGGAGGAAATTGTACAACTTTTGGAGGACCAATTGGAGGGACAACATGACGCCGGCTAGCGAGATCGTTGACGTATCTGCACTGTCCGCCCGTATCATCGCCGAGGTAGAGCGCGCAGTCGTGGGCAAGCGACTGCTCCTCGAGCAGATTGTGGCAGCCCTCTTGGCGGGCGGTCACGTGCTGCTGGAGGACTATCCCGGGCTGGCCAAAACACTGATCGCCAACAGCTTTGCCACCGCGCTCGGGTTGCAGTTCAAGCGTATCCAGTTTACGCCCGACCTGCTGCCCGGCGATATCACCGGCGGCTTTGTGTACGATCGCTCCCAAAACACCTTTGCGCTGCGCAAGGGCCCGCTCTTTGCCAACATCATCCTTGCTGACGAGATCAACCGCGCCTCGCCCAAGACTCAATCCGCGCTGCTGGAGGCCATGCAGGAACACCAGGTCACGCTCGAGGGCGAGACTATGGCCCTTCCCCAGCCCTTTATCGTCTTTGCCACCCAGAACCCCATCGAGTACGAGGGCACCTTCCCCCTGCCCGAGGCGCAGCTGGACCGCTTCTTGGTCAAGCTCGCGGTGGGCTATCCTGCCCGAGACGAGGAACAGGAGATATTGAAGCGCAGGCGCCAGCGGCGCCGTGATGCCTTTGACCTGGAGCAGGTGACGGACGCCCAGGAGCTCCTAGCCATGCGCCAGGCCGTGGAGGATGTGACTATAGTGCCCGATATCGAGCGCTATATCGTCGATCTGGTGAACGCCACGCGTAATGACCGGCAGGTGGCGGTGGGCGCCAGCCCCCGCGGCTCGCTCGCCCTGCTGACGCTGTCCCGTGCCTGGGGTGCCATTCGCGGGCGCGACTATGTGCTGCCCGACGACGTCAAGCTTTTCGCGGTACCGGCGCTGGGCCACCGGCTGATCCTGGAGCCCGATCTCTGGATGCGGCGCCATGCCGCGGAGGATGTGCTGTCTTCGATTATGCAGCGCGTGCCTGTCCCGGTGATTGAAGGGGCCTGATCATGCGGCGGCTCGTGGTAATGGGCATCCTGCTCTACACGCTGGTCTTTCTGGGACTGGCCAATCGCGAGGGCCGGCTTCTGGCCCTGGCTATCCCCCTGGTGGTCTATCTGGGCGCGTCGCTGCTCTACGGCCCGGAAAAGCCCCAGTTGAAGGTCACCCGCTCGTTCAGCTCAGAGAGCGCGGCCCTCGGCAGGCCGGTGGTGGGCGGGCTGAAGGTCGTCAACGAGGGCCCCGACCTGGAGCAGGTGTTCATCGAGGACCTCATCCCATCTTCCATAGAGGTCGTGGAGGGAGAGTCGAGCGTGCTTGCCGCGCTGCCGTCGGGCACCACGATAGAGCTGGAATACACCTTGCTCGGCAAGCGGGGCAGCCACGAGTTCCAGAACGTCCGGGCCACAGCTTGCGACCACCTGGGCCTGTTTCAGCACCAGGTGACCTACCCCACCTCCGAGCGGCTGGTCATCATGCCCGATATCCTCAAGCTGCGGCACCTGGCCATCAGGCCGCTGCGCACGCGTGCCTATGCCGGACCGGTGCCCGCCCGCCAGGGAGGATCCGGCGTGTCGTTCTTTGGGGTGCGCACCTACGAGCCAGGCGACCCGTTGCGCTGGATCAACTGGCGGATGAGCGCCCGCCACCCCAGCGACTACTATGTGAACGAATTCGAGCCGGAGCGGATCGCCGATGTGGGCCTCATTCTCGACATCCGCCAGCGGAACGACGTGCGAGTGCGGGGCAAACCACTGCTGGAGTATAGCGTATCGGCCATGTCCTCCCTGGCATCCGCCTTTCTCGACGACGGCAACCGCGTGGGGATGCTCATCTATGGCCGGTACTTGAATTGGACCTTCCCCGGGTATGGCAAGATCCAGCGCAAGCGCATACTGGAGACCCTCACGCGGGTCAAGCCCGGCAACAGCCTGGTGTTCGACCAGCTGGATCTCCTGCCCACCCGCTACTTTCCCGCCAAGTCCCAGATTGTGCTGGTCAGCCCCCTATCCCCCGACGATACGAGCATGCTGATCCGGCTCCGGGCCCAGGGATACCAGGTCCTGGTCATCAGTCCCGACCCGGTCAGCTATGAGGCCGGGGCCCTAGGCGACCGGAAGGATGCAGAATTGGCAGCGAGGATCGCCCGGCTGGAGCGGGAGCTGCAACTGCGCTACCTGCGCCGCGCTGGGGTCCAGGTTGTGGATTGGCAGGTGGACCAGCCCTTCGACCGCGTGATCCATGCCACCCTGGCCCGGACGCCGCAATGGCACCGCGCAATCGGGACGGTGCTATGATCTCCACACTCTCCGTCGCCAGTGTGGGCCTCTCTGCGTCCCTCTTGGCCCTCGGCTTTGCCCTGCACGATCTATGGGCCGGCACGGCGGCGGTCCTTGCTGCCGGTGCCCTGTGGATGCTGGCCCAGTGGCGCGCCCAGCCCTGGGCGTCACCGGCGGGCCTGGTTGCGCAGGCTGCTGCGGCGGCGGTAGCCATGCTACTCGGCGTTGGTGGGGGATGGCCCGTGCTGGCTTTGGTGGCAGCGCTCGTGGCCTGGGACCTGGATCAGTTCAGCCAGCGGATGCGGGCTGCTGGCCGGGTCGAAGACGCGCCGGGGCAGGAGCGGCGTCACATCCGGCGCCTGTTGATCGTGGCGGGGCTCGGCGGCCTGCTGGCGCTTGCAGCCTTGAGCTTCCAGGTGCGGCTGAGCTTTGGCCTGGCCCTGCTGCTGGCGGTCGTCATGATGCTGTGCCTCAGCCTGGTCATCGGCTATATGAGGCGCGCGGGAGATTGAACATGGATTTGGGACTGAAGGAACGTTTTGTCAGGCGTTGGGCAAAGTACTTCCCCCGTGCCGAGCTGCCCATCGTGTTCTTTTACAGCGGTGAGCGAGGCCAGGCGGAGATGCCGAAGCCTGGGGGGCACCACTGCCTGATTTGCGAGCTCGGGCGGGTGCGGAGGGGCACTCCGCTCCAGTTTGACGTGGACGCGGTCCCCTGTGGGGGCGCCAAGCGCTATCTGGGCTTCACGCCCAGTTTGCGACCCGGCTTCGAACACTTTTTGTCGTGCGGCATCCCTGGCGAGATGGAGGGGGAGCGGTACAAACAGTCGCCCGAGTTGGTCGAGAAACTGATGGCGCGCATGCCCAGCTTTGAGGCGCCAGCCCCGACTATCGTCTTCAAGCGCTGGGACCAACTCGAGGCGGGTGACGAGCCAGCGGTGGCGATCTTTTTCGCGGCGGCCGATGTGCTCTCGGGTCTGTTCACCCTGGCCGGCTTTGACGAATCGAGACCCGAGGCCGTCATCGCCCCCTTTAGCTCGGGATGCGGCTCGATCGTCTTTTACCCATACCAGGAGCTGGGTTCCGAGGCTCCCCGGGCCGTGCTGGGCATGTTCGACGTCTCAGCCAGGCCCTGCGTGTCTGCTGGGACGCTGAGCTTTGCCGTGCCCTGGCCCAAGTTCGTGCGCATGGTGGATCAGATGGACGAGAGTTTCCTGATCACCCCGTCGTGGCACAAGGTTCGGGCGAGAATGGCTCCGGGAAACGCACCGGATTAGGTAGGGACGGTCTCAGCTCAGGGCGCCCCATTTGTCCCGGATGCGGGAGCAATCGCGGCTGGCTTTGTGCATTGCTCTCACGTGACTGGTCCCCGCATCACCCCGTGCAAAGCCTTGCTCCTCGCTCGGCGCGATCGGACCTCCGCGCAAAGCATCAAGCCTAGACACTAGCTAAGTGACAGTGCAGCTTTTCAACGACTCCAGGACCTCAGGCTTGATATCCGCGCCGTGACCCGGGTTATCAGGCAAAGTGATGGTCCCCCCGTCGTACCTGATTCCGCCCTGCACCACATCGGCCTTGCCGAATGCCGAGTCGAGGTCGGCAAATACGATATTGGGCCGGGCCGAGACCAGGTGAGCGGCAGCCGTCAGCCCCAGCCGCGTCTCCGACATGCAGCCCACCATGCACTGGATCCCAGCCGCCTCGGCGACGGCACTGATCTTTAGCGCGGTGTGAATGCCCCCCGACTTGGCCAACTTGATATTAAAGTAATCGCACGCGCCCATACTCGCCAGGCGGAAGGCATCGTGGTGATCGAATAGCGATTCGTCGGCCATGATGGGGATAGGACTCTGCTCACGCACGCGCCGCAGGGCCTCGTTGTTCCAATGGGCCACCGGTTCCTCGCAGTACTGGATATCGAACCGTGCCAATTCCTGGAGGATTCGCTCCGCCGTCACCGGATCCCAGCCCTGGTTGGCGTCGATGCGCAGCAGCGTCTCCGGGCCGACGGCGTCCCGGATGGCCCGGATGCGGTCCACGTCGTCCGGAAATCCGGTGCCCAGCTTGACCTTGATGGCTGCGAATCCGCGCTCCCTGGCCTCCAGGGCCTCCTTCGCCATCGCCTCGGGCGTGTCGATACCGATCGTTTCGTCGGTGGTCAGCGCGCGCTTTTCGCCCCCCAGCAGGGCATACAGCGGCAGCCCGGCGCGTTTCCCTAGCAGGTCATACAGGGCCATGTCGAAGGCGCTCCGGGCGGTCGTGTTGTGGACTAGGCAGCTGCCCAACTCCTGCATCCGTGCCTCGATGGCATAGGGGTCTTTGCCTACCAACAGCGTGGCAAGCTCCTTGCACGCCTCGAACGCGATCGCCTGCGTCTCGCCGCAGAGAAATGGCAGCGGGGCGCCTTCACCCAGGCCGTAAAGCCCGTCGGTGGCATGGATCCGCACCAGGATGTTCTGCACTTCCTCGAACACGCCGATGGCGATCCGGAACTGGGTCTGGCGGGCGATATTCAGCTTGTATATCTCGACCTTTGTAACCGATGGCATAGGGACTCTCTTTCGTGCTGGTCGCGCCAACGCGCTTGGTGTTGAGCGCGCCTACTCATAGACCTTCTCGTCAGTCAGCTCCGCCTCTGCTGCGTCCTCTTCGACGTCGCGGGCAACATCGCGCCTGCCC
>Ga0207796_1000493_pt1 | contig 15847 bp, 20 predicted proteins | sample Pon1CUnioCityCA_6_FD_187274 | JGI IMG/M metagenome (GOLD analysis project Ga0207796, IMG submission 187274) | Marine sediment microbial community from Union City, CA, USA - Pond 1C Sediment 1 (SPAdes) | ecosystem: Environmental > Aquatic > Marine > Intertidal zone > Salt pond sediment ...
AACTGGCTCTTCAGGACCCGCCGCCAATACAATGACGTCCAGACAGGCAACGAAGGACGCTGGCCATGACCCGCATTTCCGTGATTGGCGCCGGTTTTGGCGCGCTGACCGCCATCCGCAAACTCCGGGCCGCCGACCCGAAGCTGGCGATCGATGTGATCGCGCCGAAGCCGGAGATGGTCTATTACCCGAGCACCATCTGGATTCCCACCGGGCTGCGCGCGCCCGAGGATGTCGTCATCGATCTCGGGGCGTTCTTCCTGCGCATGGGCGTGAATTACCACCCGGGTGCGGTGACCGGGTTGAAGGATGGCGGGCGGATCGTCGTCACGGACAGCGATGAAGAGATCCCGAACGATGGCCTGATCATCGCGTCCGGCGGACGTTTTCTGAAGAAACTGCCGGGTATCGAGCACGCGATCACGCCCTGCGAGGGCGTTGATGCAGCCGTTCGGATTCGCGACCGGCTGGCCGCGATGAAAGGCGGGAACATCGCTTTCGGCTTTGCGGGCAACCCGAAGGAGCCGGCCGCGATGCGCGGAGGACCGGTGTTCGAGTTCATGTTCGGCATCGATCAGCACCTGCGCAAGCGCGGTGACCGCGACGCCTTCAAGCTGGTGTTCTTCACCCCCGCGCCGCAACCCGGGAACCGGCTGGGTCCCAAGGCGGTTTCGGGCCTGATGCGCGAGATGGAACGGCGGGGTATCGAGACCCATCTGGGGCAGAAGCTGAAAGGCTTCGAAGCCGACAAGGTAATCACCGAAGGCGGCGAGTTCGGCGCCGACCTGATCCTGTTCATGCCCGGGATGACCGGCAACGCCTGGTTCGACAATACCGAGCTCCCGCGTTCCGAGGGCGGCCTGTTGCAGGCGAACGCCCATTGCCAGGTCGTGGGTCAGGACAAGGTCTACGTCGCGGGTGACTCGGGCAGTTTCCCTGGTCCGGACTGGCTGCCCAAGCAGGCCCACATGGCGGACCTGCAGGCCGAGGCCGCGGTGGCGAACCTGCTCGGCGAACTCGCGGGTCAGGCGCCCCGTCACACGTTCAAGTCGGAGCTGGTCTGCATCGTCGATACCCGCAGCAGCGGCATCCTGGTCCGACGCACCGAGAAAAGCAGCCTCGTGCTGCCCTCGACCCCGCTGTTCCACTGGGCGAAGCGGGGCTTCGAGTGGTGGTACCTCCGCCAGTATCGCTAGACCCCTGCCGTTCAGGTGGCGTCAAACCGGAACCCGCCTGCACGACGGGCTTCGCCCGTGCCGCGGGGAATGCGGTGGTTCAGCATGGCAGCCATGGGAACAGACAGTGTGAACCAGCATTCCTCGAGTGAACCTTTCCGGCCGGCCTGGTGGCTGCCCGGCGGGCATTTCGAGACGGTGTGGCCGAACCTTGTCCGTCCCCGCCAGGCGCTGGTGCTGCGGCGCGAGCGCATCACGTTGCCGGACGGTGATTTCCTGGCACTCGACTGGGGTCCCGACCCGGGCGGGCCGATCGTGCTGCTGCTGCACGGGCTCGCGGGCGGCAGTGGGTCCGCCTATGCGATTCGGCTCATGCGCGCGCTGCACGCCCAGGGTTTCTGGGCCGGCACCATGCATTTCCGCGGGGCGGCAGGCGAACCCAATCGCAAGCTGCGCTCCTACCACATGGCCGAGGTCGAAGATCCCGGTTTCGTGTTTCGGCACCTGCGCCGGAAATACGGCCGCAGGACCCTCGCCGCGGTGGGCGTTTCCCTCGGGGGCAGTGCCCTTCTGCACAGTCTCGCGGGGATGGAAGAAGGCTCGGGTCCGCGGGCTGCGGTGGCCATTTCGGTGCCGTTCCGGCTTCCGGACGCGGAACAGCGCCTGAACCGCGGTCTTTCGAAACTGTATCAGTGGTATATCCTCGGGCACCTGAAGCGCCAGTGGCATCGCAAGTGCCGCGTTCTTGCGCGCATGGACCTGTGCAAGGGGCTGAATGAAATCCGGACGTTCCGGCAATTCGACTCGCGCATCACGGCCCCGTTTCACGGGTTCGCCGATGTCGACGATTACTACGCCCGGGCGAGCAGCATCCACGTCCTGAACGACATCCGCGTGCCCACGCTGCTGATCCAGGCGCGCAACGATCCGTTCATGACCCCGGAATCCCTGCCGGAGGCCACCGGGCTCTCCGCGCAGGTGACCCTCGAGTCGCTCGCGCGCGGCGGACATGCCGGCTTTCTGGAGGGTTCGGGCAGAAGCTATCTCGAGCGGCGCGTGCCGCAGTTCCTGCGCCAGCATCTGGCACAGGATCGGGATGCGCGGCTCGGCCCGACCGAAGGCGACTCCTGATGCTCTGGAAGCTGTTCACGCTGGCACTGATCGTCGGGTTCGCCTGGTGGCGGCTCCGGCGGTTCCTGAGGTTGCGGCAGCTGCGCGAACGCGGGGAGCCTGCGCCGCCACCCCAACGGTTGCGACCGATCAGCCTGCTCGCCGGGTTGATGCTGCTCCTGTACGGCGGGTATCTCGTCTACGTGGTGGCGGGGCAATTCCTCGATGGCTAGGGCGTATCCGGTCTGCGCGCTGCTGCTTGGCGGCGTGCTGATGCTGGCGATGGTCGCGGCACATGCCCGGTCGCCCATGGTGCCCGTCGAGGAGATGATCCCCGTCGAACTCGCGACCGTCGGTCTGGATTCCGCGAGCGGAGTACCCGTCGTCCTGCTGCGGGAGCCCCGGGTCGGGGATGTCGTGCTGATCCACATCGGTGCCAATGAGGCTCTGGCGATTCTGCTCGGGTTGCAGGGTGTGCCGGTGCCTCGTCCGATGACGCATGATCTGCTGGTCGACCTGATCGATGCGCTCGGTGGACGTCTCGAGCGCGTCATGGTCGATGCCTTGGAGGACTCCACCTACCTGGGGGTGCTGGAAGTGCGGCTGGAGGATCGGGACGAGCCCGTCTACATCGACAGCCGACCCAGCGATGCCCTCGCGCTCGCGGTGCGCACCGGGGTCCCCATTCTGGTCGCGCCGCCGGTTCTTGCCTCGACCCGCGGACAGGAATATCGGGAAATCCCCGGAAGCGATGCTCCGGTGACCGCGCTCGGGATCACCGTAGGCGGAATCACCGACGATCTGCGCGAGGCGCTCGGTTTGCCCCCGGAGCCGGGCGTACTGATCAGCCGGACCACCGGCGAAGCCGCCGAACGGGGCCTGCTTCCGGGAGCCGTGATCCTCGAGGTCAACGGCGAGGTTCCGGAGTCCCCGATGCACTTCCTCGAGTTGGTTGGCGAAACGCCGGGTGAACGCCGAGCGCGTCTGCGGGTCTGGCAGGAGGGCGAGGTTCTCGATCTCGAGCTTTCGACGGAGGTTCCAGCCATGCCGATCCCGCGTCCCCGGACGGGAACCCGGGTATGAAACCGGGGCGGCTACCAGGGTATGGTGCTGCCGTCGATGTCGATGAAGCGACCGTTGTCCGTCGGTCCCGCCGTGTCCAGGGTGTGGAGCATGGCCGCGACGGATTGCTCGACCGTGATCTCCGCGTTGGGACCGCCCATGTCGGTCAGTACCCAGCCCGGGTGCAGGATCAGGGTCAGGATTCCGTGATCGGCGAGGTCGTGGGCCATGCTGACCCCGACGGCGTTCAACGCCGCTTTCGACGAACGGTAGATGTAGGCGCCGCCCGAACCGTTGTCTCCCATCGAACCCATCTTGGAGCTGAGCAGGGCGATGCACGGTCGCGAGCTGCGGCCGAGTTGCGGGAGCAGGCTCTCCACCATCTGCCGGGGTGCGATCGTATTGATGCGGAAGGTCTCCAGCCACGCGGTCTCGTCGGTGGTGCCCAGACGATCGGGGACCGGGCCATAGACCCCGGCGTTGTTGATCAACAGGTCCACGGGCTGCTGCCCCAGCGTCGCGACCAGGTTTGCGCGGTGAGCCTCCCGGGTCACGTCCAGCGGCAGCACCGTGAGCCGATCGGCGTTCGCCCGCGCGAGACCCATGAGTTCGGGCGAGTTCTCGGGCCGGCGTGCGCCCGCGTAGACGCGATCGCCGCGATGCAGGAGTTGCCGCACAAATTCGAGACCAATCCCGCGGCCACAGCCCGTGATCACTACGTTGCGCATGATGTCCCCCTCGATCGGTGAACCCCCATTGTAAACACCGGGAGATCGTGAACGCAGACCCGTTCGCCTGGAAAATCCGCTAGTATCCTCTCACGGTTCAATCCGCGATCCGCGCGGCGGGGGCCACGATCGGGGACGTGGCGGAACAGGTAGACGCAGCGGACTTAAAATCCGCTGGCCGCGAGGCCGTGCCGGTTCGATTCCGGCCGTCCCCACCAATGAAAACAACGACGTATATTCCAGCGGCGAAACCGGAGACCTCGCTTTTTCAGTCCGTGGTTCACGGGTGGACCACGACGCTCAAACAACCGGTAAGAGGATGTCCAACAGTCCCACTGCGGTAACCCTGGACATGTCGACCCTGTCCGCGGGCACCCGGGAGCCCCGTCCGACCAACGGTCATGCCCGTGTTGATCCCCCGGGCATGTCGCAGCAGGATACGGTTGTGGTGAATTTGCGGGTGCTCATTGACGGCCACAACCTCCTCTACGCGCTGCGTTCCCGCTTTGCGGTCCAGCTGCTTGACGGTCACCCCGGTGCGGCTGCCCGGGAAGCGCTGGTGGAACGGCTGGTGGCCGTTTTCGACAAGCCGGGACATGAAGTCCGGGTCTACTTCGACGGCGGGAACGCGTGTACCGAAAAGCGTTCGGCGCAGGTATGGGTGATCTATCCCGGCGGCGCGGGCGACCAGCGCGCAGACCGCGCGATCCTCGCAGCGCTTCGCGAACGGGTGGGGCCCGATGCCGCCGCACGGAATGCCGCGGGACTCGTGTCCTTTGGCGAGGCCATCGAACCTGCCGCGATGCCCGTCGTCGTGACGCGCGACATCAGGCTGGCGAAGCGCGCGCGTCGGCGCGGCGCGACCGTCATTGACCCCGCAGCATTTTTCGAGGAGTGTGACGCCGGGCGCCTCCCGTGAACGCCGACCCGACGGACGCGCCGCGATCCCTCAAGGCCCCTCCATGGGGGCGGTCCACGAAGCGGAGAGAACCTTGACGATCCATCGCAACAGAACGCTCGGCGCGATCATTCGTGGTGTAAAGGCTCGGACCTTCCTGCCGGCTGTCGCGCTGCTTATGTTCCTGGTCGCCCCGGCCGGCGCAGTGAACCCGGAGAAGGAACCGGAAATGACACCTCACGTGAACAGAACCCTGCTGATCGACGACTTCAGCGACGCCGACCGCGTCTCTGCCCTGGGGACGCGCTGGGAGGGGCTGACGGACCGTGTGATGGGCGGCCGCTCGGAAATGGAAATGGCGATCCGGGAAAGCGGCGAGGGGCCCGTCCTCAGCATGCGCGGTACGGTCCGACTGGAAAACCGCGGGGGATTCATCCAGGTTCGGTTGCCGTTCGACCCGACCGGCAGCCATTTCGACGCGAGCGACTGGTGGGGCGTCCGGCTCAAGGTCCGCGGCGCACCCGGACCCTACTATGTACACCTGCGCACCCGTCAGAACTGGTTGCCCTGGCAATACTACCGGGCGCGCTTCGAGATCGGACCCGAATGGCGCGAGGTGTCGATACCCTTCACGGACTTCGAGGGGGCGGCGACGTGGCGCGCCCTCGACGTACGGTCGTTGAAATCGATCGCGGTCGTGGCCTACGGCGAAGCCTTCGAAGCCGATATCGAGGTGGCGCGCATTGAGTTGGTTGCGCCCTAGGCGTCGCATCGTTCACTCGCCAGGCACGGACACCGATTCCGTTTCACCTGGAACACGCCGACCTTGCCGGTGCTTTACCCTCTCGACTTCAACGGCCGTGCGACGTCCTGGCGAGCCCTTTTGACCCGCATCCGTGACGATCGCGTCGCGGCTTCTCGCCTCAGTTTTTCCGCGTCCTATTATCGTTCAGCTGCTTGAAGACATAGATTGGCAGCAGGATCGAGGCGAGCAGGCTGCCCAGCCATACCAGCAGCGTCGCGGCGAGCCAGTTGGAAATGCCGCCGATCTCCATTCCCGGAATGACGATATCGGTCACGAACAGGCCCACGAATATGGTTACCAGCGCGATCCCACCCATGACCTGCGGAAATCGCTTGGACGCGATCTTGCCAAGCAGCGGCCCGACCAACGTCTGAACCAGCGAAAAAATGGCCACCGCAGCCACGAACCCCAGTGCATTGACCGAGAAACCGGGCAGAAGGAATACCGCGATCAACAGCCCGACCGCGTTGGCGATGAGATAGGCCAGAGTGGAGAGCAGGAAACGGGTCATCGGGAAAGGCCTTTTTCAAGGGGCTGCATGGATGGCGGGCTCTCAGGATAGGCAAATGAAAGCAGGCCTGCAAAGCTTCGGACGGTGCCCCGCGAAGGACGCGTCGGAGACAACAGGCCGGGATTATTGCTGCATCATCGATTCCATGCCCACCAGGCCGGCACCGATGCCGAAGACCATCGATACGATCATCAGGATGATGCTGATCAGCATCAGCACGCCGAAGATCGTGAAATAGGTCTTCAGCTTGCCCATGGCCTGTTTCATCTCCAGCGCGTCGCCGCTCTGGAACGCCCGGCTGGAGGCTCCGGCCGCCTGCATCAGAACCACCCCGGCCCAGATCGGAATCCAGGCGACGATCAGGCCCACGACCGTCAGCGCCAGCAGGACTCCGTACAGGATCGATACCACGGCAAGCAGCTGCATCCAGAACTTGCCGCGATGCAGCGGCTCGATGATGCTGCGAACGTCCACACTGCCGGCCTGCTCGTTCATCGTGTGCGCCTCTTGTCTGTCGACGTGCGATCAAGGGGGGTTGCGTGCACGCCTTGCGCTCGGCTCAACCCGCGTCCCGCACCATGCGCGACTCGAAGCGCTGCCGCTTGTGCCGCCAGTTGCTGAAGCCGTTCGCGAAATTGACCGTCCAGGCATAGAAGACGTCGTAGGCGGCTTCCGACGAGGACCAGAAGTTGCTCATCGGTGTGTTGGGGAAGGCACGCGGATCGATGGCCGGGTTGAACATGCGGTATTCCACCAGCCCCTGCAATTCGTCCACCGTCGGGAGACGCCACCCGTCCAGTCCGGCATGGCTGAGCTCGAGGTTTGACGCCTGATCCCAGGTGTAGCGGTTGGCGATGCCGGCGCAGGTATTCCCCGTCCAGTCCTGACCGACGGCACAGCGCATCCACTGCAGGCCGGTGTGTTGATCCAGAACCACGGTGCCGTCATCGCTGATTTCGAAACGTGGGGTATCCGTGGTCTCGCCCGATGCGCTTCCGGAAGCGGCCAGCACGAGTGCGGCCACCGCAACTGCCTTCCACATACCTTTCTCCTCGATTCCCGTTTGGGTACACGCCGGCATTCTCCTGGCGCGACGGCTTTCCGCTCAGCCACGCCAGGACCGATCTTCGTATTCGTCCTGAGAATAGCAAAAGCCGGGGCTTGCGGTGCGGTGATCAGCGATTCAGATTGTGCTCGAAGTCCCGCAGCATCTGATCGATATGCGCGCGCACGCGCGCCTCGTCCTGAATGGCGAAATCGAGGAAGGTCTGCGCCACGACCGAGAGCACCTTGCGCCGCGGATGCACGATATTCCACTGGCGCAGAATCGGGAACTCGGCGACGTCGAGCAGCGTGATCGGGCCGCGGGCCCCCTCGGCGCTCAGCGTGTGGAGCGACAGCACGGCGATTCCGAGTCCGCCGATCACGGCCTGCTTGATGGCCTCGTTGCTGCCCAGTTCCATGCGGATGCGGGGCTGTATGCCCTGGCGCTCGAACAGCTTCAGCGTGGCTTCGCGAATCCCCGAACCGGCCTCGCGCATCAGGAAATATTCCCCGGCGAGCCGCCGCAGCGGAATGTTGCGCTGCCCGGCAAGCGGGTGGTCATGGCGGGCCATCACGACCAACGGGTTGGGTGCAAAGGGATACACCTTGACGTCGGTCAGTTGTTCCGGGACATGGCCGATGATGTAGAGGTCGTCTTCGTTGCTCGCCAGGCGCGCGAGAACCCGGTCGTAGTTGTCGACCTCGAGGGAGAGCTCGATATCCGGGTACTTCCGTGCGAACTCGCCGAGGATGCTCGGCGCCAGATACTGGGCGGTGGTGATCGCGGCGAGGCGCAGCCGGCCGCGCTTGAGTCCGCGGAGATCCGCCAGCTTGATTTCGAGGTTGGTCAGGGAACCCAGGATTTCCCGGCAGGCATCGTAGAGCTCACGGCCGACCTCGGTGGGGAAGGCTTTGCGCCCCACCTGTTCGAACAGCGGCAGCCCTACGGCGTCGGAGAGTTTCTTGATCTGGATCGAGACGGTGGGCTGGGTCAGGTAAAGCTCCTCGGCCGCATGGGTGAAGCTGCCCAGGCGCACGATGGCTTCGAAGACCTGCAGCTGGCGGAGCGTGGCGTGCCGGATCAGGTGTCCCGGCAACTCGGACTTCAGCATGATCTGGGGCAGGCTCGAGTCTTTCGAACTCATGACCGGTGCCCCCTTGCCCGCGCCGGAGGGGTGACGACGGGAAAGCGGCGACTCGACGCGCTCAATTCTGCAGTTCGATCGGCGCGGTGTACATCAGGAGACCGTAGTCCTTCTCGAAGGCGCTTTGCAGGCGCCGGACGATCCGTGCACAGAGCTGTGCGTTGCCGACCACTTCGATGCGGATGTTTCCACCCTGCGTCCATCGGCCGGCCCGCGTGCCGTGCGTGCCCCGGCCCCGTGCTTCGGTGATCGTGTAGCCCTTGGCGCCGAGTTCGGTGATTTCGTCGATCAGCGTGTCCTCGAGTACGGCTTCGCTGATGATGACCAGCAGGGTCATGGGTTGCGTCGTCATGTCGTTCACGCTCCAAGGCCGTGGATGAACTGGGCCATCCAGAGATAAACCGGTATTCCGACAAAGATGTTGAACGGGAAGGTGACACCCAGTGAGGCACCAATCGAAAGCGCCGGGTTCGCCTGTGGTACCGCGATGCGCATCGCCGCCGGGGCGGCGATGTACGAAGCGCTCGCGTACAGCGTGGCCAGCAGCACGGTGCCGCCGAGGGACAGGCCCAGCGCCCAGCCCAGCAGCGTGCCGAGAACCGCCGAAAGCAGGGGTGTGACCACCGCGAACGTCACCAGGAAGACCCCGTAGGCGCGAAGGCCGGCGATGCGTGCGGAGGCGACCAGCCCCATCTCCAGGAGGAACAGCGCGAGGATGCCCTTGAACAGGTCGAAGAACAGGATATCCAGCGGCTTGATGCCTTCAGCGCCGGCGATGAACCCGATGACCAGACCACCGGCCAGCAACAGGATGCTCTTGCCGAAGAAGACTTCGTGGAACAGCTTGCCCCAGCGTACGTCGCCGACGCCGTGACGCGCCAGCATCACGCCGATCACCAGTGCCGGCATCTCGAGCAGGACCAGGAAGACGATCATGTAGCCTTCGAAATCCACTTCCTCCTGTGCCAGCAGCGCGACGGCGACCGAGAACGTGACCACGCTGACGGACCCATAGTGGGCCGCGATGGACGCGGAGTCGGCGCGCGTCATGCGACCCAGCCACCGGAGGACCGGGAATGCGAGCAGTGGAATCAGCGAACCCACCGCAAGGATGAGCAGCGAAGGAACCAGCAATTCGAGCAACTCGAACTCGGCCAGTTTCACGCCGCCCTGCAGGCCGATGGCGAGCAGGAGAAAGATCGAGAGGGCCTCGTAGATCGCCGAGGGGATTTTCAGGTCGGAGCGGACCAGGCCCGCGAATACCCCCAGCAGGAAGAACAGCACCACGGGTTCAAAATGCATGGCGGACTCCCGATACGGACACGTCGTTACGAAAACACCGCGGGTGGCTGGCAGGCAGTGCGCACACCCCTGTGGCGCCGGCGCGGTCCATGGTTACTCGGCCCAACGGCCCAGGTAGGCATTCATCACCTCGACCACGGCCTGAGCCTTGATCACCAACCCGAGGTCGATCATCTCCGAGCCCATCACGGTCGCGTAGGTATTGGCCGGGACGGGACCGGGTACCAGCTGGTTGGCCTCTTCGCGGAAGAACACCGCGGCGATCACGCCCGCAAACAGGAATTTCCGGCTCTGGTTGGGGCGGAGCAGGTCCGGCTGATAGATGAATACCGGGCTGCCGCTGGAACCGGGGTACACGGCGGCGTCGATCAGGAATTCGGGACGTCCCTCGAAGTCCAGCGCGATGGGCGTTGCGGTGGTGCCACGGCGGAGGATCGGCATCAGATTCACGTGGTCCCAGACGCCGCTCGGATAGCCTACGAACAGCACTTCCTCGAGTGCGTCCAGCGTGCGCAGGGTCGCGGCATCGGGCGCGAGCCGGCTGTCGATCACGTGGTAATAGAGTTCCACACCCTGGTCGCGGGCGGCCTGTTCGAGCGGCCGCATCGGCACGATCGCGAGGTCCACCTCGGGGTCCGGGTGCGGAAACCATGCATGCGGAAAGTCATCGATATTGAGCTGGAAGCGCTGCCCGATCAGCGGTTGCCCGTTGTGCTTCTGCGTGAAAACCAGGCCGCCTCGGCGCACGTTGTCGACGAGGTGGCGGTTGGTGACGATGAACGTGTGGGTGCCGCGCTTGTGCGCATGGCTGACCACGAAGGCGGTCCCCGATCCCTCGCTGCCATCCTCGAGGACGGTGTCCACGCGGATGGTGTTGAACAGCAGCTTCTTGCTGAGCGAGTTGATTTCCATCGACTTCAGCGCGTGAGCCCCATGTACAGCATGGGCAGTTTCTCGGGCAGGCGCTCGACCTGGTCGAGGACCGTGAAATTGTTGGCGCCGAAGATGCGGGACACGTACTGGTCCGCGTGCGGGTCCAGCGACAGGGCGTAGGTGGATACGCCGTTGCGCGCGAGCTCCTCGACCGCCCGCTTGGCATCGTGGCGCAGGTACTGCGGGTCGCGTGTGTCGTTGTCGGCCGGTTCGCCATCGGTAATGATGAACAGGATTTTCTTGTTCTTGTGCTGCTGTGCCAGGTATTCCCCGGCGTGGCGCAGTGCAGCGCCCATTCGGGTCGAATAGGATCCCTGCATCCCGGCGAGGCGCGCCTTCACCAGGTCGTTGTAAGGCTGGTCGAAATCCTTGAAGCGGTAGTAGTGCACGTCGTGCCGACCGTCCGAGCAGAAACCGTGCAGCGCGAAGGGATCGCCGATCCGGTCGAGCGCGTCCGAGAGCAGCACCGTGGCGGACCGGGTGAGGTCCATGATGCTGTAGTCGTGCCCACGGACCTTGTCGTTCGCGGATTCGGACATGTCCAGCAGCACCATGACGGCGAGATCCCGGACATTGCGCTTGTACCGCATCATGATGCGGGTGTCGGGCTGTTGTCCGGTCCGGATGTCGACCATGGCGCGAATCGCGGCATTGATGTCCAGTTCGTCGCCATCTTCCTGCCGGCGCAGGCGTTGCATGCCCTGGGGAATCATCGATTCGATCAGGAACTTGAGGCGCGAGATCACGGGTTTGTGATCGACGATGATCCGTTCGATCGTCTCCAGATCCCCGAGCTTCGGCTGACGCTCGAGTACCGTGACCCAGCTCGGCCGCTCGAGCTGGATCTGGTAGTCCCACTCATGGTAGTGGAAGGGGTCCGAGACGGGCGTCTTGCCTTCCAGTTCGTTGATGGTCACGCCTTCCTGATCGAGATAGAACTCGGTCGGCAGCACCCATATTTCCTGAGCGTCGTCACCGGCGAACTCGTAGTCGAGCGTGTTCACCATCTCGATGAGGCTGACCTTCTTGCGCACCTGCTTGGGCGCCCAGGTCGCTTCCAGCGCCGCTTCGAGGTCGTATTCCTCGGATTCCCAGACGGTTCGGTTGTCGTCCCGGTAGATCGCGCGCAGCAGATCGGTGCGCGGATTGAATTCGGGCAGGGGCAGGGTGGCCAGGCTGTGCGACAGCTCCACGCCGATGTTCCAGCTGATCTGGTTGCTCGAGAGGTCTTCCTGAGCGTGGAACAGCGCGACGCCCTGCTGCACCCAGGGGTGCGGATCGCGGGGATCGAGTTCGAGCAACGCACGCGCGAGCCGGTTCAGCAGGTCGCCGACGCTTTCTGGTTCGCTGTAATCGGCCGGCGGGTGCAGCGCAAGCCACGACGAGCGCATGTTGGGAAACTGCGCGCACGCGAGCGCCTCCACGCGGGCGTCTTCCACGGCTTCGATGATGGCCATCTGGGCGATGTCCAACGTTTCCATGGACAGCGGCTTCTGCGTGAATACCAGGTGCGCCGCGCAATGGTTGGCGGCCGCGCGATACAACTCGACGCCTGAAACCACCGCGTCCGCGGGCGTCTCGTCGCCCTGGGAACGATAGTCGTCGTACGCATCCGCGATGTGGATCACGAAACGCTCGATATAGGGCTTCAGCCCTTCGCGGCTTTCGTAGTCTCCCGCGGTCGGGCGCAGAAAGAAGTCCCGCCCCCACATCGCGCGCAGGTAGATGTTGAGGCGGCGCTGCACGTCGACGAACAGCGTGCCCTTGCGTTCCGCCTGGAGGACCGAGAGCGCATCGGGGCTCTGCAGCGAAAAGTACCGGACCTGCCCCTCGAAATCGGATTTATAGGCCTGCGCGCCCCAGTTGACCCAACGCCGGAATCCTCCGAGCGTGAGCTGGGTCAGCAGGCGGTCGAGGTTTTCGAGCATGGGCCGCAGGCCTCGCGGCGCCTGTGCCAGCATGACCTGGAGTACGTTGAGATATGCGCGGAACAGGCTCTCGTCGCCGAGCCGCTGGGCGGCAAGTGGCGCGGTGCCGACAATGAGCGTGAGAACCTGGCCCGAGGTCTTCGACGCCATGCTCAACAGGAAGGTCACCACGTCGGGCAGCGTGTCCTCGCCGATGGCCCGAGCCACTTCCGGCATCTCCTGCAGGTAGGTCACGACCAGGTCGTCGCCCCGGCCGAGGTGATGCAGCGCCACCGCGCCTTTGAGGTAATTGTCCAGGCCTCGTGAAGAAAACACGCGCGCAGCCTCGTGCCAGGAGGCTTCGAGCACATCCTGGGCATCGTGCGGGAGATCCTCCAGGATCTCCTTGTATTCTTCGAGATGGATGGCCATGGCGTCGGTCTGTGCGCCGCCTGGGGCGGCGCACGGTGACCTCAGAAGTAAGTCGTGACGGCCGAATCCAGCGCATCGCGCATGTCGGGATCGTCGGTGATCGGGCGCACCAGCGCGACTCGGCAGGCCGCCAGCGGTGCGACGCCATTGGCGATCAGCGAGCCGGCATAGATGAGCATTCTCGTGGAAAGGCCTTCATCGAGACCGTGCCCCTTCAGATTGCGTGCGCGTTCGCCGATGTGCACCAGGTTCTTGGCGACTTCGATCCCGACCCCGGACTCGTGCGCGACGATTTCCGCCTCGATGTCGTGTTCCGGGTAGTTGAAGTCCAGCGCGCCGAAGCGCTGTTTGGTGGACTGTTTCAGGTCCTTCATCAACGACTGGTAGCCCGGGTTGTAGGAAATGACGATCTGGAAGTCCGGGTGTGCCTCGATCAGTTCGCCCTTCTTTTCCAGTGGCAGCACGCGCCGGGCGTCGGTCAGCGGATGGATCACGACGGTGGTGTCCTGGCGCGCCTCGACGACCTCGTCCAGGTAGCAGATCGCACCGTGGCGGGCGGCCACCGCAAGCGGGCCGTCCTGCCAGCGGGTTCCGCTGGCATCCAGCAGAAAGCGCCCGACGAGGTCCGAGGCGGTCATGTCCTCGTTGCAGGCCACCGTGATCAGCGGTTTGCCCAACCGCCAGGCGATGTATTCGACGAAGCGTGTCTTACCGCATCCCGTGGGGCCCTTGAGCATCATCGGCATGCGCACCGAGTAGGCCGCTTCGTAGAGTTCCACTTCGTCGGCTACGGGACGGTAGTAGGGCTCCTCACGCACCAGGTAGGGCGCGAGAAGGTCGGACGTTGCGCCGGTGCTCGCAGGTCGCGCCGCCGCCGCGTACTGGGCGGCGGGGGGCGTGTAGGACGTGCGACGGGGTCCGTAGGTGCGCATGACGGGTCCGTTAGGCATGGCAAATCACCTGCTGGGTTGAATAATCAGTCGGGCCAGATGCGCTCCGGGAACAGTGCGGTACCGCTCTCCGGAATGCCTTCTGACGAGGATTTCTTCCTGGCTGCCGCGCCGCGCGTCCCTGGGGCGGCCGGGGTGCTTTTCCGGGCGCTGGCGGCTGGTTTGCGCGGCGCAGGCTTGGCCTTCGTGGTCGCCGCTTTCGGCCGCGCAGCCGGCTTGGCCGGTTGGGGTTTCTTGTCCGCTGCGGCTTCCGGTGCCTGGGCCGCCTTGGCCTCGCGCACGCTGGCTGCGAGTTTCTCTTTCATGTTGGTCATGGTCGGATCACCTCGTTGATCACCGCTTCGATTTCGGCCGTCGCCGCTGCTCCCCGGCCGCCCAGTTGATAGACGGAGACACCGTCCAGTGCCGCGCCGCGGTAGACGGCACGGCGTCGCATCACCGCTTCCAGCACCGGGATGTCGAACTCCGTCAGTGCTTCCCGCATCGAGGCCGACAACGCGCTTCTCGGCTCCAGCTGGTTCAGGACCAGAAAAGCCTTGAGCCCGGGGTTTTCCTTCCGGGCCTCCTCGATTTCCTGCGGCAGGCGCAGACTGGCCCAGAGATCCACCGGCGAGGGCAGGATGGGGATCAGCGCGATGTCGCAGGCACGCAGGGCCTGCAGGGACGCGTGACTGTCCAGCGAAGGCGGACAGTCCAGAACCGTATAGCGGTACGCCTGGAAGGTCTTGTGCAGGGAGCGTGCGTCCCACTTGCCCATCATCTGCTTGACGGTGGCGGGGAAGGGGGCACTGCCGAGCGCGGCCCACTGCCGTGACGAACCCTGCGGATCCAGGTCGATCACCACCGTGTCTCCGCGCTGGGACAGCCCCGCAGCCAGGTTCATCGCCAGGGTGGTTTTGCCGGCTCCGCCTTTCTGGTTGACCACCGCAGTGATATGGGTCGGCATTTCAGCTCCCCCGGGGCAGCGCGTTGATGCGGGCCGCCAGGGACCACTCACTGTCCCCCGGTTCTTCGCCGTCCGCGGCCTCCAGCGTGATGTTCACGTAGGTGGTGCCGAAGTTGATGTTCTGCGGATGCACGCCCGTTTCTTCCGTCACGGCAGCCAGTGCGTCGAGGAATTCACGCGTTTCGCTGTAGCGCGTGAATTCGAACCGCCGAAACAGGGTAGGCGGCTTGCCGCGTGCCTCCCATCCTTCGGGTCGATCAGTCATTGCCGTTCCGCTGGGCCATCAAACCGTCGATCTCCTGCACATGGGCCAGTTCATCACCGAGAATACTCTCGAGCAGCGCAGCGGAGTCGCCGTCCCGCATGCGCACCGCGTGGGCGAGCGCTTCGCGGTAGAGCCGCACGGCATCCGCCTCGAGCTTGCGATCGGCGGTCAACAGGTCGTCCGCGGTCCGTCCGAGTCGTGCCGGGGGCAGATTCCCTGCCGAAGGCGCGATCCCGAGCAGAATCAGCCGTTCCATCAGCCGTTCGGCATGGCCCAGCTCCTCGATTGCCTCGTCGCGCAGCTCCGCGGCCAGTTTTTCGTCCCCCCACAGGCGTGCCAGCACGCTCTGTGCGAGATACTGCTGGACCGCGCTCATTTCGTGGGTGAGCGCGCGTGCCAGCCAGCCGATAGTCCGTGGATCGGCGCTCATCGGCCCGAGCCCTAGCTACGGGTCGACGTCAGCTCGGCATCGCGACCGCCGCCGTCCGCTGACGGGCTGGTGGGCAGGATGCCTTCCACTTCGCTGTGTACGCGGGCGATGATGTGCGCGGCCACGAGGCCGTCACCGACGCGCTCGCAGGCATCGGCGCCCGCACGGACCGCTGCGTTGACCGCGCCCGTTTCGCCGCGCACG
>Ga0207796_1000494_pt1 | contig 15841 bp, 17 predicted proteins | sample Pon1CUnioCityCA_6_FD_187274 | JGI IMG/M metagenome (GOLD analysis project Ga0207796, IMG submission 187274) | Marine sediment microbial community from Union City, CA, USA - Pond 1C Sediment 1 (SPAdes) | ecosystem: Environmental > Aquatic > Marine > Intertidal zone > Salt pond sediment ...
AAACGAGGAGCGCTGAAAACCTCGAGACAAAAAGTCAGCCTTAATGACTCCAAAGCTTAGGATTTGGTGCTTAAGCAATCGCAGACTTCGATATGCGGATGTCGGTTTTTTTTCAACGCGAATAACCTGGTTGGTACAGACCATGGCGGGTCAGGAGCTATGCGTTATGAGTTCGGATTCTTCTTGTAAATCCTTACACTTTTTTTCCAAAAAAGAATCATTCCGGACCACCAAATCCAAACCCCGAACTTGCGGCCTAAATCGCAGAGATTTCCTCCGTTGGCTTTTAAGGGTCCCTCTTCTCTCTTTTTTTTACTTCAACGTCCGGGAGACCCGTGGAGCTCAATTCCGGACGCTGAAAAATGGGAGGATGGATTCCATTGCCGAACGCTTCATCGGGGAAGATTTCGTCTACGAAATTGGGGTTGGACCACTCAAACGCGTTGCCTTAGGGAAGCTGAGTTTCAATTCCATAGGGAAAACGGGTCGGTACTTAGCCACTCTAAGAGGAGAGACCTTAGGTATTTTGGGATGGGTGGCCGGTTATCGAGTCGATACCTATCGTTCGATCATGGAGGAAATTGACGGGGGGAGGCGGCTTAGGCCCTTATCCTTCGAGGAAGACATAAAGATCGGGAGCAAGGTTAAGGAAAAAATCTATCACTTCAATTATGATAGGCGAACATGGATTAGATTGAGGCGAAGAAGGGACGGATCACTGAAAAAAAGAGAACAGGAGATCCCCGTGGGCGCGACCTATGACGATTTTCTAACAGCTTCTTATAATTTTCGTTATGGGGTTTATGGCAAGATCGAAAGGGGAAAAGCATACACCGTCGCCACTTTCCCACAAAAGCATTTCTCGGATTATGAAGTAAAGGTGGCGGGAAGGGATGAAGAGCGGGAAAAAAGGAAATCGGAGCAGGTCAAGGAAGGAAAGGAGTTTTTTGTCAGACTTTATTTGGATCCGGAGATCACGCATTCGAGGGAAGGCCTTATCGAAGGATGGTTGTCAAAAGAACTTCACCCCACGGAAGGGAGAATCAAAGATGTCATGCTCTTCGGGGATGTGAAAGGAAGGCTGATCGGCAGTAGCCGAACTTAAAAGCAATAGATGAAGGTTGTTGCGTGAGTCTCTTTACTATTACAATTGGAAGAGGACTACATCATGCGAAGCGGGAAGGATGGTTGAGTTGTCCGATCGAATATCTTTCTTGAGAGCGCGTATTGAAAAAAAGCAGTCTGAGCGGTCAGCACTGACGAAATTCATGCCCACAGAGGAAAGGGATTATCCCCTATCCCCTACCGCTTAAAATAATGACCGTGCGAGAAGTTAAATGAAGATTTTGGAGCTAAAGCGTCATTTGAACAAACCTGATGAAACCTACCTGTGCGAGCTGTATAAACGGGGAGATAATTATGTTGTATTGAAATATGTAAACGAAAAACCGGGCCGAGTGGGTTCGATTACTTTCGATATTGGGTCAACCACCTATGCATATTATCGAAATGATGGCGGATATGTACTCTGGGAAATGCGTGGACCTACGGGCCGTCTGAAAGGATACTTGTTCCACATATGTAAAGATCAGCGGGTAAAAGCGGACCGCGTGGAATATGTGGACCTGCTTCTGGATCTTTGGATCGACACAAGGGGCCGACTGACCGTCCTGGATCGGGACGAAGTTGAAGTGTGTGCTGCAAAAGGCGCAATTGGCGCGGAAGACCTGGCCTGGATTGAGGTTCAGGAGCATAAAATTACAAAAAATGCAGAAAAGATCATTTTGGATTTTGAGCGACTCAAAGGCATTTAAAACTTGAAAAACGTTGAATTTTGTAACAAATTACTACGTTCAAATTATGACGGTTCCGTAAGAAGTCGTCGCCCCCTTGAAAAATAGGGGCCAGGCCCTCTTAAATGACTGAAAAGACTGGATTCCGGTCGAAGATCCCGTATTCATCGGGATTTTCACCGAAATGACGGAAAATGGTGATTTCCGACTTTTTACGAGTTCATCAATCATTGCACCCGGAAAAAAAGAAACTGAGTTTACAAGGGAACTGAAAGGGGGAGAATTTCGATGAATCGAGGTGTAAGTGCTCTTTTGGCGTCGTCACTGATAACTGGGATGCTGGTTGTCGGTCAGATCGTTGGGGTGGATGCTCAGACCCAACAGGCCGAAAAAAATGCGGGTTCGCAGGATCTGGACATCATCATGATTGATAACGAAGGTTACAAGAAAGACAGGAGAGGTCCTGTTGCATTCAGTCATAAGAAGCATGCCAGGGAGTACAAGATACTCTGTTGGGAATGTCACCACGAGTACGAAAGTGATGAGAACATTTGGGCACCGTGGGGTGCGACTAAAAAGTGCAGCCAGTGCCACGACCCCTTGATACAAGACCAAAATGAGATAAAGCTACAGACGGCCTATCATTTAAATTGTAAAGGGTGCCACATGAGCTTGGCAAAAGCGGATCAGAAGGCGGGAGCATTCAGGAAATGTAACGGTTGTCATGTGAAAAAGTAAAAAAAAACAGGCCGGAGGACAGGCTCCATGCCTGATAGGAATCCCGGTGCATGGCTGAACGACGCCGGCTCCGTGACGCCGCTAGGTCCAATCCACAGGCGATGTTAATTGACCGGAAACCGCGCGTCGGATCCAGTCCAACCCCTGAAGAACAATCCATTGGCGGGTATAGTTTGAGTCTTGATAGTTTCGCCCTGGTTTGATAAGACGAGCATCCCGCGGTCCCTGAAGGGCAATGCAGGTTGTATTGTCCGAAAAAGGCCCCAACAGCGCCAATCCGAGACCACCGTTCGGGGTAACGAACTCGACGAGAGACGCCACAACACTGCTGGTATGATCGTTTCTTAAATCAGATCTTGAATCGAGACCTGCGACTTTCAACGCCTCCTTCAAGTTCGCCGGAAAGAGATCGGCTGTGATCAAATCACCGAATCCGGCATCAACCAGCTCACGGCTCAAACGTCCGCCGGTGAGTGTATCGATGATTCCCAGCTTTAGCTTCCGTGCCTCCAGTAAGCGCCCAACGACATCTGAAACGGTCTCCTTTTCCACCCCGTAAACGGCTATGCCCAGCCGAGTCCGGATTTCGGTTTCCATCATCGCAATGAGAGCGTCCGCCTCCGCCTCGGTGTCCGCTTTCGCCGTGATGCGGAGGTCGGTTTGACCGGCGTGTGCGGACAACCCCAAAGTGGGGTTCGTTTGGGTCATCAGGTCTCCGATGACCCGGTCTACATTACTCTCTCCCACAGCACAGGTCCTCAGCGTGCGAACCCTCATGACCTTCTTCCCGCCCATTCTCTCTATGAGGATTGGGATTACCATTGTTTTCATCATGTACTCCAGCTCTCGGGGAACGCCGGGAAGAGAAATGATAAAGCCACGCCCTTGCAAATCCTCACTCAAAAAGCAGGGTGCGGTTCCGATTTGATTCGGCAAGGGCATTGCGCCCTCTGGAATAAACGCTTGACGCTTATTGTTTTCGCCCATTTCTTTACCGAAATTGCTAAAACGGTCTGCAATCTGAGCCTCCAACTCCATACTGTAAACAAGTTTACGTCCTGTGGCATTGGAAACCGCCTGACGTGTGACATCGTCCACGGTCGGCCCGATGCCGCCGGAAGTAATGACCACATCAGAGCGGTCCAGGGCCAAGTTGAGAACTTCGGTGATTCGGGTTTCATTATCGCCGACCGTGGTTTTGTAATAGAGGTCAAGTCCAATCTCGCGCAATGCCTTGGCCAGTCTACCGGCATTTGTATCGACAGTCTCCCCCAAGAGGAGCTCGGTTCCAATCATCACGATCTCTGCGTGCATACCACCGCCTCTGTATCACCCATCGGGCTTCTTTGTCTCAAATCACTCGACTTTCTTGAGAAGTTGCGGGGAGCTTCAAACACAGGAACATGCGGATAAAGTGACTCAAGCCTTCAGAAAAACTTTCAGCCCATGTGGATTTTCTCTATCGCTGCATGTCTGAAACAATCCCGTGTGTGATCATTGACCATGCCGACTGCCTGCATGAAGGCATAACAGATCGTCGGGCCTACGAATTTGAATCCGCGACGCTTGAGATCCGTGCTCAATGCGTCGCTCTCAGGCGTCCGGGTGGGAATTTCCTTCCATGTGGTCCATCTATTCCGTTTGGGTTTGCCGCCGACAAATCCCCATACATACGCGTCGAAGCTTCCAAATTCCTTCTGCACAGCGCGGAATGCTCCGGCGTTTTGAATCGCCGCCTTGATTTTGAGTCGATTCCGAATGATGCCCGGGTTCGCAAGAAGGGAAGCGAGTTTTCGATCATCATATAAGGCGACAACCCTCGGATCAAACTGATCGAAAGCTGTGCGGAAGTTGAGGCGCTTTCTCAACACGATGTCCCAGCTCAGCCCGGCCTGGCTGCCTTCCAAAATCAGAAACTCAAAAAGCGTGGTATCGTCATGGCAAGGAACCCCCCACTCCTGATCATGATATGCGATAGAGAGCTCACTCTTCGCCCATTCACAACGCCGCAATGTACGGCTTTCCAGTCCACCTATCGTCAAGCTTCCCGGCCTCACACCTGCTCGCTGCGCGCCCGCCGACCTTGAAATCAAACAGGGTCCACCCGGCCCATTTCGAAGAATTTCGGGGCACAATGCTACCTTCGCTTTTTCGCGTCTTTCCGAGTTCGCGTGTAAATTCCCACCACGCCCATCTCATCCAGTTCCTCTGATGTATACTGATCGTCCGCTTTCGGTGGACCGACAATATGGCCCTTCACTCGGACACTGTCATCATCCTTGTCAACATTGGCCATCCATTTGAGCTCTCCGCGCTGCTTCCGGAGTTCTTCGTCCCACTCCTTTGTCTTGTCCATACCGGACCTCCTTACCGATTCCATACAGGTAGCGCCGGCCGAAGACCGTCCCTTTTCCCAACCTCTGCATCAGGATCAAGTTTCAGCTTGAGGCAGTTCAACGGTTTGCCGACCCATCACTTCGTAAATACCGGTTTTCTTTTCTCGAGAAATGCAGAGATCCCCTCTTTGGCGGCGTCCGTGCAAGCAATTTCACCAAACCCTCGATAGCCGATTTCAAGGGCGTCGGCAAAGCGCTCCGCGGCGGCCCCATCCTTCACGGTTTTTACTACAATGGAAACCGCTTCTTTGCTCAGCGGTTGTTTTCCGGCCATCGGCTGATCAGGCAGCTTGATGTCGGGGATACCGACTGCGCCTTCAGGAATTCGCTTTATGTTCCCTTCTAATCTTTTCACCGCTTCCACCGCCGCCTCGATCAGCTCCGGATAACCGTCCGTCAGCTTGGCTACCATCCCGATATCCGCAGCCTCCTTAGAAGTTATGGACCTGCCCAGGCAAATCATTTCATGGAACAATTCCGAACCCTGAGGCCATTTTCGATACGGGACAATACATCCGCCGATTCCCGGCAGAATACCGAGTGTGATTTCCGGAAACTGGAATCTTGCAGCTTTGCCGGCAATGATACTGTGGCACCTGATGGCCAACTCGAGTCCTCCCCCCAAAGCCAGTCCGTTTACGGCAGCAACAATGGGCTTTTCCATCTGATCCATGAACAGCTGTACCTTGGCGCATGATCTCGAATACTCAATCGAGGCGTCGCTATCCCCAAGCATCTCGGGGAATTTCCCGATGTCCGCGCCTGCTGAAAAGGCAGTGTTGCCATAGCCTGTGATCACAAACCCTTTAACGGAAGGGTCCGCGCTGTTTTCTTCCAAAACCGCCAAAATTTCATCCATCATGTCATCGTTCAATGCGTTCATTGCCTGGGGCCGACGGATGGTGATAATTTTGACCCCATCGATCTCATCCACCAAAAGGTAGCGTTTGAAGTCCTGATAATGGTTTAACTCCTTATGGGCTTGAGGAAATCCAGGCCTGTCCTCCTGAAATTTTTTCATGATCCGGTTCACTTCTTCCTCGCCCAATGCCCGCATCACATCAAAGGGTCCGCTTCTAAATCCCAGAGCGATTTGACATCCGAAGTTGAGATCTTCCTGTGTACCAATGCCCCGATCAATGATGTCGAAAGCTTGGGAAAAAAAGATACCCAGCATCCGATCTCGGATGATGCTTTTGATCTCTTCGGGAACCTCAAACGTGACACCGGGACGATGCGTCAGCCACCGGTCAACCGAATGGAAAATCGGAGCGGGCCTATAATGAGTGCCCTCTTCCATCTGCAGCGTGTTCGTCTCAATGATGATGGGATTTCCATTTGCCATGTTCAGGACGAAGAACGGCCCTGCAAATACGTACGCCTCCACGACATTGTCAATCTGGCCCGCAGAGGCATTTTCCAACAAATATCCGGCCTCATTGCACCAATTGTCGAAAATCCGATCCAGCATAAAGCAAATGGCGTTGCCTGTAAGCATGGGAGCCTTGCCTGTTCGCGCAAAAAACCAAAAAAGATAATCAATTGTATCCTGAGCGGCCCCATCCCATTGAATCACCTCAACGGGGAGACTCCGCCACGCAGGTGCAAAAAAATGCGTAACCGTGGTCCGCTCCGGTATTTTCATGTCGGAAAAAATCCTATCCGCAGGAATTGAACTGGTATTGGAAGTGATAATCGTGTTTTCCCGGACGATCCTTTCAACATTGCTAAAAATCCTCTGCTTCAGGGGAATGTTTTCTGTCGCGGCTTCGATCACCAAATCGCAATTCTCAATTTGTTCATATTCCATCGTGTAATTGATATTCTCGAGAACAGCCGCCGCCTTATCCGTCTTCATCTTTCTTTTGTCCATAGCCTTTTTTACGTAGCCTGAAAGGCGTTTTTCCGCATTCTTTAACGCGTCTTCCACCACATCCACCAGGTGGAGTTTGATCCCCGGCAATGCACTTTTGAGATAATACGCGATATCCGGCCCGATCGTCCCGGCCCCAATGACTGCGACCTCCTTTGGAAGCGGTCGTGTGGGTGTAATAAGCAAAGGGTTATATCTCGATGCATAAAGTGTTTGGTGCTGGTTCATGTCTTTTCTCCCTTATCGGTTAAACAGTAAGCGTATCCTATGGCTTGCAGATCAGATTTTTCGTGGTCTGAAGTCTCTTCTATTCTGCAGGCAAAACCTTTGTCAAGGCAAAGATGATAGGGGCAAACAGTGATGGATTGACACAGGATCTTTAGATGTATCTACAAAAGTTCGTGTGAACGAGCCGATTGAAAAGGCGCTTCAGCTTTTTTGAGAGATATCCCCTCCCATTGTGATGACGGATATAAAAATGCGGGGAATTGGCGGCATTGAGGTACTCCAACCCATTAAGGAGGAAAGCCCGGACTCCAGAGAGAAATCACCTGCCTAACCGTCTGCATGAAAAGCTGGAAGGTGGACCTAGCGGGCATACCATCTCAAAATCCCTTCCAAAACACCTCCCCCGATGGCAAGCGCTTTTTCTGAAATAGTGTGGCAGGACTCCCTATTTCCCCTGGGATCGATGTCCCCAATCTTGAGGCCTTCCGCAACCGTGATTCCGGAATGAATGAGGCCCCGAATGACACCGTCAATCTTGGCATTTACGGGTACGCCATCCACAGAACCCACACGATCGCCTTTTTTTACAAAATCCCCGATTTCGGCGTGGGTCTCCAAAAAACCTGTTCTGGGTGCTCTGAGCACGCGATCCGTTGTAATTCCATGGACCGCCCCGGGTACGCCGGTATCGGGTTCTGCTGAGCCCGATTTCAAGAGCCGGCCCAAGTAATGACCCCGGTTGGTTTCCACGACAAAGTGGGCGTCTCGGCCCGCTCTAAACCCCGGACCAAGCGCAATAACCAAGGGAGCGTCCTCCAGGGAAGTGCCTCTATTCTTCTTTGCCAGAATTGCATCCACCAATACGGCCGGCTTGATAACTCTGCGGATCTCACATTGCGGATCCACCAAGATCGGTATCTTATTTTGACCCCAAAGCCGAGCGATCTCCTCTTCCTCGTGCACACGCCTCGCTTCGACCCCTTCTACGACCGTGCTACCGGCATAAATCGCCTCGCAAAAAGCAACCTTCCTTCTGACAGCCATGGGCGGATCGATCTCCGTCATGAGAACCTTAAATCCGCAGTGGTGGAGTCTCCAAGCTACCCCGGAAGCGAGGTCGCCGGCACCTCTAATTGCGATACGAATGTCGGAGACGTTAATATGTTTTTGCATTTCCCGATTCTCTCCCTCAAGCGCAATTCGGACAATTCATATCAAACCTGGACGGGTCTGTTTGCATTTCAACCGGCGCCAAAAGCCGTGAGACGACTGATCTACACCGGAACGGCTTTGAACGTTGTGTACCCTTAAGATTTAGCCGTTGCGCGACCAATGAGTCTTTTAGCAGGAACCCACCAAATTTTCAACCCTTCCCGAGCGAGGTTTGACGCGTCCCGCCGCCGGTGCAAATTCCCGGTGTGTTGAGGCGGAGGGAGGAGAATTCAAATCGCCCATACGGGATTGTTGGAAATGGAGACTTTCCTTTGACACCCGGGAACGCTTGCCTTAGATTACGCTCACTCAATACGAATTTTCGGATATCGATCAAAAGAAAACCCGTACGATCCCTATCGAACCGGCATCTGTGTTGGGGCGAATCCCGGAAAGGAAATCATATGAGGAACGAGTATCTGTGCATCCATGGGCACTTCTATCAACCGCCTCGGGAAAATCCATGGGTGGAGTCAATCGAATATCAAGACTCCGCCAAGCCCTACCATGATTGGAACCATCGCATCACACGCGAATGCTATGGGCCGAATGCGCGCGCCCGCGTGCACGGCCACGACGGCCATATCCTCAAGCTTGTCAACAATTACGCGTACATGAGTTTCAACTTCGGTCCCACGCTGCTTTCCTGGTTGGAAGATTGCCATCCATGGGTCTATGCGCAAATCCTGGCCGCAGACCAAGCGAGCCGGATCCGATACGAGGGTCATGGCAATGCACTGGCTCAGGTCTATAATCACATCATTATGCCGCTGGCAAACAGGAGAGACAAGCGGACACAAATTCGCTGGGGAGTCGCGGATTTCAAGCGTCGGTTTGGAAGATCACCCGAAGGCATGTGGCTGGCCGAGACCGCCGTTGATACAGAGACATTGAAGCTGATGTCAGAGGAAGGAATCAGGTTTACCATTCTATCGCCGGAGCAAGCCAAAGCGGTTCGCAGTTTGGCCGGTGAGTCAAAGAAAAGGGCATGGCAAGATGTGTCGGGAGGTCGTATCGATCCGACACGACCTTACCGTGTTATCTTCGGCAAGGCGGGTCAAAGTTTCATGGATGTCTTTTTCTACAATGCCTCCCTTTCAAGGGCGGTCGCCTATGAGAAAATCCTTGAATCCGGTGAAGGGTTTCTCCTGCGAATCGAGCAAGCTTTCGGGGAACGTCGAGATGGACCGCGGCTGGTCAGTGTCGCCACCGACGGTGAATCCTATGGACATCATTTCAAGTTTGGTGATTTGGCGTTGTCTTGGCTGTTTGACCACATCGAGCAAACCCGTGGAATCAAACTCACAAACTACGCGTTTTTTCTCGAAAAATTTCCGCCGCAAAATGAAGTCAAACTCTTTGAGAACAGCTCCTGGAGCTGTGCACACGGCGTGGAGAGATGGCGATCCGACTGCGGATGCAACGTGGACCACACCCCCGGATGGAATCAGGCCTGGCGAACTCCGCTACGGGAGGGACTGGATCGGCTGGCGAAAGAAATTGGGGCGATCTTTGAAAAACGCGGCGGCAGGCTCCTGAAAGATCCCTGGGAAGCCCGCGATGCGTACATTAAGGTGTTGATGGATCCTTCGGACGCTCAACGGGAGCGTTTTCTGAGGCAATATGCCGTCGGACCACCGGGTAAAAAAAAGGCCACGGAAGCATGGCGACTCCTGGAGTCTCAGCGGATGGCTCTTTACATGTTCACCAGTTGTGGTTGGTTTTTCGACGACATCTCCGGACTGGAGGCCGCCCAGGTGCTCAAATACGCCGCAAGAGCCATCGAACTGGTCGAGGGGTGGGCCGGCAAGGATCTTGAGGCTGAAGTACTGGGAATTCTGGGAAACGCTGAAAGCAACCATTCGAATTACGGGCACGGCGATCAAGTCTACCGGCAAGCGGTCAAAGCGTCTCGAATGGATCCTTCCCGCGCAACCGCCCACTACGCCCTGGCAGCTTTGGAGACCGAGCATGCGCAGAAAACCTGCGTGTTTTCAGAAATCGTTCAGCCTTTGAGCCGGCAGCGCGTTGACGATTCGCAGCTGCATGCCCTGCTGGGAGAGGTGCGGGTTGTTGAAAAAATGACCGGCCGGGTGTTTGGAAGGGCTTATGCGGCGATTCGCCGGGATGGAAAAGACCTCAGGTGCTGGGTGGGAAACCTGGGTGCGGACTCCACCCTCGAACCGCTGGCCCAGGAACTCCGTTCGACGGTCAGGGAAAAAACATGGGAGGACATCAATGGAATTGTCCTGGGACACATTTCGGACCTTCAAGTTTACACCCTCAAGAATCTGATGGCGGACACACGAAAGTGCATTATCGAGTCCTTGGCGCATGACGTATACCACCGGATCAAGCAGTCCATCAATGCACGGGAAGGGGACCTCGGCGAGCTTCTATTCTTGCTGGAGGAAACGGAGGAGCGTTTGCCGGCCATCATGATCAACCTCTTTCGGCTCCAGGCCGCGGATGCATTGCTTGAGGTGCTTGAGTCGGGGCATGGAGAAAACCCTGTCGATTGGTCACAGCTGCGTTTTTGGGTCAATCTGGCCAAACGCTGTGACCTCAAGCTAAACGAAGCAATCATCAAAAAAAAATCTCAGGCGTTTCTCCAGCTTCAACTGGAGCACTTGGCCTCACACCACGGTAAGGCCTCAATAGAAAATATATTCAACTTCTTGAACCTCGCGCAGGACCTCAATATAGAGTTGGATCTTTGGCATTGCCAAAATATCTTCTACGACCTTCAAGGCGATTCGGAATTTGCGGACAAACTTCCTGCGGAAACCGCCCACGCATTTCAGGAACTGGGACAACGACTGGGCTTCCCTATCCAAGGAGAATAGGATGCTGAACTTAATCCTGGTCATTCATTGTCACCAACCGATTGGTAACTTCGGCCATGTCTTCGATATGGCCCACAAAAAGTGTTATCGACCTTTGCTTGAGTTGCTCGAATCCCATCCTGCAGTCAAAGGTGGCTTGCACTTCTCAGGACCGCTCCTCGAATGGCTTGACAAACAGCGTCCTGAAAGCCAGGAAATCTTAAGACGGGTTTTGAGCGCACTTATCAGGGTTCAAGTCTGCTTTTCCTGCACGCCTTATTTCTCCAACCTGGACAAAAGCGCAATTTTCAACTTGAGCTCGAACTTATCGAAACGTGAGCACTCGGTTAGCACCATTTGAGGAGGGATCGTCCCATGCCTTTTCGCGCACCCATTAAGGTTTCCTTCGGCGATATCGATAACGCCGGGATTGTTTACTATCCCCGTTTCTTGCATTACTTTCACCTGGCCTTTGAGGACTTTTTCGTGACTCAATTGGGGATCGAATATTCCGATGTATTGCACAAAAAAAACGTCTCCCTTCCGACCGTCCACATGGAGAGTGACTTTCACCGGCGCCTGGAGTACGGGGATCGCATGGACATGGAAGTCCGGGTCATCACCGTTGGGCAAACCTCCATCACCTGGGGATACAGAGGATACCTGGTGGGAGAGAAGGAGGAAATCGTCGTTGAAGGACACACCGTCACCGTCTGCGTCCGGACCGACACTTTTGAGAAGATTAAAGTACCTGAGTGGTTGCGGCATGCGCTGCAGGACTCCATGCAGGTATTTGGAAATGCATAGGCACCCACCCCGCGAGCGGCACGTCTTGCCGCCTTAATAACAATCCGCGCTTCGCTGAGATCCACGTCAGGGCAAAAATATGCTCCTACATGTGGTATTTTTCTTTATCACCACTACTACATAATGTATTTTTCTCTTGACATTTTTCCTTTTTTTGTTTTTAATGCACATGAAGTATGAATAGATTTAATTATATGGATTCAGCGCTTTGTAATCGTGCGTTGGGGGCCGGTGGAATCTCTCTGAAAAGGCCGCAAAGCCTTACCGCATACCATGGAACGGTAGCGTGGCCTTCAACGTCATGGTCATTGGGACAAAAAGCTTCTCTGGAGAAAGGAGAGCGATGATGCGGACCATTTCGATTGCGAACCAAAAGGGCGGTTGCGGTAAAACAACGACAGCAATTAATCTATCCGCCTGTGTGGCGTTACACGGAAGGAAGGTGCTGCTGATTGATATGGATCCGCAGGGTCATGCGGGACTGGGCCTTAACATAAATCCTGATCAACCGCGAAGCACCGTGTTACAAGCCCTTTTCGCTTTCGATGGAAACGTGGCATCTTTGGGTGATGCGACTGTGCAGTTGACTGAACACTTGCATGTCGCACCTTCAGATATCGAATTGAGTGCCTTTGAACAACATCTGTCCAAGGTAGCGGGCAGAGAGATCAGGCTCAAGGAGGCCATTGAGGGACTCTCTCCAGAATATGATTATGACTATATCATCATAGATTGTCCCCCCAGTCTCGGACTGCTGACTTTCAATGCGCTCGTGGCTTCAACCGAGGTGTTCATTCCGATCGAGATGAGTTCCTTTTCACTGCATGGAACGCGACGTTTGTTGGAGATCATCGACCTGGTCAGAAATAAAACCGGACATGATATCCGGGTCAAAGTCATCGGAACGATGTATGATAAACGAACGAAAATCGCAAACGAAGTCTTGGCAGAAATAAAGAAACATTTCGAAAGCTCGGTCTTTAGAACAGTGGTTCATTCGAATGTCAAACTGAAAGAAGCTGCGAGCTTCGGCATTTCCATCGCCGACTATGAAAAAAAATCAAACGGTTACAAGGATTATTATAAGCTCGCAGAAGAGGTGTTGGAAGAGGAAAGCACCCTCAAAGACCTACTGTCGATAACACAGCCGGAGCCATCATTTCAGTCAGCTGAGGTACCGAAGGAGTTTGTCTTCCATGCGCCGGATGCAAAGTCCGTCAGGATTGTGGGGAGCTTCAACGATTGGCGACCCACCGAAGATTATTTGATGGAGCGCAGTGAAGACGGAGTCTGGTCAAAGACGGTCCTTCTTGCCCCGGGGGAGTACCAGTACAAGTATATCGTCGATGATATGTGGGTTGAAGATAAGCATAACCCGATATTAACCAACGATCCCTTTGGGGGCAGAAACTCCATCATCCAGATAAGCGAGTAAGCGGATCTCAAGTGGAAAAAAAATGCCTGGGAAAGGGGTTGGAGGATGTTTCAAATGTATTCTTGTCGAACAATGATGAAAAAGGAGCAAAGCCGAGTATCGAAGGGTTCTCTTCGCTCATCCTAAGAAAGGAAACCTGCGCATCCTGCACCCACCTCGTTGACCATCCCTCTGCGAAACCAAAATGCAGCGTATTCACCTTTGAAAATGAAAAATACGGTGTCCCTCACCTGGACAGCATCTCAATGCGTTATGCAGAGAACTGCAAGCATTTTCAGCCCGCCACCTCAATGAACACCGGAGAAAAAGCAGAAGGGGGAAGCAAAGGCCCCCCGCAAGCGGACGCGCAAGGCATTGAGGAAGCCGTCAGCGTCCACAGGAGAATCGCGTATCCGAACACTGAAAGCGCTCAGCAGAGTATACGAAAAACCCTCTTTGAATGTCTTGAAGACGGTTTTCACATAAAAAGCATGACGCTCCGAAAGACAACCCAGGGAAATCTTCCCGGTGAAGCGGAAAAAAGAGAAGAAATCACCCTGTTCGTCAAAGGGACCTAACAGAGACCAACGCCGGTGGGTTTATCCTTTTACCGTTCAACCCAAAACAGAAACAAATAAAATCATAGGCGTTCAATTTATGATCCGGGCAATCCGCTCTGGTAGATCCTGTGGAATGTGCAATTTTTCGTCCGGGGTCATTCGTTGATAGGACAACAGACTCAATGAGTTTGCTCAGCCGATCCGAGTCTACAAAACGATTCCCGGAGTCCGACAATGATAGAACATCCCCATGGTGCCGGTAAGAGCAGTTTTGACCTAATTGATGCGAAAGTTCTTCTTGCACAACTTGAACTGGATAGCGGTCTCGTTCTTGTCGATCTGGGCTGCGGCAAAGGGGATTATTCCGTTGCCCTGGCGGAACATATTGGTGAAAACGGACGTGTATATGCGGTTGATGTGTGGCCGGAAAGCATCGCCCAGTTGAAAACCCGAACGGCGAAGCAGCATATCCGCAACATCAAGCCCATTCTGGCAGATCTCGGCCAAAAGCTGCCTATTCAGGATCGTTTGGTGGATATCTGTCTCATGGCTACAGTGTTTCATGATCTGGTGCGAGAGAACTTACACAAAAACGCCCTAACGGAAATAAGGAGAATCCTGAAACCTGCGGGCAAACTGGCCGTTATCGAATTTAAGAAAACCGAAGGAAGGCCGGGGCCTCCACTTCGAATCAAGATTTCACCCCAGCAGCTTGACAGGATGCTTTTTTCTCACGGTTTTGTCAGAATTACAACCACCGACCTCGGTCCCTACAACTACATGACCGTCTTCAGATGTCGGACGGGACAGGGACTCAAGAATCATAAAACTGTTTGAGACAAGCACATTCAAAGACTCCTGGCCGGCTTCACATCGCGTTTGATCGTCTCCAAACAGGAGTTTGATCTCTATCAAAGATTGCTGCTTCAATGCTACAGAGTTGATAGCGCGAGAGGAGTGCTGGTTGTTTCACAGCTTAGACGCGGTTTTGCCGTTTCGCCTCTTTACGATTTCCATAAGGATTTTGCGCGCCGCCGACGACAACCCGAAGCCTGGCAATTCCTCCAGCAAATTCTCGTAGGTGCCATAGCCCCCAAGATACCCGTTGATGCGCGCGGCTGCCGTGGAATTCAAAAAATCTACTGCTGCGGGGTAAATGGTGTTAAAGTCCCGCATCAGGACTTTCTCCGAGCGAAGCCGATACTTCTGATGGTAGTCCTCAGCCAAAAAGAACCTATTGAACGGAAGAATTTCCGTATGGATCTTGCCCCTCATTTTATCTTCCTGAAGGTCTTTCGACGCCATGGCCGATTTTTTCTGCGCTTCACTATGGTAGAATATGAGAGACATATACTGTCTTGACCATGGCTGCGCATCGGGGCTGTGACTGTCCCAAAAAACCTCCAGCAGCTTTTCGTATGAAATGACGTCAGGGTCATAATCCACTTGAATGGTCTCGGTATGGTCGCCCAGACTATGATAGGTGGGATGATCTTTCGTGCCCCCAGCGTATCCGACGCGGGTTCGAACGACACCCCTGATACTCCCGAACCGGGAGTCCGGCCCCCAAAATCAGCCCAACGCAAAGGTGGCCGTTTGTACTGTAATCGGTGCCAAGACATCCATGGGCGGCTTTGTCAAATATTGCACCGGAATCGATTCTGTCATACCCATATCTGGTCCCTCTTTTGTCGATTTAACCGCGTCGCATGAGAGGAGAAATGGAACCGATACCCAACAAAGAACCAATAGGTCAGTCAAAATTGAGCACTTTCTCGAGATGGGATACCTTGGTGTGTAGGGAGTGTGCCCGCGTGGAAACGCCTTTTTGTGATTATTCATTGAAGATATCCCCATCGAGAAAGTATTTTTTGACAGAATGGTTTCTTACTTATACCCAAGTTGAGCGGTTCTGATGACTCAGAAAGTCGGGGACTCTGGATTCCGGCCTTCGCCGGAATGACGAATAAGACCCAGCGGGTTCCTGGCATGCCG
>Ga0207796_1000495_pt1 | contig 15824 bp, 11 predicted proteins | sample Pon1CUnioCityCA_6_FD_187274 | JGI IMG/M metagenome (GOLD analysis project Ga0207796, IMG submission 187274) | Marine sediment microbial community from Union City, CA, USA - Pond 1C Sediment 1 (SPAdes) | ecosystem: Environmental > Aquatic > Marine > Intertidal zone > Salt pond sediment ...
GAGGCAGTCTTAGGTCGGGAGGCAGTGACGCCGGAGGATATTCATCTTGTGGCGCTCTCGACCACCCTGGCCACGAACGCGATTGTTGAGGGGCAGGGCCGATCGGTTGGATTGTTGCTGATTGGCTATGATCAGGAGCTTGTTCGTCAATACGAGCTCGAGCGGGAGCTGGCGACAGATCACTTGGTCTACCTGCAAGGGGGACATGACGTCGTCGGTGAGGAAGCAGAGCCATTGGATGAGCAGGCGGCTCGTGAGGCGATCCTCGATTGGAAGGATGTCGTTGAGGGGTTCGCGATCTCGGGCTTCTTCGGCGTCTACAATCCGGCGCACGAGCTGCGCGTGAAGGCCCTGGTGCAGTCGCTGACCGATCTCCCGGTTACCTGTGGCCATGAGCTGACCACGCGTCTCGACTCGGTGCGACGGGCGACGACAGCGGCGCTCAATGCTCAGTTGATTCCGCTGCTCCATGAACTGATCGCTACCGTTCGTGAGACACTGGACAGAATAGGTGTCTCGGCTCCTTTGATGGTGGTTAAGGGGGATGGGTCTCTGGTGCGGGCTGGCTGGGCCATGGAGCGCCCCATCGAGACCATTCTATCGGGGCCGGCTGCCAGCGTGATCGGCGCATGGCACTTAGGTGGCCGTCACGACGTGTGGACGGTTGATGTGGGTGGTACGACCACGGACATTGCTGTACTCAATGATGGTCGTCCACGGCTCAATCCCCACGGGGCGCACGTCGGGGGATGGCGGACGATGGTAGAGGCGGCCGACGTGCACACAGTGGGATTGGGTGGTGATAGCCACGTGCGGTTGAATGGCTCCAGCTTAGCTATTGGCCCCCAACGGGTGATCCCGCTCTGTCTGCTGGCGACTCAGCACCCGGGGATCGTTGACAAGCTCAAGATCCAGGAACAGGAGAAGAAGGCCGGGAGAATTGGCCAGTTCGTCTCGGCACAGCGACTGGGCGCCCTGGGGACGGCATTGCCCCGGGGGCTTTCCAGCGAGAAGCGCTCTTTGCTTGAGAGCCTCCAGGATGGCCCCCGTCTCTTGACCTCCGTGGTTGAGGATGGTCCCCTTGCCAACCAATGGGTGCGGAACCTGGAGGCCCGTCAGATCGTGCTGCGCTCCGCGTTCACGCCGACCGATGCCCTGCACGTGTTAGGGCGCCTGAATCTTTGGGACGCGGAGGCTTCTCGTGTGGGCGCCCGGATGCTAGCGGCCCGTATGCGGGCTAGGCGGATGGGTATCGATGCGGAGACGCTTTGCGAGCAGGTCGTCGCTGGTGTGGGAGATCGTGTATCGAAGGCCTTGGTGACCAAAATACTGGGTGACGAAGGAGCGCTTCCCGATTGGGAGAAGGAACCATCAGCTGAGGCGTTGTTGGCCCGCGCACTGGGCGGCAGGTCAAATTCGGACCTGAGCTGTGAGATGAGGCTGCGACGGGCGCTAGTCGCGATTGGGGCCCCGGTTGAGGCCTACATGCCTCGCGTGGCCCATCAGCTGAGCACGGAGCTGATCATTCCTCCTCATGCTGAGGTGGCGAACGCAGTGGGAGCGGTGACGGGAAGCGTAGTGCAGCAGATCCGGGTGACCATCCAGCCGCTGGACGAGGACATGTTCCGTCTCCACCTCCCGGATGGGATCCGGGATTTCTCCACGTTGGCCGAGAGTGTCCGATACGCTGAGGAGACGATGGTGGAGCGCGTCGAGGGCATGGCTCGGGAGGCCGGCGGGTCGCCGCTGTCGCCTGGACACATCGAGGTGCGCGTCGAGCGTGAGGATAAGACCGTGCCTGTGCGGGGGAATCGGATGTACCTCAGCACGGAGATGACGTTTACCGCTGTCGGAAGGCCCGGCCTCGCGACATAACGTCCGAGGGGGCCTTGGTTGCCCCGTCGGCGGGAAAGTGGCCCAGAGACTTCGGGAGTCCTCGGAAAATCAGCTCACCGCTGAATCCGCATCTTGATGCGGGCGTATCGTGGCTTGTGAAGTCGCTTCTGCCAACTCCCGAAGTCCGGACTACGTCGCTTCTCTTTGTGGTGGTCAGCCTCCCGACCGGGTGCCTACGCCGCCTCTAGATGAGACGTGCAATGCGGACAGCGCGTGGCTTCGACGGGAATCTCCGTCATACAGTACGGGCATTGCTTCGTGGTCGGCTCCGCTGGCTTCTCCTCTTCCTTCTGGCGTTGCAGGCGGTTGATCTGACGCACGATAAGGAAGAGGGCAAAGGCGATGATGATAAAATCGAGGATCGTATTGATGAACACACCGTAGTTGATCGTCGCCGCTCCGGCCTCTTCCGCCGCTGCTAAGCTGTCGTAACGTCTCCCCGAGAGGTTGATGAAGAAGTTGGAGAAATCCGTATTGCCCAGAAGCAGGCCTATTGGTGGCATCAGGATATCGCTGACGAACGAACTGACGATATTGCTGAACGCCCCGCCGATGACGATGCCGATAGCTAGGTCGACCACGTTACCGCGCAGAGCGAAGTTCTTGAACGCCTTGAGCATACCTTGCCTCCTTATGCTAAATGGTTCGTGCCGAGAATCTCGTGGGCTCCTGCGTCGCCATCGAGATCCTGGACTGATGGTGAGGGGGGCAGCGTGCGCCACAGAATCCTTGCGGACGGGCTGGATCAACATGGTCAGCTCTCCGCTGACAAGCGGACAGCTCACGGTTGGTGTCGATCCAGGTGGTCCCCCTATACACGAACAGTATACAGAAAGCTGCGCATAAGTCAACTGTGGGCGCGGGCGGTGGTCGTGTGCGGGCAGGGCCTCCAGTGGTTGTCTCAAAATCGTGATGGTTCGAAGCTTGTCTCTCCTCCCGGTCCTGTTATAATCTCGGCCGTATGCTAAAATCACGCTACGCTTTCCCACTTGCAGCGCTGGGCCTGGCAGTCCTGACACTGCTGATCGTCTCCTTCGCCTTCGTGGCTGTGATTCGCGCGTTGCCGGGTCGGTATGCCTATTATCTGCCCGAGCCGCTGCAGAACGTGCGAGATCGTCCCCACCCCGATTCGCTCCCTACGCCGGGCTCCGCGCCGAGTTCTATGGATGGGCCCACGCCGACCCCGATGCTTGTCGGAGGCGAGGTGCCCACCGAAGACCCGCCTCCCACCGAGGATCGACCGCCGACGAGCACGCCGACCCTCTCAGAGAGCTTAGAGCCCGTTGCCCTCACACCATCTCCGATACCATCATCGACGCCAGCGCCCTCGCCGACGGCAACGCTACCTGGCAGCGTCGCGTTGACAGGCTTGCGACACGAGCATCAGGGATGGAACAACTGTGGTCCCGCTACGTTGACCATGTTGCTCTCCTACTGGGGGGGTGAACAAACTCAGCAAGACGCGGCCCCGACCCTGAAGCCCGATCCAGACGACAAGAACGTCAGTCCTTGGGAGATGGAGTCATACGTGCGAGATCAGGGCTTTGAGGTGATAACGCGCGTCAACGGCGATATCGATCGATTGAAGGAGTTGCTGCGGGCCGGTTTCCCCATCATCGCCGAGACATGGTATGTGCGCGACGCTAGCGACCAACTGGGCCATTATCGGCTGATCGTCGGCTACGATGACGCTGCCCAACGGTTCTTGACCTATGATTCGCTGCATGGCCCAGATGTGCCGATTGATTATCGGGAGTTAGATGAGCTGTGGCGGGTCTTCAATCGGCTCTATCTGGTGGTCTACACACCCGAGCGGTGGGACGCGCTGGCTGCCATCTTGGAGCCCGATCTCGAGGATGCGGCGATGTACGAGCGCGCGCTGAATGTGGCCAGGAGTGAGGCTGCCGCCCAGCCTGGTGAATGCGTGGCCTACGCCGACTGTGCGGACTGGGTCACCTTCTCTTGGTTCAACGTCGGTTCCGCTCTCAACGCGCTGGGAAGACACCAAGAAGCGGTCACGGCCTACGATACGGCGCGGCAGTTGGGCCTTCATTACCGCATGTTGTGGTATCAGTTTGGGCCCTACGAGAGCTACTACGAGGTGGGTCGATACGACGATGTGATCGCCCTGGCCGATGCGACGCTGGCGACGGCGAGCAATCTAGAGGAGTCGTATTACTGGCGCGGAAGGGCCCGCTTGGCACAAGGGGACGTGGAGGCGGCGCGGTCCGACTTCAGGAGGGCTCTGCGTTACCACGAGGGCTGGTCACCGGCTTTGGAAGCTCTGGAGAATCTTGAGGGATCGTCATGACGGCCTCGCCCGCTTTCTCCCAGTCAGTCCCCATCTGTTGGTCCGCCTGTCACCATCTTGAGTCCGCGATCGCGCCTCAGGAGGAGCACGGGCAGCTGGAGGATTTCCTCGCTGCCCAGCAGCACAGCTGCTAGAAGGTAGGCTGTGCCTCCTATCGCCAGCCCCGCGACGCCGGCGAGGCGCAGACCAAGGTCGGGGAACAGGGCTCGAAATCCGAACACGGCGGCCGCCATGATCACCGACGCTACCAACGTGCGCGCCACCGACTGAAGCAGGGCCCGGGCCTCGATGCCTCTCAGCCTACGCCATGCCACTAGCAGCAGCAGGCCCACCTGGACTCCAACACCAAGTGAGTTGGAGAGAGCGATAGAGCCCTGGGCCAACGAGGGAAGGAGCAACCAGCCCACCGTCACATTGGTGGCAAGCCCCGCCAAAGCTGCCCACAGCGGGGTCCACATATCCTTCTGAGCGTAGAACAGTCGGCTGGTCACCTCCAGCGCGCTGTGAAAGATCAATCCGAGCGTGAAGAACTGCAGAGCCAGAAGGACGCGGTCCGTGGTAGCAGCGTCGAACGCCCCACGCTGGAAGAGAAGCACCGTAAGGGGGCGGCCCAAGATCAGTAGCCCGACCGCTGCCGGCACAGCCAGAGCCAACACCAAGCGCAGAGCCCAGGACGCGGTGCGGCGCAGCCCGGCTCGATCGCCCCGATTGGCCAGGTCTGCCAGGGTCGGAAAGACAGTGATTCCCACCGCTGTGCCGATGATGGTCTCTGGGAACTGCATGAGTCGCCAGCCGTACTCGTAGGCCGATATGGCCCCTGCGGAGAGCCGTGAGCCAAGAAAAGTGGGCAACACGAAGTTCAGGTATGTGGCTCCTAGACCGAGCATGCGTGGTCCCATCAGCTTCAGCAGCGCCGGTAGGTCGGGATGGGTCAATCTGAGCCACCATCGGGCCCGGAAGTGGACCAGGCCGGGTACCAGGATCAGGAAGTAGATCACGGCGCCCCCCACGCCCCCCCAGGCCAGTCCAAAGATGCCCCATCTTGGCGCCAGCAGAAGGGTGCCGGCAATGCGACCCAACGTGTAGCATACGGGAGCCAGGGCGGGGAGCAGGAAGTGCTGGTAGGCTCGCAGGACCCCCACCAGAATGCCGCTGACCGTGAACAGAAACGTCTGAATCAGCACCAGGCGCATCAGCTTAGCGCTCAGCACAATCTGCTGTGCGTCGAAGCCAGGCGCCACAGCCCGGATCACCTGCGGCGCGAAGATGGCCGCCACCACGCCCCCGGCCGCTACGATCAGCAGGGCTAGGTTGACCACTGCGGAGACCAAGCGCCACGCCTCGTCGTGTTCGTCGCGCGTGATGCGGGCCGAAAGAATGGGGATCAGGGTGGTTGCCATAGCGCTCCCAGCCAAGATGGTGAAGATGCCATCTGGGAGCTCAAAGGCGGCGTAGTAAGCGTCGAGTTGGGCAGAGGCGCCGAAGGCGCGGCTGATGACGACATCGCGCCCCAGCCCCAGGACTTTGTCGGCGGCGAAGAGGACGGCGACCAAAACGGCGGAGCGGGCGACTTGGGACGTGGAGGACTCTGGCGCCGATGTCATATCCGGCTCAGGAATCTCTGTGGCCTGCCCGCAGCTCCGTCCTCACGAGTTGTAGGATCAGAGCTACTCCATCTCCAAGACTGTGACGTCCACCGATGCCTTATCCTTGAAGTCCTGAGCCGCGTCGGGTGTGCCGATGCCCCTCCCCACGTGCATAGGGATGGCGACACCCGGCTGGATGGCCTCGGCTGCCTGCACGGCCTCGTCGACGGTCATAACGTAGGTGCCACTCACGGGCAGCAAGGCGATGTCGATGTTCTCCAGGTCTTTCATCTCGGGGACGCAGTCGGTGTCTCCAGCATGATAGACCCGTGTTTCCTCCAGCGTGACGACGAAGCCCACGTGGCCTGCTTCTTTGGGATGGAAAGGCGTGCCGGGACTGCGGAACTTGTTGACGTTATAGGCTGGTACAGTCTCTACGTCCATACCTCGCACCTGAATGGTGTCGCCCGGCTCCACAATCTCGATGTTGCCCGTGAGTTTGTCGGCTGCTGCGGCAATGGTCACGATGAGCGTGTCCTCACCCTGGATCTTAGCCACGTCCTCTGGCGAGCAGTGATCGTGGTGATCGTGGGAGATGAAGATGATATCGGCCTCGGGATGCCCCTCGCCCAACTCATAGGGGTCGAAGTAGATCGTCCTTGGGCCGTCGATGCGAAAAGCGTCGTGGCCCAGCCAGTGCATGCGTTCCAGCATCGTTCATCCTCCTTGCTCAGTTGATGTTTGACCGTCTCACATTATACCGCCACGATGTCTTTTGAGACAGTCTGCCAGGCCCCTGTCTTAAGCAGGAGCTGTTACGGTCTGCTTCTCTCCAACTCTGATGGCTCCGAAATTGCCAGGGGACAGAAATCTGGTCTTTGAGGGCGTTTGTCTAGGCAGATGCGGGCTGGATGGCTGGTCGGAACTTGTAGCCATAGATGATAGCGCCTTCCTCACCGCTGCTCTGAACGCGGCGGGTCACCATCTCCACGGGCATTCCGACCTCTATCTCATCGGTGTCGACGTCAGTGAGTTGGGCCGTGACCATAGGGCCCTCCTCAAGCTGTACCAACGCTACGGTATAGGGGGCAAACTCCTCGAAATCTCGCGGCGCGTGGTAGACTGTGCTGTAGGAGTAGACCTCGCCGCGACCGCTGAAGGCGACCTCTCTCTGCTTCACCGTCTCACATTCGGGGCAGACGTCACGTGGCGGGAAGATCCTAGCGCCGCATTTCTCGCAGATCTCTCCAACCAATCGATAGCGCTGTTGCTGTAGTCTCCAGTTCTTTGGAATCGTGTTCATATCATCCTCCTGATAACCTTGTAGACCGTCTAAAGGTCGCTCGCTACTATATAGCCTCTAGCTCCTACTAATCCGATAGCCTCTCTAGAATGTGCGTAATGACCGTCGCCCCGCTGCCGCCGATATTCTGCGCCATCCCCAACCGCGCTCCCGGGATCTGGTTCTCCCCGGCCAAGCCGCGCAGTTGCTGCACAACCTCGACGATTTGATACAAGCCAGTGGCACCAACGGGATGACCGCGGGCCTTCAGCCCGCCCATGGTCGTGATCGGGATGTGTCCCCCCAGGTTGATCTGACCTTCCAGGGCTAGCTGCAGCCCCTCACCCTTCTCCGCAAATCCGGCTGCCTCCAGGCTCAGTGTTGCCATAATACTGAAGGCATCGTGCAGTTCGAAAAGATCGATGTCCGCAGGGCCGATGCCGGCCTGTTCGTAGGCGCGATGGCCTGAGAGCCGCGCGCCTTCCAGCACCAGCGGGTCCCGTCGATCGTGAATCGCCAAGGTGTCGGTCCCCACGCTGGAGGCAGCGATCCGCACTGGCGCCATCGAGTACGCCTGGGATTGAGCCTCAGCCGTCAACACGACCGCCGCTGCACCATCACAGATGGGAGAGCTATCCAGCAGGTTGATGGGATCGGAGATCATGCGAGCCTTCGCGAACTTCTCGGCGGTCACCGGGAAGCGAAACATAGCGTAGGGATTGTTGACCGCGTTGCGATGAGCGTTGACAGCGAAGGGGGCGAAATCCTTATGACCGTACCCGTACTGGTGTAGGTAGCGCCGCATGAGCAGGGCATTGAGGGTGACGAATGATGCACCCTGCGCGGCCTCGTAGTCGGCGTCGGCGGCCATAGCCAACGCTGTTGTCGTATCAGGGCCGAGGGTATCGGTCATCTTCTCCACCCCTACCACGATCACGATATCTGCTAGGCCACCGGCGACGGCGATGTAGCCCATGCGCAGCGCCGCGGCGCCAGACGCGCAGGCGGCCTCCACCTTGAAGGCCTCAATGCCTCGCAATCCGGCGAAGTCGGCAACCAGCGCTCCCAGGTGTTCCTGTCCCTCCAATTCACCGGACAGCATATTACCTACGTAAAGCGCGTCGGCGTTCATCACGCCAGCATCTGCCATGGCCGACTGGATCGCCTCGAGCGACAGGTGGCGCAGGCTGGTGCCCCAGTGTTCTCCGACTTCAGTCTGACCAACTCCTACGATGGCGACGTTTCTCATCTAACTGATTTCTCTGTCTGCTCTGTATAAGTCGAGTGTGCTATCCGTCTATTTGACCAACTTCTTACTGTAACGCACGTACGTAGCGTAGTCAATCTCAACACGGCGCGCTATGTAGTCAAGCGTCTTGGGCGCTCGGTGCTGTTGGTCAAGGATCGCCTCGGTCACCCGGAGCGAAAGCGCATCCGAACCTGCTCCGGAACCGTAGCTGGCCAGCAACACGCGATCCCCAGGGCTTGCTACATCCAAGACAGCGGTCAATCCCAGCGGGGAGGAGCCAGCATAGGCGTTGCCGATCTCATTGACTAGAAGCCCGGTCCTAACTTGCTCCAAGGTGAAGCCGAGCTGCTTTGCAACCTTGATCGGGAACTTCACGTTAGGCTGATGGAAGACAGCGTAGGCGTAGTCCTCCGGCTCGGCATCTAGCTCCGTCATCAATCCCTCGACGGCCCCGGTGATGTGGGTGAAATAGGCGGGCTGCCCCGTGAAGCGCCCTCCATGGGAGGGGTAGCGCTGGTAGGCGCGCCTCCAGAAATCTGGAATGTCCGTGACATACGACAGGGACCCCTCCAGGATGGCCAGTGCCTCATCGGCCCGGCCGATGAGGAAAGCGGCGCTGCCCGCCGCAGCCGTGTACTCCAGCGCATCCGAGGGTTGGGCTTGTGCCGTGTCCGAGCCGATGGCCAGGGCGTAATCGGCCATTCTCGAGCCGACGAATCCAATCGCTGCCTGGATCGCCTCGGTGCCCGCCTTGCAGGCAAATTCCCAGTCGCCGGCTTGGGTATAGGGCGTCACCCCCAGGGCCTCGGCCACGATGGTCGAGGTGGGCTTGACGGCGTAAGGATGGGATTCGCTGCCTACCCAGACGGCTCGAATCTCCGCCGAGTTTACATCGTAGGCGCGGGCCAGGGCGTTGCGGGCGGCCTCGAGGGACATGGTTGCCACGTCCTCGTCGGGTCCTGGCACCGACTTCTCTTTGATGGGCGTGCCACCTTTGCCCTCCATCCACACGCGAGCGATCTCGGCCGCTGGCAGTCGATAACGGGGCACGTAAGCGCCATAGCCCACGATGCCCACGTCCCGATCGGGCTTAAGCACGGCCGCTGTCTTCTCCTTGGTCATATTGGCGTTCAGTTCTTGGTACCCTGTCGTCATAGATGGCCTGCTTCGTTAGTTGTGACCTCTCACTGATGACAGTGCCGATCGATCTCCCTCACACGTGTAGATACTGGCTTCCGGTCAATCGCCTTGATGCTGTCCAGGTATGCCTCACGGCTCACGCCCCATTTCCTCGCGCAGTTGAGCCAGAATAGCCTGCGCTCGATCTGGGCGGATGGTGCCCTGATCAACCATGGTGCTGGCTACCCGTTCGATCTCCGTGCCGCTGGCGCCAGCAGCCATAGCTAGCTGGCGGGCGTGAAGCTGCATATGACCCTTTTGAATGCCTTCGGTGGCCAAGGCCCGGACCGCAGCTAGATTCTGTGCCAATCCGACGGCGGCCATGATCTCCGCCAGCTCCTGAGCTGTCTCCACATCCAGGATCTTGAGTGCCAGTTGAGCTGCGGGATGAACCCGCGTCGCCCCTCCCACGATGCCCACCGTCAGTGGCATCTCCAGCGTACCGACGAGGTTGCCGTCGGCGTCCCGGGCCCAGCTGCTGAGGCTGGTATACTGCCCACGGCGGGCTGCAAAGGCGTGCGCCCCGGCCTCTACCGCTCGCCAGTCGTTGCCAGTGGCCAGCACCACAGCGTCCACGCCGTTCATGATGCCCTTGTTGTGTGTGGCGGCCCGGTATGGGTCAGCAGCGGCAAAAGCCGAAGCCTCCACAACACCCTGCACCACCTCCTGACCGGAGTACGACTCAAAGGCCAAGGCGTCAACCGGCACTGTGCAGCGGGCCCGCGCCAAACGCTGGTCGGCGAGATTGGAGAGGATGCGAAGCAGGACCCGCCCGCCAGTGATGCGCTCGACGTGGGGGGCAAGCGCTTCACAGGCGGTGTTGACAGCGTTGGCGCCCATGGCGTCGCGACAATCGACGATCAGGTGAACGATCACCATTGGTCCGACGGGCGATGCTTCGATGACGCGCACTCTCAGATCTTTTGCCCCACCACCCAGCTCGACCAGCACTGGATCCACTTCATGGGCTCGAGCCAGCAACTCCTCCCGGGCTGCCATGATATCGAAGCGCGCAGCGTTGGGATCAGCGACATCGAGTACTTGGATCTGGCCAATCATCTCTGGGGGGGTGGTCATCGCTCGGAAGCCGCCTCCTGCACGAGCTAGCTTCGCGGCGAAGGACGCGCCGGCCACGACGGACGGCTCCTCGATGACCATCGGTACCAACACATCCCGGCCGTTGACCGTGAAATTCACCGCAATGCCCAGCGGCAGTGCGTGGAGCCCGACCACGTTCTCGATCATCTCAGCAGCTCGTTCTCGATCGAGTCCCAGGGCACTGCGCAAGGTCGCGGTCTCTTCACCGGTCAGATTGGCCCACTGAGCGACGACCGCAACACGCTCATTCAGCGTCTTGTTGTAGAATCCCGCGAGTCGGGAGGATTGTCCCATCATTGTGCACTTCGTGTAGCATCGGTCATGTATAACACATCAAAACCGCCGGACGACTGCAGTCCCCGGCGGCCAAATCAACCAAATTATAGCACAACTCATCTCTCAAAAGCTATCGCATTAGCGTCTAGAGCCTCCCAAAACCTGTCGATGTGGTGCTTGGACAAAGCAGATTGAGCTACGCTCCTGATACATCAATCCTAGGAACATGCCCGCGTTCGGGCATCGTTGCCAGATAAGGTCCACAGGATGACCTCGGGCGGCGAGAGGAAGCGGGCTCGTGGAGCGCCGAGGCCCTCCATCCCTAATCCTCGGCTCACATAGAGTGTGGTTCCCTTCTCCTCATACCGTCCCATCTCGTAACGCTTCCAGAACGAGGAACTGGTGATCAGCGCGCCGAAGAGCGGAAGCCGGAGCTGCCCGCCGTGCGTATGGCCGCACAGGTAGAGATCGACCCCTAGATCGACTGCCGCCGGCATCAGGTCGGGCGAGTGATAGAGCAGGACGGTGAAGCCATCGTCGGGAACTTGAGCTAGCAGGCGTTGCAGCCGAGGAGCGTCCCGCGAGCGTTCGCCAGTGCATGACAAGCCGACCAGCCACATCGTCTGCCCATGTATCTCCACGTTCGTGATTTCGTCCCGCAGCCAGGTGATGTTGATCCCATCGAAGATGGCCGGCACCACGTCGTGGAGGTCCACGGGCGGGCTGCCGGTGATGGCGTAGATGGGCCCGGAACAGCCCTGGTGAAGCGCAGTCAGCAGGTTGCGGACCTCGGCTTGGGCCACAGGGTCGCGGACGCTGGAGAGGTTGAGGTAATCGCCTGTCAAGACGGTAAGGTCAGGATCGAGGTTCCTCACTAGATCAAGAAGCTCCTTCTCCCGAGGGGTGATGCGCTCCACGTGCAGGTCGCTGATGTGTAGGAGGCGCACTGAGCAACTTGGGTTTGAGGCTGGGTTGCTCTTGAGCTTGGCCGAGCTTAGCTTGGCCTGTGTGACCGTGACGTGGAAAGGTTCAACCCAGGTTGCGTAAATGGCGACGGCGGCGATGATCAGCTGGACGCCGGTCACTACGACCAAGGTGAGGTGGGTACCCGACGCCAGGCCTGCTGCCAGGTTGATCCCAGTACGGAGCAGCGCCAACGCCAGCAATGGAGGGGTGACGGGGCCGAACGAGCGCCCGACCCGGGGCAGCAGGGCCAACTCGAGGCCGTCGAGCAGTAGGAAGACCAGGGATAGGATAGCTGCCGGGATGCGAAGGTCATCCCACGGCCAGCAGGCGATGGCGGCTAAAGCGAGCCATGCTGGCGTGAGCATCAAGGGGGAGATCCGACCCAGCAACTCGGTGGTCACCAGGACCACGTGGAGGATACGCGGGCGGTAGTCCGGAGGATGAAGGATTTGGTCTAGGCTGGTGCCGTCTTCGGGACTGCGCTGTTCCATAGCTCTCGGCTCTTGAGTGTTTCAGGCTTTCCACGGCCAGGGCATGCCAGGGGAGCCCGGGTATGCCTCATGGCATAGACTCCAGGAGCTCTCGGAGCACTCTTGGTGTATTGGTGATGATCCCATCCACGCGCCATGTGATGAGGCGGCGCATGACAGCGGGGTCGTCAACGGTCCAGACGTATACGCGGGCGTTGCGCGCCCGAGCCCGCTGGAGGTGCTGTTCATCCACCAGCGCGTAGTGTGGATGGAGGGCGGCGTTGGCCCGCGGCATGACTAGGCCGGCAAGCCAGAGGGCGGGCCACGCGGGCATGGCATAGAGCAGGCCTGTGGGGATACGCGGAGCGAGCTGCTGAACTCGCCGCAGGGCGAGGGGGTTGAAGGAGGAAAGGAGGACGTTCTCCGCCAATCCGTGACGCTCGATGAGGTCGAGGACCGTGTGCTCCAATCCACGATCGAACGGGCTGAGCCCTTTCAGTTCGATGTTGAGCAGCGCTTTTCTTCCCACAGTCTCCAGGACCTGCGCTAGGGTGGGAACGCGCTCCCCGGCGAAGGCTGGGTCGAAGGATGATCCAGCGTCAAGCTCCTTCAACTGGGCCAGCTTCAGGGTGTCCACTCGACCGCTGCCGTCCGTCGTGCCGTCCACGGTGGCGTCGTGGATCACCACCGGCACGCCATCGGCGCAGAGCCGAACGTCGAGCTCGATGCCGTCGGCTCCGATCTCCAAAGCCTTCTCGAAGGCCGCCAACGTATTCTGCGGGGCGATCGAGCTGGCGCCGCGATGGGCGATGTTGAGGGTACGATGGTTGGTGCGCACGCTAGCCACGCCTAGCTCTCCGTCCCCTGGATCCACGCGTTGTAGAGTGAGCGATGCTGGGATCCTGTGACGGCTTCCACAGCCATCAGCCAGTCCTCTGGCCGGGCGATGCGATACCGGTTGCGCTCGAAATAGGTCTTCAGGATCTCCCAGAACGTCTCTGAACCGACCCGTTGGCGGAGATCGTGGAAGTACAGGGGGCCCTTCTGGTAGACCACGGGCGCGTAGTCCCTCCTGCTGTAACCGGCGACGGGAAGGCCTACCGGTCGGTCGCGGCCTTCCTCCTGGAGCTCTTGATAGGTCTGCTGGAAGACGCTCTCCAGCAGCCTCTGCGTCACGTCCGGCCCGTACCGATCCTCGTAGTAGAGCAAGGTGCAGTACTGCACCAGGGCCTCATCGAGCCAAGGCTCATCGACCTGATCGTTGCCTACCAGGCTGTACCACCACTGATGGAGGACCTCGTGGACCACCACCCACTCCATCCGGTCGCTTACGCCATCATCCGCATCATAGTATGATTGGTTGATCACCACCAACCCTGGATACTCGATGCCGCCGGCCAGCGTCGGCGTCTCCACCACGTCCAGCTCGGTGAAGGGATACGCCCCGATGCGGGTGTTGAAGAGACGCACGGCTCGGGTGGCGTAGTCCAGCGCTGCTAAGCCCCCCTCCTCGTGCCCAGCGTAGAACACGCTGTTGACGGCGATCCCCTCCGCGTCCTGGGTCTCCAGCTGGTAGTCTCCTCCCAGGAGCGCGACGAAATCTCGCATCGGGGCCGCGACGCACGACCAGGTCGTCTCCGACGCGCCGGCGTCGGTCAGCGAGCATGTGCCGGAGGCAGCGAACGTCATCGTCTGCGGCGCGGTGATGCTCACGTCGAAGAACGCGGCGTCGGAGAAGACGGCGTCCCCATAGGAGGGGGCCAGCTCGATGTTCCACCCCTCGTCGTCGTACACCGGAATCAACGGGTAAGCGTTGGCCAGCGCGACGACGTCCTCGTAGAGGCCCAGCTGTCTGTATCCCCCGGAGGGCTCTCGACTATCTGCGAGATGACCGTCGGTTGGCAAGGCCAGGACAAAGTCGAGCGTCAGATTCGCAGGACTACCCGGGGCCAGCGGAGGCTGGAGAGGCACCCTCAGCGCCGACCCTTGAAGCTCTCTCACCGGCTCGATACGTTCTCCATTGAGGGCCAGATTGGTCACCGTCATCGCCTCGACGCCTGCATTGCTGCCGCCATAGCCCGCCGTGTTGGGAAACAATCGTAGATAGAGAGCGTCCAGCGAGACGGTTTCGGTGTTGGTGTAGGCTATCTGCTGATGGCCAGCGAGGGTCGCCTTTGCAACGTCTAGCGTGAGATCCAGGTGGTAGCGGGTTAGGTTGGGGAACTGATTCTCATCCGATCGGAAGGCTGGCCTGAGCGCTTGCTCGTAGGAGGGCGTGGTAGGAGAGCCCGTGGGCGTCTCCATCGGCGCAGCTGTCGGGACAGGCGTTGACGACCGGGCGGGCGTTGGACTTGATGCCGGCGTCGCGCTCGCGGGCACCGAGCTAGCTGTCGCGCTGACAGGTGGGCGGCCCGGCTCCGTTGGATTCGGCGTGGCGGTAACATTGCGGCAGGCGACGAGAATTAGAGTCACCGCGATGAGGATCAGGACTCGCAGGCCGGAAAGGCCTCGTCTTCTCAAAGCCCTTCTCGAGATGGCTGCTAGGCTGTGCCGGGTGTTCCCAGGCTCCGCTTCGGAGGCGCGTAGCGCCGACGATGATGGATCCTGTCGGCCCGAGGGCCGATCCCTTTCACCGTCTGCGATGGTCGATCTATGGCTAGGACTGTCCAGCATCTTCGCTGATCCATGTCTTGTAGAGATCCAGGTGACGGTCGCCGGTGACCTCCTCCACGGTGTCCAGGAAGGACTCGGTCGTCGCGATCTGATACTGGTGGCGGCTGTAGTACGTCTGGAGGACGTCGAAGAAGACGTCGTCTCCTACCCTTTCCCGCAGTTCGTGGAAATAGAGCGCGCCTTTGTCGTAGACGATATCGAAGTATAGGCCAGAGGGATAAGCATCCGCTGGGAGTCCGGCTGGCATGTCTCGCCCGGCCCTCTTCAAGGCCTCGTACGTCTGGACGAAGACCGCGTTCAAGATGCTGTTGGCGCGCTGTTTTCCGTAGACAGCCTCGTAGTAAAGCATGGTGCTGTACTGGGTGAGCGCCTCGTCCAGCCATGGCTCGTTGATCTGATCGTTGCCCACGACCACCATCCACCACTGGTGGGCCACCTCGTGGGCCGTCAGCCACTCTACCGTGGAGACGCCGGGGTAGAGCCCATCCTCCACCACAACCAGTCCCGAGTACTCCATCCCGCCAAGGTAGTTAGGCGTCTCAACCACGTCGAGTTCCGTATACGGATAGGGACCAAAGAAATCGCTGAAGGCCTCTAGCGCGTCGACGGCAACCTCCAGCGCCTTTCCTCCACCTGGGGCGTGCCATTCATAGAAGTAGCTGTTGACGACCACGCCCCGCGCCTCCCGTCCAGCTCGCTGGTAGTTCTCCCCCAGGATCACGGTGAAGTCCCTCATCGGAGCTGCCTGGCAGGTCCACGTTCCCTCCGACGGCGTGCCACAAGCGCCCGTGGCGACCATTGTGAAAGCCTCCGGTGCCGTCACCTCCACGTTGTAGAT
>Ga0207796_1000496_pt1 | contig 15791 bp, 11 predicted proteins | sample Pon1CUnioCityCA_6_FD_187274 | JGI IMG/M metagenome (GOLD analysis project Ga0207796, IMG submission 187274) | Marine sediment microbial community from Union City, CA, USA - Pond 1C Sediment 1 (SPAdes) | ecosystem: Environmental > Aquatic > Marine > Intertidal zone > Salt pond sediment ...
TCCCCCTCATTCGCTGATTGGAAGCAGTCCCCCGCCCTGGTAAAGACCTCCAGGGCAGCTTCGCTCTGGCCCAGGTCCATCAAGGCAGTAGCCTGATTGGCCAGGGCCATGCCGGCCTTGGTATTTTCCCCGGCCTCAAGAAACAGCTCACTAGTGCCCCGGACTGCATCCAAAGCCTTTTGCGGTTCTTTCGCGACCAGCAGGGCTACAGATTGGTTATTCCGCATCTCAGCGGCAAGCAGTGGCTTCCCATTCGCCTGATATTGTTCTGCAGCTTGCTGGAAGGATTCTGCAGCAGGCAGGAATTTTTTACCCCGATAATGGGATTTTCCCTGCTTGGCGAGAAAATCTGCGTCCTGCTTTTCCTGTTTTGCCATGGGAATGGTGGTTAGAGTGTGATATCCAGCAAGCGCTCAGCAACATCTCGCATCTGATCGACATCCATTTTGCTGAGCTTCACTGCGATTTCTATGTAGGGCCGATTGATAGGTTTGAGGACAAATTCCTGCAGTTCTTGAGGGAGATCCACAAAGGCATCGCCCGCCTGCTTATTATGGGCCCACTCGGCGATCGGCCCGCTTTCCACGACCATTTCGTCTATTTGATGATCGTATAGGCGCACCAGAGCATTCAATTCTGCCAATGGCACCGGGAACTTTCCATTTTCATAGGACTTCAATCGATAAGTGGTGATGTCCAGCTTCTCTGCCACTTCTTTCAAACTCATCTCTGCTTCTTTGCGGTATTTCCGCAAGGCTGCCCCGATCTTGAGGTTTCTCAATTCCAGCCGTTTCTCCAGGTTTGGCAGCGCGTTCATCCTGTCCTGGCTGTCAGGTGCAGTATCCTCCCAAAAATTTTCCAGCGGCAAATCCAGGTAATAAGCCAGCACCTCCAATTCCGGCAGTGAAGGGGATTTTTCACCGGACTCATACTTGGTGATCATCCGGGAACTGACCCCAATGATCTCCCCGCATGCCTTTTTGGATTCACCTCTTTGTGTCCTGGCAACTTTTAATAAGACTCCTATCTTCTTGGACAAGATACTGATGGCAAGTTTATGATCCATACAAAGGTCCTCAGTTTATTCTGTCAGATTGGGCATGGTGTACCCCATGCCTGTCCTGGTGACTATGTGCACCGGGTTGCTGGGGTCCTCCTCCAATTTACTCCGCAGGCGGGAGATGGTGACCCAGAGGATTTCTTTATCGTTTTTATACCCGTCGCCCCAAACAGAGGATAATAATTCCTCCGTGGTGAGGATTCTGCCTTTATTATGAGAAAACTGCAGCAGCAGCCGGTATTCCGTGGCAGATAAAAGCACTTTTTCATCTTTCAGGTAAACCTCAGCCCGGGCAAAATCAATTTTTAGATCGCCGTGGTGGAAGATCACCGGTTGAGAGACATCGCGGGAGAACATCGACCGACGGAGGACAGCCCTGACCCTTGCCAGCAGCTCTGAAGCAGAAAAAGGCTTGACAATATAATCATCCGCTCCCACATTCAATCCCTGGACTCGATCGCTCTCATCCCCTTTGGCAGTGACCATGATAATGGGCACCTGGGAGAAACCGCGGATCCGCCGACAGGTCTCAAACCCGTCCAATTTGGGCATCATCACGTCCAGGAGCACAAGATCGATATCCTGTTCCGACACAATTTCAACTGCTTTCTCGCCATCCAGGGCTTCAACGACATCAAATCCATCCACGACAAGGTTGGCAGCAATCAACTGAATGTACCGGGGTTCATCATCGACAATTAAGATGGTTCCCTTTTCCATAATATTCCCGCTCCTCAATTAATTCGTTTCATCCCCCGTAGTAATAGGGATAGTGATAAGAAATGTGGTTCCTTTCCCAATTTCAGACTTGGCCCAGATCTCACCCTGATGAGCAGTGATGATCTTGCGGCAAATATACAACCCCAGGCCGCTTCCCCGGACAGCCATCCTGGTTTCAGGAACACGATAAAATCGCTGGAAGATGCGCTCCAGATGCTCAGGGTTCATCCCCGGGCCATCATCAATGAACGTGATCCGCGCTTGGTCCCCTTCCTCATCCAAGCGAATGATCACTGTTGAGCCCGGAGCATACTTTGAGGCGTTATTGATCAGATTATCAAAGACCTGTCCCAACCGCATGGGATCTGCTTTGACGAGGATGCCTGGTTTGACGATTTCCAGCTCGAGGTCAACATCAATTTCCCGAAGCTGGGAGCGCTGGATCATGTCCCGGAGGACAACATCAAGCCGCACGACCTGTAAATTCATCTGCAGGGTCCCGGATTCCAGTCGGGAAGAATCCAGCAAATTATCGATCAATTCATGCAAACGGTCAGCCTCGTCATCAATGATCCCTAGGAACTCGCGGTAGGTGGGTACTTCCCAATTGGCGTCATCCCGGAGCAGCGTGGTTGTATAACCCTTGATAAACCCTAAGGGGGTCCTGAGATCATGGGAAACAGTGGCCACAAAATTTTCTTGCATCTCCCACATGCGTTGGCTTCCCTCGATCTGCTCGATGGTGTTGAACAGCACGTCCCGCTCCATCATCTGGCTGATGTGTTCAGCAATGAACAAAAAGGTCTTTTGATCCTGTTGGTCATATTCAGGCCCGCCAAAACGGATCAGGATCAGAACGCCCACCGGCTTACCACCATGCCGGAGAGGAGTCCCGATATAATAAGGCACTTTCAAACGATCGTCATCTGGAGCTTCAATCACATCCTGGTGGATGGATATGCTGCTTTCTCTGAATACCCGCTCGATAAAAGCATCCCCCCAATCAATATCCGCTTCTTTGGATCGCCCCCGTCCCACGGATTTTGCATATGCCGGCCGCAGATCACCCTCATCTTCAAGGTAAATGACAATATTGTCGAAAATAAGCATTTTTCTGGCCAGCTCGACCAGGGTGGCAAAGATGGAGGTGACACCATCGGCATTAGAAGTGAGACTGCTGAATTCAAACAGGGTATTGATTAACTCTTTACCTGATACAGTTCGATCTCCCATAATTTCCAATGCCTGACTACTTGGATCGATTTATGTCCAAAAGGTGATCTAATAATTTCCGAATTTAGATTATCTGTTTATTATAACGCTATTGAGGATAATTCGAGAGTTAATTCCCAATCTTCTGTCTGCTTTGGGAAAACTCCCTTGATCCCTTCCTTATTTAACCACAGAGCGGTTTTGTTAACTGGCTGTAAAGTCCACTCTGTTTACGAATCCAACAATCTATGTTGTAATAGAACCACTTATGAACAACCGCTACCAAAAAATCAATCCAACAATACTGGTAATCGATAACGATCCCTCCACATCCGCAATCTTTGAACGTCTTCTGGAATCAAAAGATTATAATGTATTGACCTCAAACTCAAGTAAAGAGAGCCTGGAGATCGTTGAGCGGGTGATGCTTGATCTGATCATACTGGATTTACTGATGCCCGAGATGGACGGCTGGCAGCTGTGCAAATCCATCCGGGAGATGACCCGCACGCCAATCCTAATTATATCAGCAATTGAATCTCCTGAAATCATCTCAAAAACCCTCGATCTGGGAGCTGATGACTATCTGGTGAAACCAATCTCTGCCTTCACCTTGCTGGCCCATGTCAAGAACCTGGTCCGCAGACATAAAACAGAAGAACTCGCCCTGCCCCAGGACGAGCAATGACCGTTTCGCTGATTTGACCTTAAAATCCTGCCAGATTGGCAGGATTTTTTCTATTAACCAGCACACAGTGTGTGATGTTTTGGTATAATTGAAACGTTATTCAAAGTACAAATTTGCAGGGGAGAGACCCTATCCAGGGCACCGAAGGGGCAAAGCTGCTGCTAACAAGGCAAGGGCAGCAGATTAAACTCTCAGGTAAACGGACCTTGCATATTTTCACCTCTGGAGAGTCTACGGACACCGAAGGAGCAAAATCTCTCAGGTCCCCAGACAGAGGCACACGCCGGTTACCTATGCGTGTGCTTTTTATATATAGCAAGCATTGATTTATATCCATCAGAGATAAGGAGAAAAAATGAAGACACCTGCCGATCTGAAGTACACCAAAAATGATGAATGGATTCGCGTAGAAGGCGATGAAGCGGTGATGGGGATTACCGATTATGCCCAGGACCAGCTTTCTGACATTGTATTTGTAGAGATTGTCGCCTTCGAAGGTGAATCCCTGGATCAAGGAGAAACCTGCGTAGTGGTGGAATCCGTCAAGGCTGCCGCGGATGTGTATATGCCTGTCAGCGGTGAGATAATTGAGGTCAACGAAACCCTCGAGGATTCACCCGAGCTGATCAATGAAGATCCTTACGGGGAAGCCTGGCTGATTAAAATTAAGATGAGCAACCCCAGCGAAGCGGACGATCTCCTGGATGCAGAAGGTTATCAAAATTTGGAACGTGATCATTAGTCCAGCGGTATCAGCCATTATTGGTGCTGTCCCTGTTTGATCATCCATCATTAAAATCACAGAAAGGACCTACTATGTATACCTCCCATACCAAGGCTGACAAGGAGGAAATGCTGAAGGTAATTGGCCTTGAAAAGATAGAAGATCTCTTTCAATGCCTGCCAGATGAAGGGAAATTTCCCACCCTGGATCTACCAGAGGGCATTACTGAAATGGAAGCCATGGATGAGCTGCAATATATCTCATCCTTTAATGAGACAACCCAGGAACTTGTCTCTTTCTTAGGCGCCGGAGCCTACAATCACTTCGTCCCTGCCGCAGTGGATGCCATCCTGCAGCGCGGTGAATTTTACTCCGCATACACCCCGTACCAACCAGAAATTGCCCAGGGGACCCTGCAGGCGATCTTCGAATATCAAAGCCTGGTGGCAGCCCTGACGGGCATGGATGTTGCCAATGCCTCTCATTACGATGGCGCAACCTCAGTAGCTGAGGCCGTCAATATGGCCTATCACACCTTCCGGGGACGTAAGACTAGAATCGTTGTCTCCCCGACGGTCAACCCGCAATACCGAGCGACCATCCACACCTATATGGACGGTATGGACCTGGAGATCGTGGGGGAAGACCTCGATCCCAACTCCAACCCGGATGATCTCATTGAACTCATCGATGAGAACACCGCGATCGTGGTCGTGCAATATCCTGATTTTCTGGGCAGGTTATTTGACCTCTCCACCCTCACCGCTGCCGCCCACGAACACAAAGCCCTGGTTTCAGTTCACATTAACCCCATATCCCTGGGTTTGTTGAAGCCACCCAGCGAATTTGGGGCTGATATTGTCACCGGTGAAGGACAACCTCTGGGCATCTCCCTCTCCTACGGGGGCCCCTACCTGGGACTGTTTGCCACCAAGCAAAAATACGTCCGGAAAATGGCCGGGCGCCTGGCAGGGGAGACAGTGGATACCCGGGGTCAGCGGGGTTATGTGCTGACGCTGAACACCAGAGAACAGCATATCCGCCGTGAAAATGCCACCTCGAATATCTGCACCAACCAGGGACTGATCGCCCTGGCCTCAACCGTCTATCTCAGTTTGCTGGGGAAAAACGGCTTGCAGGACCTGGCCAAGTTGAATTACCACAAAGCCCACTACGCTGCTGAACAGATCAGCACTGTTCCAGGATTTTCCGTCAATCCTGTCCAACCTTTCTTCAATGAGTTTGTAGTCCAATGCCCGGTGCCAGCTGAAGAGGTAAATCAAACCCTGCTTGAGCACGACATCCTGGGCGGGTACGAATTAAGCAAGGATTACCCCGGGATGACCCATGAACTATTGGTAGCTGTGACAGAAATGAACCCCAAATCGGAGATCGATTTCCTGGTTGCTGTCCTGGAGGAGGAGTACCATGACTGAAAAAACCATATTTGAGCTATCCAGGCCAGGCAGAAAAGGTGTCCGCTACCCGGCACCTGATGTACCGCTGGCAGAACTTCCAGAAGAATTCCTCAGAGAAGAGCTGCCTTTGGTGGAAATGGCGGAGAATGAAGTTGTGCGTCACTTTACTAATATCTCCCAACTCAACCATGCGGTAGATATTGGATTCTATCCTTTGGGATCGTGCACGATGAAATACAATCCCAAGATCAATGAAGCGACAGCCCGCCTGCCGGGTTTCAGCCAGATCCACCCCCTTCAGCCAGTTGAAACCGTACAGGGCGCGCTGGGACTGATGTATGAAACCCAGCAGTGGCTAGGAGAGATCAGCGGATACGATGCTGTTTCTCTGCAGCCAGCCGCGGGAGCCCATGGCGAATTGACCGGCGTGTTGATTATCCGCGCTTATCACAATGACCGGGGAGACAGCAAACGAACCAAGATCCTTGTGCCTGATTCCGCCCATGGCACCAACCCGGCATCTTCAGCGATGAGCGGTATGACCATGGTCGAGATTCCCTCTGACAAGAATGGGAACATTGATATCGATCTCCTCAAGGCTGAATGCGATGACACGCTGGCCGGATTGATGATCACCAATCCCAACACCTTAGGCCTGTTTGATGAGAACATCGTTGAAGCCTGCCAGCTTGTCCATGACAGCGGCGGCCTGGTCTACGGTGACGGCGCCAATATGAACGCGCTGCTGGGGATATATAAACCAGCTGAGTTCGGGATCGATGTCATGCACTTCAACCTGCACAAAACCTTCTCCACCCCGCACGGCGGCGGTGGGCCAGGATCTGGTCCGGTTGGCGTTACTGAAGAGTTAGCGGACTTCCTGCCGGATCCAGTGGTGGCGATGATCTCGGAAGGTGATCAGGAAAGCCCAGCCTTCTATGACCTGGTAACCCCTGAAAAAACCATCGGCAGGGTGAAATCCTTCCACGGCCATTTTGGCGTGGTCGTCAGAGCCTTTACTTACATGCTCAGCCTTGGAAAAGACGGCCTGCTGGACGCTTCGATCTCCGCAGTCCTGAACGCGAATTACATCCAGGCCCTGGTCAAGGATGTTTACCATATCCCCTATGAACGCCTGTGCATGCATGAATTTGTGACCGAGGCCAGGTGGGAGGATGCCCCTGGCATCCGGGCTTTGGATATCTCCAAACGCATCATTGATTTTGGATTCCACCCGCCCACAAACTATTTCCCACTCATTGTGCGTGAAGCCTTGATGATCGAGCCCACTGAAACCGAAACCAGAGAAACCCTGGACGCTTTCGCGGATGCGCTGCTGCAAATCGCAGATGAAGCCAAGAACAACCCTGAAATCCTGCACAATGCACCGACCAAAGCACCTTTCGGCCGCCTGGATGAGGTCAAAGCAGCCAAGGAACTGATCCTCAAAACCCAACTGCCCGAAGATTACGGTAAGTAAGAAAATCAACAAGCAGTCAGAGACAAGGACCGGGTACCAAAGAAGGCCCCGGTCCTTTTTATATCTATATCTCCTGGATCTCTCCTGCCAGGCGTAAACTTCCAGCACTGAAAATGATAGAATAATAGAAATCCCAAGCCAGAAGGCAGGAGTGAAATGACCCAAGGCACAGAAATCAAATTTGTGGAACCCAGTGAAAATGTGGAAGTCCATCTCTCCACAGGAGAAGTGATCTCGGGACCCCGGGGAGCAAACCTGGAAGCATTCCTGGCCCCGCTAGAAGAACGCGGCCTGCCCCCGATTGTCGGGGCGATTGTGAACGGGAGATTGGCCGAACTCTCCTATACTGTGAAGATGGATGTTGAAGTCCATCCAATCACCATGGAGACCGCGGATGGGATGCGCTTTTACCGCCGGTCCTTGACTTTCTTGCTGGAAACTGCTTTTTTGGATTTATTCCCTGACGCGATCCTCACCGTGGATCATTCCGTGACCTCCGGGGGGTATTTCTGTCAGGTATATCGACGTTCACCCCTCAGCCAGGAAGAACTGGACCAGCTTGAAAACCGGATGAGAGAGCTTGTGGAGGCCAATCTTCCCTTCGAACGCCTGGAAATATCCCTGGAGGAAGGCAGAAAATATTTCCTCAAGCTAGGCTACCATGATAAGGTCCGCTTGCTGGCGCATCGCAAGAAGGATTATTTAACATTATATAAATTAGGCGACAAGATGGATTACCATCACGGATACATGGTTCCATCCACAGGCTACCTGAAATGGTTTGATCTTATCGCGATGGAAGATGGTTTTATCATCCGCTATCCCCGGCGCAATAACCCCATCATCCTCCAGCCAATTTCCAAACAATATCCCTTGCTGAGCGTCTTTAACCGCTATGGCGGTTGGCTGCTTCGATTGGGGATCGATAGTGTCGGCGCTCTTAATGACTCCATCGCCCAGGGACATATCCGGAAGCTGATCCTGGTCTCGGAAGCGCTCCACGAACAGCGGATCGCTGAGATCGCCGCCCAAATAGAAGCCAAAGCTGATCATATTGATGTCATCCTCATCGCCGGCCCCTCTTCTTCAGGCAAAACCACCTTCTCAAAACGACTCACCATCCAGCTCCTGGCGCGGGGCATCAGCCCTTTTCCCCTGGAAATGGATAAATACTTCGTTGACCGGGAAAAAACACCAGTAGACGAGAATGGGGAGTTGAATTTTGAGGATCTGGAAGCGGTCAATCGCCACCGTTTATCGGATGACATCAAAAAATTGATCGACGGGGAGGAAGTACAGCTGCCGGATTATGACTTCCAAACAGGAACCAGTGGGATAGGTGAAACTGTTCAACTCCGGCCTGGACAAATCATCATTCTGGAAGGCATTCACGGCCTTAATCCGGATTTGCTGGCCGGTTTTCCCCAATCCAGCACCTTCCGGATCTACGTATCCGCACTGACCCAATTGAATTTGGACCGCCATAACAGGGTCTCTACAACCGACACCCGCTTGATCAGGCGCATTGTCAGGGACGCAAGGGAGCGCGGGTATTCCGCTATGGAAACCATCAATCGCTGGGAATCTGTCAGGCGGGGAGAAAAACAATACATCTTTCCTTTTCAGGATTATGCCGATGTCATGTTCAATTCAGCCCTGGTCTATGAGATGGCTGCTCTCAAACCACTGGCAGAGCCGCTCTTGCGACAGGTCCCCCACAGCACACTGGCCCAGATCGAAGCCAAGCGCTTATTAGCCTTCCTGGAATGGTTCTTACCGATCGATCTGGAGATGATCCCAGACAATTCGATCTTGCGGGAATTTATCGGCAATTCAAATTTGAAGGACTTCAACCTCTGGGAACATTAGATTACATTTGGCGCTTCGAGCTGAACTGAGGAGAGAAGACCGGAAACCGTGTGGACCTTTTCACAGGTCCTGAGACTTTGTGAAGGCGCTTACTCACCCGGTCACAAAGTCCCAGGCCCTCATTTTCTAAGGTCCATTTTCAATCCTGATCAAAACCGCGGGAATCGGCGCAGGATGGTGGCTGTATCCGGCAGGGCAACCCGTTCCCCATAGCTGAGATCGGTCAACTCTTTTCCTTTTCTCTTTTCAACATCCTGGTAGATATAGATCAGGGTGCCTTTTTTCTTATAGCGCTTGTGCACATAAGCCTGGCCAAGGAAGTAACCTTCGCTGTCTGTGGCGCAGCTGGTCACCTTGCCGATCACCCGTCCCTGCTCATCCATAACTGGATCGCCATAATGGGCTTTACGCACACGCTTCTCACTGAATCGGAAGCGCACGATCACATTATCCCTGTTTTTTTCCTGCTCCAGATAGGCTTCCCGGCCAATGAACCAGGGTTTATTGATCTTTACGTATGAACTAAAGCCTGCCCCACCCACATTGATGTTCAATTCCCCGGCTATTTCATGGCCATACAGCGGCAGGCCAGCTTCGGTGCGCAGGGAATCCCGGGCGCCAAGGCCGCAGGGTTTGAGGCCAAAAGGTTTGCCTACCTCAAGCAGTTTCTGGAACAAATCAACTGCCTGATCAGGATGGACAAATAATTCAAAAGCTATCCGTTCACCGGTATACCCAGTCCTGGAAACGACCAGGTCAAATTCCCCGTTATCCACTTCACAGAGCTCAGCCCAGCGCAAGTGGTTGATCTTCCGGGCGTCTGCTTCGTTGAAACCCAATGCCAGCAGGACATCCCGTGATCGAGGTCCTTGCAACGCCAGATCAACGCGCTGGTCAGACCCTTCAAGTGGGTTCTTGAGATTTCTAAGGATGGCCCGGATGCCATAAGCCCGGGCCCAGGGGCGCTGATTGTCCACTTTCACTTCGCCCCCCTTGACCTCATTCAGCCATTTCCAGACTTTGGCTTCATTGGAAGCGTTGACCACGACCATATATTCATAGTCTGTCCGCCGGTAGATCAAGGTGTCATCAAGCACATCACCATCGGGATTCATGAAGTGAGCATAGAGAGATTCACCAGGATCAAGAGCTGAGACATCATTCCCGACCACGCTGTCTAAAAAGGCCATCGCATCTGGCCCCTCCACCTGGAAAACACCCATATGGGTGACGTCAAATAAGCCAGCTGCTGTACGAACGGCATTGTGCTCTTCTTGCACCGACTCATATCGGACCGGCATTTCCCATCCAGCGAAGGGTACCATCCGACCGCCGAGCTCGACGTGCAAATCGTATAAAGGCGTCCGCTTCAAGGGGGTTTCTTTTTCCTCCCAGATGAAATCAGGCAGCGCTTCACCTTCCTCTTCCCGCATGCCCAGATAAAAAGGCTTGTATTTTCCATAAGGATCGCCCTCGATCAGGGAATCATATTCACGGTCGGATTCCCGGACGATGACGGGGCCAGGAATTTTCTTGAGCACATCCTCATCCAGCCTGACATAGCCATCGGATACAGCCCGCAGCCAGGTGAGCACCAAACCTGCTTTCTCAGCAGGAACGGTGAGATGAAAGCTCTGCAGATCATCACAGGTCACCATGGCAGGGATCTGTTCCGCCGGGGTATACAGCAAAGCGGGTTGATTGGTTCCGCACTCCATAACCTCAATATCACAGCTGACCAGGAAGTCAAGGAATTCCCGGGATTTATCACCACTGATGATATAGGACGAAGTGGTTCTACTCTCATCAGCTTCATCATCCAGGTAGTAGAAATGGGGATAGCCATGCAGCTTGGTTTTGTAATCGATGCCGGCACTTTGGGCCAGATCGCGGACTTTCAGCTTGGCTTCTTCCAGGGTTTTGAAATCAACTTTCGCGCGCAATCCCCTCCCCTGATAATAGGGTTCACATGAGAATAAGACATCGGCGATGATATCTGCCACCTGGCGAGTTTCCTCCTCCTTGAAACCTCGCTGACTGAGCCAGGGGGTGCCCAGGCGCACACCTGAGGGGTTGAGGGCTGAAGTATCCCCTGGAATGGTGTTGCGGTTGGTCACGATGCCGGCTACATCTAATATACGGGCAGCCAGGTCTCCACTCAACCAGGCCCCATCCTTGCCAGAGACCGATTTGGTATCGATATTGGTCAGGTGGGTGTTGGTTCCACCAAATGGGATCCGGAAGCCTCTTTCCTCCAAACGGTCGTTCAATACCTTGCAATTCTTGACAATTTGCTCCATCAGGGCTGTAAATTGGTCTGTTGTGGCCAACTTAAAGGCCAGGGCCATAGCCCCAAAGACATTCACATGGGGGCCGCCCTGTTCACCGGGGAACACAGCCCGATCTATGGCCTGGATGATGTCCAGGTCTGTGCTCATCAATATCGCTCCCCGGGGACCGAGCAGTGTCTTATGGGTCGTTGAGGAAATGATATGGGCATGCCCAATTGGAGAGGGATAGACCCCGGCGATGATCAATCCTGATACGTGAGAGATATCCGCCAGCAAATAAGCACCGACTTCATCAGCGATCTCCCGGAATCTCTTCCAATCCAACTGCCAGGAATATGATGATACCCCGGCGATGATCATTTTCGGTTTGTTTTGCTTGGCAAGCTCTTCGATCTCGTCGTAATTGATCTTCTCAGTTTCCGGGTCAACTGAATAGGAAACGATATTATAGAACTCACCCGAGCGATTCACGCGCGAGCCATGGGACAGGTGTCCCCCGTGCAGCAAATTCATGCCCATCACGGTATCACCAACATTCACCAATCCATGATAGACAGCGTTATTTGCCGGACCGCCAGAGAGAGGCTGGACATTGACATAGATATCCAGAGCGGTCTTACCATTGCCGGCAAATGCGGTCGCTGCCCGTTGGCAGGCAACACCTTCTAAAATATCCGCGTATTCCACCCCTTTATAGTAGCGATCATCAGAGTAGCGGCGGTATTCGGTCAACAACCTGTCGTAATCAAATAATTCTTCCTCGGACAACCCCCCGGTCAGATCAAATGAATAACCCTCAGCATAGATATTGTGGAAACCTGAACCCAACGCACGCCTGACAGCCTTCGGTGTCATGCTTTCACTAGGGATCAGAATCAGCCTGCGATACTGCCTTTCTTCCTCGATCTTAATCAGGTCATACAACTTTGGATCCAGCTCTTTGAGTTTTCCTCTCACCAAATAATCATCCATGATTCACTCCCAGTAAAATAGTCCTCAGACATCCTGCTTTGGAAACCTTGCTTGAGAAAGCATTAAGCTCATATTATACAACAGCGGATTAAAAAACACTTTGCAGTTTACCAACCTTAAGGTAATTCGCGGCAGCAAGATAGAAGAAATCAGGCCTGGCCCGTTTCTTATCACGATCCACCGAAACGGCCCTTCTTTTTCCCTCTGCCCCGTAAAAACACAAAACCGATCACTGAGACCAGGATCGTGATCCCGGAAATGAACCAGGTCGAAGACGGCACCCGGATAAAGGATTCCAACCAGGCGGGAATCTTGATGCGAGGGATGAAACCTCTTTGGTCTGCAGGACGCTTCCTGGCTTCTGCGATGATACCCAGCAAATACTCCCTCACATCCCCCACCGTGAAAAAGCTGACCAGGCTGTTCAGCATATCACTTTCATCTTCTGACAGAAAACTCTTTATGGTCAGTATTTCCCGGTAGGCCAGGGTGGTCAATTCAACCACATTGGCCCAATCCAGATGGGCCACCCGATCCCGGGCATTTTGACAGATCTCCCGGTACTGCTGTTCAGGAAGCGAGCATATCCTTATCACCTGTTCAGCAAATTCATCTGGCTTCTGGTTTTTATTCAGCCAGGCGCCCACCTCATCGTTGATCAATTCGTCGATGGTCTCGTTGGAAAGGCCAACAATCGGGGTCCCAGACGCCAGGGCTTCGATCACCACCAGGCTCTGGACCTCCATAGTAGAAGCTGAGATAAAAACATGGGCAGATTCCAGGTATTCCGGAATCTGTTCATGCGCAACCTGGCCGATGAATTCCACATTTGATAACTTGTGTTTCTTGATATATTTATCCAGCTTCTCTCGATATTCCGGATTAAGCGGTTTGCCGATCAAACGCAGCAAATAATTCCCGGGCAAATGCTTCAAGACCTTCAACAGGTAATGTTGATTCTTTCGTTCATTTAAGAATCCAATGAACAAAAGGTTTTTCTGCTCCGCAGTGAGATCTGCAAACTGCTTGGAGCTGTACTGGGAAAGCGCCCTGCCGTTGGGAATTACGAATACCAAACCATCATATCCGAAATCCCGAATGGAATCATACGCTGACTGATTGAGGGCTATCAGGGCGTCACAATTCGTAAAGAAATTGTTCAGTACACTGTGGACAGCGAAGTCGCTGATAGGGCTGCGGGTCAATGGTTCGGGAAAATTGATGGTGTCGGAAGTGCCAAAATCCACTGCTTTAGAGGGCAGCACATGGGAGGTGTGCACAAATGGAACAGCATTCATGCGCGCCCAAACCTGGGCGATCAATCCAATTAAGGCTGGCTCATGGGCATGAACGATATCAGGTTGAAATACATCCAGAAACTCAAACAGGTCCCGGATGGTAGCGGTAGATAATTCCGGCATCTGAAAATTGCTATCACCAGCACTGCGGATCCCATAGATCCCTAAACCGCTTTCAGTTGGGAGATAACCGGTCCTTTCCGCGGGGCAGATGATCAATACCTCATGGTCCCGGGCAAATTGCTGAGCCAGCTCATGAGCCACTCTTCCAGCTCCTCCACCCGATCCAGATTGGAATATGGATGTAAAAACAATTCTCATATGCTTATTTCCTCAACTGGTATTGATCGATCAACTCGCTATAGCTGTTCTGGAGGGCCTGGGGATCAAGACCCATTTCCTCTATTGAATAATGATGCTGGCTGCGATGGTTCCTGGCTTTTTCAGTTTCTTCCGTTAATAGATCCGAAAACGCAGGCGTGAGTGCTAAACCCAAACGTTGGTAGATCTCCTGAATGGTTCCTTTGGTATTCGATACCAGATCATCAAATCGGACAACGATCTGCTGATCATCGGGGAGCTCTTTCAGTACCTGGAGAGGATACTCGTACCAGTGCTCAGATGCCTTGAGAATGAAATCCCGGCAAGCGTATTTTTCAAGGGGAGAGCCCAACATCTGCCATTCCCTTTCTTTCAGACTGATATGGGAAGGGATCGCTTTTAAGGGAGTGCGGATGAGGTAAATAAACTTTCCGTCTGGAAACCGATCCAGGAGAGTTTTGATCATAGGTGAAAAATTAGGATTCTTGGCTAAATAATGCTTTGCCCCACCACCATGATAGTGGACATGGCGTTGAATGCAGGCCTGATAAAAATCCATGATGCGTGCTTTGTCAGCATCAGGCATGATGTCATCGAAGAAGATAAAGGGATCCGCTTCTTCCTCCATGGCTGCAAAAGACCAGATCTTCAGGTTGGAAAAAATATGGATCAGTAAATATTCATCTTCTTCTGGAGCGCGGAGTTTCAGGCGATGGATCCGGTCACTGTCTTTCCAGAGGCTTTCCAATTTCCTGATGCGGCGGGAAACTCGAACACCAATCGCCCGCGCTGTGCTGGTTGCGAAGCTCAAGGTTTTCCTGGACAGGATCGAGGGGGCTGCAAAGATCTCCCAGGTCCGCATGGCGAGGAAGTTTTCTGGGTCCCTGGCCAACAAACGCTGCAAAAAGGTGGTACCGCTGCGGGGATTTCCAATGATAAAGACTGGTTGGCTGATCTGTTCCTGTCGATATGCCGGGAACAGAATCTCATCCAGGAACAGGCCGGACCAGATCAGGAATTCAGCTGGTAAGTATATGCTGAAAGCCAGCAGCAATACCCCCAGACGTTTCCCGGTCAGACGATAATTGGTTTCCCGGTTGTGGAAGAAATTATTGTACAAGAAGCGCAGGAAAGCTTTTCCATTCCAGTAGGACACAAGAGTTCTATTTCTCCAACTAATTAGATCTTCCCCAAACCGCGTAAAACACGTTCTGGTGTGAGCGGAAAATCATCAAACCAGACACCAGTCGCGTCGTACATAGCTCCCATAATGGCTGGGGCAAGAGGAATGTAGGGCATTTCAGCCACACCTAAAGCGCCAAATGGGCCATGCGGGTCTGGATTCTCCATCACCACTGGGGTCAATTTTTGAGGAACATCCTGCACCGTAGGAATCAAGTAGGTAGACAGCTTATCTGTCTTGACAAACCCTCCCTCCTGGATGAAATTCTCCGTGATCACATATCCTAAAGCCTGGACAACCCCTCCTTCAATCTGTCCATTGAGCTGATCCGGGTTAATTGCTTTTCCAACATCGTGTGTGGAAATGATTTCCTCCACAGTGATCAATCCAGTCTCAACATCAACAAGCAGTTCCACAGCTTGAGCAACATAGCCATAGGCAAAATTGGGAACCCCCGCCCCTGTTTCAGGATCAAGCTCAGTGGTTTTCGGCGCCAGGTATTGGTAGGTCGCAATGGCTGGTCGTTCCTCATCGCGCCATTTTTCCAGCGCGTCT
>Ga0207796_1000497_pt1 | contig 15790 bp, 13 predicted proteins | sample Pon1CUnioCityCA_6_FD_187274 | JGI IMG/M metagenome (GOLD analysis project Ga0207796, IMG submission 187274) | Marine sediment microbial community from Union City, CA, USA - Pond 1C Sediment 1 (SPAdes) | ecosystem: Environmental > Aquatic > Marine > Intertidal zone > Salt pond sediment ...
TGGGCCACAAAGTCTTCGACTACACGATGAAAATAGACCTCGTCAAACCAACCTTCTTGTGCCAGGAAAACAAAGGAATTGACTGCTAAAGGAGCTGAATCAGCAAACAATTCTATATCAATTTCACCAGCACTGGTATCCAGCTTCGCTAAATAAGAGGTATCCTCTTCAATCACCCAGGGAGGACATTCCTCATAGCCCCCGTATTCGTAGATGCCAATCAGAGCATTTAGATTCGGCTGATTATTACGCCAAACCCGGTCATTCACAACCACAAAAGGCGTGTATGTCATCCCAGCAGCCAGACGTTGCTGGTTGATTGTTTCTAATTCAGCTCTAACCTCTTCATCGAAAAGATCCTCTTCAAATTGTTCGATATCTAACTCCAAAGCACCTGCTTGCATGATTGCCCAATCAACAAATGCCTCCTCGGTCATACCCGTCCATTCCTGCTGATTGATGTACAGCAAATCATGCATCTCCCAGAACTTACCCTGGGCTCCTGCTGCCTCGGCAGCCATAGAGGAGATATAAGCTTTATCATGAATGGAAGGCAGAGGCAAATGTCTGAAAATGACCCGGATAGAAGAAGGATACTGGTTAATCAGGCCCTTAATTCCCAAACTGAAACTGGGACACGCCGGGCATTGAAAATCCTCATATTCAACAACAGTTATCGGTGCATCAGGATTGCCATAAATCCAGTCGTCATCGGTGACAGGCGGCTGCTGATCAACAGCTGCTTGATACTGTGCCACATCCCCTGCTACCTCATATTCAAAGACTGTCGAACATGGCATGTTCTCATCATCAAAAGAGATTTCAGGCTGAGCATTTCCTCCCTCAGACTCACCTGCTGTTTCGCCTGGATTTTCCTCTCCGCTTGTCACTGGAGGTACCGTTTCAGTTGTTTTGGGCGTACAGGCAGAAACCAATAAGATACCAATCAAAATCAATAAAAAAGCTGTTTTCTTAAACACAAATATCCTCTTTCAGTCAGTAAAATCTACAAATTCCTTAGTAACAAAGGGTGAGCAAAATATCATTTTTCCTTTAAGCGATTCATAATCGCACAGCGCATCGCTTGCTGAACCTTATCTTTATCCTGTCTGGCGTCGATGACCAACCACCGTTCAGGTTCAGCCTTTGCAAGTGCTAGATAACCCTGGCGGACACGCTCATGGAAAGCCATTGCATAGGCGTCAAGACGATTCCATTCAGCATCATTGGTCTTTTTCCTTGCCATACCCTCTTCGACCGGCACATCTAAAAGTAAGGTAAGGTCCGGCTTGAGTCCGCCTGTCGAATAATCCAGAAGTGCGCGTAATGTTTGCAGGTCAGTGTTGTGCCCATATCCCTGATAGGCAAGGGTGGAATCCCCATAACGGTCGCATAAAACCACTTTCCCAGCTTCCAGAGCGGGTCGAATCAAACTTTCAACATGCTGTGCACGAGCAGCTAAGAAAAGCAGAATTTCCGTTCGGGGAACGATAGCAACGTTATCTAAATTCATTAAAACTTCGCGAATTTGATCGCCGACTGCTGTCCCGCCGGGTTCTCGCGTGACAATCACTTCATATCCGGCATTGCGCAGGTAAGCTGCCAGGGCAGGAACCTGAGATGTTTTACCGCTGCCTTCTGGACCTTCCAAGGTGATGAACATACTCAATCCCTAAAAATCCTGACGTGACGATTGGGCTCTTTGCCATATGAATGCGAGACAAGGTCTGCTTGGCGAGCCATTTCATGCTGCAGTCGTCGAATGGTAGATGAGGCAGGATCCAAATCTACCCAGCGTTCCCCGTTTAACACCGCCTGGATTGCAGCCTGGGTTTGATCGACCATTTTGCTTTCCGGGGTGGAGCGATCATGTACACTGGAAAGGTTGAATAAATCGACCAAAAATTGCTCCATCTGCTGGCTGGTGTTTGAACGCAGCACAAAGATCGGCAAGCCTCGCTGTTCTGCTTCCGTGATCGGCTGTTGCCTTTCACGATAATACCGTCGTAACGTCAGCAAGGCATCAGCGTCTTTCAAATTTCGAACAATCTTTGCAGGGACATTTAACTGTTTGGCTGCCTGCAAGAGTCGATTGCGAGCCACCCCATAGGGGTAAATGTTAACAGGTTTAAGCGCCTGGTGCTCTTGTTGCACCATTTCCAGCGATTCCTCGAGAGTCTCCATCTGTTTTACAGCAGATGGTTGACGCTGCTGAGCATTCGATCTACTGAAAGGGGTCGTATCGCGCTGTGGACCGCGATTCAGAGCTTGAGCTGCTGTACTCAGCTTCTGCGGCGCAGGTTTCTGAATGTGGATTTTATTTTCATCATCTCGATAGCGAATTTCCGGGGGAAGCGGATAACCGCGTAAAAGCGCATCAACCGCTGCGGAAACATCACTTTGAACGGCGATCCGGTTGCGATCCTGGATTTCGACCAATACATCGAAGGTTGGCGGGGACCTTCTTTCTAGCACAGTTTTCTGTGTGCCACGCCGTCGGGCTTCATCATCGGAAAGTGTCACAGACTCAATCCCACCGACCAAATCAGAAAGGGTTGGATTCAAAAGTAAGTTTTCAAGGGTATTCCCATGGGCAGTACCAATCAACTGCACACCCCGTTCAGCAATGGTGCGTGCTGCCATGGCTTCCAACTCTCGTCCAATCTCATCGATCACAATCACCTCGGGATTATGGTTTTCCACAGCTTCAATCATCACCTCGTGCTGGAGCGATGGTTGGGCAACTTGCATCCGGCGTGCCGCCCCAATGGCAGGATGGGGAACATCCCCATCACCGCCGATTTCGTTGCTGGTATCCACAATAATCACACGGGCACTTTCAGCAAGGATACGGGCTGCCTCACGCAAGATGGTCGTCTTACCCACTCCCGGGCGCCCTAAGATCAAGATGCTCGCACCGGACTCAATCAGATCTTGAATGATGTCACTGGTACCATAAACTGCACGGCCAATACGAAATGTCAGACCGACCACTTCACCATGTCGATTTCGGATAGCAGAGATACGGTGCAAAGTTCGTTCAATCCCGGCGCGATTATCATCGTCGAATTCGCTGATGGATTTTGTGACCGATTGGATATCTTCATAGGTCACCTCTTGTTCACTCAACACCGCCTCTCGATTGACAAACCGGGCTTTTGGCCTGCGACCGAGATCCATGATAATTTCCAAGAGATTATCACTATCATCAAGCTCTCGTACAACTCTGGAAATACGCTGGGGTAACACATCCAGCATCAAATCAAGATCATCTGTAATTTTTTGATGTTCAAGTATATAGTTGTTCAATTTTTTTCTGTATTTTTTCTCAATTTAATTTTTCGTCTTTACGCAAAGGATAATTGTATCCGATTTTTGTTAACAACATCTTTGAAAAGCACTTGGGAGTGACCACGAGGCTTTCATACATCTTTCTGACGTTTAATCGGCGCTAATGGAAGTGTCGGCTCGGGTTTGCCATTTTCAACAGATGAAAAAGCAAATTCAGCTCCCACACGCTGACGAAGTGCCAGATATCGGATCATCATAGCTTGCTCTGGACCCGACTCCACATCTAGAGTTTCTAAGGCCTGTTCAACCCAGGGTTGATAAGAACGGGATGCAACATAAATTGGCCTGCCGTTACGATCTGGCAAATCATTTACCAATTGCAAAAGCAAATCCGAGATACTCACATCGATTTGAGGATGAACGATCGGCAGCGCCCAAGCGCCCTTTGGCCCATAAACCAGGTCTGCATAGGCCTGTAATGATCCAGTTGTGTCATAATAAACCAGCCCAAGCATTTCACGACGAGTAAGCGGTTCAATAGGTTGAATGAGTGGTGGCACAACAGTCATATAGAGACGACGCATGCTCTGAATATCCTCATTGCGCCAGATCCGCCAACCATGTTCTACCTGTAAGAGATTAGGATCCAGGGGCTGGCATTTATAAATCCGTTGCTTTGCCAACACAGAAAATCCCACCTGGCGAAAGTAAGGAAATAGATCTGATTGGCTCTCCAGATCAACGATAACCTGCTTTGCCCCCCAGTGTCCCGCTTGCTTGATTAACCCTTCCAACAGAACGACCAGCTCCTCTGGCTCAGATTCTTCTGTGATAAGCAGGTAATTAATGTGGGCACTGTTCACCCTGGGTGATTGATGAATTTGACCAACCAGTCTCTCCCTTTCACCTTGGGGCTGGTGAACACCTGTAAACACATGATCTGATGGGCGAATTAAGGACAAAAGGTGCGTCCAGGAAAGCGGTGCACCCCTAGTCAGCGCCAGGATGTTGTCGAGGCTTATTATTTGGCGGCGATGACGAAAGATGAAAGACCAATCAGACCAAAGAATCGGGTGAATTTCTATGATTTTATTATCTCCATAAAATATTCGTGAAAACGCGTATCAGTGGTTAATTCTGGATGAAAAGAGGTCGCCAGTAGCTTTCCCTGGCGTGCTGCAACGATTCGTCCATCCGAAAGCGTCAATAATGCCTCAGCCCTACCAAAAACGGAGGTAATGATCGGAGCCCGGATGAATACCGCATGATAGGGAGTCTCTTCACCATCCGCAAGAAAAGGTGCTTTAAGCGTCACTTCAAAAGAATCCACTTGGCGGCCAAAAGCATTGCGCTGTACTGTAATATCCATCAAGTTGAGCAGGGGTTGATCGCGATCTGCATCTTTTGAGAGGAAAATTGCCCCTGCACATGTACCCCAAATCGCATGATTTTGTCCAAATTCCTGTAAAGGCTCGATCAAATCGTATGCTTCAGCTAATTTCCCAATTGTGGTGGACTCGCCACCAGGGATGATGAGGCCATTCAATTCCTCCAGACCCCGCGGCAGTCTCACAAGGGAGGGATGTGCCCCAATCGACTGAAGAACAGTGTAATGCTCAATGAAGTCACCTTGCAAGGCGAGGATGCCAATATTCATAGCCAACACCGGTAGGAAATTTACTTACCAACCACGGGAAGCGATCAATTCCTCTTCAGGAATATCGGTCACCTGTCGTCCCACCATAGCCTCACCCAGGTTACGGCTGACTTCCGCTAAAATCTGAGGATCGTTATAATGCGTGGTAGCTTTTACAATTGCGTTTGCCCGTTTAGCCGGATTACCTGATTTGAAGATGCCAGAGCCAACAAAAACACCATCCACCCCTAACTGCATCATCAAACCAGCATCAGCCGGTGTAGCAATGCCGCCAGCAGCAAAATTCACAACGGGTAAACGGCCTAATTCACGCGTTTCCTTGACAAGGTCATATGGTGCACCGATCTCCTTGGCATAGGTCATCAATTCCTCTTCTGGCATATTCTGCAGTCGGCGGATTTCTCCCAGGACGGAACGGGCATGGCGGACAGCTTCCACAACATCCCCTGTCCCAGCTTCACCCTTGGTTCGGATCATAGCAGCACCCTCGCCTATCCGCCGAAGGGCTTCCCCCAGATTACGGCAGCCACACACAAAGGGGACCTTGAAATCATGTTTATTGATATGGTGTGCTTCATCTGCAGGGGTCAAAACTTCTGATTCATCAATGTAATCTACGCCGAGGGATTCCAGAATCTGCGCTTCAACAAAATGCCCGATCCGGCACTTTGCCATCACAGGGATAGAAACAGCATCCAAAATTTGCAGTATCAATTCAGGATCGCTCATCCGGGCGACGCCGCCATGTGCACGAATATCTGCTGGGACACGTTCCAAAGCCATTACAGCGACAGCTCCTGCATCTTCGGCAATTTTGGCATGTTCCACAGTGACCACATCCATGATCACGCCACCTTTTAACATCTGCGCCAACCCCTTTTTGACTTTAAATGTTGCGACCTGTTGTTCCATAACACCTCCAAAGACTTAAATTCACACGGATTCTACCACGCGCAGGGGTAACAAACAACAAACGACGATTTGAATTACTGATGTTTAATAAGGGAAAAATTTAAAAGTTTTATAACTGATCGATATACTTTGTTTCTTCCAAATAGGCTTTGGTATCCGTTTTAGTCTTCTGATCCCCGCGTTCTTCCTGATCAAAACTGGCCTCCGCTGACTCTGCTGCTCTTAATGCCGCCTCAGAGGCACGCTTTGTCATCACCCACCTTCCACAGTGTTCGCAACGATCAAGCCTGCTAACGATTAAGTTGATCCCCCAAAGGTGTTGCGGAAATGGACGCTCACATTTTGGACAAATCGTACCTCCTAAAAAACCGTAATTTCGAGGTGCCCCAGGTTTGTGGGGGAGCCTTTTCTTAGTCTTTAGTAACAATGTTTGAATAATTACCCCGATTAAGAATAAAACAAGAATTAGTCCACCGATTCTCAATAAGACCGTTGTAACCTGCTGACTCATCTGTGTTGGGCTGAGAAAATCATAAACAATCATCGGTGTTGATTGAATAGAACCATCTTCGAGCGAAACCTCTGCCGATAACCGATGTTTGCCTGCATCAAACTCCCCCGTATGAAATTGATGGTGAAAGGGTGCCTCTGTGATAATCGCCAGGGTGTTGTCATCAATGTGGAAAGCCACCTGAGTCACTTCAGACACATCCCCGATAATACTTAGTGTAAAACGACCCTGGATCTGGCTTCCCCAACTATAGCCAAAATCCTTACGCAAATGAATTCTAAATCCTTCTTCTTGGGCAAAGACTTCGTATGGTGATGTGCATACAATCAACAACCCCAAAAACACAATAAATAAAACGCGGTATTTTCGGTTAATCATTTTTTTGTCATTTCCATCGGGTCAGGATATTTTCTCTTTGGAATATCGTCGTTCCTAAATAAATCATGCCAATATCAACCAGGATCATCCCACCAAGAAAACTTAACATCACAAAAATATTGATGATGATTAAACCAGCTATTTGAGCAAATATCAATCCGAGTATTGGGATGATTAACAAAGCCGAAATTTGTTCAGCAGCGCGAGGATCGTTAACCCGTGAGGAAACAAACAAAGCGAAGTTTACCGCCGCAATCGCCATGAGTGGTCCGCCCACAAGAATCGCCAACAACCAGGTTGGTCCTGCGATATAACCAATGACCGCTCGACTGACACCAATCAAGGGTAATGTCACTAAGAAAATGACAAAGGATCCCCATCCAACTAGAATGGCTGGGAGTGCAGCTGCCAAGCTCTTCCCGGCTAAAAGTTCCGCTGTAGTAATTGGGGTTGCTAATAAGGGTTCCAGGCTGTGCGTTGTTTTCTCGCCCACAATGCTGTAGGCGGCAATCGTCACGGGTATGATTACAGGCATCATCATGAAAAGCAGGAGGAATTGGTTGACAACATAGATCTGCATGCATTCTCCAGCGGTCATCGCTTCGTCGCAGGCTGCGAGAAATTCCACAGGAACATCAGCCGCATTGACCCCTCCAATATCGTCCATTCCCTGACCTGTGATAAAGAGCATTGCCAGAGGTAAAATAGTGAAGATCAAGGGCATGAAAATCAGCGTAAACAACACCATTTTATTCTTAAAAACTTCTGCCCACTCTTTGTCAATGATCGTTACGATGTGCTTCATGATCCAACGCCCTTTGCTTCCGATTCACGCATGGTTTCCAAATAGATATCCTCGAGGGAGTGTCTTAGCTCACCCACAAACAGGATATCTGCGCCTGCCTCGATCAGGATCCGAATAATTTCAGGGTTTTGGCTTTCAGGATCCTCCAAAGAAACCAACAGTTTTTGTTCAAATTGCTCAACCTTATGCACGCCGGATAAATCTTGGATCAATGCCAACCAGGCAGGGTCAACAACACGCAGGTGAAAGACGACCTTTCTGCCAAATATTTTTTGCCGCAAATTTTGAGGGGTATCCACCTCTATCAAACGAGATTTAAAAATGCCAATTCGATCACAGAGGCGATCCGCCTCATTGAGATTATGCGTGCACATAAAAATTGTACGGTTTTGATCGCGCAATTCTTCAATAAATGCTCTGATTAATCGTGCCGCCTCCGGGTCCAGCCCACTGGTAGGTTCATCCAAGAATAAGAGTTTTGGTTCATGGAGTAATGCCCTGGCTATGGCTAACTTTTGGCGCATTCCTTTTGAATAACTCCCAACAGGATCATCCGATCTTGACCATAAGCCCAACATTTTTAAGTATTTTTCGACCTGCCCTGCCATATCCCCCACGTCGTAAAGCTTGGCGAAGATTTCCAGGTTTTTTCTTGCACTGAGCCTCTCATACAAGCCAGGATTTTCTGTCAGGATGCCCACCGACCGACGGATCGCTTGGTCTTCTTCACCCACAACAAACCCATTCACCAAGGCAGTCCCATTGGTAGGCCCAATCAAACTGGTTAACATCCGTACTGTTGTTGTTTTCCCAGCACCATTAGGACCCAAGAAGCCAAAAACCTCCCCTTCAGCGATCTTTATCGTAAGATCCATGACAGCAGGGATTTCGACATCTTTTCCAATTTTGAATATTTTCGTCAAACCTTGTGTTTCGATCATATCTGAATTATCACATTGCATAATTTACTCTGGGAAAAGTTATTATAGCCTTGAATGGCTCAAAAAGGACAGCCAATAGGCAGCAATACCAAAAGCAACAGCGACATTAAGAGAGCCCTTCTTGCCGAGCATGGGCAGCATTAGAACTGTATCACAGATCTTGATCAACCCCGGGTCGACTCCTGCACGTTCATTACCTAAGATCAGGACGGTAGGCCGGTTATCTTCCGTGTTTGTCCGGTATTCTTGGATGGGTTGAGATCGGGGAGAACACTCTAAAGCTAAAAGTTTGAAACCTTCTTGCTTGAGTTGGCGTGCCAGGATTAAAGCATTCGTATGCTTGGACCAGGATAAATACCCTGCGGCACCGAGTGCTGTCTTTTCAATATCAGTATTGTCATCTGGAGAAGGTGTGATCCCGCATAAATAGATGTGCTCAACCTCAACCCCATCACTCGTTCGAAAGATAGACCCAACGTTATACGCACTCCGCAGGTTATCTAAAATGACCCACAAGCCATGCTTAACCCGGTATGCTCTCCCTGGACAAGTCTGGTTTTGATAAGCGGGAATCACACAATGCAAAGGCGCACCGCATTTCGGACAATGCCTCCCCATATGAACGCCTATCTCAATGGGCAGCCTCAATCGACAATTGGGTTCTGGACACTCACGAATTTCAAAAAACGTCATTGTGCTTCTCCATGTTTAAGAACGTAAATACGCCAATCAAACGGATGGGTAGGTTAATTTTATCGGTTTTCCAATGTAAAGATTTCCTTATTAAAATTCCCAAAAACGCATTGCCGCTTTTAAAGCGCCAAACGCCTGGGTGAGGGGGGCACCCAGACGTTTGACGATATAAATATAGCATAGTAATCGTGTTTGTGCAAGGGTATTTTATAAGAAATTTATAAGTTTTTCAAATTCATATGAGATGTTACTGCCTTTGCCAGTTGTAGTTCATTCCACAGCAAGTTGTGCCATCAAGGCTTGTGTGGAAAATGACTTGTTCTGCATGTCCATCAGGTAACCCGGGGACCAGAAATCCACTTGCTGTCCCCCCTGGCATAAATCGGGATACTCCTTGATTATGCACTTTGAGGTTTCCATCCGCACAATCTCCAGCATTTCTTTAGCCAGTAATTTTGGGAAGTCATGCAATGACCATTTCAGATAATTTGGGCGAATTGAGAGAAAGCTTAGCTGCCATCCATATTGCTGGCAGAGTTCAATCATCCGTGTCCGCAATTTATGAGCAAATTCACCCAGGATAAATTGGTGTTCCTTGCGTGGGACCAGGTAAAAGGTGATATCCGCCACTTCAATCTCTTTAGAATGTGCAGCAGGATCGTTTTCTTCAAATGTGATTTCTTCCTCATAAGTAATTTGGTTGGACTCAGCCTTCAAATCACCCTTAGAATCGGGCATAACCATCCATTCATTCAAGCCAGAAGCGGCATCTCTCAAATCAAAATCTTCCTGGAGTATGCTCACAAGGTCATCGTTGGCATGAGGCAACTCACTCAAAAATCGCCAGGATTCTTTACCTTCTTCAGGCACCATCAAATCCCCTTCGCCCTCGTGTTTTATTTTGTTATCAGAAATATCTTGAGCGTTCTTTTCCAAATCACTTTCTACAGCTTTATCCATATCAATCGCTTGCCATGGGAAATCATTGGTGAAAGGTTCCCTTTCAGATTCCGACCTGCCATCGGGCTGATCACCTCTTATGCTGTGGTGAATTGAATTCTGGGAACTCCCGATGTCCTGTGTTTGGATGGCTTCCTCCTGCAACATCGCCGATAGATGAACCCACCCCCCTGTTCCGCTTATTTTTTCATCATTAATCTCCTTGGATACGGGTGACGCGGGCTGACCAGGCGGGGGTGATTTTTCACGAACCAACGGGTCGGGTTTGGGATAAGGTTTGAGAACAGATTGCAAGGACCGTTCCACATCCCTGGCACTTTTTGTTAATTGCTGAAGTCTTTTCAGAAAAGAATTATTTACAAATGCCATATCCTGGCGGATGGTTGATAGGGCAGTAGTGGATGGAAAAACCAGCCCAATTAGCAAGTCATACCCTGTCAGATTTTTCGCGAAGATAGAATAAAATTCCTCATCTACACTCAGCACCATGTCTTGACCCAACTTATCCTGGACATTTTCACCCCAATTTTCTACTAACTTGTTTGCAAGAACCTCAAATCCATCCTGGATCAACCTGCCCGCGGACCCCAATATCGCGTGATCACGCCAATCTACAACTAGGATGGCTTCAGCGCGGGTAGGGGCAATGAGCCCCATCAGCCAATTCGGAGGGAATTCCACTTGATTCTGCAGCATTTTGGTAGGCTTTTTAACCTTTCATCAGGGTATGTTTATTATTAATGAAGCGGTTGATTTCTATTCAATGCAATAAATAGACCAAAGCGATCTACAACAACATCGTTGTTTGAATTATACAAGATTTATTTTTCAGCACTTCCAAAGACTGGCTTATGAAGCACAATGAAAACAACGACATTTAAAAACCAACCAAACCCATCTAATAAACAAAAGCAAATTATGTACACCATGTAAATTTTGTTGAAGTAAAACTATAAAGACAAAACATCTTTATGGTAAAATTTAGATATAATATCACAATTTACAGCTAATTAGTCATATTAATTTCTGGAGGAAACCAATGCCTCTCTCCAAAGAGAAAAAAAAGGAAATGTTTTGGACGATGCTGCTCTCCAGGCGTTTGGATGAACGTGCCTGGGTGCTCCATCGGCAGGGCAAGATCGCATTTCACATCTCCGGGATCGGCCAGGAAGCAGCTCAGGTAGGAGCCATCTACGCAATTGAAAAGGGCAAAGACTGGCTCGTTCCATACTACCGTGACCTGGCGATGATGATCGCCATGGGGATGAGCCCAACAGAATTCGTGATGAGTTTGATGGGAAAAGCCGGTGAACCCACGTCCGGTGCCCGACAGATGCCCAGCCATTTCAGCTTGCGGCGCGCTAGGATCGTCAGCCATTCCGCACCGGTCGCCACCCAATCACCCCACGCCTCAGGCTTAGGGTTTGCGATTAAGATGGATGGCAAAGATGAGGTGGTGCTCACGACAATTGGCGAAGGCGCAACCTCTCAAGGTGAGTGGTACGAAGCCGTCAACTTCGCAGCTATCCATCAACTGCCCGTGGTGTTCATTGTAGAAAATAACCAGTACGCCATTTCCGTTCCACAGCAAAAGCAAATGGCTGTTGCCAGCGCTGCCGATAAAGCCTGCGGCCTGGGCTTGCCCGGGATTGAAGTGGACGGCACCCAAGTCTTTGAAGTCTACGAGGAAGTCCTTAATGCCGTGGAACTCGCCCGAAAAGGAGATGGACCAAGTGTCATTGAAACCAATATGTATCGCCTGACACCCCATTCCTCAGATGATGACGACCGCAGCTATCGGACACGCCAGGAAGTCGAGGAACATAAGAAGAAGGATCCCATCCTGCTGACAAAAAGACTGCTTATTGAAGAAGCGATCATTGCCGAAGAAGATTACCAAAAGATGGAAGAGCGCGCCAAAGCCGAAGTTGATCAAGCCGTTGAAGCTGCCCGTGAGGCGCCCTATCCAGAAGGTGAAGCAGCTGCCCACCCTGTTTATGCTGGGGAGGTCAACCATGACTGAGATCACTCTCGTTGAAGCCGTTCGCCAGGCAATGGATGAAGAGCTGGCTCGGGATGAAAATGTATTTATCATTGGTGAAGATGTTGGCGTAAGGGGCGGAGTCTTCCGTGCCACCCAGGGATTGTTTGAGAAATATGGTGGGAAGCGGGTGGTGGATTCGCCCCTGGCAGAATTAACCATCGTGGGGGTGGGCATAGGTGCAGCACTCTACGGCAAGCGACCGATCTGTGAGATTCAATTCGCCGATTTCATCTATCCTGCTTTCAATCAAATTGTCAGCGAAGCCGCCAAAATGTTTTACCGCTCCAACGGCGATTGGTCTGTGCCCATGGTGATCCGGGCACCTTACGGCGGTGGGATCGGTGGTGGGCTTTATCACTCGCAAAGTGTGGAGGCATTCTTCACCCAAGTGCCTGGCGTAAAAGTCGTCATCCCTTCAAACCCCTATGATGCCAAAGGTCTGCTCAAATCCGCCGTTCGTGACCCCAACCCGGTGATGTTCTTCGAGCCGAAAAAGGGATACCGCCTGATCAAAGGGGAAGTCCCGGAGGGCGAGGAATACACCGTCCCAATTGGTCCTGCCAAGGTGACACGAGAGGGACAGGACCTGACTGTCTTTACCTACGGCATGATGCATCATTACGCACTGCAAGCGGCGGAAATGGTTGCCAAAGAAGGGATTGATGCAGAGATCGTGGATTTGCGCACGCTCTACCCTGTTGATCGCCAAACAATCCTGCGCTCCGTCCAAAAGACCAGCAAAGCATTGATTGTGCACGAAGATAACCTGACCGGCGGCTACGGCGCCGAGGTCGCTGCAACCATTGCTGAATGGGGCTTTATGGATCTGGATGCCCCTGTCCGCCGCCTGGCTGGCCCAGATGTGCCCGGTGTACCCTTCAGCCATCCCATGCAGGAATGGTTCATGATCAACCCGGAGAAGATTGCTGATGCAATTCGCGATCTGGCAGCATTTTAAAAATAAAATTGATGGAATCCATCATCAATTTCGGCAACACAAAACCGGTCCTGTGTAGATCCTTTGTGGAATAATATTAAGAGGAGGAAGCATGGCAACAAAAGTCATCATGCCCAAATTAGGCGAATCGGTCGTTGAGGGAACGGTAACAGCTTGGCTCAAGCGTGAGGGAGATTCGGTGGAAGAATATGAATCACTCCTTGAAGTCAACACCGATAAAGTGGATACAGAAGTACCCAGCCCTGCCAGTGGAACATTATTACGAATACTTGTCAATGAAGATGAAACGGTTGAAGCTGGAACCATCCTGGCCTGGATTGGGCAACCGGATGAGGAAATTCCAGATGAAAGCCCACCGAGCAAACAGGACGACCTAACCGATGAAATATCCGAAGATGAAATCATCCCCGATCAACCCGTGACGCAACGTCCAGCCGGTCGTGATAATGAGCTGGGTTATATTTCGCCTGTGGTAGCCCGGTTAGCGAGCGAAGAAAATATTGACCTGCGTAGGGTTGAAGGCACCGGCATGAATGGACGCATCACCAAGAAAGATGTACTGGAATATCTGAAGGAACAAAAAGGCGAGGAATCCGTTGAAGTCCCCATCTGGGAAACGCCGGCTGACGGTGACCTTTTCCGACCGACGGAAATGGTTTTTGCTAGGCAAGAAGACGAACCCATAAAGGCAAGACATTCTATCGCCCTCCCCGGTGAGACTCAATCACTTTCTCCCATGCGGAAACAAATCGCTGAACACATGGTCCACAGCAAAAGAACAGCCCCCCATGTCACAACGGTCATGGAAGCAGACATGAGCCGGGTTGCAGCCCACAGAGAAGCCATGAAATCAACAATTGAAGGACGTGGGGTCCGCCTAACCTATACCGCCTATTTCCTGAGCGCGATTATCACCGGATTAAAAGAAGTCCCCTTAGCCAACTCATCCTGGACCGAACAGGGCATTCAATTTCATCAGCAAATCAACCTGGGGATGGCTGTGGCGCTTCCCTCTGGTGGGTTGATCGTGCCGGTGATCAAGAATGCTGAGGACCTTTCCCTCATCGGCCTGGCAAGAGAAATTAATGATCTTTCAGAACGCGCTCGGGCTGGGAAACTTCAGCCTGATGAAGTGCAGGGAGGCACCTTCACCCTGACCAACCACGGCACAACAGGTTCATTGTTTGCAACGCCGATCATCAATCAACCTCAGAGCGGTATTCTGGGGACGGGCATCATTCAGAAACGACCGGTGGTAATCCAGGATGCCATTGCCATCCGGCCGATGGTCTATCTGAGTTATACCTTTGATCACCGCATCCTGGATGGTGCTTCAGCAGACACCTTCCTGGCAACCGTGGTACAAACATTGGAAAGTTGGTCTTCTTCCTAGGCGAAAGCTGGTTAGCACCACAGCCTTCGGTATAATGGAGAAAGCATTAAGTTAATCATCCGTTATTACGGATTTCGGGAATTAATCGAAAAAGAAAGCGAGAAATAAATGAAAGAATATGATGTTGTTGTGATCGGCGCCGGACCGGGCGGCTATGTCGCCGCCATCCGCAGTGCCCAGCTTGGATTAAAGACCGCCATCGTTGAAAAGCGATTTATGGGTGGTGTTTGTTTAAACATCGGCTGCATTCCTTCAAAAGCCCTCATCAAAAATTCTGAAGTAGCGCATACCCTCCGTGAGCGGGGCAAGGAATTTGGCTTCAGCTTCGAAAACCTCGAACTGGATTACAAGACTGCCTATAAACGCAGCCGAAGCGTTTCTCAACGCCTGGTGCGCGGCGTGGGTTTCTTGATGAAAAAGAACGAGATTGATGTCCATATGGGCACAGCCAAACTCACAGCCAAAGACACGGTTGAGGTCACCCCTGAGGAAGGGGAAAAGGAAACCCTGAAAGCAAAAAATATCATCATCGCCACGGGTTCTCGTCCCTTCACCATCCCGGGTGTTGAGTTGGACGGTGAAAAGGTCGTGGACTATGAAGATGCCATTATGCGAGAAGAACTCCCCAAATCTGTCGCCATCATCGGCGGCGGCGCTATTGGGGTGGAATTTGCCACCATCTGGAATGGGTATGGCGTGGACGTGACCATTATTGAAATGCTGGACCATCTCCTGCCCTTGGAAGATGACGAGGTGGCGACAGAGCTCGAAAAAGCCTATAAGAAGCGGGATATCAAGGTGATGACCAAAAGCAAGGTCAAGGGTGTGGAAGCAACCGACGCTGGCACCAAGGTGACCGTTGAAACCGAGGAGGGTGAAGAGGTCGTTGAAGCCGATCTGACACTGGTCGCCATCGGTTTCCGCCCGAACAGTGAGGACCTGGGTTTGGAAGATGTCGGTGTGAAATTGAGCGACCGCGGCAATATAGAAATCGATGAACGCATGGCGACCAACGTAAATGGCATCTATGCCATCGGTGATGTGACCGGCAAGCTGCTCCTGGCGCATGTAGCGCAAGCGATGGGTGTGGTTGCTGCTGAGAATATCGCCGGCGTAGAAACAGTGACCCTGGATTACAAGATGATGCCGCGCGCCACTTACAGCTACCCGCAAACAGCCTCCTTCGGTTACACCGAGGAAGAAGCAAAGGAACAGGGCTATGATGTGGCGGTGGGCAAGTTCCCCTT
>Ga0207796_1000498_pt1 | contig 15751 bp, 13 predicted proteins | sample Pon1CUnioCityCA_6_FD_187274 | JGI IMG/M metagenome (GOLD analysis project Ga0207796, IMG submission 187274) | Marine sediment microbial community from Union City, CA, USA - Pond 1C Sediment 1 (SPAdes) | ecosystem: Environmental > Aquatic > Marine > Intertidal zone > Salt pond sediment ...
CATCAACTCCCCCGGTGGCGCGGTGACCGCCGGCATGGCGATCTACGATACCATGCAGTTCATCCAGCCGCAGGTCAGCACCCTGTGCGTGGGTCAGGCCGCGAGCATGGGCGCCGTGCTGCTCGCGGGCGGGGCGCCGGGCAAGCGCTATTGCCTGCAGCACTCGCGCGTGATGATCCATCAGCCGTTGGGCGGGTATCAGGGTCAGGCCACCGACATCGACATCCACGCGCGCGAAATCCTGAAAATCCGTGAGGAGCTCAATCAGATCCTTGCGGCGCATTCGGGACAGGAGGTCGAGAAAATCCGCAGCGATACCGAGCGCGACCGCTTCATGACCGCGCCGGAGGCCAAGGAGTACGGACTGGTCGACCACGTGCTCAGCAAGCGGGAAGTCAAGGCCAAGTGACGCAGGGCTGCAACCGGACGCAGAGCCGGTTCGCTTGCAACGGGGTTCCAAACGGGGCATGTTGCTGTTGACACTACTTTCGCGGATCGAGGCATACCGATGAGCGACGAAAAATCCCCGCGCAACGACGGCAAGCTGCTGTATTGCTCCTTCTGTGGCAAGAGCCAGCACGAAGTCCGGAAACTCATCGCCGGCCCGTCCGTGTTCATTTGCGACGAGTGCGTCGAGCTGTGCAACGACATCATCCGCGAGGAGATGCAGGAGGCCGGTCAGGCCGAGCGCGATTCCCTGCCCAAGCCGCGCGAGATCCGCGGAATCCTGGATGAATACGTGATTGGCCAGGACTCCGCAAAGAAGATCCTGTCCGTCGCGGTGTACAACCACTACAAACGCCTCGAGGCGAAGTCCGGCAAGGACGAGGTCGAACTGTCCAAGTCGAACATCCTGCTGATCGGACCGACCGGCTCGGGCAAGACCCTGCTGGCAGAGACCCTGGCGCGCGTGCTGAACGTTCCGTTCACCATTGCCGACGCCACCACGCTGACCGAAGCGGGCTACGTGGGCGAGGATGTCGAGAACATCATTCAGAAGCTGTTGCAGAAGTGCGATTACGACGTCGAGAAGGCGGAAACGGGGATCGTCTACATCGACGAGATCGACAAGATCTCGCGGAAATCGGACAACCCTTCGATCACCCGCGACGTTTCCGGCGAAGGCGTGCAGCAGGCCCTCTTGAAGCTGATCGAGGGCACCACCGCATCGGTGCCCCCGCAGGGCGGGCGCAAGCATCCCCAGCAGGAATTCCTCCAGGTCGATACCCGCAATATCCTGTTCATCTGCGGCGGGGCCTTTTCCGGCCTGGAGAAGGTGATCCAGCAGCGGTCGGAGAAGGGCGGTATCGGTTTCTCTGCGGAGGTTCGCTCGGCGGAGAAGGATCGCTCCGGCAGCGAATGGCTGCGGCGGCTGGAAGCGGAGGATCTCGTGCGTTACGGGCTCATTCCCGAGTTCGTGGGCCGTCTTCCGGTCCATGCCACCCTGGAGGAGCTCGACGAGTCCGCTCTGGTGACGATTCTGACGCAGCCTCGCAACGCGCTGGTCAAGCAGTATGCGCGCCTGTTCGAGATGGAAGGAGTGGAGCTGGAATTCCGCGAAGATGCCCTGGCAGCCATCGCCCGAAAGGCCATGGAGCGCAAGACGGGTGCCCGTGGACTCCGGTCCATCATGGAACAGATCCTGCTGGATACCATGTACGAGCTGCCGTCCATGGAAAACGTCAGCAAGGTGGTGATCGATGAGGCGGTGATCCGGGGTGACGCGGAACCCTACCTCATCTACGAGAACACCCACTTCACCCGGCAGGCCGCCTCCGATTCCTGAGGCACGCTCCGGGGTGCGGATGCACCGAACCTCGAACCGTTTGCAGCCGTTCAGGTCCTACCTGCAACGGGGCAGTGTCGGGCGTTTTCCGCCGTTCCCGGCGAGACCTTGAAAACGCTGCTTCCGCCCCAATCCTTTCCCCTTCATCCAACGCTGACCCTCGAGGGTGCCCCATGACTCAGAAGACGAGCCCGTCCCAGAACGACGTCGAATCGCCGGTGAAGCGGGTCGCCGTGCTGCCCCTGCGCGACGTCGTCGTGTATCCCCACATGGTGATTCCGCTGTTTGTCGGGCGTGAGAAATCCATCCGGGCACTGGACTCGGCAATGTCCGAGAACAAGCAGGTCTTGCTGGTGGCCCAGAAAAGCGCCGAAATCGACGAGCCGGAAGCGAAGGATCTGCATCCCATCGGTACGCTCGGCAACATCCTGCAACTCCTTCGCCTCCCGGACGGGACCATCAAGGTGCTGGTCGAAGGGGCGCAGCGGGCGCGCGTGATGGATCTGGACGAGCGGGACAATCACTTCGTGGCCCAGATCACCGTCCTGGAGGAGGATGCGGGCGCAGAGGAGCGGGAGATGGAGGTGCTCTCGCGTTCGGCGCTCAACCTGTTCGAGCAGTACATCAAGCTGAACAAGAAGGTGCCACCCGAGATCCTGACCTCGCTCGCGGGCATCGACGATGCCTCGCGCCTGGCCGATACGATCGCCGCCCACATGTCGCTCAAGCTCGACGAGAAACAGAAGGTGCTGGAGATCGTGAGCGTGAAGGAGCGCCTCGAGCATCTGATCGCGCAGATCGAGGGCGAGATGGACGTGTTGCAGATCGAGAAGCGCATCCGCGGCCGTGTGAAGCAGCAGATGGAGAAGTCGCAGCGCGAGTATTACCTCAACGAACAGATGAAGGCGATCCAGAAGGAGCTGGGCGATCTCGAGGATGCGCCCAACGAGGCCGAGGAGCTGGCTCAGAAGATCGAGAAGGCCGGCATGCCCCGCGAGGCCAAGAAGAAGGCCCTGGCGGAGCTGAACAAGCTGAAGATGATGTCACCCATGTCCGCCGAGGCCACGGTGGTGCGCAGCTACATCGACTGGCTCGTCAATGTGCCGTGGAAGAAGCGGACCAAGGTGAGCCAGGATCTGGCGACCGCGGAAACCGTGCTCAACGAAGACCACTACGGGCTCGAGGAAGTGAAGGAACGCATCCTGGAGTATCTGGCCGTACAGTCCCGGGTACGCAAGATGAAGGGCCCGATCCTGTGTCTGGTAGGTCCGCCGGGGGTCGGCAAGACCTCGCTCGGCCAGTCGATTGCACGCGCCACCAACCGCAAGTTCACCCGCATGGCGCTGGGTGGGGTGCGCGACGAGGCGGAGATTCGGGGCCACCGTCGCACCTACATCGGTTCCCTCCCGGGGAAGATCGTGCAGAACCTGTCCAAGGTCGGCGTTCGCAACCCGCTTTTCCTGCTCGACGAGATCGACAAGATGGCGATGGATTTTCGCGGCGATCCGGCATCGGCGCTTCTCGAAGTGCTCGATCCCGAGCAGAACCACACGTTCAGTGACCACTACCTGGAGGTCGACTTCGACCTTTCCGAAGTGCTGTTCGTGTGCACCGCGAACAGCATGAAGATTCCCGGTCCGTTGCTCGACCGCATGGAAGTGATCCGCCTGTCCGGGTATACCGAGGACGAGAAGGTCAACATCGCCCGCAACTACCTGATCAAGAAGCAGATCGAGGCCAATGGCCTGAGCGACGATGAAATCCAGATCAGCGACTCGGTGGTGCGTGACATCGTGCGCTACTACACCCGTGAGGCGGGCGTGCGTTCGCTCGAGCGCGAGATCGCCAAGATCTGCCGCAAGGTCGTGAAGCAGCGCCTGCTGGGCAAGGACAAGGCAAAGACCACGCAGGTCACGCCCAAGAGCCTCGACCGTTACCTCGGCGTACGCCGGTTCCGGTTCGGCCTGGCGGAGGAGAACGACCAGGTCGGGCAGGTTACCGGGTTGGCCTGGACCGAAGTCGGTGGCGAGCTGTTGACCATCGAAGCCACCGTCGTGCCGGGCAAGGGCAAGACCCTGCAGACCGGGAAGTTGGGCGACGTGATGCAGGAGTCGATCCAGGCAGCGCTGACGGTCGTGCGTAGCCGGGCGGCGTCGCTGGGACTGGCGGAAAATTTCCACGAGAAAAGTGACCTGCACATCCACGTGCCCGAGGGCGCAACGCCGAAGGACGGTCCGAGCGCCGGCATCGGCATGTGCACCGCCATCGTCTCGGCGCTGACCGGAATCCCGGTGCGCGCGGATGTCGCGATGACCGGAGAGATCACGCTGCGTGGCCAGGTGCTGCCCATCGGGGGTCTGAAGGAGAAGCTCCTGGCCGCTCATCGTGGTGGCATCCGGACCGTGATGATCCCCGAGGAGAACGAAAAGGACCTGGTCGATATTCCGAAGAATATCAAGGCCAAACTGGATATCCGGCCGGTACGCTGGATCGATGAGGTCCTGGAGATTGCGCTGACGCACGCGCCTGAGCCGCTGGCGGGCGAGTCGCCGCCAAAAGTGACGGCAGCCAGCAAGCGCGGCGGTGAATCCCGGCGGAGAAACGTTCGCCACCATTAAGCCGGCGTCCTTCCGGGCGTTTGAGGTGTTGTTTTCGGCCGCAGGCGTTTATGCTTCGCCTGCGGCCGGAATTATTTATCAACCGTCGGTTCGGAACCCGCCCTTGCCATCGTTGCACGGGGGAGATAAGAATAGACGGATGCGGCAACACACCTGCAGGGGGTTCAACGTTGCCGCATCGCATGTTTTGCGCCCGAGAGGATGGGTGTTACCGGCTCTCCGCCCTAGACAAACAAAAAAAGGAATCCGCGCTTATGAACAAATCCGAACTGATTGAAGCGATCGCTGCCGAGGCTGACGTGCCCAAGGCACAGGCGGGTCGCGTACTGGACGCGATGGTCTCCGTCGTGGGCAATGCCCTCGCCGGTGGTGAGCAGGTGTCCATGGTGGGCTTTGGCACCTTCCTGGTGCGCGAGCGTCCTGCACGCAGCGGCCGCAACCCCCGCACCGGCGCGACGATCAAGATCGCGGCTTCCAAGACCCCGTCGTTCAAGGCTGGCAAAGCGCTCAAGGACAAAGTAAACTAATCGGCTTTCCGGGTGCTTAGCTCAGCTGGTAGAGCGTCGCCCTTACAAGGCGAATGTCGGCGGTTCGATCCCGTCAGCACCCACCAGAAAGGTCGAACGATTTCGGAGCGGTAGTTCAGTTGGTTAGAATACCGGCCTGTCACGCCGGGGGTCGCGGGTTCGAGTCCCGTCCGCTCCGCCATTCTGCGTTACGAAAAGGGCACTTCCGGGTGCCTTTTTTTGTGGGCCCAACATCCGGACCCACGCCCTGAAACGCTGGAACAAGGCGGAGGGAACCGCACGTATTCGTACGCATCCGGTCATAACGGCGAGCGCGTCGCGATCCGCAACGGCATCAAGTCCCCTTCCGGGAGCTCATCGTCCGCCCGGCATGCCGGGAGTCAGGAGGCACGCCCCTCAAGGCCCTGGGGCGGAGGGGCTCGAGGGATTTCCGCTGAGGAGCTCGGCTGCGGTCGGTTCAGGCGCGGGAGCCTGCGTGACTGGCAAGACAAGGCCCTCGACTCCGCGGAGAAAGACATGACCATGCACAACGCCGACCGACCGTTCGAGCACGATACCGAATCCACTTCGGGCGAACAGGCGGTGGAGCGGCTGCTGAAGCCGCGTGAAAAGGACCTCGGGGAGTTCTCGGTGCGCAGGTTGCTGCCCGCCGCAAACCGCAAAATGGTGGGTCCCTGGATCTTCTTCGACCACATGGGACCGGCGGACTTTCCGCCCAACCGGGGCATCAAGGTGCGTCCGCACCCGCACATCAACCTCGCCACCGTGACCTACCTGTTCGAAGGCGAGATTCTGCACCGCGATTCGCTGGGCAGCCTGCAGCCGATCGTACCCGGTGACATCAACCTCATGGTCGCCGGGCGCGGCATCGTGCATTCCGAGCGCGAACGGCCGGAGGTCACCGCCACCGCGCACCGGCTGCACGGGCTGCAACTGTGGCTGGCGCTGCCCGAGGCGAACGAGGAAATCGAACCGGCCTTCCACCACTACCCGGGCGCCGACATTCCGACCCGCGCGATCGATGGGGTCCCGGTCCGGGTGCTGATGGGTTCCGCCTACGGAACGACTTCGCCGGTGAAGACCTTCGCAGAGACCCTCTACGTGGAAGCCCACCTGAAGACCGGCCAGCGCCTGGCCCTGCCCGGGGCCCGGGAGCGCGCGCTGTATGTCGTCAGTGGTGCGCTGAGGCTTGGCGGCTCGACCCTGCCCGCGCATTCGATGGCGATCCTGTCCCCGGCTTCGGGCGTTGTCGTGGAAGCCGAGGCCGATTCGCGCATCGCCCTGATCGGCGGCGAACCCCTGGGCGAACGCTTCATCGACTGGAACTTCGTCTCGAGCCGGAAGGAACGAATCGATCATGCGAAGGCCGACTGGCGCGCGGGGCGCTACCCCGTGGTGCCGGGTGACGAGGAGGAATTCATCCCGCTGCCCGACTGACCGAGGGCAATCGTCACGTCGGTCCATGCCACCGGCCCGTTGGCCCGGATGGTCGTTCCGGGCCGTGCGGTGGTCATCGGATCACGCGGCGTGCACCGGGTCCAGCGTCGCCGTGTAGTCGACAAACCGGAAGGGCCGTTGCAGCAGCGCCCGCAACTCTTGCCCCAGCCGGAGTTCGAAATCCTGCGGATGAATGCCGATACGCACCGGTCGCCCGGTGGCGCGGCCAAGGGCCAGTTGCCCGCGGTTCCAGCCGCGCAGCCATTGGGCTCGGGCCCAGGTGTCCGCCTCGAATCCGACCAGTGGCAGCACCTCGAACCGGCCGCTGCGCGGCGCGAGCACGCCCCGCAACACCTCGATCCGGGTGTAGGGCAACTCCCGCGCCGCGCGCGCAGGCACGCGACCCAACGCCCACGCCGGCGGGACATAGAGGTCCGGTGGCGGCAGGCCCTTGTCCCCGAACCAGCTGTGGGCGCGGGACATCAGGTCGACCACCTCTTCGCTCGTAAGGGCCAGGTGCTCGCCGGCGCGGCGCGAGATCAGCGCCGCGTGCAAACGGTGATGGATTCCACCGAAACGCTCCACCCGGTGCGACCAGCCGTGGGCGGCCAGCGTGTAGCCCTGGTCGGCGAGGGCCCGCAGCCGTCGTAGCTGGGCGGTTTGCCATGGGCGGCCGGGGACCACGAGCAGTGTCATCGGTGGAATGCCCTGGGCGGCACAGAGCGCGAGGATGGCTTCGACCCGGTCCATGGTCTCCGGCATCACGTCGTGGACCGAGAGGATGGCGCGGCTGCCGCCGCCGAGGCTAACGCGTGGGGTCACGGCCATAGCGCTGCACGAGTTCGAGCCACTGGTCGAGGTTGCGCGCGTTCAACGACTCGGCCGCAGCACGTGCGGCGGCGCCCTTGCGCGCCAACGCATTGGGAGGAATCCCGCGCAGCGCCTCGGCGAGGGACTGCCCGTCGCCCAGCGTCAGCAGTGCCGGCTGCAGAGTGGGCCAGTAGTGAATTCCGGCTGCTTCCGCCACCAGCGCCGGGCGACCTCGGGCCATCGCTTCGAGGGCGACGGTGCCGAAGGTCTCCATGTGCGAGGGGAGAATGAGCAGATCGGCCGCGTCCATCTCGTCACTCAGTACCGTGCGGTCGAGCCAACCGGTCAATACCAGGTTGGCATGGTCGCGTGCCGCAGCCTCGAGTCGGGCGCGCAAAGGACCGTCGCCGGCCAGTACGAAGCGTACTTGCGGCAGGGCGCGTGCCGCCTCGATGATCGCGGGGATGTTCTTCTCAGGTGCCAGCCGGCCCGCGAACAGCACCTGCCGCAGCGGCCCGGAGCGCGGAACCGGTGGGGTATCGAGAAACGCCTGCGCCAGCGGTGTCCCCACCACCTCGACACGGCGTGCGCCGAGGCGTTCGACCGTCTGGCGGAGTCCCGCATTGTTCACGAGCACCGCATCGCTGTTGCGGCACAGCAGACCGTTCACGGCCTCCAGGTAGCGCTGGGCGGCGCGAAACACGAGGCTGTTCCCGTAGAGCTCGCAGAGTCCCTCGAAGTGGGTGTGAAAACCGGTGAGAAATCCGCAGCCGCTGCGTCGGGCGTATTGGAAGCCGAGCAGCCCGAACGGACCCGGGGTGACCGCAACCACCAGGTGCGGCCGAAGCGCTCGGAACTGGCGGTGGATGCGCAGCAGGTTGGGCGTGATCAGCTTCTGCGTCGGATCGCCGGGCAGGGGCAGGGCGAAGCGCAGCAGGCGTTTCTTGACCACGGGTCTGAACAACTGCAGTGCGCCGAGCCTGGGCCCGAGCTGGGCTGCGAGGTCCTCATAGTAGGCACCGGCGCCGTTGCGCTCCGGCAGTGCGTCGGAGAAGATCGCCACGCGCAGCCGCCCGGCGTCGGGATGCGAGGCGTTCTTGGCTTCGATGGTCGGAAAGGTGTCAACCGCGTCGGTTCGCACGGGGCTCCTCCACTGTGGTGTCGGTCATGTCCCGATGCAGGCTGCCGACCTCCGCCGCAAGGGCGTCGAATGCCTTGCCCGAGCGCAGCGCCGCGTGGCGGTGGCGACGGCCGCCGTCTGCGCCTTGGCGCTCCGATTCGGCGATCTCGGCTCGCAGGGTTTCACCGACACGAAGGCCCAACTGGTCGAGCGCCCGTTCGATGGTTTCCGCCGGCGCCCTGCGCAGCTGACCCTGGTCGATCACGGCCAGGCGATCGGTGCCGAGACGATTGCGCAGCGCCGGCAGCGTTCGGAACACGTAGGCGAGATTGTGGCGGAAGCCGTCGGTGAATGTCTCCCGCGCCGCCGCAGTGCCAAACAGCGTCAGCCCGGCCTCGATCGCGCTCAGCTGCGAACTCAGTGCCGCGGTCGGCTCGCGCAGGCAGACCATGAAACGCCCGTCGGGGTACCGTTCCTCCAACCCGGAGACCCACGAACCGAAGGCGGCGTTCTTCGACAGCAGACGTCGGCCCGGGGATGCGGTGTACAGGTGTTTCTGCAGCATCGCGTGATAGAAATCCAGCAAAGCGCGGCGCTCGGATTCCGGCAACTCGGGGAGCCGACCCAACGCCCAGACCGAGGTGCTGATCGGGAACGCCAGTGCCGCGATGAAACTGCCGCCGGCCGGCAGCAGCGTGAGGTAGTCCTCTTCCGCCGCCTGCGGCCCCACCTCGTGGATGTGGGCGAGGTCGCCGGTGAGGCGGCTGTTCAGTTTGCGCACCCACCGGGAAAGCGGTGCGCCGAGGCGGCGGTCGAGCGCGGCCAGGGCGACGATCGCCTTGCGCTCGACGATGGCCGGGGCGAACAACGCCTCCCAGGTGCGGAAGGTGGTGAACTGGCTCTCGTCCTTGGCCAGTGCCCGGTGGACGAAGGTGGTACCGCTGCGTGGCACGCCGGTGATGAAAAGCGGAGCCCGGACCTCGACCCTGCGGTAGCCGGGAAACAGCACCTCGTCGAGCAGGAAGGCGAGCCAGTGCAGCAGCTGCAGAAGCATGAACGCGGGAAACCCGATCAAGAGAACAACGAGACGGCGAGCCCCCAGGGGAGCGGCGCGCCGCCCCTCGCGTCCGAACGCCTCCAGCCACCAGCGCCCGTACAGGCGCAGACTCAACGGAAATGCCCGTATCACGGCTCTGCCTCCGAGTCCCCGGGCCGATTGGCAAACACCCAGCGCCTTGAGACGGTGAAATTGAACAGCATTCCCACCATGCCCCCGAGCCACACCGCCGCCAGAGGCAGCAGCCAGCTCAGCGTGTGGCCTCCGAAGTAGACGGTGCCGATGGCGACCACGCCACTGAAAACGCCATAGTTGATCGCGCCCCCGGTCAAGTGCACACCGAAGTGGCCGGCCATCTGTCGATAGAACCCCCCGCGTTGATGATGTCCGAAGGTGAAATAGCGATTCAGCAGGTAGCCCGCAAGGATCGCCGAACTCAGCGATATCAGGCGCGCCAGATACAGATCCATGCCCCACAGCCACGGCAGCAGGTAGACGCCGCCGATATCGATCAGCGAGACCTTGACTCCCACCGTGGCGAAACGCACGAACTGGGCGAAATCGGTGTGGGCGTAGAGGAAGTGTTCGAAGTGCCGTTGCATCCGCGGGGTTCACGCACTCATGCACTGAGATCCAACAACTCAGGGTGGGCGCCCAATGTTACGCGACGATGAAAAGCCTTGTTGAGGAGACATGCCCCCGGGGCTTGCCTGCGCGGCGGGCGCGGGATGCCGGCAAGGCGGGGCAGGGGCACTCGCCATGTCACCAGGGGACGGCCTGTATGTGCAGGAAAGCCGCGGCGCGAGCGCAGCGATCCCGCACGTGCCCCGAGTCTGCAGCCCAGAACATCGGCTTGTGCCGACGTGGCTTCACGGCGTTCGCCGGCAACGCTCGCGGTTGGATGCCGGCGTCTGGTCCGGGCCGACTGGCGACCCGACGGAGCGACCGTGAAAAACGCGCGGACTCTCCGTCAGTTGCGGATCTGCCAATCCCCATCCGCCGTACGGCAGGCCGTGCCGTAGATCTGCTCGGTCCGTCCACCAATCACCGCCTCCATCGTGTACTCCCTGCAGGGACCGGTTGCGGTTTCGAAAGTACTGGTCGGGGTCACGGCGAAAACGTTGCCGGTATCGGGGTTCCGCCACTGGGAAGAGACGCCGGTGCGCACGGTTTCCAGCGTCTGCGCGGTCTTCAGACGATCCAGTTCGTCCATGGACTGGCCCACGGCACCACCGATGGCGGCCCCCGCCAGCGTGCCGGCAATGATGGCCGCCTGCGTACCCCGGCCACCGCCGACCTGGGTCCCGAGCAGACCGCCCAGTACGCCCCCGATGACCATGCCGGCCTGCTCTTGCTGGCCCTGTTGTGTGGCGCAGCCGCTCAATGCAAGGGTGCCGGCGGCGACTGCGGCAAGTAGGGTGGATTTGTTCATGAGTTGGGTCTCCCGCGGTGGGCATGAAGGGGTTCCAGATAAGCATAGCGGATCGCGGGCCAGGGTTGTGATCCGTCGGTCCGGGGCACAGTCCCGACCGGAAGCGCTATTTCACGAGGCCAGATTTCACCTCCTGTTCAGGTTGCCGGCGCTATCGTTCTGCCGAGTAGGGGACTCCTCCCTTGCTCGGTGTGGGACAGACAGGAGGTGGCGGAATGAAATTCCTCGGAGCAGTGACCATCGTGGCCTTGACCCTCGGGCTGGGGGCCTGCGCGCAACAGCCAACACAGGAACAGACGGGCGCGGTGCTGGGGGGTGTCGTGGGTGGTCTGCTCGGCACCCAGGTGGGTAGCGGGCGCGGCACCACGGCCGCGATCATCGCGGGTACCCTTGGCGGGGCGATGATCGGTGGGGCCCTGGGTCGCAACATGGACCAGGTGGACCGGATGCAGGTTTCGCAGGCCCTGGAAACTGCGCCCGATCACCGCTCCGTGGCCTGGACCAACCCGAATACCGGCTATCAATACGAAGCCACTCCGCTGCGCACGTTTCAGTCGGCTGGGCAGGACTGCCGGGAGTATCGTGTCGAGGCGATGATGGGCGGGCGCCCTGAAACCATCGTGGGCACGGCCTGCCGCGACGCCAGCGGCCGTTGGATCAATCAATAGGGCCCGACGGCGAGCGGCGCCTCGGCCTCATTCTCCGATCAGGTGGAGCCCGATCCTTCGGGTCTGGGGAGCCCGGCGATGTTCGAACAGGAAGATCCCCTGCCAGGTTCCGAGGCTCGGTGAACCCGCGTCCACGGGTACCGCCAGGTGAGTCTGGGTCAGGGCCGCGCGAATATGCGCGGGCATGTCGTCCGGTCCTTCCGACTGGTGCCTGTAGCGGCCTGCGCCCTCGGGCACCAGCCGGGAAAAGAAGGCCTCGAGGTCGGCACGGACATCGGGGTCGGCATTCTCCTGGATCAGCAGGCTGGCGGAGGTGTGCTGGACGAAAACCGTCAGCAAGCCCTGGTCGATCCCGGTCTGCCGACTCCAACGGGTGATCTCGCCGGTGCATTCATAGACTCCCTGGCCCCGTGTGGGTACGGTCAGGAGATGCCTGGCCTGTCGCAATGCCGCCTCCGCTTCGCATGGCGCCGGAGACCCCATTGGCCCCGCCTGCCTCGTGGCCGAAGCCTATCGGGTAAGCGGCCATCGTTTCAACGCCGGAGCGCAACCCGTAGCATGGCCGCAACGGGTGCATATGCCGGGGCAGGCGTCCTTGGTATCATGGCGCCGATTCAATCCCTCCACGTTTGATGGAAATACCATGCTGCAATCGATTCGGGACAAGGCGTCCGGCTGGCTCGCCTATGTGGTTATCGGCCTGATCGCGATCCCGTTCGCGCTCTGGGGTCTCGGTGAATATTTCGGTGGCGGCGGGCCTTTGGTGGCGGCCGAGGTCAATGGCCAGGAGATTCCGGTGCGCGTGGTGCAGCAGGAGACACGGGTGCAGCGGGACCAGATCGCCCGCATGTTCGGCGGCCAGATCCCTCCCGAAATGTTCGATGAGCGCGTCCTCCGCAATGCCGCCCTGGAGTCGCTGATTCAGCGGGAACTGTTGCGTCAGGCTGCGGAAGAGGCCGGGTTCCGCGCCTCGACCGCCGGGGTGATCCGGGAGATCCGCGACGTTCCCGCGTTCCTGGAGAACGGCCAGTTCAGCCCGGAGCGCTACCGCACGGTCCTTGAGGCCCAACGGATTGCACCGGGGGATTTCGAGCGCGATATCGCGCAGTCCATCGTGCTGTCCCAGATTCAGCAGGCCATCAATGCGAGTGGTGAACAGCCGACGCAGAGGCTGGAGGAGTACGCCCGTTTGCGCAACCAGGTGCGTGTGGCCAGCTGGAAGGTTTTCGCCGCCGCGGATTTCGACCGCCCCGATGTCGTCGGTCCGGAGGCGGTCGAGACGTTCTACAACGAGAACCCCGAACGCTTCACGACGCCGGAACGTCTCCAGATCGCCTACCTTCGTCTCGACCCCACGCTCGTGGAAGCGGATATCGACGTCAGCGAGCAGGAAGTTCGGGAACACTACGAAGTGAATGTGCAGCGCTACACCGAACCGGAGCTGCGCCGGGTGCGGCAGCTGCTGGTCTCGGACAACACCGAGGATGCAGAGGGCCTTATCCGTGATCTGCGTGCCCGCCTCGACAGCGGTGCCGAGTTTGCGGAACTGGCCCGGGAATACTCGGAGGACAGCCTGTCCGCGGCGCGCGGAGGCGATTTGGGCCGCGTCGCTCGCGGGGACCTGGATCCGGTGCTGGAGACGGTGATCTTCTCGCTGCCGGAGGGACTGATCAGTCAGCCGGTACAGACGCGTCTGGGTTGGCACGTGGTCGAGGTTACGGCGATCGAACCGCCGACTGCGCAGCCCTTCGACGAGGTCCGGGAAGAGGTCGAGCGCGACCTCCGGGACCGGCGCGCGGAACAGCGGCAGATCCAGATTCTGGACGACCTGCTGGCCCAGACCTTCGAAAATCCCGACAGCCTGGTGCCGGCGTCGCGCGCGACCGGCCTCGAGATCCGCGTGTCCGACTGGTTCACCCGGGAGTCGGGCGAAGGCGTCGCGGCGTTGAGCCCCGTGCGTGAGGCGGCGTTCAGTTCGGTCGTGCGCAATGACGGCCGCAACAGCGAGCCCGTGGATCTGCCGGACGGCAGCACCCTGGTCCTGCGCCTGGAACAGCGGCAGGAGCCCAGCCTGCGGCCGCTGGACGAGGTCGCCGCAGAGATACGTGAGCTTCTGCAGCGGGATGCCGCAGCGGAGGCGGCGCGTACGCAGGGTGAATCCCTCGTTGCTGAGCTCCGGGCCGGTGCCGCTGTTGCGGATCTAGTCGAGGCGGATCCGGACGGCTGGACGCGATCGGTTGCCGTGCACCGAATGACCGGGGCCGAGGGCGATGTCGATGTCCCGCCCGGCCTCGCGGTCAGCCTGTTCCGGATGCCGGCGCCGGACGATGCCTCCAGTGCCGGCATTGATGGCGTGCGTCTCGCCAACGGTGATTTCGCGGTCGTCGTGCTGGAGTCCGTGGAAACAGTGGCACTGGAGGATGATCCCGAGCGGCTGCGCGAGGTGGCGGAGGTTCTGCAGACGGCCTACGCGGGCGCCGAGCTGGAGGCCTACCTGTCATGGCTCGAGTCGGAGGCCGAGATTCAGCGTTACCCGGAAAATCTCGAGTAGTCGAGAGGGGCGGGCGGGTCGAAGCCGACGTCCCGCCCCGGAACGTCAGCCCAGTCCCACTTCTCCCGGACCCAGGCCGAGGATGTTGTACCCCGAGTCCACGTAGGTGATTTCACCCGTGATGCCGGACGCAAGGTCCGAGCACAGGAATGCGCCGGCGTTGCCGACCTGCTCGATGGTCACGTTACGGCGCAGCGGGGCATTCTGCTCGACGTGATCCAGGATGCGTCGGAAGTCGCCGATGCCTGCGGCCGCCAGCGTACGGATCGGGCCGGCTGATACCGCATTGACGCGGGTTCCCTCGGGCCCCAGCGTGTACGCCAGGTACCGCACGTTGGCTTCGAGGCTCGCCTTCGCCAAACCCATCACGTTGTAACTGGGCATCGCCCGCTCCGCTCCCAGGTAGCTGAGCGTCAGAATGGCGGCATTGCGATCCTTCATCATGCCGCGTCCGGCCTTCGCCATCGCCGCCAGGCTGTAGGAACTGACATCGTGGGCGATCCGGAAGCCGTCTCGGGTGATGTTGTCCAGGAAATCGCCTTCCAGTTGCTCCTTGGGTGCGAACGCGACCGAGTGCACCAGGATGTCCAAACCGTCCCAGTAGTCGTCGAGCCGCTCGAAAACCTGTTCGATCTCCGCGTCGCTCTCCACGTTGCAAGGCACGAGGATGTCGGTGTCGAAACCCGCGACGAGTTTCTCCACGCGCTCGCGAAGCCGCTCATTCTGGTACGCGAAAGCCAGTTCGGCGCCTTCGCGATGCATCGCTTCGGCAATGCCGTAGGCGATCGAACGATTGCTTGCCACGCCGACGATCAGCGCGCGTTTACCCTGCAGAAAGCCCATCAGTTTCTCCTCGGTGATGTTTGGATCGGCCGTCGTCGGCTCCTGCCGGAGGTCCGGGCTGTTGCAGCGGGGGCAGGCATCACTGCACCATTCCCCGCATGGGTCCGGAACGCTCGTGGCTGAAAGCGATCATACCGATGCGGCCGTTGTGCGGCCACCGGTGCCGCCATATGCGGTCGGGATTTTCCCGAATGCGGCCTGTCACCGACAACCCGGAGGATTGAGTGAGCCGTCATCTTGGATGGATCGTCAGCCTGATCGTGCTGGGCGTGCTGATGCTGCTCGTCATGGTCCAGGTGGACCGGCAATGGGAGCGCCTGACGACGATGGAAGGTCTGATGCGCGAGCAGGTGCAGGATCTGCGCTCGCTCCGAACCGGGCTGCAGCGCTTGCAGGACGAACTGGCCGCCGGCGAATTCGCCACGGCCACGGGCGGGCGACAGGCCGAAGACCTGCCGCCCGCCTTCGAGCGCGCGCGCCAGATGACCGAGCGCCCGGATTACGCGGCTGGCGACTGGCTGGTGCGCGCGTTTCCAACGGGGCTCGCCACCCTCACGCCGTACGTGTCCAGCGATGCCTATGCCTCGGAAGTCCAGGTCTACGTACTGGAGTCGCTGCTGCAGCGCAACCCGGACACCCTGGAATGGCAGGGCCTGCTGGCCGAGTCCTGGACGTTTTCCGAAGACGGCATGACCCTGACCTTCCGTCTGCAGCCCGGTCTGCGTTTCTCGGATGGAGAGCCGCTCACCGCGCACGACGTCGCCTTCACCTTCCGCTTCGTGATGGACGAACGGATTGCCGCGCCCCGGAGCCGCGCCTACCTGGAAAAGCTCGAGAGCGTCGAGGCGCTCGACGACCTCACGGTTGTGTTCACCTTCGCGGAACCCTATTTCAACGCCCTG
>Ga0207796_1000499_pt1 | contig 15678 bp, 10 predicted proteins | sample Pon1CUnioCityCA_6_FD_187274 | JGI IMG/M metagenome (GOLD analysis project Ga0207796, IMG submission 187274) | Marine sediment microbial community from Union City, CA, USA - Pond 1C Sediment 1 (SPAdes) | ecosystem: Environmental > Aquatic > Marine > Intertidal zone > Salt pond sediment ...
ATCGGCCTCGTTGTAACTTTTGCTTTCCTGTTAGGCTTGATCGTTTTCCTGCTGGATCTGGTTTACGTTTGGGTTGATCCTCGACTCAGGATCAACACCAGCAGGCGGGGACTAATCAGTTTGAAATCCAAACAGGGTTGGCAGCAGAGGAAAAGGAAAACTAACAGGTCCCCTGGTCCTTCAACCTTCAGACAGCGATCACTGATGCCTTCACCCAGGTTGAATAAACTAAAGATGTTTTTCGGAAATAGTAAAGCTGTGGTCAAACGTGCTGCTGCGGAATTGAAACGAATTCAGCGGGAGATCATCCGGTACCCACTGGCAGTGGTTGGCTTGGTGATCATCATTGTCCTGATATTGGGTTCGGTTTATGCAGTTGTGGGATTGCCTTATGTAAAAATTGGGGAAGAATGGGGAAGATCAGGAATTACCGGGGAGATCTATAGTCCAAAAAATGCGGCTCCAGTCTGGATAAATTGGTTCCGCAGTAAAGATTTGCCTCAGACGATGATCTTCAGCAGCCAGGACGGTACCATTACGAAGACCAGCTCTGAACGCGAAGACGGATATAGCAATTTTGTATTTACCATGAGTCTGGATTACCCATACCAGGAATTTCCACAGGATGTGTACTTATATATCAATTCCACTTATGAAGCGAAGCTGCCCTTTATTACCCTCCGCTGGATCACGCCTGATGGCAGGGAGATCAACCCCAAGAGTGTAGGGATACTCAGGGAAATGAGTTACTCTTTCTCAGAGAATCTGACCGTGAGAAAGTATATCCGCCAGAACAGCGCCTGGGAGAAATGGATTAATATCGATGATCAAAATCGTGTCCCGGGATTCTTTGTGCTGTTCGCTGACCCAGCAGCTGAAGAACCACTTGCTTTACCGGGAACATATCAACTGGAAATCACAGCTATGACTTTTGAAGATGGCTCTGATGTGGATATAGAATTTGTCTCACTGGGGAGAGTATCAGGTTGGGCAGGAACCGATCACCTGCGAAGGGATCTGATTGTTCCCCTGTTCTGGGGTTTACCTTTTGCCCTTGGTTTTGGATTGGTAGGGGCCACTTTGACTTCCCTGATCGCCCTGGTTGTGGCTGCGGGGGGTGTCTGGTTTGGAGGCTGGGTCGATAACCTCCTTCAAAGAATCACTGAAGCCAACATGATCTTACCGGTACTGGCGGTCAGCATTCTGGTCTTTGCCCTGTATAATGTCAATCTCTGGCTGATCTTAGCTGTGGTGATCTTCTTGAATGCCTTCGGAAACCCTGTGAAAGCATTCCGGGCTGCTTTCATGCAGGTCAGGGAAGCCCCCTATATTGAAGGGGCGCAAGCTTATGGAGCCAGTAATTCTCGGATCATTCTGAAGTATATGGTCCCCCGCATCTTCCCGGTTTTGATCCCTCAAATAGTGACTTTGATTCCCAGCCTGGTCTTCCTGGAGGCAACTTTGGGGTTGTTTAACGTTTTCGATCCCCGATTTCCTACCTGGGGGCGCATTATCTACGGCGCCATTGTCAATAACGCTTTGTGGGGCGGGTATCGTTATTGGGTTCTCGAACCTCTCTTCTTGTTGCTTCTCACAGCACTGGGATTCTCTTTATTTGGTTACGGTCTGGAGCGCGTCCTAAACCCGCGATTACAGTACAGATAGCAGGCTGATCTGACTTCAGGAGCCACACCCCAAGACCATTGATTTGCAGGTGCACCGGAGATGAACCGGGTCATTGAAATCCCGTTTGGTATATATTATGCTTGAATTGATTGCTGTACCCCCAGGTCTCACTCACTGAGCTTGAATAGTTATCAGATTATCAGGTGAGGTTTTGATGAGCTGTAAACCAGATAACCACTTATCTGCTAGAGTTTCAAAGCCGATGATCAGCCCGCGATTTGGGTTCAGTCTCCTGTTTGGATTGATATTTCTTGTTGTACTTCCAGCTTGTATTTCTGAACCATCCGAGATCCTGCAAGATCCGAAGCCACCCTTGGAATCGCCTCAAATAACTGCAGCAATACCAACCCCATCGACCGCTCAAACACAATCACCTTATGAGATCTCCGAAGAAGCTATGGCTTATATCAACGAGGCCTTGGAATTCATGCAGGAGTACTCAATTAACAAAGAAACGATTGAATGGGATGCTCTCCGAACCAGGACGTATCAGAGAGCTTTTGGAGCACAAACGATCCCGGAAACATACCAGGCCATACAATATGCACTGGCTGACCTGGGCACCAACCACAGTTACTTGATGACCCCTGAGCAGGTGGCTCAGATGGAGGATGGGACATTGGCGGGTTCCATCCCCGGACCTGAAGGTAAGCTGATGGAAGGGAGCCTGGCATATATTTACCTCCCATCGTGGGCGGGAAGTCGTGAATTGGCCAACGCCCAGGCAGCCGCTATTCAGCAGATCATCCTGGAACTGGATGCTCAGGATCCCTGTGGTTGGATCCTTGATCTGCGCGAAAATAATGGGGGCGCCATGTGGCCGATGCTGGCGGGGATCGGCCCCATCCTGGGGGACGGGATTGTTGGATATGCCATCGCCCCGGACGGATCCACGGATGAGTTTTCTTACCGTGATGGACAGGCATTGTTAAACGGGGAAGTCGAGACCGAGGTGTTGGGGGAAGCTTACTATCTGAGCGAACCGCTCCCAACGGTTGCTGTTCTTACCGGTCCTTCCACAGCCAGTTCTGGAGAAGCAATTGCGATCGCCTTCCGGGGGCGACCGGCCACCCGCAGTTTTGGAAGGCTAACTGCCGGGCTTAGTACTGGAACAACGGAGATCGAACTGAGTGATGGCGCCTGGTTGATCCTGGCGATTAATACCTTTGCGGACCGCACCGGAGGTACTTATGGATGGAAGGTTGTACCCGATGAGATCGTCCACCAGTCTCAGGATGATGGCGATGCTGTGCTCCTGGCTGCAGTGGAGTGGCTGCAGCAGCAGCCAGCTTGTGACTTTGAGGATTGAGTTAATTAAGGATATGTCACACATTAAATGGATTTGTAGTCAGAGAATTATCTTTGTCCTAATTCTTTGCTTCTCACCTGTATCCTCCGATTCTTTGTAAAAGTCGATGTAGAATAAAGAAAGGTTCCTGCAATTTGGCATTATAGACAATATTTGGAGGTCATTTGGTGATACCCGGCCCTCAAAACGCACTTTTCTCTCCTGAAAACCAAAATCCTGTTAAGGAATGGGTTGCCCTGACCCTGTATATGCTGCGGCGGGGCCTGATGATCGCTGCCACGATAGTGCTCGGTGTCTTTCTGACTGTATGGATAGCTAATAAAGAGAACCAAATAGATCTCAGTATTGTGAATCAGATTGATTATCTGATCTTATCAATGAGTTATGAGGGATACTTCGATGAGATTCCTGCGGAGGAAGTGGATCAGGCAAGGGAGGACTTGTTCCTAAATCTGGCGGAGGAAGCCGGGTTAAATTTGCCGCCGTTTCAGAAAAATCTCAGATGGACATTAAACGCTTTGCGCTACAATTGGGGTAATGTTCTCAATCGGCAAATAACTGCCTTCGGTACACTTTCCGATCGATTTTCAGTAAATAAGATTCTCAAGACCCATTTCCCCAACACCTTGCTACTGGTAGGATCTGCGGATTTGGTCATCTTTTTAGCTGGTATACCTTTGGCTCTCAAGCTTGCTTCCCGCAAAGCAGGTGATTGGATCGATCGCCTTTTCTCCATCCTTACCCCTATCTCCTCCATCCCTAGTTGGGTCCATGGCATATTATTAGTAGCAGTTTTCGCTGTCCAATTAAAGATCCTGCCTTACGGCGGGAAATTTGATAACATACCTGCTGAGACCGAACTGGAGAATGCATTGATTGTCGCTAAGCATATGGTCTTGCCAGTGATCTCAATCTTGCTCAGTCTGTTCTTCCAGCTGGTCTACACCTGGCGCACCTTCTTTTTGGTTTATTCAGGAGAAGACTATGTAGACTTAGCCAAAGCCAAAGGATTAACCCTCCGAAACCTGGAGCGGCGGTATATTCTACACCCGACTTTGCCTTATATCCTGACCAGTTTTACACTTACGCTGGTGGGATTCTGGCAGATGACTATCGCTTTGGAGTATTTCTTCAACTGGCCAGGGATTGGTTTATTGTATATCACTTCCCTGCCCAGATTCACTCCTGACGGTTACTATCCCGGTGAGATGAGCATCGTAATTTGTATCGTTGTTACCTTTGCCCTCCTTCTGGGGATGATCGTTCTCCTGCTGGATCTGATCTATGTTTGGGTCGATCCCCGGCTAAGAATCGAAACACGAAAAGGAGGGATTTCTAGAGTAAATACCAGGATGCGTAACTCTGGTGGGAGAAGGAACAGAAAACATAATCTGGCTTTCTTTCACCCTGAAAGGGAATCCACATCTACCTTGTCATTATTTGATAAGTTGAGGTTGCATACCGCTAATGGTGCAGCTGCTGTCAAACGAGCTTACAGGAGTTTTAAAGTAGTGGTGGGGGAGATCTTCCGAAACCGGCTGGCTTTGGTTGGGCTGTTGATCATTTCAATCCTGGTACTGGGTTCACTATATGCAGTTGTGGGGCTGCCTTATGTAAAGATCGGCGAGGAATGGGGAAAGTCTGGTGTCACTGGAAAAATCTATATTCCTAAAAATGTGCCTCCGATCTGGGTTAACTGGTTCAGGAAAAATGATTTGCCCCAAACGATGATCTTCAGCAGTCAGGATGGTACCATTACGAAGATCAGCTCTGAACGGGAAGACGGATATAATAATGTCGAATTTTCCATGAGTCTGTACTATCCTTTTCGGGACTTTCCACAAGACGTTTTTCTTTATATTGAATCCGAATATTTTGAGAAATTCCCATTTCTTAGTATCCGATGGATCACTCCGGATGGCAGGGAGATCATCCCAGCCAGCGCTGGCATCAGCGGGGAAATGACATACTCCTTCTCAGAGAGACTTATTCACAGGAAGATTGTCCGCCAAAACGAACCCTGGGAGAAATGGATTGAGAGCGATAAACAAAATCGCATCCCTGGGTTCTATCTGATGTTTGCGGATCCTCAAGCTGACGAACCGACAGCAATACCTGGGACATATCAGCTGGAGGCCAAAGTCATGACCTTTGAAGAGGACTGTGAGGTAGATATCGAATTCGTTCTCTTAGGGGGGGTCTCCGGTTGGGCTGGAACGGATCACCTGCGGAGGGATTTGATCGTCCCCTTGCTCTGGGGCTTGCCTTTTGCCCTGGGGTTTGGTCTTCTGGGTGCCACATTGACATCCCTGATCGCTTTGGTTATTGCTGCGGCAGGAGTATGGTTTGGGGGTTGGGTGGATGATCTCTTGCAGCGTATTACAGAAGCCAACATGATCCTGCCAGTACTGGCTGTCAGTATCCTGGTTTTTGCCCTCTATAAAATAAACCTTTGGATCATCTTAGCTGTGGTGATTTTCTTGAACACATTCAGCAGTCCCGTAAAATCCTTCCGAGCTGCATTCATGCAAGTAAAAGAAGCGCCTTATATTGAAGGGGCGCAAGCTTATGGAGCGAGTAATTCTCGGATCATTCTGAAGTATATGGTCCCCCGCATCTTCCCGGTTTTGATCCCTCAAATTGTGACTCTGATCCCCAGCCTGGTATTCCTGGAAGCAACCCTGGGGATCTTCAACATATTCGATCCCCGATTCCCTACCTGGGGGCGCGTGATTTATACCGCCTTAGTGAATCACGCCTTATGGGGCGGGTATCAGTATTGGGTGCTGGAACCGATCTCTATGCTGCTTCTAACAGCACTGGGATTCTCTTTATTTGGTTACGGTCTAGAGCGAGTCTTAAACCCGCGACTGCAAATCAGGTAGCACGGAAGGTTTGGCTTGGCACTATAATTGCATTATATGTACTTATTGCGGTGGCCGATATTCTGAGTTAAGATTAAACTATGGATCTCAAACGGGGTAAGACGATTTTTCTGATAGGTTTCCTGGCTCTGGTCGTGGTCTGGATGATCATCTTTGTGGGTAGGGTCGCTGATTATAAGCGCTTGTCTGCGGAATATGAGGATGCTCAACTGACGATCGCTGCTTTGACAGCAACCACCAACGCCCTTGAAACCCAGGTAGTAAAGGCTGGTTCTGACGAGGCGGTGGAAGAATGGGCCTATGAACAGCGCAAGTGGATCAGGGAAGGCGATCAACGGATCGCTATCATTCCTGTCGAAGGCACACCTGAGTCTGCGCTGATCATAAAAACACCCACGCCTGAACCACAGAACCTGTTCAGGATCTGGTGGGAGCTGTTTTTTGACACAAAACCTTGACCAGCTTAACTCCCCATGCTATAATCGCACTCCATCAATAACGCGGGGTAGAGCAGTGGCAGCTCGTCGGGCTCATAACCCGGAGGTCCCAGGTTCGAATCCTGGCCCCGCTACTCCAAGAGGCGCTCCCCGGAGCGTCTTTTTATTTGAGATCTCCATTTGACCTGCCCTCGTGGGGGAAATCAAATCCAGGATGCAGCAAACCCTTATATAAAATTCATATTTTTCTCATACGTTTTTTTAATCTTAAGTTTGTATATTTCAATCACTGACCATGAGTATTATTAGGAGGTACATGCTATGTATAGAAGATATCGAATGCCCAATATATGGCGTGAAATGGATCAGCTCCAGCGGGAGATGAACCGCCTCATGGGCTATTCCTACGGGAAGCGGCCCTTGTCCCCTGTGAGCTTTCCAGCCATCAATATCTGGACCAGCGAGGATAAGATAATCCTTTCCGCGGAACTTCCCGGTTTGAAAGCGGAGGATATTGACCTCAATATCACTGCTGATGAGTTGGCCTTGACTGGAGAAAGAACCCCGGAGCAGGCGGAAGAGGGAGCAAGATCCCACCGCAGGGAACGGAGCCACGGCAAGTTCAGCCGCTCCATTCAACTGCCGTTTATGGTGGATCCAGGGAAAGCCAAAGCTGTCTTCAAGAATGGTATCCTGGAAATATCCCTTGTCCGGGCGGAAGCGGATAAGCCAAAGAAAATTGCTGTCAAGGCTGGTAATTAGACAGCCTTTGTGAATGATCGGAGGTGGATAAAATGACCAAAAAAGAACAGAAAGCCATGCAGGTGACTGACCAGGAAATGGTTGAGAACGAGGATCTTGAAAGAACTCGCGAACGCCACTGTTTGGTCCCTAAAACAGATATCTATGAAACCGAGGATAGGATTGTCATTATGGCGGATATTCCGGGCGTGGATCGAAACTCTTTAGATATCACGCTGGATAAGGATATCCTCTCTATTGATGCCTATAATTCCTCCAGTGAGAACAAGGATTTTTCGGTGACCTACAGTGAATATGTGCCGGGGGATTACCATCGCAAGTTCCGGCTCGCTGCTGAGATTGATGTGGATAAAATAGATGCCATTGTGGCGGATGGTGTTTTAGAACTCCAGCTGCCCAAAGCCGAAGAGGCAAAGATCAAGAAGATCCCCATCAAAACGGGTTAAATTGAGGGAGCAGAGCCTGACCAAAGTCAGGCTCTGTTCTTTTAAGCCTGTGTTCAAGACAGATCGGGGACATTTACCAGCAGGATCAGCTTATTAGTTCAAATTCCTCTCATTCTTGATCTTGTTGCTTTGTCCAGCACAATTCTCCTCCTGACTGGCAGTGAATTCTGCTTCCTCCAGCACCTCTTTCTCTTGTTCTCTTCGCCAGCAAAGGATAAAATCACAAGCAGTGAAGGTAATACTATTTTTCCGGGAGGGTTGATATGATAGTCCAGATCTATACCATGCAGTCTGTGGAAGAAGCCCTCCAGGTGGCAGCTTTCGGTGTGGATCACCTGGGGCTGACCCCCAGCCAGATCGGTTTGCCTGGGGAGATCGATTTCTGGACCGCTCGGGAAATTGTCGAAGCTGTTGGCGGCACTGCGCTGTGTGTTGCCCTGACAGTAGAAACAGAAGAGAAGGAAATCATCCGGATGGCCCGGGCTGTTCAGCCTGATATCTTGCACCTCTGCAGCCTGGAAAACACCTTCCTGCCCGATGATGTGCGACGACTGCGGGATAAATTACCCGATCTGCCGATCATGCAGGCAATCTCAATGACCGGGCCTGAAGCGCTGGACACAGCCAGGGCTTATCAGAGAGTTGCTGATTATTTGATCCTGGATACTCAAGCGCCTGATATCGCTGGTATTGGAGCTTCCGGTCAAACCCACGATTGGGATATCAGTCGGGAGATCGTTCAGGAAGTCAACCTGCCGGTGATCCTGGCAGGTGGTCTTTCACCTGAGAATGTTGCTCAGGCGATCGCAGATGTCCAGCCCTGGGGGGTGGATTCCCTGACCCATACCAACCAGGCTCTTCCTGAGGGTGGATTCATGAAGGACCTTTCCAAGATCGCAGCTTTCGTAGAGGCAGCCAAGGGTGCTTCTTAAATGAGAAAAAAAGCTGCCCTGGTATTAGGTGATGTCAATGTGGACCTGGTGATCTCCCTGGGTGAAGTGGATGAACATCAAACAAGGCCCAGGAAAGAACTCCCTCAACTCCATGGAGGAGGAACAGGGGGCAACGCAGCAGCAGGATTGGCGCGGCTGGGTGTCCCTGTTAGCTTTATTGGCACAGTTGGAGATGATAGTTTTGGGCATTGGTCCGCCAATGCTCTGGCCCAAGAAGGGGTGGATACCCGCCACCTTCGGCATGTTGAGCAGGCGTTCACTTCGGTTGTTGTGGCTGTGATTCGCCCGAATGGGGAGCGGGAGTTATTTGTCTGGCCGGATGCTGGCGGCGCGCACACCAGGTTATCTCCAGATGAGATCTCACCGGAGATCTTTCAATCTGCTGGTTGGCTGCATACCACGGGGTTGTGTTTGCGGGAAGAACCCGTTCGGACTGCCCAAATCAAAGCCATGCGGCTGGCCAAAGACGCAGGCCTCACCATTTCTCTGGACTTGAATTTGCGCCTGGAATCCTGGGGTTTGGACGAATCGCTTCGGGAGGTTTTTATGCAGGCAATTTCGCTGTCTGATATTATCTTGGGAAGCGGACCTGATGAGATCCGCCCCCTGACAGGTTTGCATTCCATTCAAGAGGGAGGGGAAAGCCTGTCTGACGGTAATAGAACAGTGATAGCAAGATTAGGTCCGGAGGGAGTGTTGGCAGTTACTCCCGGGGGTGTTACTTCAAGCCCTGCGTTTGCGGTTGAAGTTGTTGATACGCTGGGTGCAGGGGATGCGTTCAATGGGGGATTTATCTGCGCTCAATTGGAGGGAAAGGATCTTCAGGAAAGCCTTCGCTGGGGAAATGGTGCCGCGGCGTATAAAATTGGACGGAAAAGCGCCCGGGGATTGCCGGCACGGAAGGAGCTGGCCGAGCTTCTGAGAACGCAGGGGAATTAAGACCTGTTTATGACCAAAAGGCTCAGACAGGTACATTAACTATGAATGATGGTACTCACCTCCCAATTTGGCACGACCCCCGGGTTTTTGAAGCTGGCCGAAGTAGAATGGCCGCTTCTGCGACAAGATACCCAGACCGGGTGATGGCTCTGGCTCAGGACGAGTCACCCAGTGAGTTATCACTCACTGGGAGCTGGAAGTTCTTATGGGCATCTTCCTTTGATCTACAGCCGGAGGGGTTTTTTGAGATCGAATTTGATGATTCTGAGTGGGATGAAATTGATGTGCCTGGCGTTTGGCAGCTTCAGGGCTATGGGGTGCCTCATTATCGTAATATCGGGTTGCCTCCCGGCCCGGACGAGAAAGATCCTCCCGGGATCGATCCGGCTTTGAACAGTGTGGGTTGCTACCGGACCAGTTTTAAGCTGCCTGAGAATTGGCCTGCTGAAAAAGTGATGCTGCATTTCGGAGGTATCAAAGCCGCTTTCCAGGTTTGGCTGAATGGGAATCTCCTGGGGTACAGCCAGGATTCAATGCTCCCGGCTGAATTCGAGATCACCCAGCATCTTGAATCTGGCGAGAACCAGCTTTCAGTTCTGGTTTACCGTTTTTGTGATGGCAGTTTCCTGGAAGACCAGGATATGTGGTATTTGAATGGGATCTTCCGTGATGTTGCCATTTATCAAACTCCCCTGATCCAGATCGAAGACTTTTACCTGCGCTGTGAGTTGGACGCAGAGTACCAGGACGCTTTGTTTTTAGCTGATGTTGAACTGAGTTTGCCAGAAGTGGTGGATGAAGGGCTGGGCCTCACGGTTGAACTGCTGGATCCAGCTGGGAATGTGGTTCTGGATCTTGAACAGCAGGTCTTGGAAGGGGGCAAACAGGGGCAGTACCAGTTCCAGGGGCAGGTGGCCAATCCAGAGCTGTGGTCTGCTGAAAATCCTGTTTTGTATACCGCCCTTCTTTCCTTGAAAGACCAGCATCAAGAGGACTTCCAGGTCATCCCGGTTCTCTTTGGGTTCCGGGCAGTGGAAATCAAGGACCGCCAATTGTTGATCAACGGCCAGCCGGTCATCCTGAAAGGTGTGAACCGGCATGATTTTGATCCCCGGAGCGGTTACGCGGTCAGCCGGGAGGCCATGGAAGCCCAGGTCAAATTGCTGAAGCGGTTTAATATCAATGCTGTCCGCACCGCGCATTATCCCAACCACTCTTATTTTTACGACCTTTGCGACCGTTATGGGATCTATGTCATGGACGAGGCCAATTTAGAATCCCATAATTTCGTGAAACACCTACCGCGCGGGAAAGAGGAATGGCGGGATCAGATGGTTGCCCGGGGGACAAGGATGGTCCGGCGAGACCGCAATCATCCTTCGATCATATTCTGGTCGTTGGGAAATGAGGCTGGTAGTGGAGAGAATTTCAGGGTTATGCGCCAGGCGATGGAGGAGATCGATCCTACCCGTCCGATCCATTACGAAGGCGACTATACTTATTCTGACTCGGATGTGGTGAGTTTGATGTACCCTTCACCTGCTTTCCTTGATAAATTAGCTCGGGGAAAAGGGCCGCTGTGGTTTTTCAAGGCAGAAGGCGTGATTGGTCGGCCGGTATGGCCCCGGCATTACACTTCGAAACCCATTCTGGTCTGCGAGTATGCCCATGCCATGGGCAACAGCGTGAGCAGGCTGGATAGATTTTTGGAGATCTTTGAAAAATACCCCCACTGCGCGGGAGGGTTTATCTGGGACATGATCGACCAGAGCCTGCTTCGTACTGGTCCAGATGGTGCTCAGGAGTGGACTTATGGAGGGGATTGGGGAGATCAACCCAATGACGGGAATTTTTGTATCAACGGGCTTTTCCAGCCCGATTTGACCCCGAACCCTCAGGCTTATGAGGTCCAAAAGGTATATCAAACGGTAGCAGTTCTGCCTGGGAAACTGTCTGAAGGTGAAGTCATCCTGCATAACAAGAATTGGTTTGCTAACCTTGGAGGAATTGAGATACGCTGGACATTGACCTGCGATGGGCATTCTCACGAATCGGGGCTCATGCCAGCCCCCCCGGTACCTCCCGGAGAAAAAGAATCAATTCGGATCCCTTTTCAGCCCCCAGGAAAAGAGCAGTTAAACAAAGAGTATCATTTACTGTTGGAGTTTCTACTTACCAAGGATACGATCTGGGCTGAGAAAGGTTTTCGAGTAGCCTGGGAACAGCTGGTATTTCCCGTTGATCCAAAATTGGAGCTGGTGGATCCTCTGCCAACCAGAGCAGAGACAACCCCGTTGATCATCCATCCTCGAGAGGATGTACTTGAAATACTCATCAAAGATATTAGATTGCGCTTTGACACCGAATGGGGTTTCTTAGAGTCCCTTGAAAATGAAGGCTTTCCTCTTTTGGTCGGACCGCTGCGGCCAAATTTTTATCGCGAACTGGATAATGACCTGCTGCCCGAAACCCTTGCTCCTGGACTGGGTGGGTTGTTTTCAATCAACAGGAAATGGCGGCATGTAGAGGATGATTTGAAGCTGATTGATTTCCATGTAGAAAGGGAAGAACCTGGAAATGTGGTAATCACTTCCAGTTATAAACTGCGCCAGGGGCTGTCCCCCTGCAGTATCCGGTATCAGATTGACCTTAACGGGATGGTTGAAGTTACTTGTGAGATGCGGCCCCGGTGGGAAATGCTTCGGTTTGGAATGCAGGTTCCTATCAATAAGGAATTATCAGGAACAACCTGGTATGGAAAGGGTCCGCATGAAACCATGCCGGATCGGAAAGAAAGTGGGATAGTGGGTATTCATCAATTTCCCAGCGATCAACTGCACACCTCCTATATCGCTCCCCAGGAGAATGGCAACCGCTCGGATGTTCGTTGGGTGAGATTTGCCAACAAACAGGGAAGGGGAGTGCAAATACAGGGTTTGAAGGGCCAGCTGTTGAATTTCAGTCTCTGGCCGTATACCCAGGATGATCTGATCAAAGCCGGGCATATCCATGAGCTTCCAGAGCGGGATAGCTTTACGCTGAATATCGATCTCGCTCAGCGGGGAGTGGGGGATCTGTTCAGCTTGATGTATGGCAGAGATCCTGAAACCCGGCTGCGGAAAGGGAAAAGGTACCAGTTTCGTTTTCTTATCTCCCCGTCTTTTGATCAGGGTTGATGGAGGAAGCAATGAAAAGAATTTCGGGATCGATTGTGCTTGGTATTGGCTTGATCATTGTCCTGGCATCAGCCATTCAATTAATGCTGCTGGAAAGCGATCTTCCCGCTGCTGAAAAGATTCGGTTTCAGGAAAGTGGAGGGGATTTGTTGGTTGCTACTTACTATCCGGGGAGGATCGATGCCGGCGTGATCCTGGCAGAAGGGTTTGGTAGCGATCAAATTGCCCTCAGGAGCCTGGTTGAAGCTTTTTCTGCAGAAGGGTATCATGTTTTGACTTTTGATTTCTCTGGTCATGGACGCTCCCCGGGCGGTCTGAAATTCAACAACGCAGAAACCGACCGCCTTGCTCTGCAGATCCTCGATGCCAGAGAGGTTATCATGGGAAAAGCAGATTTGGGAAGTGATCGAATTCTTATCACCGGACACAGCCTGGGTGCCCGGTCTGCACTTCAATCTGCCGGGTTGTCAGATCAACCTGGAGCGGGACTGCTTCTATTAGGAACGCAGGTAAATTTGATTCAGAACTTACAAGCTGAAGTGTTTACTGGGGTGAACGATGTGGATCTGGAATGGATCCAGAGATTAGGACCAAACCATCCCAAGACCAATATCCTGATGATCAGCGGAACACTTGATGATGTCATCACACCAGAAGCAGCCCAATTACTGATGGAAAAACTATCCGGGGAGGCTGCCACACCGGGCAGGTCTGCCGGACTGCTGGAAGAGGGGAATTGGCGGAAGTGGATCCTGGTTCCAGCTGTGCTGCATAACTATGAGATCTATGCTCCAGGTGTGATCGAGCAGGTAATTGAGGGAGCCGGCCAGATGACAGGCAGACCCGGGATTAATAGTTATGACCCAATTATGTCCAGCAGGCGGATTTACGCCTGGGTGGGAGGGATAGTGGGTCTGTTCCTGGTGGTTTGGGGACTGAATCAGTTCCTCCCGGGGAAAATCTTGGAAGGAAATGGAGGGTATCCTGTCCTGGAGAAGCCAAAAAAGTTCTTTTTGATCAAAGTGGCCTTATGGATCCCGGCCCTGCTCCCTGGCGCTGTGCTGGGCGGATTGATCTTTTTACTGCCTCTGGGAAATCCGGCGTTCAACTTGATCTACATATCCTTTCTGGGGGGGTACGGAATCTTGCTGTTTATCCTCTACAAATTTGGTTGGATGCCCGGCGCCAGCGGCAAGATCACTCTGGCGAATGGGTGGACTTGGGACCGGCGGATACTTTACGCGAGCGGTTTTTTTGCTTTGATCCTCTTCACCAGTGCCTTTTTCGCCCGAACCGGCTGGTTTTTTGTGATTGCGCCTAATCATCGCCTGATCTGGGCCTTGATCTTCAGCCCGATCACCGCTCTTGGTTTCTGGATCGGTTGGCAGGAGAACGCTATGATCGTCGGGGGAAAAAGGCAGGTAAATCGGAGGTTGGTCATCAATACTATGATCAGCTTGCTGCCATTCTTCCTGTATGCCGGCTTCTTAGCTGGGATTGGTTCCTTGTCTGGGGTTGTCAACGCAGTCCAGGGCTTGGTGATCCTGTTTTTTTCCATCTCCTGCGGGCTCACCCTCCAAAAAATCAGCCGGAATTACTGGTTGACCTCTCTTTTCCAGTCCTTCTTGATATACTGGCTGATCCTTCCTGGCGGGGTTTTATTTAACTGAATTGTTCTTTCTGTTATCGTTCCATACTCCAGACTGGCAGGAGTTAATCCTTTGCGGATTATCTTCCGTTTTTCCGGGATTTTTGTTTCTTTTCCTGTAAGAAATGGACTTTTCAGGCCTTCTTAATAGTAGAACATGCCTAAGGGTTGGGCATTAAATCACTCCAGGAAAGGGTAGCCTATGAATTTGAATGGACTCCACCATGTAACAGCAGTCAGTTCTAAGATAGCTGATAATTTAAAGTTCTATACTGATGTGTTGGGTTTGCGGCTGGTAAAGAAGTCAGTTAATCAGGACGATGTCTCTGCCTACCACTTGTTTTATGCGGACAAGCACGGCACACCTGGTACCGATATGACATTCTTTGATTGGCCTCGGATTGGTCCAGAACGAAGGGGTACCGACAGCATATCAGGCACCGCATTTCGGGTTGCCAGCCAGGAGGCTTTGATGTTCTGGCGGGAGCGGTTCGATGATCTTGCTATCGAGCGGGGAGAGATCTCCCAATTCGCTGGCCGGGAGTTACTTCCCTTTGAAGATCCGGAAGGACAGCGGCTATTTCTGGTAAACGACCAGGGTGCTGATTTTGAAGGGGAGATTTGGCCCCATCCCGATATTCCAGCAAGATATGCATTGCGGGGTTTTTACAGTGTAGTGATCTCTGCCTCTGAAGGGGCTGAAATGGAAAGCTTCTTTACCTCAATATTGCGGTTTGCCAGGATCAAAGAAGATCACTGGATGGATGGCTCTAGTCCCGGGGTGATCTTTAGCACCACTCCGGATGGAGGTCCGGGGACGGAGATCTGGCTGGTAGAGCAGACCGGGCTGCCAAGAGCCCGTCTGGGCGCGGGAGGGGTTCACCATGTGGCTTTCCGGGTCCGGGATGCTGAACAGCAGTTAATCTGGTTGCGGCAGGTAAGAGAAGCTGGTTTGCCGGTCAGTGAGCAAATTGACCGCTTTTGGTTCGAATCAATTTATTTTAGAATACCAAACAATATTTTATTTGAGATCGCTACTGACGGCCCCGGTTTTGCGATCGATGAAGACCCTGCTGCTTTAGGAGAAAAATTGGTCCTGCCCCCATTCCTGGAGGAGAAGCGGCCTGAAATCGAGCAGGGGTTAACCCCCATTCCAGGAGCGTGATCCATGGGTAAAGGTATCCATCAGGGTCTTCCAATGCTGAGATCTGGAGAAAGATTGGCAGACGCTAAAAGAATAGTCATCCTGCTTCATGGCCGGGGGGCAAACGCGGAAAGCATGCTGAGTCTCTCCCAGGACCTCTCCTATCCTGGAACCCACTTTGTGCTACCCCAGGCTGCTGAGAATCGCTGGTATCCCCAGACAGCCTTCGGCCCTTTACAGCCGAATGAACTAGATCTGTCTTCTGCGCTTACAGTGGTTGGTGATTTGATGCT